>Ga0210393_10000130_pt1 | contig 77587 bp, 59 predicted proteins | sample IncBWC27OmetaG_FD_160068 | JGI IMG/M metagenome (GOLD analysis project Ga0210393, IMG submission 160068) | Forest soil microbial communities from Barre Woods Harvard Forest LTER site, Petersham, Massachusetts, United States - Inc-BW-C-27-O ... | reverse complement strand
GTGCAGGCTGGCGCGCAGGTCTTCGGAAAACGTTTGCAGGATCTGGCGAATCATCGTTTCCTGCTGGTTGCTGGCGTGTTTCCCCAGCGTCAGGAATTGTTTCGAGCGCTCGCTGATGGGTTCTTCCGAGAGCGAGTCCATCGCCACATGCATCACGCTGAGTGGCTGGGAGAGGTCGTGCACGATGCAGTGCAGTAGAATCTCCTTCTTCTGAATTTCCCGCGCCAAGCGCTCGTGGTCCAGCAACGCGTTCCGGGCAGTCTGCAGCATCTTCACTTGTTCGCGGAATTGCGAATCGGGGCTGAAGAGAGCCAGGATCCGTTTTCCATCGAGGAAAAGTGCTCTCGCCTGGACGGGTATTTCGCGGCCCGAGGCCGATTTTTCGATCCAGGTTTCCGACTGGCACGCCGCCGTGCCGGGCGAATTCCAGAAATCCTCCGCCTCCAGCATGAAATTTTCCAGAAATGGTGATTGCTGAGAAAGCGGAATCGGCCCGGAACCATTTGCGGCGTCAGGCCACAGTTCTGCGAACCAATTCGGCAGCCCCGCAACGGGAAGGAAATCCCCTCCATTGCGGTATTCGAGAAGCGCGAACCCCATCTCCGTGGGAAAACTTTGCAGTAGGTGCCCCATGTTCATCCCAACATTTTCCGTGCGAGCAGCGCGAAGGATTCCTCGACGCCTTCCCCCGTTTTTGCGCTGGAGCGGAGGATGCTCCAGCCTTGCGCTGTCAGTTGCGATTCCAACGCGGGATCAAGTTCCCAATCGCGTATCAAATCGCTCTTGTTGATGACGAGGACGAACGGGATCACGCCGACTTCTTCACGCACTTTTTGCTCCAGGCTGACCGCCTTTTCAAGCGTGGCTCTGCGTGTGCCGTCGGCGACCAGCAAATACCCGGACGCTCCGCGCAGATATGTCCAGCGCATCTTCTGGTAATCGTCCTCCCCGTAGATGTCCCAAAGTACCAGGGATACTTCCTTTTCGTTCACCTGCACGTTTTTCTTGTCGATTTTCACGCCAACCGTAGTTTGGTAGACATCCGAATAGATGCTTTCGACAAACCGGCGTACAAGGCTGGTTTTTCCAACAGCAAACGAACCGAGCATGCAGATTTTTTTCTGGAGCATGGCTGGGAATCAGGGCGTGGGGACACTCACGCGAAACGTGGCGCTGCGGTTGAACTGGCGATTTTCTTCATTATCTTCGGCTCGAAGCGGATTCGTTGTGCCAACCCCGCGGGCTCGCAAAACGCGTTCTGGGACTCCCAACTGGCCAAGTTCCCAGGCCACGCGATCCGCGCGTCGTTGGCTTAAATCAAGGTTGGACACTTCCGCCCCCGTCGAATCCGTGTGGCCCAGGACCTCCAGAGTAGTCGTTTGGCGCAGGCTATCCCCGGCCTGAAGCAGCGACTGGACACTCTCGGCCAGTTTGCGCAGTTCCAGACGTTCGGAGTTCGAGAGCGCCGCCGTGCCGACAGGAAATTTGACCACAACTTTTTCGATCTCCGTTTTGACCTGGTCGAATGCCAGCCGCGCGGGATTGAGTTCCGGAGAAAGTTCAACGGCGTGAATGCCCGGTACCAACAACCCACGCGTCTGAATATCCTTCACCCAGTTTGCAGAGGCTGCGCCTGAAACCTTCAGGACGCCGGATTTGACCACAAGGACCGCCGTGGAGGGCGGCGACAAAATGGACTTTGCCCGCTGCTCCACGATCCCGTCGTCGAGGGCGTAATAGCCGCCCCAATGAAATTCGCCGTCGCCCGCATTCACGTTGGAACTCTGGATGAATTGCGCGGTTTCAGCAGCCAGAGGGTCGCGCATGCCGCGGACTACAAACTTGCCGTGCTCGCGGCCAAACGAGGTGATCACGAAGCCCGGCTGCTCGCGCAGCGTGTTCACCAGGCGGTCCCAGCGGGAGTATTGCACGGCGCGCCAGCCGAGCCATGCGCCGGCAATCAGAACGACGATGGCCGCGGCGGCGTAAACTGCTGCAAGACTTTTCGCCTTCGCCTCTTCCTTGTAACGATGCTCAAGGCAACGTGAAATCTCGCCTTGTACTTTAGTGAATGGGGCCGAATCACCCTCGAACTGGTCGAGCTGTGCGGAATATTCGCGGTGAACGTTTTCCAGCACTTCGGCCATGCGGTCCCGCAAATCCCTGGGCGCCACGCCGCGAATCACGCAGGCGAGAATGGCGTAAGGGCCCTCTTCGATCCAGACGTCCATGTCGCCAACGTTCATGCGATTGATTCCCTGCCCTTGCGCTGCGTGGAAAGAGTCGCGCACGAAATCCTGAATCGCGGAGAGCATTCCCGAGACCAAACTGGGGTCCTGCATGGCGACGGCTGAGGCCACGGCATGTCCGATGGGCAATCCGGTTTTCTTGTGAATCAGGAACACTTGCTCGACGCGAAATACCAGGCTGTGCAGCAATGCCACTTCGGTGAAGGAACGCCCGGTCCGCAAAGCTTCCAGCCGCCATTTCAGGCCTTTCACGGAGAGGCTCTGATCGAGCACCTGGTTGAACGACTCGAGGAAAGAGCGAAGCGTTTCGAGAATGGAGCGCCGGATCGCAGGCCCCATGACCGGGAAAAGCGCATCGGCAAGCGTGCCAGGATCTTTTTGCACCGATTCGCGCAGCGCGGTTTCGATGGTCGGCGCAAGCGCGGCGCTCAATGCTTCGTCCCCGCCCTGCTTGCGGCGCAACTGGATGGCCTCGGCCACAACGCTGCCCACGTCTTCGGTACGCGAAGCGGGATCGTCCACCCGTTGGTGAAGCCGCTCCAGCGCTTCCTGCTCGGGTGCGAGGATCAGTTGCCGAAGCTCAAGATAAGCCTGGGCGTCAGGTTCAAGAGACGCCTCATCGGGTGCCGGCGCTGGTCGGGTTGGTGGCGTTTCGGCCATTTTGGGTCGAAATTCGAGAGGATCCCGGGAGTGTTGTGGGGCGGAACCCATGGTGTCGCAACCTGCCTATTTCTCGGGGAGCTCCAGTTCGTCTTTCAAACGCATGGAGAGCTCGGTGAAAAGATCCGCCAGCATGGCGCGGTCGGTCTTGTCGGTGCGCAGTGTTTCGGCTTCGTGCTCAAGCGCAGTCTCCAACTCGTCCTTGGATTTCTGAATCTGGGTGCTAAGCGCTTTGGACTGCTCCAGAATCTTGGACCGCAAATCCGCCTGGGCGGAGTCGAGCTGCTCTTCCAGTTGCGAAAGCTTCTTTTCGAGCGACTTCGAATTGTCGCGGGATTCGCGGGTTAGCTCTTTCAAGCTTTCGGCGCGTTCGGATTTTTCGGTCTTCAAGCGCTGTCCGAGCGATTCCATCTCCTCGCGCACATAGGTTTCCAGGGAATCAAAACGCTTCTTGAGGTCCTCGCGGAGAGCTTCGGAGGATTTGTTCAGGCGTTCTTCCAGGCGGGCGAAGCGCTTCTCGTACTCCCGCATGTTGGACCCAAATAAAATGTCCCGGATCTTATCTACGTTTGCGCCCTCGCGCAGTTCTCCATTGGCGGCGTTTTTCTCATCTGCATCGGCTGGCATGGTCGTACGGCCCCCCTTCGTGCGTTTCATCGGCTTCCTGGCCATGCGGGGACACTACTACGTGCGGGTGGGGTTGGCAACACGGGGTTTTACGGCAAAGGCCGGCGAGAAAGCGTGGGGGGCGCACAGCCTAATTAGGGTATCTAAGACGGCTAGTACTAATCCTGGGGTTTACGGGCCCACGGTTTAGCAGGGCCCTTTGGCGAGCGAGCCGCCCGGTAAGTTTCCAGCTCGGCGCTCGTGATGACGTATTCCGTCTGCACGGGATGGTTTTCGTGGGCAGCCAGCTCCGCCTGAAGGCGTTCCGCGCAGATCGCCGGCGCGTCCTGATAGCTCGCACGATGCGCAATAAACGCCTCGTTAGCGATGTTCAGCGTGAACTCGCGGTCTTCCCCGTCGCCCCGAACCGTAAAGGTGTACTCCCGCGAGAGCGTGTTCGTGCGGAAGCCCACGTACTGCACCAGAATGCTTCCGCTCATTTCGCACCGGGGACGAAGACCCGTGCATTCAGCGTGGGTGTCGGCTTAACCGCCTTGGGACGCTTAGCGCGGCGGCGCTTCGGCGGCGTGCCTTCGGCCATTTCGACGACCATAAGGCTGGTGACAAATATCTTGATTCCATGAGCGTCGAAATCAATGGTCGTCCGGTCCATTTTTGATTCCGTGATCACGCCACAACCGTACTGAAAATGCTTGATGTACTGGCCTGTCGAGAGATTCTCCAAAACTGCCTCCTGTTCAATTTAGAAAGCAAAGAATGGACCCAAAATGAAGTCAATCGCACTTCGAGAGCGGCGTTCACACAACGCACTCGATTTGCCCCCTTTAATAGTTGCGGCGCCCGTTTCCACCGGATCGGCCGCCAGAGTATCCACCGCGGCCGCCCGAACGATCCCCGCCACCGCCACTGCGTGCTTCCTGGGGGCGCGCTTCGTTCACTTGCAGCTGCCGGCCCTCCACGTCGAGGCCGTTCATTTCCCCGATGGCCTTCGTCGCATCATCCCCGTCGCCCAACTCCACAAAGCCGAAGCCACGCGAGCGCCCGGTTTCGCGGTCCGTGATGACGCGGGCCGAAGACACCTGAAATCCCTTCTCCACGAACAGCTGCTGCAGGGATTCATCGTTCATTCCGAAAGAAAGATTGCCGACGTATAGTTTTGCCATGCGAGTTTCCTTTTCCTGGTTCATTACGAAAGATGCACTGCTGTTACTTTCTGACGATCCGGACGAAAGAGTGTTCACCTTACCGCCCGGAACGCCAGCAAACCTTTAAGAAGAAACCCGCAGCCCACCCTGAATATGGCGCCGGTTCGCCGAAATGCTGACGAACGCCAGGCCCACGAAATGTTTCAGGTCCACCACGGTAATCTCCAGAGAGTTGAACTTTTTCCCACGCAACCCGTCCAAGATCCGGGCAATGCCTCTGCGCAGCGTTTCGGCGTAGGCGCGACCGACTACTCTGGTTTTGTGCACACCGGTCAGCCGGACGAAATTCCAGTTCGCCTGGCTCATTTTCCGATTCAGTGTGTAGCCGTCAAAATTCTTCACCACCCGCCAACCCGGCAGGAACGCTTCGCTTTCCAACGCAAAATCCGGCGGCAAGAGTGCGCCTTCTCGGATCAGAATCATCCCGGAATCATTCATTGTGGGCGTCGATATGGTTAAGCGTGATGTCAAGATTCAGCCAAGCCGGCAATTAAAATGCCCTCGCACGAATGGCCCGGCCGTTGATCCTGGCCACCAAAATCGTCAGCAGCGCCGCGCACCCGATGGCCATAAAGGTGGAAACAAACACGCCGCCATAACCGGAGAAGCCGATCGAACGCGAGAGGAAACCGCCCACGACCGCGCCGCCGATCCCCATCGCCAGGTCCATCCATACTCCGTAGCCGTTACCCTCGAGGCTTTTGCCTGCAAGCCATCCCGCCGCGAGTCCAACGAATATCCAGATCACAATCTGCATCTTTTCTCCTGTGCCGAGAGGCTGTGAAACTAAAAGCGGAAAAGGCTCGGCGCCTGCCCGCTTCCGGAAAGTCAGCGGGTTCGGCCGGCAGCGGCCTTGTCCGGTGAAAAGCGTGCGGGATCAGGAAGCGACGGCGGCGGCCATCTTGTGAAATGTGGAGTTTGCAACCATGTAGGTGTGCACGCGGAGCGCCCCTTCAATTACACCGGAAAGCATGCTGGTGACCCGGGCAAATTCACTCTTGTCGTACATTTCCGCGTCCGTGCTGCTTTCCCAGAAACTGTAGGCGTAGATTTCCTTGCCGCTTTGCGCCAGCAGCGTCATCTCGTCCAAGAACCCCTTTTGTGCTCGCAACAAGGGGATGATCTCGCTTTCCATTTTGCGGATGAATTCAGAGGCGGCTTCGGCCTTCAGTCGCATGGATACTTTGCGAACAAACATGGGAAGCTCCTTCGGTTCGTGAGCAAGGGAGTATTTCAGGAACCCCGCCGGGTTTTCCAAACCTGAAGGCAGCCTTGGGATGACCTTTGCAGCTTGGCCTGCTTTACCATTCTTGTCAAGTTATTTCATTTGACTTACACTGCACTTTACTTCCCCGGTTAATTTGCCTCAGTCAATTTGAAGGAGAGCATCAGTGGATGTCAGCCTCATCATCCGGCAGAGACTCAAGGAACTGGGATTGGAGCAGCGCGACCTCGCCGCCGCGGCCCAGGTCACGGAGTCTTACATTTCCCAACTGCTTTCGCGGAAAAAAGCCCCGCCGGCGGCCGAGCGGACCGGGCTTTACGAACGAATGGACTCCTTCCTCGAATTTCCACGCGGTCACCTCTCCTCGATGGCTCAGGCACAGCGGCACGAGGAGTTGAAACGCAAGCTGGCCGAACCTCCCGCTCCGCTGTTCCGCGAAGTGCGCGAATCGATCATCCGGAAGTGCAACCCCGAGCGGCGCCCCCAGGTCCGCGAGATTTTTGAGAAACAGGCCTTCGGCGAACTGGAACGCCTGGTGACGCAGACGCTGCTGGATGTAGCCAAGCGAGTCGCGCGCGATGAGATGAATAACGAGAAATGGCTGTGCGGCGTGGGACAGTTATGGAATCAGTCCTACGAGGAGATCCGGGCGATGAGTCTGGAATTCCTGGGAACGGATGTATTCAACATTTCCGTCGAACACTCCTCGGCCTTTCTTGGCCCGCTGATCGATACATGGGACATCGACCTACGGACATTCGCCGTGGAGGTACTGCTGAACAAACGACTGGCCTCCGCCCGTACAGTCCGCTTCCAATTTGTGGAAACCAGCACGCTGCCCGCTGCCGGGGAAGAACCTGGGTTCAAGGAATTTCTTCGCAATTCCAGGATGAGCCAAGATGCCAGCGGCGAAGAGATCGCCTTTCTGAAAAGTCTAAGGTTTCATCGAGTGCAGCCCAGCGCGCTTTACTACTATCGTGAATTGCAGAGCCTGCGCGATCCGCTTCACTTCCCTGCCCGGCCCAGCAAAAGCCATGCTCCGAGCCGAAGCGCGGCATGCGTCGTCATGAAAAAACGAAGAACATCGAGAAAGAGCTCGTTGCATTCTTAAAACCCTCTGAAGGACTTCACCCAGCACGTTCCGCGAGCCAAAAGCGAACTCAACCGGCCGGGACGCAGGTAGTGTATGATGGTAGGCATCTGATTCTAGAGCTGCAAATGCCGCAGCACCCAAGAGCATCGGGACACCGGAGTCCCGTCCACCGAACGCAGCGAAGGTAGCCACAGCTGCAATCCGCAGAACGATTCGAACGGAGCCAATCCTCGTCCACGTGTGCCTGCCGGGTGAACGATTGCAGGGCAGAGGCCCAAGCAAGCTGGCAGCGGATGAGGGGAGAAACCATTGTCACGGGAAATTCAGGAACAACAGGATCAGGTCCGGCTGCTCATCAAACTGGGCAAAGAGCAAGGCTATCTGCTTTACGATCAGGTGAACGACGCGTTCGCCGCGGAAGAGCACACCACCGAAGAAATTGACAGTGCATTCACGGCGTTTGAAACCGAAGGCATCGCGCTCTTTGAAGACGCCTCCGATGCCAAACTGGCAAACGCAGCGCCAGAGGTTGCCGAATCGGCGGATGCCCGGCCCCACCCGGAAGCCATCTCCAGCGAAGATGCGGAGCTCGACCAGACGGCATCCCCTCCCGAAAAAACCAGCGATCCGGTGCGCGTGTATTTGCGGGAAATGGGCCTGGTGCCGCTGCTGACGCGCGAGCAGGAAGTGACTATCGCCAAGCGCCTGGAGCGCGGAAGCCTTCGCGTGCTGAAAATTGTTTCCCGTTCTCCCATTGTCCTGAAAGCGTTGATTGCTGTTGCGGAAGATTTGCGCTCCGGCAACCGCTCCATCAAAGAGATCGTCCAGATTGACGAAGAAGATTTGACGGAAGAAAAAATCGAGGAAATAACCCGGCAGACGCTGCGAACCATCGACAAAATCACAAAACTGCATGAACTGGGCATAAAGCAGCGCGCAAAACTGGAAAGCACCGGCATTTCGGACAAGCGTGCGTTCCGGCGGGCCAAGTGGCGGCTTTCGCGAACCCGGGTGGAGATGTCTGTGCTTGCCCGTTCCATTGACTTCAAGGAACGCGAGCGCAAGCGGCTGATCGAACTCCTGCGCCACACGGTGGAGCGTCTGGAATTTTTGGAACGCGAGGCCACGCGCCTGGAGCGGCGTGTAAAGGCGGCGCACGGCGAAGTTTCGCTGGAAGCGCGCAAGGAATTGCGCATTTGCCGCGGCAGGATCAAAGAGATTGAAGATTCAAGCGAAGTAACAGCAGGCACGCTGAAGCGAGCCCTCACCCTGATTCACCGTGGCGAAACGGAAGCGCAACAGGCCAAGAGCGAACTGACAGCGGCAAACCTGCGTCTGGTGGTTTCCATCGCCAAAAAATATACCAATCGCGGGCTGCAGTTTCTGGATCTGATCCAGGAAGGCAACATCGGCCTGATGCGCGGCACAGACAAATTCGACTGGCGGCGAGGATACAAATTTTCCACTTACGCAACCTGGTGGATTCGCCAGGCCATCACCCGCGCCATCGCGGATCAGGCCCGCACCATCCGCGTGCCCGTGCACATGATCGAAATGATCAACAAGCAGGTGCGCACCAGCCAGCAACTGGTCCAGGAATTGGGCCGCGAGCCGACCTCGGAAGAAATCGCCCGGCGCATGGATATTCCCGTGGACGCAGTGCGCAAAACGAAGAAAATCGCGCAACTCCCGATGTCCTTCGAAACACCTCTTGGTGACGAGGGCGAATCGCACTTAGGTGACTTCATCGAGGACAAGGGCGTGCTGTCTCCTTCTGATGCCGCGATCGACCTGAATCTGAAAGACCAGATTGCCTCGATCTTGCGGACTCTGACGCCGCGAGAGGAGCGCATCATCCGCATGCGTTTTGGCCTGGACGATGGCAGCCAGCATACGCTGGAAGAGGTGGGCGAGGTCTTTGCGGTCACGCGGGAACGCATCCGGCAGATTGAAGCCAAAGCGCTGCGCAAGTTGCGGCACCCCTCGCGTTCCGGCAGATTTCAGATATTCATTCGGGGCTCATATTGACGGGGAGCTGAAGTACCTGCGGGCGCCGGCAGCAAACACTGCCCGCGAGCGCAAATCTTTCAAGGAGAAGCAAGCATGAAGAGTCTATTTGTTGGCAATCTAAGTTTTCAGACGACGGAAAGCGAATTGAACGACCTGTTCAAGCCGTTCGGGCAGGTGGGCCGCGTGAACCTGGTGAAAGATCGCGAGACCGGCCGGGCGCGCGGATTCGCGTTCGTGGAAATGCCCAACGACGATGAAGCCGCTAAGGCCATTGCGGGCCTCGACGGCAAGCAGGTTGGTGGCAGAAACTTGAAAGTGAATGAAGCGCGCCCGAAGGAAGCTACGCGTGCGCCTCGTTCCGATAATCGCGGCGGAAACCGGGAGCGTTTCTCAAACGAAGATTACCGGGAATCCGCTCGCCAGCCTCGCGAACCGCGCTGGTAACACTCGCCGTTCCTTCAACGAATCAACGACCCGCCGTCTGGGTCTTAAGGAGATTGTATGGCCATCACATTCCAAAAACGCCAGAAGGAAATGAAGCGCCAGGAAAAGCAGCGCGAAAAAGCAGAACGCCGCGAGCAGCGCAAGATCGCCAAGCGGGCGGAAAAAGAAGCCGGCGTGGAACCTACAGAAATCCCCGTGGAGCCGGAAGTCCAGGAGTAATTCGGCACTCAATCGCGCATCTGTGACATCTTGGTGGACGAGAAGGCGCAGGACTACTGCGCAGCCTGCAGATTCAGGCCAACCCACACCCTATTGACCAGCACCTGGCCCTGGCCCGGTTTTCCAAATCCATATCTTGCGCTCCGCGCTCGGGCAGGAGTTGCCCAGGCGCTGATCCGTATTTTCGACCCGAAGCACGCTTCGCACGAGGAGCGCCTCCTGTTGGAAACCCATATTCTTTGCAGTAAGTAATATTTTCGGCGGGGGGTTTTCGAGGTTTGAATTCTTCGACCAGAAGAGTTACCCACTCCCATCTTCCGCGCAGTTGATAAAGATTAGGCGGCCCTTCTGGTCGAAGCAAAATCCTACCGCAGGGCAAAATTTGAATTGTCAACATAAGGTCATGTCGGAGCAAATTTTTTGTCGCTGGCCTCTGACTGGGGCGACAGCACTAGCGGGGTAATTCGAGCAGAGCGGCAGCATCCAACCAGACGGCGGGTAAAAAGGTAGGCTGCCGCTTCGGCCATCGGCCGCGCCCGGCGCCTGGCGGACAAACGTTTCACTCACGAAGCCGCCAGAATTGTAAATCTCATGTCACCGGAGTGTCATTTCTTCTTCCGGTTCGAATCCATCCCTCGAATCCGCGCTACAGTGGTTATTGTTGTGATGGCGACTCCGGGATTTCGCCGCGTGCCGCTTCCCTTCCGCACCGATTTTTTGCCGACTGGAAGCCGCTGCTGGCTCCCTCCCGGCTCTGCCGGAGACAGACTCCACAGCATCCAATCGAGAGTCGCTTCAGTATAGGAGAGAGGTATGATTATCAGAGGCAACGGTTCGACAACCTGGGGCGGGCCCGAATCAACCGAGAAGGACGTTCTACGAGGAGGCTCGATTTCGATGTCCACAGACACCGTTCTGGTGGTCGAAGACAGCCGCGCGATGCAGCGCACGCTGCAGCGGCTCTTCGAATCCGACTCTCTTCATGTGCAGATCGCTTCCGACGGCCCCAGCGGCCTGGAGCTTTTCCGCAAGCAACTTCCCTGCGCCGTGGTCCTGGATCTGAAGCTGCCCGGCATTTCCGGGAAGGAACTCTGCCGCGAATTCAAGGCACTGGCCGCATCCGTCCCCATCGTTGTCCTCAGCGCAAACTCCGAGGTCGAAGACAAGGTTCTGTTGCTGGAACTCGGCGCCGATGATTATGTGACAAAACCTTTCAGTCCCAAGGAGCTTCTTGCGCGGGTTCGCCGCGCCATGCGCCGAACAAGCGCCAGTGCACCGTCGGTGACGCAACTTGCCGCAAAGTCCATCCAGCACGAAATCCTGACCTTCGGTGATGCGCGCATTGATTTCACCAGTATGGAAGCCACGCGTGCGGGCAAGCCCATCACCCTGACCTCGCAGGAATTCAAGTTGCTGAAATATCTGGCAGCCTCCGCGGGCCGCGTCGTTTCCCGTGAAGAATTGCTCAACGAAGTGTGGGGCTACCAGAACTATCCCTCTACACGGACGGTGGACAATCACGTCCTCCGCCTCCGCCAGAAGCTTGAACCGGACCCCGCCGCCCCGCGTTTTCTGATGACCATGCACGGCGCCGGGTACAAATTCTCCCCTGGCGGAGCAACTGCCGGCTCCGTCGTATAGGTTTTTTTGCTGGCGCTCCATGACCACGTTTCGACTGCGATCTCAACTCTTCGTCACCGCCCTGTTGATCATTCTCGGACTCACGGGGTCGCTGCTCTTTTTCATCCGTCATACCGTGGACGCCGAAATTCGCAAGCAGGTAAAGGACGGGACCGACGAGTCCGTCCGCGCTTTTGAAAGTGTGCAGCGCCAGCGCGAATTGCAGCTTTCGCGTATCGGAGCAATGCTTGCCGATCTCCCCACGATGAAAGCACTGATGTCCACGCAACACGCCCCGACCATTCAGGATGGTTCCGGATCCTTCTGGAAGCTCGCGGAAAGCGATCTACTGGTCTTGGCCAAGCCGAACGGAACTGTCGTTGCCCTACACATGACCAAACCCGGGTGGTCGCCACAGTCCGCGGAGCGCGACCTGAAGCGGTCCACCGATGCGGGCGAAGATGCTTCCTGGTGGTACGACGACGGACGTCTTTACTGGGTTTTCGTTCATCCCATCACTTCCGGCGCCGGCCCCACCATTCAGCCTCTGGGATTTCTCGCGGTTGGCTACCAGGTGGATTCCACCGTCGCTCAACAACTTTCCGTAGCCACGAATAATCAGGTTGCCTTAACCACCGGCGGCACCGTCATCGCGTCGACTCTCCCCGAGCTGGATTCCTCGGAGCTACAACGGCGCCTGCAGTCGGGCACATTTTCCGCAGTCAACACTTCGGGCGAAATCGCCTTGGAAACCGACAAATACGCTTATTCATCCGTGCTGCTTCACGGCTCATCACCTTCACCGGTCCGTTGTTATGTGATGATGCCCCTGGTCCCCGTCAGCACATTTATCCGGCGGCTGAATTACTCGATTTACATCGCCGGAGGCCTCGCCGTGCTCTTCGGCATGATCCTGTTTGGTTTCGTTGCCCGCACCATCACCCACCCCCTCGACAATCTTGTTGCCGGAGTCAAAGCCCTTGCGGCCGGCGATTTCACCTATTCGATCACCCCGCGGGGAAGCACCGAACTGCGCGAACTGAGCAACTCCTTCGCCCAGATGCGCGGCCAATTGCTGACCTTGCAGAAGCATCGCATCGAATCGGAACGTATCGCGGCCCTGGCGCGCGCCGCCGGCTCCATCTCTCATGACTTGCGCCACTATCTCGCCGCCGTTGTGGCGAACGCGGAGTTTCTGTACGAAGCCGAGGAGCTCAAGCTCAAGAAGGACGAAATCTACGAAGAAATCAAGACCGCCGCAAACCAGATGACCGACCTGATCGACTCGCTTCGCGAACTCTCTTACCAACGCAGCGCGATCACCCCCACGCGCACCCGCATCGATCAGGTAATCCGTCGCGCCATCGAGGCCATACATTCAAAACCTGAATTCCGCGAGAAACGAATCGCGCTGTCGACCTCCGGCGAAATGGAAGGCATGTTCGATGCCCGCAAGCTGGAGCGCGTTTTCTTCAATCTGATCCTGAACGCCTGTGAAGCCGCGGCCGAGTTCGAAGGCTCGGTCGTGGTGGATGCCAGGAGCACTTCCGCAGGATTTGAGATCCGCGTCCAGGACACCGGTCATGGCATTCCCACCGGAATCCGCGATTCCCTGTTTGATCCGTTTGTAAGTTCCGGCAAACCAAATGGGACTGGATTGGGCCTGGCCATCGTCAGCAAAATCGTCCAGGACCACTCAGGCAGCGTCTCCGTTGAACAAACTTCGGAGTCAGGAACGACCGTTCTGGTTCGTCTCCCGGCGGCCGAACAAAGCGTGGCGACAAACGCAATTTCGCCAACTCGATAAACTCTCCGCGCGCCGGCTTGACTTTCGGCGGCTCAAGACATTTTCATGGATGCGAGTAGCTTGGGGTGGGAGGCGGGGTGTAATCCTGTCCGTATTTGTTTTTGTGCGCGGTGGTGAAGCTGGGATTTTCCGGCACGTTGATCGTCCCCAGATCCCTGGAAGCGGAAGAAACGGTTACGGCTCGCGCAAGATTATTCACGTCCTCTGGAAGGCTTCGTTCGTACCAGACGTGCAGTTCATATTTTCCGTCGGGCACATTCTGAATCGTTACGATTCCTCTTCGATCAGACAAGCCGTAGTAAGGAGTGTCCACGGCCACCACCACGGCGCTCATCTCCGGATGAATATTGCAAAACAGGAAGCTTACCCCAAGCCTGTCGAACCGCACTGAGTTGCTGGCCCCGGCTTCATAGAGGCCCAGATCAAACCTCTTCCCGTCGAAGAGCGAAAATACGTTGTGAAAAAAAGGATCGCGATTCGGAAAATCCACCACCGTGCCTACCGGCACCACCAGCACATGCGGCTGAAAAGTCTTGTTGTGCTGAACCAGCTGAACTTTCCTGTGGCTGGAAGCATCCGCTACATCGCTCATGGCACCAGCGTCGAGGGGCTTCAGCCACACCACGATCTCCGACGCGTCCGTCGCGGTTTTAGTCGATTTTTCCGTTTTCGCCGCAGCCGCCGGTTTCTGGACCGCCATATGAATCGTGACGGGGTTGTTCTGGCCCCAAACTGGAATTCCTCCACAGGTAAGCCCCACCAGCGCGGCGGCGGCTAGCACGGGATTTCGAACCGTGGGGATCATTCCCACTAGAATATGTAACCCACGCTGAAGTTGGCAATGTTCGCCACGTTCGCGCCCTGATCCAGGGTGAAAGTCTTGATCCGCCTATATTCCATGGAGAACACAATATCGGATCGCGGTTGATAAATGAAGTTCACAAACCCGCTCTCGTTTTTCGACAAGGGCACCGGATAATAAGTCGTATTGCCTCCGTGCTTGCGCAGCTCTCCCGCATATGGATTGTCCAGGCCATACGCGCCGTTGAATTGCAATTTGGAGGTCGCTTTGTATTTCAGCTGCGTCCATCCGCCCAGAGCATTCAATCCGTAAACCTCCGTTGTGGGTGTGAGCAGCGGGGTGTTCCAAAGTACGCTCTGCCCGATTCCGCCTCCCAGCCCGCCAATCGCGCGCCCGCGGAAGAACTCTGCTGTCAGCTCTACTTTTCTTCCCAGGGGCAAGGTGGCATCCACCGCGCCCGCCCACCCGTCCACATGCCGGCCGAATCCCCAAGCCTGCCGGCCATAATAACCGCCGCCTCCCAGGATAAAGTTCTGCCCGTGGATGTCCTGCGTCCACGATGCTCGCGCCGCGTAGGCAGGCTGTCCAGAACTCTCTCCCCAAGTCGGTTGGCGAAGATAGGGCGTCGCCGGCGTATCCCCGGAGAACGAGTCGAGAATTCCTCCCTGCACCAGAAACGAACCAGACTCCGACACCGCGAATTTGTGCTCCACGCGGATCTGCGGCGCCCAGTTCCAGAGCGTCCCGGAATAGGCCAATGCCGGAACTGCCAGCGTCGCCAACGAAGTGGGATTATTCGGCACAAAGAACAAAGTGTCCTGGCCGGCCACGAGCGAGGTTTTTGGCCAGTCCAGCCGGACTGTGCCGGTCCGCAGTCGCATGATGCCGAAACTCGCTCCGTTCGGAACCTGGGGGAACCCCCCGGCAAAATCAAACTGGACGCTGGCACTGGTCTGCGCTCCGGCGATCGTCGGCCCGAACGCCTCGATACCGATCTGAGACTGGCGCAGTGATCCTCCGAAGGAACCGCCCGATGGCAGAGTCTGGAATTGCGGATTCACGGCTAAGAGGGGGAAGTCCGTGTTATCAACGGTGCCTCGATTTTCAAACATATTCAGCAGCACGATTCCCGTGAACCGCAGCCTGTATTTCGATCCGCTTTCCACTTTCGTTTGGCTCTGCTCGGCAATTTTTGAATCCGCGAGTTGCTGGTTTTCCTCGAGCCTGCTCAAACGTTCCTCCGCCGTAGAGGGTTTACCGGATGGCAGGGACACCGCCGGCGCAGACGGGCCGTTTGGGGCAACGCTCATCGCCAGCAGTTGCGATTTCGTCTGGTCCAATTCCTTACGTAGCGCTTCCGATTCCGCCTTAGTCGATTGCTGCTGGGCCTTCAGGTCGCTCACCTGGGCGTGCAATTCCTGCACCTGCGACTGCAGCTTCTGCAACAGTGCGCCAACCGTCGCGAGGTCCACCGCCTGGTTGCCAGTTTGCTCGGCGCCCTGTCCCCATGCCGGGCTCCCCAGAGCGAGCAATGCACTTGCAAGCGCCGCTGCCCCTAATATCCGCTTCGCCCACACTTTGCCTCGCATAACTGCCTCCTCATTCAAGCCGCACTTCGCCCAATGGCGATGAAAATTTGTCTAAGAGCGCCCGCTCTCGGCTTTCGGTTCAGCTCGCCCGCGGTTGTTCGATCGGCATGCTTACAGGGAGCCGCACGCCGCGCGGCCTTTACGATTTAAGCAGAGTAATTCGAGCGAATGTATCTTGTAAATTGCGTGTTCCGCGTGCCTCAAGGCAGGATTGTCTCATGGCCATGGAGAGTCAGATGCCGTCGTGCGTTCCCCAGTTCCGGGTATCGCGCTCAATTATGGTCCGTTTTCGGCCAGCACCGCGCTTGATCCTAGGAACTCAAGCTGCTGCCTGAATATTCCAACAACTCTGCACGGAGGTGTACCCTTTAAGTGGTCGTCCAAAGCTTGGATACACCCGGCCCGCGTCACCCAGGGCGACTACAAGCAGCTTCGACAATCTCGACAGCAATCTCCAGTCGCCCGTTCGACTTGCAACGCTGGAGCAAAGCCTCGAAATCGTCGAGACCGTCAGGTCAGTTCGTTTCGCTAGTGCAACACATTCAAGGTATTCGTGGCGTCGTCCACGAAGACCACGCCATTTTCCGGATCAAAAATTATGCCGAACAACGCGCCGGCGCCCGGCGGATTGCCATTGTTGTCGATCAACTTGCTGGCAATCTGCGCTCCCCTCGAAGTAATTTCCGTTACGAACCCATCGTTCCCGTTGACGACAAGGATGTGTCCATTCGGTGCAACGGTCAGTCCCAAGGGATCATTCAAACTTCCGCCCCTGCTGAGCAACATGCCCGGCCCGGAAGGTCTTGTCCGTGTCAGTGGATCAGTTATAACCACTATCCGGTTATTCAGGCTGTCGGCTACATAGAGAACCGGCTCATCTTCACGTGAGTGCGAATCGCACTCCTCTTCCCCGTGCCGGCAAGCGGGAGACAATCCCAGTCCGGTCGGCCCGATAACCAGCGCAGCCGGGTCCGTGCGTTCAGAAAATCCGGCGCCAACCACTGTCAGCGATTCCAGGAACGGCATGGCAGTCTCGGAAACGCGCAGATTCACCCTGACCACGGTACCTTGATTTACCACGCTGCCATTCGCTGCCACCGTTCCGTTCAACACGTTGGTGACAAACAGCGCCGCCTGCTGCTCATCGTCGAGCCAGGTCATATCCCAGGGCCCGTTGATCAGCGATCCTTGAATGGTTTCCACGGGATTGCCCATATTATCCAACACGATCAGGCACCCCGCCTGAGCGGTCGCAGACGAACCATCCGATGTGGGAAGACTTCCGACAATCACCCACCCTGTTTGCAACACCGCCAGTGCGGTTGTCAGACCGACTCCGCCCGGGCAAGGCCTCGGTAGTGGGGTTGCACCGAGTTGGGCGAACACAGAAAGCGCCCCGCTCGGCGATACGTCCACGATAGTCGTACCCGTTCCCTGCAGATTCGAGCTCGCATTGAAGTTGCTCACCAAATAATGTCCTTCATGGAGATTTCCAATGCTCCTCGGAACCCGGACCAGCCCGTACGGATTGATATCGCCATTTGCCGGCACTGTCGACGAAATCGTGTCTATGGTGTTCCGCTTCTTCAGAATCGAATCGTTGTCATTCCCGCGTACGGGGACCGTCAGGAACGCCAGCGCTACCAAAAATCCAACGAGATTGCTCAACCGATTTGTGAAATACGTCCTCATCGCTCCCTCCTTCCAGGAGACCCCTGTTTCCCAGACAGGCAAGTCCGAAGGCTGATCCCTCTTCAAATTGCTTGTCGGGCGTGGAAATTCGCACGGTGGAATGCTAGTCCTCGGCGATGCGCGAGACCTTAAAATGACGCTGATTTTGCAAATTTTTGACACGACCGCGACGAAAACAAGACACCCAGGCCCCATTTTGGATGTGCCGCCATCTGGCAGTCCGCCTGCCCGACGTTCGCGGCTCGCTACCCAAGTGGCTTTCGATTTAATTCCGCTTACTTTGAGTTGGCAGCCGCTGCCTCGACACCTGCTAAAAGCTTGTCCAGATCCGCTCTCGAAAAATATCGCCCGGCCAGGACAACACTCTCGATTTTCCGGGTGTTCTTGATATCCGCCAGCGGATTGGCGCCCAAGAGGACCAGGTCCGCGCGCTTCCCCTTTTCGATCGTCCCCGTGTCCGCAAGCTCCAGATATTTTCCCGCGTTTCGTGTCGCCGCCTGCAATGCCTCCATCGGCGTCAGCCCCGCCTTTACCAACAATTCCAGTTCTTCGTGCAGACTGAATCCGGGATATACGCGCACCCCTGCCGCTGTATCCGTCCCCGCAAGAATCGGTACGCCCGCCCGGTTCATCTCTCCCACCATTTTTAGCTCGGCCTGGAAAAATCTTTCCCGGTCCGCAAAAGGATCCGTCGACCAGTCCTTTTCAATCCCCGTCGTAAACATCGGCCAGGCCCGCACCCTCCAGGCCACCGGAGCATATTTAATCAGCGGGTCGGGCCCAGCGCTCGTCTGCTCGATCAGCCACTCGCCGCGCTCCCAATAGAGCGTCGGTACCTGCCACGTCTGATTCTTCACAAACAGCGCAATCAGCGCCTTCGCCCGCGCCGGATCATACGTCGAAAGAAACTTGCCTCTGCCCGGGCCGCGCGGCGCCGCCATCAATTCGTCCTCAACGGTTGAGCATCCCTCGAAAACGCCTGTCAAATGTTCGACGCTTTTCTGCCCCGCGTTTGAAGCCTCCGTCGCCCGAACCTTATCTGGTACGTGTCCGGCAAACACAATGCCGTCCTTCTTCGCTTCCTCGGCCGCTGCAAAATATCCTTCGCGGGGAACCAGCGATTGAATCTTGATGAAGTCCGCCCCGCCCTTCTGCAACTCATCCACGATCCTGCGCCCCTCTGCTGCATCTTTCACCGGCGCGGAACCCGGGAATTGCGGCACCGGTCCATCCAGCATCGGCCCGGAAATCACCATCCTTGGCCCCAGCAACTTCCCTTCCGCAATCCGACTCCTCCAGCCCTTCAGCGTTTCCAGGTCCCCGCCCATATCGCGCACTCCGGTGACGCCGTTAGCGACAAACAATGCCGGCGTTATCTTTTCGTCCGCGGGAATCCATTCGCCGAATACTTCATGCACGTGCATGTCCCACAGCCCGGGGATCAGATATTTTCCTCGCCCTTCCACAACTCTCGCCCCCTTCGGCAAGGGAGTAGCTACGCTTTTCCCAATCTGCGAAATTTGCTTACCCGCAACAATTACCGTCATGTCCGTCATAACGGGTGATCCGGTAGCGTCGATCAAATTGACGTGAGTAATCGCCAACGCAGGCTCTTGCGCGCTAACGCACGCAGCACAACAAACCAGACCAACAACCAGTCCAGAAAAACACAGAATTTTCTTAAGCATCAATCCCCTCGCGAAGCCGCCGATTCTACCCGCTCATCCATAGAAGCACAAATGCGTCGCTCGCCATCGAACTTTATCGAAGGGAACACGAATGCATTGACTAGAAGGAAGAGATTCGTTGCCTAAGCGACAAGCGGCTTCAGGCTGCTTCGAAAGGCGACGCAGCCATCTTCATGAAAAAGCTTAAATTGAGCACGAAGGAATCTAGACCTGACTGCCTCACGCCTTCAATATTTGTTTGGCAGCTTCATAGCCGGTTTCGACAGCGCCTTCCATGAAACCCTGCCAGTCCGCAATATGCTCGCCGGCGAAAAACACTTTCCGAAATCTCTTCGCCAAGGCAGGCCTCACCGTGAACCACTGCCCCGGGCGATAGAAAGCGTAGGCACCTCGGGTAAACCGGTCCGCTTGCCACGCCTGCTGTTGCAGCGCCAGCGCGACTTTCATGCTGTCCTCGCGGCACCAGTTTTTGTTGTTGGCGTTGGCCACATCCTCGACAATCCAGTACTTCAGTTCGTCTTCCGGTGACGAAGCTATGTCGACCGCCTTGTCGCCCACGGCGTAGCTGCATAGAATGCGTTTTGTGCCCTTCTGGCCAAATGTGCTGTCGAAGCAAAAATCAGAAGCGAGGCTCGTGCAGACAGAGTAGCCGCCTTTGTCTGGTTCCGGCCAGAACCGGCGCGAGCACAAAACGGCGGTCTTCGTGATACGCGCGTACTGCAATTGCGCCGCCGCCTTTAGCTGCTCCTTCGGAACCTTCTTTCCCCAATCGATGTAGAGCAAACAATGCGCCGGAATCGCGCAAACGCAATAATCCGCAATGATCGGGGTACAGGAGCCTTCCACGTATACATGCACGCGATTGTTAATGTGGTGAATTCCAACCACGACCTGCTCCGTTCTGATGTTCTTAAGACCGATTTCCCGGGCCATCGCATTGATCAGACGGGAATTTCCGCCGCGAACCTTGAAATCCATTTCGTCGGTGTCATCCACCTGTTCATCTTTGCTGTTCAGATATTCCGTGGCCGCGGTGAGTGCGGAATTCATCCGGATGGTTTCCCCAAAATCCGTGCTGTCCATCAGGTCGCGCCGAAGCAGATCTTCCTGCTCGAAACCCAGCTGCTTGAGTTGTGTCCACCAGTCGATCTTGTCCATTTCCTTTCTGCGCCCAGGGCCAAAATCAAAAAAGTCCTTCTGGAACTGTGTCCAAATGGCTTTTGCCTCCGCGGACATGCACCACTCGCCCGGCGGGATCAGCTTTGCGGATGTCACTTGGTCCCAGAAAGAATTCGCATATTGGTGCTTCTGCAGCCCGAGCTTCAGATCATGGCAGAGCTTCTGCATTCTCTTGTGGTCATTCCCGATCCATTCCCCACCCAGCTCGCAGTTCAGCTCCGGCGCCTCGTAAAAGTGGTGTGTCAACACGCGTCCACCCAGGCGATCTCTTGCTTCCAGCACCGTCACTTTGCGATTCGCGTTAGTCAAATGGTAAGCGGCAGCCAGACCCGCCAGGCCTGCCCCAATCACAACGCATTCCTTGTTTCGCTTCATGTTGATTCCTCCGGGAGCTGGGTCCGGCGACTTATCTGCGGGTAGAAGTACCCTTTTTGGATATTGCCGCGCTTCATTTGGCCGGTTTCACAACGGCCGCCCGGACTGCTTTGGGCGCAAATGGCTTCAGCTTGTTCCAGTCGGAAAGAAAGATCGGTTCGAAGTATTGAGCGATCTCCGGGCTTTCAATAATCACGCCCGCATCCCGGTTGGTCTGAACTCCCGCTGGCGAAAAGTTCTGGCTGCTCACGACGACAATTTTAGAGTCAATCACAAACCCCTTATTGTGGACGCTGGGCTGCGGTTGCAGCCGGATATTGGCTGTAAGATCGACGCCGATGGATTTCATCTTTTCCGCCCACTTCTCGCCATTCTGCTGGTCTTCGATGAGCCGCACATCCACCCCGGCTTTCACGCGGGCCGCGATGGTCTGCAGCAACGCATCATAGTCTCCCGTTCCCTTGGACGCCTCGATGTACTGTAGCTGTATGAACAAAGTTTTTTTCGCATTGGAAATAAACTTGGTCATCGTACTCAGATACTGCCCCGTGGTTGAATTCGGTAAAGTATCAGGCGTCAACACCGGCGTGATGGTCACCGGCAGATTGGAAAACGTTTTCGCAGCAACACCTTTCGCCGCGGCCGCGACCGGAGGGGGTGGCGGAGGGTTCGTAACCAACGCGAGCTCTGCATTCGCATCCGAAACTGCGCCTGCAATCTCGCTTGGCGCCGCTGCCTGATTGGCCTCCGCCGAGGCGAAATCCTGGTTTAAAAAAGCCTCAAAGATTCCCGCCAGCTGCGGCTCCTCAATGATCACATGCCAATCGCGGTCTTCGTGTGAGGGTGGCGACGCAAGATTGGGCTGGTTGCTATTGTTCAAATTGCCGCTGGAAAGCCAGAACGAGGTGCTGTCACGCACAATCACCTTGATGTGGTAGGCAAAGGGAAACATCCAGGCCGACGCAAACTGATTCGAGCGCACAAGAGCCCAGGCAATCTTTGCTCGCGCCCCCAGGGATTGCCGGAGATCGCCAACGGTCACGGGATCAGTCTGATCCCGCGTTGGGTTCGGCGGCAACGCATTGTCGAGCACCATTTGCAGCGTCTTTGGGCTTTTTAAGATACCTTCGAAGTCCTTGAGAATGGTGCCTGACGTGAAATCGTACATTCCGATGGTCAGCGATTTTTTTGTCCCTGCTAGAAAATCTTCAAGCGTTGCAAGCGCCGAATCCGGACTTACGCAAACAGTTATCGTGGCATTGGCCGTGATCGGAGTCAGAAGGGTATCCGGAGCAGGTTTGTACTGCAATGGAGTCTTTGCCGCATGCGCGACGAGGGCCTTCTGCATCGCAGGCTGGCCCGTCGTGGACTTCACCAAGGACGTTGGTGACATCGACCAAAACAGCTTCAACGGCTTGCCGCTCGGCATTTCCCTTTCGAAAGGCCACGTAGGCTCTTTATTTTCCTCGCGCCCGAACACCTGCGTAACCGCCGCCGCCGGCCAGTTCCGCGCGCACAACCGTTGGAACGGGCTCGCCTCGCGCACATCCACCGGCACGCCCGCGATCGAGTTCGGAAGTGCGTCGCTCTTCGGCACGTTCTTCAGTTTGGTGTGAACCGTGGCAACAATGGCCGATTTGCCGGTCAGCTGGTGCTTTGTGATTTCGAACCCCGGCCGCACCGTCAGCACGCCCCGCTTGCGGAGCTTGGCCAGATTCTTCTGAATCGTCTGATCGATCGCCTTTGCCGTCTTATTTGCCATGGTGTGAGCCTCTCTTCCGCGCTGCCGATACGTTTTTGCCGCGTCCTATACCCGCAACCCGATCATCGAATCCATCCGCGATCTCCAATAAATGCTGGCACCCGGCTCGGGCCGGATTTGATAGATCTTCCGCGAGGAGACGTTTGGCGGTCTCCGCGAGCTCCCGGAGTCGTTCACGGCAGAGCAAGGAGGCATTTTTTTCGTTCGGCGGAAGGCTTGTGTGGCGCGTAAGCCCGAAGCCCGCGCCGGCGGTTTTTCCCGGATATTTCTTCCCGGCAGGCATCAGTGTCAAACCCTCGCCGAGCGGCAGCAGCACGCGAGGCATCAGGTCTATCGCCGCACTGCAAAACCTTTTCAATTGTTGTTCCGCCCCAGCGGCGTCAAATTCAAAACTCCACGCCAGCATCCGCAGCATCAAGCTGTAAACGGAATCAAAAAGCGCAGCCACTTCCCCGGCGAGCGGATCATCAATCGGGTTGGCATTCGCGCCATACCCTCTCTCGTTGCCGGCGGATGGATTCCGCATAACCGGTCGTGCCGGAACAAATCTTGGCCCGCTCCCTCCCGCTTGGAGAAGTTCCTTGAAAATTTCCACAAACGTTTCGAAGTGAGAGTTTTCCCGGTGGTGAATTCTTCCTTCCCCCTGCTCGGTGATCTCTTCAATGGCGCTGAGTGCGGAGTTCCTCCCCGTGACCGCGACCAGATCGGGAAAGTGCACCAGCTTTTCGGTCATCTGCTGGCTCGGCGAACCAATGAACAGTTCTTTCTCTTTGATATTTCGAAAGCCCGACGCGATCAGTCCGTATAACTCGCCCACGGATCCAAACTCAATGTCTTCCGCATCATCGCCCTGGAATCTCAGCAACTTCTTCAAATCATGTGATGGCGATTGCTCTTGCGGATGCTCGTAAAGAATAAATCGCCGTAGGCTGCGGCATCCGAAGGGCTCCAGTTCAATCGGAAGGTTCAGCGGGTAGTATTTGCTGCCTTGCGGAAAGTTTGGCCGCAAATAATAGGGCGTCCCGCCTATCGCCGTGGTCATGTTCCAGACCAGCGCCAGGTGCAACATCTCCTGAGAGGCAATGAAATAGAGTTGCCCGGCCCAACGCCGGACCTTTTGCTGCTCCTCCCAGGTCATCCCGCCTTCAGAAATGTCCCGCCTCAGCGAAAAAGCTGCGTACAGGTAAGAGCAGGCGATCCCATGTTCAAGCTCAGCGGCCTCACAAAGGAGCTTCAATAGTTCAGACCGTGTGCGAATGGTGCCGGGAGCTCTCATGGGATGGCCTGTCATCGACTGCTGCCAAGTTGCCGGTTAATCTCGTGCGCCGCTCTCAGCGCCAGCGCCGCAATCGTCAGGGTCGGATTCGGGCTGCCAACAGTGGGGAAAACGGCCGAACCGACGATGAACAGATTCTTGTGATCGTGCGAGCGGCAATGAGCGTCGACGACGGACGACTTCGCATGGTTTCCCATCCGGCAGGTGCCCATGATGTGCCCCGCGCCGTCGTACGCTCTGGGCTTCCCCATGTCGATTTCCGTCGCTCCGATCAGTTTGAAAATATTTCCCAGGGCCTTGTTCGCGTGCAAAAGTCCCCGGTAGCTGTATTCGGGCGGAGTAAATGTAATTTTGGGGCGAGGAAGGCCCAACGCATCTGTCCGCGCCGAAAGTTCAACTCGATTATTCCGATCGGGCGCCACTTCCACCGAGCAACTCAGCCGAATCTGCCGGGTCACCTGTGCGAATACCGCGGCCTGCAGTTCCCTCCCAATTAATTTCCCACTCATTACCGCGTCGACGATTTCCGCGTAGGGCGCCCCCTTGCGCGACCACCCATCGTTGTTCAGCGAAACACGAAAGCCCGCCTGTTTTTTCCGGAACTCCCCATCACGGAATGATTCGATTCCCGATGTCGATGGTGGCCCTCGAAACGGAAACAGCGGTTCCGGTGCCATGCCGTACACACTTTTCGACAAGTGGTCCATCAAATATCGCCCCACTGTGTCGCTGGAGTTCGCGATTCGGGACATCAGCAGCAGTTTCGGCGTCTCGATGGCATGCGCCGCGACAACCACAATTTCGGCGGTCACGCTCTCCCTTGCTCCCCCATAAGTGACAAAACTCACTTTGTGAACCGACTCGTCCTTGTCCTTTTCGATCCCAGTGGCCACGCATTCTTCCCGGAGCGATGCCCCCGCGGCCAAAGCCTTCGCCACATGGACCGATGCATCGTATTTCGCGCCAATCGGGCACAGCGGAACACAAATCGAATTTCCCGCGCACGCGGGTCTGCCGTCGTATGCCGTCGAGTTTCGCGCGGCAGGCGTGGATTTCACGCAGTACTTGATGCGATCAAATGCCTTTCCATTAATACGCGCAGCAATCCAGTTGTCCGAATAGCTCGGCCAGATTTTGCTCATCGGGAACGGTTTGCTTCGCGGCGAATCGAACAAATTGTTCCATTCCTCATCCGAGCCCGCGACTCCCATTTCCCTTTCCGCCTCGCAATACCACGGCTCAAGGTCGTCGTAGCTGATCGGCCAATTCACAATTCCTGGCGGCATTCCTGCGCCCTTGCCATACGTCGCCCGCATCCGGAAATCCGAACGCAGCAAGCGGGGCGTATGCCCCAACCAATGCCACGTCGAGCCACCCGTTCTCCGTTCGTACGTGCTCAGGTACTGCGTATGTGTGGAGGGATCCGGCTGAACGTAGTAATCGGCCGGCCCATCGGGGCTTGGTGCTTTCAGATCGCTCTCCCGTTCTACGTAGGGGCTATGAGGTGTTTTCGGAAACGCGATTGCGTATTTCCCCACCATCTCCGCACGCGACGGATTTCTGCTGCCGGCTTCCAGTATCAGAACTTGCGCGCCGCCTTGGGCCAGCCGGTAAGCCACCATCGCGCCGGCCACACCTGCTCCCACCACCACGACATCGAAGTCGCGCTTATTCACTTGGCCCTCTTCGGTTCGTTTTCCGGCGCATACCGCCAATGGCCAAAATAACCGCCCGGGAGCCCCGGTACGTGGGCGCCCATCAGTGTCCAAACGATTCCGCTGAAGTACTCTTCCTGATTGCCATAGTGCAGCTTGATTGGTGGTGTTTCGCTCTCGAAAGTCGCTGACGTAAACCAGAGGAGGATCACTTGGCAAACTGCGGGTCGGAGCTTTGCGTCTCCGACAATCTCTTTCTTCACCCGTTTCGCAACGGATTCCTCCTCCTTAAACTTTCGAAAGCGCTCAAGGATTTGCTGGATCAACGGCTGCTCGGGACTCCCGGCCAGCCGCTCCAGATATTGCTTGCCGAGGTCCCTATCGAGGTCTTCAACCCCGGTCAGGATTCGCGACAATGCCAGGAACTCTTCCAGCATAGTCGGATCTGCCGGACCGGGAGCCCCCCTCAAGATTTCGTTCCCAAGTTTCCTTCGCGTCAACCCGGCTATCTCCCCAAGGCGAAATTAACGAACTCTCTCAACCCGAAATGCTTACCGCCGCCAATCGTCGGTTTCCAATTGGCGTCCTGATTGAAGAAAGACTGGCTGTCGTAAACAAGCAACCCGGCAAAAGTTTCCGCCACGATTCGTCCCCCGACCTCTCCTAACAACTTGGACTTCACGCCATGTTGCCCTGTCGCTGTGTGATGCGTCGTCTCGGCAAGGCAATAGGCCCAAAGCGGGCAATTGTCTTCAAACTGTCTGCTGATTTTTTCGATCGGCTCTGTTTCGGGTTTGTCTTCGAATTTTCCGATCAGCACGGGATCCAGCACCTTCTCGCCCATCGCTCTCGCTACCGCTTGCCCTGATGGCAGACCGAGTCTCCATCCCCGAAGCAAATTCCGCTCCGCCAGGGAAGGAAACACCTTGTCCGCCACATCGGGCGGCAGGTGTTTCAGCGGGAACACGATGGACGTATCAATGCGATACGCCAATTGCAGCCTTCGCTTGTTGGCCGCCAGTTGTTCTTTGGTGGGCGGTTTGCCGTTCAATTGCTTGCCGTCGTCGCCCAGCATTGTCCCGGCGGGCCGCGGTTCGATGTCGATGAAGCGCGCGAAATCGATGGCCCAGTCCCTCGCCGGCGCCATGAATCCGCGTAAGCTCTTCGGCCTCTCCGGCGAACCTTTTTCCCCGAAAATCGGCAGCAACGTTTCGTCCGAATCATTCAACCGGTAGCCAGGCCGCACCATGGAGTGGCCGAACCGGTAGGCAGCCACCGAAAACTCCAGCGGCATAAACACTTCGTTGCGGGGATGATATAGCTTCAATGCAGGAGGAGTTTCGGCAATCGAAGTTTTCGCGGCAAGGTGCGGTAACACGGAATGCAATGTTTTCTTGTTGACCAGATGCACCAGGAAATCGTTCACCAGCATCCACTGATAGTGAAACCGTAGCGAGCGCTGCGCCTCAGCGAAGGTCATTCCCTCTTTGTCGATCAGCCGGTTATGGAATCGCAGGAACAGGCTGTGAAGCTGGCTCACGATTACATTTTCATCGTTTCTTGGATCTCCGATTATGGCCCGCGCGGGCTGTTTTTCCGCGACATGGGAATCGTTCCGGGCTAAATCTCGCGCGTCCTCGTTCAGCCGGCCTCCGCCAATCAGGTATCCGCCCAGAAGGAGTTTCGCCTTGTCGGCGCCGTGCGTGAAGTCGTAGAGATACGGCTGATCGTCGGGACCGCGTCCATACACGTTATCCAGATCGAATCTCGGCGTCCGGAAGTCCACCAGCCCGTCCGGATCGTTTTGTTGCTGCAGGCTGCTCGCGGGATCAAACGTCAGGTCGTGATCCACAAACTGGCCCAGGTAAGTATAGAGCGCCGGAATCCCGCTCTCCTCCGTGTCCGGTCCATCCTTCGCATTGTCTTTCGTGCTGACCATCTTGCTGGCCAAATGATGTAGATTTTCTTGCGTCTCTTGATCGTTGGCCCCGAATTGCGCCGCCGGCAACGCTCGAAATATTCGACCGAACGCGCCTCCGAAAAATGTGGAGCCTCGCGATAAATTCAGGCCCCGTACGCCCTGGCCATGGGGAGTGAGGTTCTTGGGGTTCATAGATCCCTCGCAAAATTAATTTTCGAAGTGTTTTACCTGTTTCGGACTACATCAGTGGCGGTGTTCTCGCGCCACTTTATTCATAGTGTACGTCAATGTCAAATAGATTATTACTAAGGAACCAGATCAGAGGTGAGGCTATCCGGTTTGCATCGAGTGAACCCGTGGGAAGAAATCCTCAGCGGGAGAGCCAACCACCGTCCACCACGAGAACATGGCCGTGGACATAATCGCTGGCTCGGGAGCAGAGAAAGACCGCGGCTCCCGCGAGATCGGCGGGTTCGCCCCAGCGGCCGGCGGGAATTCGCTCCAGGATTGCGCGGCTGCGCGCGGGATCATTGCGCAGGGCGGTGGTGTTGTCTGTGGCCATGTAGCCGGGGGCGATGGCGTTGACGTTGATTCCCTTGGCGGCCCATTCGTTTGCGAATGCCCGGGTCAATTGCACAACTCCGCCTTTTGCCGCGGCATATGCCGGAACCAGAATTCCACCCTGAAAGGAGAGGACGGAGGCAATGTTCAGGATTTTTCCGGGAGTGCCCTGCTTGAACATCTGGCGGGCGGCGAGCTGGGACAGCCGAAATACAGCGGTCAGATCGATGGAGATGACTTGGTCCCAATCCTCGGGGGAATAATCGGCGGCGGGAGAGCGCCGGATAATTCCAGCGTTGTTGACGAGGATGTCGAGGGAGCCAAATTCCGCAACGGTTTTCTCGATCAGAGTGGAGCAGGCCTTAGCTTCGGCGAGGTCAGCGGAAAAATAGGCGCAGCGGCGCCCAAGGGCTTGGATCTCGGCACAGATGGGGCCGGGATCGGAACCGCGGCCGTGACAGGCAACATCCGCACCGACTTGCGCCAGGGCGAAGGCGATAGCCGAACCGAGACCGCGGTGCGAACCGGTGACGAGAGCGGTTTTGCCGCTGAGTTGGAATGAAGAGAGGGTCATTGAATTGTTCTCCCACGGAGATTTGTTCTCCCACGGAAATGAATAGTGCAGGATTCTAAAGAAAATGTCTCCCCGAACACCGCGATCAGATTCTGCGTACCAGGCCACGATCGGTGGCTTGCGTGTTGCGGACCAGGAGCAGAACGAGCAGCATGCCCGTGAACGGAATCAGGCCGGCGATGATCATGAGGGGATCGAACAGATGCGTGCCGGTGGAAAGACGCGCGTCCGCAAGCCGGCCGGCGAGAAGGAAGACAATCATGGTGCCGATGGCGGCGCCGGTGCCGCTTAGCCCGCTGACGGACGCGACTGAATCACTGTGGAACAGGTCGGAAGGCAAGACGTTAGCGATGGTGGTGAAGGAGGCGTAGGAAAAAATGGCCAGACCAAAGAGCAATGCCAGCAGCGAGACATTCACGGTGAAAATGGTGGGGATCAACAAGCTAACTCCGCAGCCGCCAAAAATGGCCAAAGCCTTGCGCGCTCTACCCACGGACCAACCACGCTTGATGAGGTAGTCGGACACCCCGCCACCGAAAAAATTTCCGAGATCAGCGGCGACAAAAGGAATCCAGACGGCAATTAAACCGCTCTTGAGCGAGATGCCTTTGGCGACGAGATAGATGGGAAACCAATCGGCAACAAAGAAGAAGACCGGGTCGGTGAAGGTTCGAGCGATGATGGTTCCCCAGGTCTGAGGGAACTTCAGAAGATCACGCCAGCGGGGGCGCACCCTGTTTGGCGAGTCTTGTTCGCTGGTGTCGGAGAGGATCATCCGGCGTTCCGTAGGTTCGATGAGCGGGTGTTCCTGAGGCGTGTAGTACAGCCAACGCCAGGCCAGTAGCCAGGGAATCCCGAGAAGGCCAGGAACAAGAAAAGCAGTCCGCCAGCCGTAACGGAAATAAATCCACAAAACGATGAAGGGAGCGATGCCGCCGCCAATCGAAGAACCGCTGTCGAAGAAGGCGGTGGCCAATCCGCGTTCGTGTTTGGGGAACCACTCGGAAACGGCTTTGGTGGCGGCAGGCCAGTTTCCGGATTCGGCCGCGCCCAGGAAAAAGCGAAAGCCAAGAAAAGAGTAAAAGCCGCGGGCCAAAGGGGTGAGCAGAGAAACAAGAGAATACCAGGCGACAGTGATGGTCAAGCCGCGCTTGGTGCCGACGCGATCCATGAGGCGGCCGCAAAGCGTTTGGCCAATGGAGTAGGCCGCACGAAAAGCGATTCCGATGGCGGCGTAATCAGTGTAGGTCCAGTGATAGTCACGTTTTAGAAAGGGAGCGAGCAGCGATAGCGTCTGCCGGTCAACATAATTAATGGCCGTGGAGGCGAAGAGGAGTGCTCCGATCCACCAGCGGAGGTGGGAAATAGTGCGACGCCCACTGGAGGGATTGGGCTGTTCGTCAGATTGAGCGGCGTGCTGCATCAAGAGGCCGTGGAAAGCGAAGAGCGATGGGCCGTCATGTGTTAAGCCGAAGCCGTGAGCGCGGAAAGTGTGGCCGGGCTGAGCAAGGCCGAGGATTGAAGATCGAGATAAACGGTAGCGTTGGGGTGACTGCGCAAGATGGAAGAGGGCGCCATCGGGCTGATGGGGCCATCAAAACAGGCTTTGATCGCAGCGGCTTTGCGTGGGCCTGGAACCACCGCGAGAATTTCCGTGGCCTTGAGAACCTGGCGAACTGACATGGAGACGGCCTGCTTGGGAACAGCGTCGAGATTCTCGAACCAGCCTTCGGCGACTTGTTGGGCGCGGCAGGCGTGGTCGAGGGCGACGATGATATAGGGGTCTTCGGTGTCGAAATCGGCTGGGGGATCGTTGAAGGCAATGTGTCCATTTTCGCCGATTCCCAGAAAAGCAACGTCAATCGGCGATGCAGTGATGGCTTTGCCGGCGCTGTGGATAACTTTGGCGGGATCCTGACTCCCGTCGAGAAGGTGATAGTTGACGATGCCCGTCTTTGAAATCAGGCGCTCCTGGAGGAATTTGCAGAAGCTTGCGGGGTGCGTCATGGGAAGGCCAATGTATTCGTCCAGATGGAAGAGAGTGACGAGCTTCCAGTCGATGCATGGAGTTGCGGTCAAGGCTTCGAGGAATTCGAATTGGGATGCGGCGCTGGCGGCCACGACGCGAGCCTGACCACGACTTGCAATGGCAGAGCGGATCGCCGTCGCAGCTTGCCACGCCGCAGTCTTGCCGAGTGAACCCTTGTCATTGAAAACTCTGAGCAGCATTCTGAAGCCTCCTGTGCGAACGAGCCTGGCAGATCGACAGAACAAATAAGAACGGTCACGGAACCTGGCGCGCGGGCGAGGAATCCGTTGCAAGAGAGAAACAGAAAACGTCACTCCCGGCGGCAATCGCCACGTACTGCACTCCTGCGACGGAATACGTCATGGGCGAGGCGCGCATGAGTTGGCCGGTGTTGAAATGCCAGAGCACGCGGCCAGTGGCGGCTTCCACCGCTTCGAAAGAGTCGGAGTCGTCGCCGAAAAAGACCAAGCCGCCAGCGGTCGTCAGAGTGCCAGCCCAGGAATTGCCCGAGCCGATCTGAGGGTAGCTCCAGACACGTTTACCATCGGCGAGAGAAAGCGCCAGCAAGATTTTCTGCATACGCTCGCCGGGAGGGAGAGAGGTGCCGGTGTTGTAAAAGGTGGCGCCCTTCACAAACTCTTTGGGTTTGGCGAGGAACAAATTGCAACTTTCGAGGGCGATCACATAGAAGAGGCCCGTGCCTGGATTATAGGAGGGCGAAAACCAATTTGTGGCCCCGTCGATGCCCGGACAGATGTTCGTGCCTTCGGCAGTGGGAATTCGTCCAGTGAGGACGGGGCGGCCGGAGGCGTCAATGCCGGTTGCCCAGTTCAATTTCTCGACGAAAGGAGTGGCGCGCAAGAATTTGCCGTTGGTTCTGTCGAGCACATAGAAAAAACCGTTGCGATTCGCCTGAACCAAAAGGTGACGGATGGTTCCATTTTCTTCGGAGTTCAAGAGCACGGGAGTTTCCGTGGCATCGTAATCGTAAACGTCATGCGGGGTGAATTGAAAATACCATTTGAGCTTGCCGGTATCGGGGTCCAGAGCCAAGACGCAGGCAGTGTAGAGATCATCACCCGGGCGGGAATCTCCCACGAAGTCGGGGGAGGCATTGCTGGTGGTCCAATAGAGTGTGTTGAGTTGCGGGTCGTAGGTGCCCGGCATCCAGGTTGTGGCGCCTCCGTGCAAATAGGAGTCGCCGGGCCAACTCTCGGAGCCAAATTCCCCGGGGCCGGGAATGGTCCAGAAACGCCACTTGCGTTTTCCTGTAGCCGCATCATAAGCAGCGATAAAGCCGCGGACACCCGAATCTCCGCCAGAGGTGCCGACGATGACCGTGTCTTTTACCACTAACGGGGCGCTGGTCGCGCCATAGTGCTTGGCCTTGTCGGCGTAGGCGACATCCCAGAGCAAATTTCCAGACCGGGCATCCAGCTTGAGCAAGTGGGCGTCGTCGGTTTCCACGAACACGGATTGCTGCCAGACGGCGACCCCGCGATTCTTGTGCGCGGCAGCGTCGTCTAAGAGGCCCGAGCTGACCGGACGGTGATAGTGCCAAACTTCCCGGCCGGATCGCGCGTCCAAGGCAAACACGTCATTCGAAGAGGTAATGAACATCAGTCCGCGGATAACGACCGGGGTTACTTCCAGAGACTGAGAGTTTCCAGGATTGAAGACCCAAGCGGCGTTCAACTTCGCGACGTTTAACGTATTGATGAGTTGCAGGCTGCTGTAGCGGCGGCCCGTATAGTCGCCGTTGTAGGAAGTCCAATTTTCGCCGACGGGCTGTGCCAGCAAGTCCTCTGCAGTAACCCGCTGAGAGGCCACCGCGGGAGAACTGACCTGTTGGGCGAGCGCGGAGCCAGTAAAGAATACGGCAGCGAGCAGGAAGGCAGAGTGTTTTCCTATGCGAGAGTTCATGTCAGCGGTCGTTTGGCATTTCAATGCGTACTTCCTGCAGCGCCCCGCGATCCACGCCGTTCTGATCCACCAGGTGCAGCGAAAATCTCGCGGCTTTTCCAGCCGGCGCAATGTCTGCCTTCAGATCGACAAGCTCAGTCGGAGAAACGTCCGCGACTGGCGCGGTGCCGAGGGGAGAGCCTCGCTCGTCGTAGAAATGGGCAACGAGGCGGCCTGCGTAAAACACGCCAAAGGAACCGGTGAGCCGGATTTTGCCGGCATCGAGCTGAGTTGCCCGGAGCGCGCGTACCAGAATGCCCGCGTCGGTGACGCCGTGGATATCGCTTTCCGTGCGGGTGGGAAACCAATCGGTGTCGAACCGGCATTCCTCGCCAGGATTCAAGCGGCACATGGGGCTGTTGAGCTCGGCTTCCATATAGTAAGGCGAGTCTTTCGTGCCTCCCAGGGTGGCTTCGCCGTCGTTATTGAAATGGAGTTCCGGACCGTTGGTCCAGAAGATTACCGAGGCGCGCCCCGGGTAGGATTTGTTTGCTTCGTACTGGAATTTCTCCACCATGGCAAAACGGCTGGCGCCGTCCACCACAGCCAACCAGCCAGCGACGGAATCGATCCACAACTCAGCAGCCCAGTGCGAGTAATGCACGGCGAAGAGCCCATCGTCTCTTACGGAGACAGCGGGATTTTCCGCGGGTCCGAACCGAACGTGATAACGGAGGAGATAGCCGCTGGCGGGATTTGCGGGAGTGAATCCCCAAATGTCCGGATTCCGTTTTGCGGGGGCGCCCTGGATACTGGTGGAATACTGGGAGACGGATTGCATGGACCACTCAAGCGTGTGCCCGGTGATATTTTTCATTTTGGCGCGAAATTGGATTCGTGGAGAATCCGCGTCCAGGCTGATCGTGCGAGCGAATTGGATGCCGGTTTGAGGGTCGGCGGGACTGACTAATTCGATCTCACAGCGTTGTCCCTCCGCGAGTTTTTTGAAGGTGTAAGGTCCATCGTCGAGCAGGTCAGAGTTCCCCACCCAGTGCTGCTCGTCCTGATTCCCTTCGGGCAAGAGCCATAATTTGTCGCCGCCATAATTGAACCATTGGGCGGAGGTGGGAGACAGGTACTTTCCACGGAGCTCAGGATTGACGAACAGGTAGTCGTGTCCCGCAAAAGTCACTTGCATGAGCCGGCCGCCATTCTGGGGCACGACGATGAGGCGGAGCCATTGGTTGGAGATTTGCTGGGCGGACCATCCGAAGTAGTCGGCGGGTTCGACGCGGCAGGCGGGCTTTGCTTGCGCAGTGTCCTGCGCGCAGATTGCACCGGAAGAGATTGCGCCAGCGAGGCAGAGAAGGATGAGTCTGGCTGGGGAGCGAAGCAAAGGCTGCAAATTCATCTTTCCACCATCCGAGGGGCAAAAGCCCAAGCACGCGCTGCAACACAATGAGAAAGCACTTTCACTCTGCGAAAACGAAATAAATCGATATAAAACGAAAGAAAAGCTTTCGCTGCAAGGCTTTTCTATGGTAAATGAACTTTGACGTTTGGGGGCACAAAATCGCACCGCGCAGAGGAATAATTTTAATAACCGGCTTGCTGCCATTGCTGCTGGTTCCCTGCCTGGCTGCGCAGGAGCGGAAGATCGATCCCACGTGGCTGCACCGCATGTTGCCCGAAGCAAAGGAGTCGGGGGCCGCGTTCGCGACCGAGAGTTGCCGCTACAAACCGTTGTTCGGCGAAGGAGACTCCGAAGCGAGGATTCTCCAGAGTGTTTCGCGGTTCGGAGAGATCGAAATCGCAGCGCACGGAAATTGCCAACCCGAGCTTTACGCCCGCGAAGAAGAGATCTACTTCGTGATGAGCGGCCGCGGAGTACTGCACTATGGCGACGAGCCGCACAGGATGCGCCAGTCCGACTTTACCTACTTGCCGCCGGGCGTGAAATACTCTATTTCGAACGAATCCAGTGAGCCTTTGCAGGTACTGGCGATGAGCTTCAAAATCCCTGACAAAATCGCGATTCAGACGCCGAGCGGGAAGCCAAAGATTGTGAACCTGGATGACGTCAAGGAAGAAACTGTCGAGGGTCACCCCTCTTCCGTGCTTTACAAATTATTGATAGGGCCACGAAACGGAAAGCGGGACGCCCTGGATGAGGCTTATGTCGTGACAAGCTTTTTCTGGATGAACTTTGCGCCGGGTGGCACTAATTTCCCCCACCACCATGAAACCGCCGAAGAGATCTATCTCATCATGGACGGAAATGGCGAAATGGCGGCAGGAAGCGGAATGGACGGAATCGAAGGCCGATTTCGGGCGAAAGCGGGGGATGCGTATTATTTCCGTCCCAACTGCACGGTTGGCTTCTACAATCAGAACAAACCGGGAGCGAAAGCGCACATCCTGGCAGTGCGTTCGCGGATTCCCCTCCCTGAAGATGTCGATTGAGAGTTTCGCCCCGAACATGGGTAGATCCTAGCAACAAGATGATGAAGGTGTACGGCAAGAATCCACGGAGGCTTGGCAATGTCCACAGAAAATTCCAGTCGGCGATCCTTTTTTAAGATGTTGGCGGCTGCGCCGCTGCTGAGCCAGATAGCCCACGCAACCTTTATGCACACGCGGCCACGGCCATCGGTGTGGATCAGGGGCAGAACGTTTACGCGCGGCTTGGGGTGAAAACGGTAATCAACTGCCGAGGAACGTGGACTTTTCTGAGCGGTTCGCTGGAATTTCCGGAGGTTCGCGAGGCGCAGGAGGAGGCCTCCAAGTATTTCGTCAACATGATCGAATTGCAGCGTGGCGTGGGGCGGCGATTGGCGGAATTAACCGGTGCCGAATCCGGCATCGTTACGTCGGGTTCCGCGGGAGCCATGGCGGCAGCGACGGCCGGATGCATGGCCGGCACGGACGACCACAAGATCTGGCAACTGCCGGACACGACGGGTCTGAAACACGAAGTGATCATGATGGGAGGGCGCAGCGCGTTTGACAGCGCCATCCGGCTGACCGGGGCGAAGTTGGTTCTCGTATATTCGCCGGAAGAACTCTCCAAGGCGATCGGCGAGAACACCGCGATGATTTACACGACGGACCTGGGCGAAAAACTGCAGCAGCAATTGAAGGTGGCCAAGGAGCACAAAATTCCCCTGTTGCTGGATGATGCGGCGGGAATTCCTCCCGTGGATAACGCCAAACTCTATGCGAGGATGGGAATCGATCTGTATTGTTTTTCGGGAGGCAAGGGATTGCGCGGGCCGCAGTGCAGCGGCTTGCTGCTGGGCCGGAAGGATTTAATCGAGGCAGCGCTGCTGAATAGCAGTCCGCGCGAAGGCGCCGTCTGTCGCCCGATGAAAGTCGGCAAAGAAGAGGTCATCGGGTGCGTGGCCGCTTTGGAAACGTGGTTGAAGATTGATGAAAAAAAGCTGTATGAAGAGTGGAATGCCCGTATAGAGCGCATCCGAAAACTTGTGGAGACGGTTCCGCAGGTAAAAACGAGCACGTACGTACCCGACGATGGAAACCGGTATCCGACATTGAAAGTTTCGTGGGATCAGCAAGCGTGGGGGTACACGATTGCCGATTGCGTGCACGAGTTGCGCGCGGGGGATCCGGTTATCGAGGTACTTGGGACGGACAATCCCAGCCTGGTGACGGCGGTTCGCGAGGGGAATCCGGTACCGACACGAAAAGAACGCAAAGCGCCGGACCACATTGAGCTGGTGTCCATGACCATCCAGCCGGGGGAAGAAATGATCGTGGGAGAAAGACTGCGCACGGTGCTTGGCGCGGCGCAGAAAAAGCGGGCATGAGGTTGACTGGGCAATAAGGAGAATGCGGCTTGTGATCATGAAGCGAACCATTCAGGCGGCGCGAGTATTGTTTCTGATGGCCGGGTTGGCGCATGGGCTGACTGCGCAAGAGCGTGTTCGCGCCGTCGCCCCGCAGCAAATTAAGAGCCCGAGCCAATTTGTATCGCCGGCGGTTGATGCCGGGGATTACGTTTACATTTCCGGCCAGGGACCGCGCGGCGCTGAAGGTAGTTTGCCGGCAACCACAGGCGCACAGGTGCGGCAGGCGCTGGAAAACATCCAGGCAATTGTTGTGGCGGCCGGGTTGACGATGGACAACGTGGTGTACACGCAGGTTTATCTGACGGATGTGAGCAAAGTGCCGGAAGTGGACACGGCTTTTGCAAAGTACTTTTCGAAGGTTCCGCCAGCACGAGCCGTGCTTGGAGTGGCGAACCTGCCGGATCCCCCGGTGCAGATCAACGCAGTTGCGGTGCGCAATCTGGAAGGCCGGCGCGCCGTTTCTCCGGCAAATTATCCGCATAGCGATTCGTTTTCTCCCGGGATATTGACCCACGACCGGCTGTTCATTTCCAGCATGGCCGGCATGGAGCCAACGAGCGGGAAAATTCCGGACGATCCGGCCGCACAGGTCGATCTGGCGCTCGATGGCATGAAGGCGGTCGTAAATGCCGCGGGGCTGGAACTTAGCAATGTGGTGTTTGTGAACCCATACCTGACCAAAGAGATTCCGGCGCGGGTGATGAATCAGCACTATGCGCGCCGGTTTGAATTTGGGAATACTCCGGCACGCGCAACAATCGAAGTGGCCAGCCTGCCGGGCGGGGCGCACATTGAATATACGGGTGTGGCGGTGCGGGATCTCCAAGCTCGGAAGGCGGTGCGTCCGAAGAATATGCCGCCGAGCCCGACCGCGAGTCCCTGCGTGTTTGCCGGGGAGACCTTATATTGTTCGGCGAAGAGCGGCTTTATCCCCGGGCCCCACGGCGGAGTGTATGCCTCCACTACAGCGACGCAGTTGCGGCAAACAATGCGCAACCTCCTGGATAATTTGGAAGAGGCTGGAATGGATTTCAGCCAGGTCGTGTCCACGAACGTCTATTTGGATGATCTTGCCGACTCGATGGAGTTCGACAAGGTTTACGGAGAATATCTGGGCCCGATCATGCCTGCGCGGACGACCATCGAGCAGATCAGCCCGGGCGAACGCAACCCCGATAGCGAAGGACACTATCCGGATTTTGAGCAGGTCTCGCTGATTGCTGTACAAAGGCGTTCACCCCGCTGAGGAAAAGCGGATGGTTTCACCGGGGTGAGGAGTTCCGGAGTTCCGGCATAATTTCATACGCCTTCTCAAATTCTGCGTTCGCTTCGGCTTCTTTTCCCGCCTTCTGAAGAGCCAGGGCAAGATTGTAGTGAGCTTCCGCATAGCGCGGTTTCAGTCGCGCCGCTTCCAGAAACTCAACCTGCGCGCCTTTCGTATCGCCTGACTGGAGGAGCAGCAAGCCCAAATTGTTGTGAATCTCCGCAAATTTCGGATCGCGGCGCAGAAGTTCCTTATACACATTTGCCGCGCCGACAAGATCGTTTTTCTCGCTGAGAACTAGGCCCAGTTGCACACGCGCGTCAACATACTGCGGATCGAGGCTGATGGCGAGGTTTAATTCCTGGATGGCTTCGTCAAGGCGCTGCAGTTGCGCGAGCGCCAGGCCAAGATTGTAATGCGCTTCCCGCAAGTCGGGGTCGCACATGACGGCCCGCTGAAACTCCTGAAGCCCGCGTTCGCGATCGTTCATCCGCCACAGCAGCGAGCCATAACTGGTGTGGGCCTGCGCATAATCCGGTTGCAAGGAGATGGCTTTTTCGAAGGAGGAGGATGCGGAAGCCGGATCGTTTTTGTGTTCCCAAACGAGTCCCAGGTAGTAGTAGCTGGTTGGAAGCTCGGGACTTTGTTCGGCCGCTTCCTGAAACAGCCGGAGGGCTTCGTCCACTTTTTGCTGCTTCAGAGCTTCCACGCCCTGGAGGATCAAGTATTTGGATTGCGCCAGTCGCGTGCGGAATTCATGGAGGCCCTTCAGTTCGCTAAGCTCCTTTTTGGCCTCGGCATCTTCTCCTTGCGAACGCAAAGTAATTCCCAGGTTGTAGTGCGCTTGTTCAAAATCGGGTTTGAGCTCGATGGCGCGCCGGAAGGCGGCGATCGCGCCTGCTTTATCATCCTTGGCCTTCAATTCCTTACCAAGATTGAATTGCGCTTCGGGATCATCCGGAGCAAGTTCCGCAGCCTTTTGAAACTGCGCGAGCGCACCGGCATGATCGCCTTGCCGGCGGAGAATTATGCCCAGCATCAGGTGCGCACTGGCGTAGCGCGGATTGAACTGCAGAGCGCGGCGGAATTGCAGCGTGGCGGCTTCGGAATTGCCGAGTTGCGCTTCGGCGAGTCCCAACTCGAAACAGACCTCCGCCGAAGGTTTTGCGGCGAGCGCGCGGCGCAATTCGCGCGCCGTGCCCTGGGGATCATTCTGCTGGACATAGATTCGAGCGAGAAGCCTGTGCGCCTCTGTGTTTGCTGGATCAAGGCCCACCGCTGCCTTTAATTCCTTGGCTGCCGCGGATGAATCGTGCAAATCATAATAGGCTGAGCCCAACCCGTAGTGAGCCGCTGCCCATTTGGGTTTGAGTTGCAGGGCAGCCTGGAACTCCGGCAAGGCCTGCGCCGGGCTGCCACTGTATTTCAACGCGAGTGCCAAGTCGAAGTGAGTGAGAGGATCGTTGGGCTCAAGGGCGAGAGCTTCGCGGTAATTAGCGATGGCTTGGTCCCAGGACTTTGATTTGGAAAACTCGAGGGCCTGCTTGCGGAATGTTTCCGCGGTCTGGGCGCGGCACGGCCCCGGGAGAAGCACGACCAGAGCCAGTACGGCCGCAGTCAGAAAAATTCCGCGAGGGAGAAATTTGCTACTCGTCTTTAGTTTACGCGTGACCAATTTGCGGCTGCTTCCAGTTGTTGGAATTGGCGCGCGTGCACCTCTGCGCCCTCCGCCAGGCCACTACTCAACAGTGTGTGGCGAAGTGGAGTCAGGAGCGCAGGGGAGCACCCCTGACCGCACTTGCATTCTACCAATAGAACTTCGCGCTGATCTGCCCAATACGCGGATCACGCGCGGACGTGACGACTCCGAAGCCGGTCGTATCGTCGATGTTTCCATCAGGATTCTTGAATTGCGCGTGGTTGAAGATGTTGAAAAATTCGAATCGCAGGTCGAAAGCGAAATTCTCTTTAATTTGCGTTCGCTTCGTTATTCCGAAATCGGTGTTGTTGAAGCCGGGGCCGTGGAAGAAGCGGCGGTTGGCGGTGCCAAACGTTCCCAGAGTTGTGTTGGGGGCAAATGCGCTGGGCAGGAAGTAGCATCCGTAACCAGTTGTGGTCGGATTAGTGGGATCGAACGAGGGGCAAGATGTATTCTGCTTTCGAGGGTCCCACTTGACAACCGGCCCCACGCGATCCGGCATGTCAGTGGCCGAACTCCCGGCCAAAGAGATATCATCGCTGCCCTGGTTCAACTGGATGGGGAAGCCTGTCGAGAACCGCGTGATTCCCTGAATCTGCCAGCCTTGGGTCAAGCGCTTGGGCGCATTGGCGAAAGCCCGGTCGAAGGGGACGGCCCAAATGTAACTGACGACAAAATTATGAGTGATGTCGCTCGAAGAAAGTCCCCGGCTCAGCTTGGGATTCTGGAAATTGACCAGGTCGTTGAAGGCCGAAGAATCGTCCAGGCCTTTCGCGAACGTATAGGCCGCGAGGAATGTAAAATCGTTGGCCTTGCGCTCTACCGTGATTTGCGCGGCGTTGTAGATTGAATTGGCGCTAGTAAGGGTATTGGTGTTGTTGGAGCCGAAGCACACCTGAGCCCCACCAGGGCAGAAATTTGGATTTAAGAACGAATTCCTGGTGCCGTAAACACACCCCGGGACAGGCGTAGGACTAAACGGCTGACCAGACGCCGGAATACACTGAGCGGTATATGGCTTAAGCTGGAAGACGTCGTTCTCATTACCCGGTCCGCAACCGGTGTTAGGAAGAATGTTTCCTGCGGTTACGTCCAGAGCCTGTTCCGCCGTTAGCTGCTGGCACAAAGCAGCGGAGCCAGGGTTGGCGTCCTTCTGTGTGATAAGGCGATGACCCTCGGTCCCTACGTATGCCACGGTGAGCACCGTTGATTTGCTCAACTCGCGCTGGATCGAAAGATTGAAGTGCTCCGCGTAAGGCAGCTTGTTGTGAATATCGTAGCCCGGGAAAAAATTGAATGGCTCGTACACGGAAAAATCCAGCGTCTGGTTCGATGGTGCGCCCGGAACCGGTGCCGTGAAGGGAAAGCGCTGGGTCAAGGAGGCCCCGGTGGCTCTAACCCGGAAAGGTTCGTCAAACATGACCGAGACAGGTGAGGTCCAGTAGAGCCCGAACGGCGCATCCGCCACCTCGTAAAAGAGGTTTAGGTCTTCGACCGAGGTGTAGTACAGACCGTAGGACGCCCGGACGCTGGATTTGCCCGGGCCACCAAAAATCTTGCCCAGTATGCCATCCGAAAATCCGGGCGAATACGCCAAACCGAGTCGTGGGCCGAAGTTGTTGTATTTCGTTGGAGCAAGCGTCTTCGGAATGCCCGGGTCGCCTGGAAATACCAAGCCTGTGGGAGAAAGGGGGAAAGTGGTGGACTGAAGTCCTTTAACAAAGGTCTGAATCTTTCCTTGCGTGTCGTACCACGGCATGCTGACTTCCCAGCGCAACCCCATATTCAGCGTGAGATTGGATTTTACCTTCCAGGAATCCTGGAAGAAGGCGCCACCATAACGCGTGCGTGAATCCAGGAACTGTTCGGCGGCCTGGGTGTACGGCGCGCTGGTGGTTGAGGTCGCGCCGAGAAGGTAGTCCGCAAATGCGGCTCCTGTCACCGTGCCATCAAATGTGAAGCCCCCATTCGGGTTGGCAAAGTTACGTTCATTCACTTGCAGGTAGCGGAATTCCCCGCCAAACTTCCACGTATGTTTGCCCTGGCTCTTCGAAAATACATCACTAACCGCGTAGGTGGTATTGGGTTGGAAGGTATTCAGCGTGGGCACGCCAATGTTCAAGCCGTTGTTGCCGATATTGGGAAAACTGATCTGCGGCACATACTGCGGATATTGGGCCAACGGGACAATGCCGAGGCCATTAGCATTGTTGAAACCCAGGTCAGAAAGCTGGGCGAAACTCCCAGCCGGGTTGTTTAAACGCAGCGCAGTACGGAATAAGCTGAACCGCGCCTCGTTGACCGCTGTCGCTCCCAGAGTCTTGGTGTTGCTCATTACGAACTCTTGCGCCCGCGTTGGCGAGCCTGTCGGAAAGCCAGGCACAGAAGAAAAGCCGCCCTGTGAGGATGGCAAGAGATCGGCTTGCAGGTTGGAGCGATCGAAGTGGTAATACCAGGACCAGTTTCCCGTCGTCTGGTTGTTGAAATCCACGCGCTCCCCGATTTTGTCGTCGTTGGTAACGTTTCTCCCGCTGTTGTTCGAGTAGTTGTTTGCAGCTACTCCCGCAACCGTTGGCCCCGGAATAAACGGAAGGATGGCCTTGGAAGGTGCTGACCAAGCGGCCTGTGGGATCGAGCCGCCTGGAAAAACGCAGCCGTTTGGCGTGCTTACGGGATCAGTCCAGTTAGTTGAGTTACAGGTAGGTGACGAATATGGTTCCCCACCGACAACAGTTTGTCCTGTGGTGGAAGCCAGACGCGCTGTTAGCACCTGTGCCCAGCCACAATTGGGGCATGTTCCGGGAACATCCCCGTCGACAGTGCCCGTCAAGCTTGCAGGGTCGAAGTTGCCCTGACGCTGGTCAGTCGTGGGCACAGTAACCGCACCGGACGCCGCACCTTTTACCTCTCTCGTGCCCTGGTAGTCCGAGAACCAGAAAATCTTGTCCTTCCACGCTGGCCCGCCCGCCGCGTAGCCGAATTGATTGCGACGTAACTCACTCTTCGGGATGCCAAACTGGTTGTCTATAAAGTTGCCGGCGTCCAGCTTATCGTTGCGCAGGAACTCGAAGGCATCGCCGTGAAAGCTGTTTGTGCCGGATTTGGTGATGGCATTAACGACGGCGCCGCTGAATTTGCCATATTCGGCGTCAAAGCTGTTGGTTATCAAGCGAAATTCCTCGATCGAGTCCAGATTCGGCACCAAGCCTGTTCCCAGGTTGCGCCCCTCGCTGACGTCTCCGCCATTTACCAGGAATGCGTTCGCTGTCTCTCGCTGGCCATTTACGGAGATGTTGCCGGCATTCAGACCACCCGATACCGGGCGGTCCTGCTGGATGGTCTCCGCGGTAGCGGGTGCAACGCCGGCCTGCAGGCCAAGAAGATCGACGAAACTCCGCCCGTTCAGGGGAAGAGCGAGCATTTTCTTGGAGTCGATGACGTCGCCGAGTTGCGTGCTTTCGGTCTGCACCTGAACGGCATTGGCTTCAATGCTGATGACTTCCGTAGCCGAGCCAACACTCAGGGTCACATCGACCTGCAACTGGTCGTTCACTTTCACATCAATGGCAGTCGTAGTGTAGGTTTTGAATCCAGGGGCGGTCACACTTAGTTTGTACACGCCAGCGGCGAGTGCGAGGAACCGGTAGGTGCCGTCAGCCCCAGAAACCGTTTCCTGCTTGAGGTTCGTTTGCGCATTCGTGATGGTGACGTGCGCGCCAGAAACTATCGCCTGCGAACTGTCGCGCACGGTGCCGAGAACCGAACCAGTCACGTCCGCGCGCACAAGCCCCGCGTTAAAAATCATCGCAGCAGCCAAAAAAATAAAAAGAGCGAAGAAACAATTACACTTTCGCATTAACCCTCCCCGGTGCGGGCAATCGATAGTTTTGAAGCCTGCCGAGAAACCCTCGACTGAGATTCGCGACCCCAACGGCGCGGGCAGGTTTGTTCCTCTTCGAGAAGGTATTTCACCTGTCGAGCGCCACTCCCATTGGGCGAAAACATATTCCACCTGATGGAACCTGTCAAGCCCGGAATAATATTTCCGGAAAGGGAGGCGCGGGCGGCGCAGCGCCCGTTCACTTGCGGCTACTGTTCGATTTGCTTACTGAGTAGGGTACGAAACCTCGCGTACCGGTTTTCAGGCGATACACGGAGGTGGTGGCGGTTATGTAGAGAGTGGCGAGGTCCGCATCGCCCCACGCGAGATTCGCGGGTTGCTCCGGCAAGAGGATCGTGCCCAAATGGCGCCCGTGTGGGTCCCAAACCCAAATTCCTCCGGGCCCGGTGACGAAAAGATTGCCGGCTAGATCCACTTTCATCCCGTCCGGCACGCCGTCGCCTTTGGTGCCCGGCTCCTCGCCAAAGATGCGGCCGTTCGCCAAAGTGCCATCGGGCCGAAAGTCGTAGACGCGAATGTTTCGCTTTTCGCTGTCGTCCACGTAGAACCTGGTGCCGTCCGGAGAAAAGGCCAGACCATTGGGCTGGGAGAGCTCCGAAGTGAGCAAGGTTACGCGGCCGCGGGAGTCCAGGCGATACACGCCTTGATAGGGGAGCTCCTTTTTTTGGCCCGGCGGCAAATCGAGAGTTGGGTCGGTAAAATAGATCGCGCCGTCCGGCCCCATAACGACGTCGTTGGGACTGTTGAACCGTTTGCCTTCAAACTTGTCCGCCAGCACCTGAATCTTTCCGGCGGGGCTGATGCGAATAATCGCGCGAAGGTAGCTCGCGCAATCGAGAAGTTGATTCTGGCTGTCGTAGGTATTTCCGTCGGGATCCCCGAGAGAGATCAACTCTTCCTTGCGGCCGTCCAGATAGATGCGGAAAATTTTGTTGAGCTCTTCGTCACTCACATAGAGAAAACCCGATGGGTCCCATACCGGCCCTTCAGTAAAACCCAATCCAGTGGCAAGAGTTGCGAGCGCGGCGTCGGGCGGGATCAGTTTCCAAAACGCGGATGATTCAGCTTTCAATTCGAACTTGCGTTGCTCGGGATGGGTCTTCGCGGCCCAAAGCGTGGCGACTCCCATAGTGAGGAAGACAAGCGAAAAGCCACGCATTACTGAAGGCGCCCACTTTTTTCCAGCGTGCAAAACCCTTTGTATTAGGGGCTTTTTATGAAGTCTCGCCGGCATCCAATTCATCATTTGGGACTCGCCCCTCTAGAACTCAAACTCAGCGCCACGCTTCTGCTTCGTACGCGAAAGGCTTGCCAGATACGCGGCCAATGCGTCCAGGTCCGCGACGCTCAACCTGGAGCCGTAGTCGGCGGGCATGAGAGATTCCTGGCGAAAATGGATCTCAGCCAAATCGGACTTCAAGAAGAGGTGAAAGGTTCCGTCCAGAGAAAGCAATTGCAGGGAAAAGTTATCCTCGTTGCGCACCAAGCCGGAGTACACCTTCCCGTCTTTGGCGGTAATTTCGGCAACATGGCCGCGCGTCCCGGGAATTTTCTCCGGTTTCACGATTGCGGCATGAATTTCTGTAACGGAATGGTTCTCGCCGTACTTTGAAAGGTCAGGCCCCAGAAATCCGCCGGCACCGTTAACCATATGGCAATCCGAACAACCGGCTTTGCCCCAATAGAGATCCTTGCCCTTTTCCGTGTTGCCAACAACGGGCATCGCAGTTCCCTTTCCTTGCAGAGATCGCACGTAACTCAACAAAGCGGAAAGCTTGGCTGATCCGATCCCCGCAAAGGAAGGCATACCTTTTTCGGGAATGCCCGAGCGCAGGACTTTCAAGAGGTCCTGGTCGGAGAGACGCGCGATCTCCGGCCGGGTTGCGATGTCGGGTGCGCGTTCACCACCTCTGCCATCCAATCCGTGGCAGGACGCGCAGGAGGAGTCGAAGATTTGTTGACCGCCGGATGACGAGGCAGTGGGTAGCGGGCGTTTCGCCGGAGATTTCTGCGCATCCTGCGGCGAGTCAGCATGCAAGGCAAAGACCGCGAACGAAGCAACGGCGGCAAAACTCGTCAGCCGGCGCATGATTTTTGACGGAGGCGCAACCATTAAATGATTGCTGCGACTAGCAACGGACATTCGAAATTCCTCGAATGAAGCCCATAGGTACGAAAAAAAGGACGCAACCAAGCTGAGATACCCGGCAGAAATCAAGCATCAGTGCGAGGAAACACGATTTTCAACTGGTGAAACCTGCGCTCTAATGATAAAAACTCTCCGGGTCTGCAAGCAGATAGCCCAGCCGCACGGGATGTGTCAACCATTTTCTACGAGAAGCCGTTGGATTGAGTTTTATGTGGCGGGCAATTTCCAACAAACCTGGTGAAGGGTTTTGTCTGATTGCAAGAAATCGCCGCATGAAAGGCGAAGTACAAAGGAAGGAACCATGAAACCGTTCTTGAATTCCCGGCGAACCACTGGCCGAGTATTCCTAATAATTTCACTCTCCATTTTTGCGATTACCGGCGTAGTTTTCTTGAGCAAAAGGGTGCGAGCCGAGGCCACGCAGGACGCGTCGAAGAAAGATGACGCCGCCCTGATCGAATCGTTCCGGCACGTCGAAGTCGCTTCGGTCTCCGACGCATTGGAACAGATCCTCGGCAAGAAGCTTTACATGACGCACCGGATGCGGCCGATCTTCCCGAGCAAGTTCGCTGGTTTTGCCCTAACGGTACATCTAACGAAAGAAGAAAATGAAGATGCCGCGGCGCTGAATGGAATGCTCTCCGCCATTGACGAAGGGCCCAGGAATTCCGTGTACGTGATGCAAGTCGATCAGGGAGGCGACATCGCCGGTATGGGCGGATTGATGGGAACGGCGATGTCCGCGCGCAATTTCTCAGGCGCGGTGATCGACGGCGGGGTTAGAGATGTGGCGTACTTAGGGAAAATTGGCTTCCCGGTGTTCGCAACGGGCATCGTCCCGTCTACCTCTGTGCATCACTACCGGTTTGCGGGCGCGAATGTGCCGATCCAGTGCGACGGAGTTGCGGTGAGACCCGGCGACATTGTGGTGGCTGACCCAGATGGTGTGGCGGTTGTTCCCCGTGAGGCGGCGGAGAAGGTTCTTGCCCTGGCCCAGCAGTTGGACTTTAAAGAACACTCCATGTACCCGATCATCGAGAAGGCGCGGTCAATCATGGAGGGTGTAAAGCAGTTAGGCCGTCTATAGGGGATTGCTTGCTTCCGAACGGCCGGAATTGCGACTGGATTCTCTTCCGCGTCTGTAGTATATGTTTTCATGCAGTGAATTGGATTTTCATTTTTCACCGGGGCGGACCATTTCTCATGAGTGTCCAAAAGCGGGAATACAACATCACCTCCCTTCAACGCGGCCTGCGCATTTTGCAACTAATGGGCCAGGCCGGGCGAGGGCTCCCCGCCTCAGAAATTGCGAAACTCTCCGCTTTGCCTGTGAGCACGGTCCACCGCTTCCTGGTCAATTTGGAAGCGGGCGGGTTTCTTGCCAAGGATGAGCTGAACAACTATCACCTGGGCGTGGCTTGTGTATCGCTTGGACAGGCAGCCCGGGAACAACTGGATGTTCGAAAGGCGAGCTTCGCTCACCTGGAACAGTTGAACCGGAGCACGCGGGAAACTGTTCACCTTACGGTCAGGCACAAGTTGACGGCCGTATATATCGAAAAGATGGAATCTCCTGAGCCGCTGCGGATTCACTCGCGGATTGGAGCCAGCGTTCCACTCTACTGCACGGCGGTGGGCAAGGTGATGCTTGCCTATCTTGAGCCGGAGGAGCAGGAGAGAGTTGTCAATGAACTGGAGTTGCGCCGCTTTACAGAGAATACGGTCGGGAGCATTCAGGAACTGCACGCGCAACTGATGAGAGTAAGAAAAGACGGGTTTGCCTGCGACCTTGAGGAACACGAACCGCATATCCGCTGCATTGCGGCCCCGATCTGGGACCACACGGGCGCGGTAAATGCCAGCTTGAGCGTGACCGGCCCGGCCGTACGGATGTCCACAAACCGTCTCCGCGAAATTGCGCCGCTGGTGCGCGATGCCGGAATAAAAATATCGCGCGAACTCGGGTTTCAAGGGACTAAATATCATCCAGTTGCCATTGGGCGGGCGACTGTGCAGCACGCGCGGAAAGTGCGACGAGAGCGTCCTGTTTCGCGCCGAAAGGTCGCCGCGAAGTAGTTGAACTTTCTCGATCGAATGTGGAATACCCGAGGTCCGAATACGGAGGCGTGAAGGGTTCATGAGCCGGAGAGGGTACTTCCTTGCGGAGGCGGTGCTGGCCGGGTGCCTGGCGTTGCCGGGAAATCTTGCACCGTCCGAGCAAAGTTCGGCCGTCGCCAAAGTTGATCTTGCGCCTGAAAAATTGCTTTCCCAACCAATCGGTGCGAATTGGCTCTCCTACAATGGAGACTACACCGGGAGACGGTTTAGTTCTCTGGATCAGATCAACAAGAATAACGTGGGCCGATTGCGGGTGAGTTGGGTGTTTCATGCGCCCAATTCGAGCGCGTTAGAGGTAACGCCTGTCGTGTACGAAGGCGTGATGTTCGTGACGTCGGCCAACGATTCGTATGCGCTGGATGCCCTCTCGGGACGGATCGTTTGGCACTACGCGCGGCCTGTCACGCAAGGATTGATCGACGACGCGGCAGAGCATCACAACCGCGGCGTGGCGATATGGCATTCGCGCGTGTACATGGAGACGGACAACGCCCATTTGCTGTGCCTCGATGCGCGTTCGGGCAATTTGATTTGGGATGTTGCTTACACGGATGGCAACAAAAACTACGGCGCCACCAGCGCTCCCTTGCTGGTAAAGGACAAGTTGATCGTGGGGACGTCCGGCGGCGATGACGGCGTTCGCGGATTCGTTTCGGCGTACGATGCGGAGTCGGGAAAGCTGGCGTGGCGATTCTGGACCATACCGGGTCCCGGCGAGCCAGGATCGGAAAGTTGGCCTGGCAATGCCTATCTTCTCGGCGGCGGCACTACATGGATGCCGGGTACGTTCGACCCGGAATTGAACACCCTGTTTTGGGGAACCAGCAATCCCGCTCCGGACTTCAACGGAGACACGCGGCCCGGCGATGATCTGTACACGGACTGCGTCGTGGCCCTGGATCCGGACACGGGAAAGCTGAAGTGGCACTTCCAATTCACGCCGCACGATCTCTACGACTACGACGCGACGGAGACTCCGGTTCTGGTTGATGCGGAATACCAGGGGAAAGCGCGGAAACTGCTGGTCGAAGCAAACCGCAACGGTTATTTCTACATTCTGGATCGCGTGGATGGAAAGTTTCTTTCCGCGGTTCCGTTCGTGGAGAAATTGAATTGGGCGAAGAGAATCGATGGGAACGGACGGCCTATTCTTACTGGAGTGATCCCGACGGAGAAAGGCTCTCGCGTTTGCCCGGGATTTTCCGGCGCGACGAACTGGTACGCGCCTTCCTACAATCCGTCGACCGGCCTGTTTTATTTTCTGGCGTCGGAAAACTGCAGCCTTTATTTTCGCGGCGAACAAAAATTCGTTCCCGGGCACATGTACTACGCGACCGGCGCGAAACGGAGTCCTGGCGACACGGGCAGAAAAATTCTGCTGGCGTACGGCCTTTCCTCCGCCAAGCCGGCCTGGAAATACCCGCAAGTAGGATCCGGGCGATCGAGCGCCGGCACGATGACCACGGCAGGCGGCCTGGTCTTTTTCGGAGACGACGCCGAGTCGTTCGAAGCGGTGGACGCAAGCACGGGCGCTCCCCTCTGGCATTTCTCTACCGGCCAGAGCATCACTGCCTCGCCCATGAGTTTCGCTGTGAATGGGAATCAACAGGTCGCGATCGCCGCGGGAAGTGACGTTTTCTGTTTTCGTTTGTGAATCGAAGTCCATGTTCGTTCAGGAGGATACTGTGTCTTCAACACTCAGCAATCGCAGAGGTTTCGCAACAAAGTTCGCTTCCCTGTTGGCAGGCACCGGCTTTGGGAGTTTATTTCCCGGGTCGACTCCAGCCGCCGCGCAGGCTCCAAGCGGTGTTCAGAAGTTGAATTATGAGGGCAAAGCCGCGGGCACCGGATTCATCACACCGCTGATCATTCACAACGGGGTGATCTACATCGCGGGCCAGGGCGCGCATTCGCATGATCCTGAAGGCAAATTCGCTTTCGACATTGAGACCCACACGCAAAAGGTGATGGACAATGTGAAGACCCTGGTGGAAACCGGCGGCGGCGCGATGGACAGCATCTTGCAACTGACCGTTTACCTGACCAAGATCGAGGACTACGACGGGATGAACAAGGTCTTCAAGACTTATTTTCCGAATGGTGGGCCGGCAAGAACAACGGTTGCCGTCGCCGCGTTGCCCGGTCAGTCCCTGGTGGAAATCAACTGCACGGCCGCTGTGGTTCGCAAGTAATCGAAAATATTTGGACCAGGAGAAACCATGAACTTCAGTGCGAAATGGACCCGCCGCGGCTTCATGACCGGGATTAGTTCGCTGGCGGCAATGATTCTGGGCGCGAGAAAGCTGCCGGCCGCAAACCCGGCCGGCCCAGTGAACGACGGCGCCGTCAAGGGTTTTGGCCAGACAGGAAACGTGTATGACGAGCTGGGCGTTACGACCGTGATCAACGGTCAAGGAACCATGACCATGCTGGGCGGATCACTGATGCGCCCGGAGGTGGAATCGGTGATGGCCCTGGCCGGGCGGCATTTCGTAAACATTCCGGAACTTGAGGTGGCCGCCGGAAAACGAATCGCGGAAATGTTGAAGCTGCCGACGGATTATTCCGCACTGGTAACATCGGGAGCCGCGGCAGCGATGCTATCGGGGCTGGCGGGAATCCTGACGCGCGACAATCCCCAGTTCATCCGGCAGCTTCCCGATCTGACCGGGATGAAGTCCGAAGTGATCATCCAAAAATCGCACCGCAATCCGTTTGATCACCAATTGCGTGCCACCGGGATCCGGCTGGTCGAAGTTGTGGATCGTGACGATTTGCGAAAGGCCGTCAACGAAAAAACGGCCATGATGCATTTTTCGAATTTCGCGAACGCCGCAGGGCAGATCAAGGTGGAGGAGTGGGCGAAATTCGGAAAGGAATACAAGGTTCCCACTTTCATTGATGCCGCGGCGGACACTCCGCCTGTGTCGCACCTTTGGGACTACGCCAACATGGGGTACGACCTGATCGCGTTTAGCGGAGGCAAGGCCATTCGCGGCCCGCAATGCGCGGGACTGCTGGTTGGGCGCAAAGACCTGGTGAGCTACGCGCTTCTGAACAACAGCCCACATGAAGACACGATCGGCCGCAGCCAAAAAGTCGGGAAAGAGGAGATCGTCGGCATGGTGAAAGCGTTGGAGTGCTACCTCCAGGAAGACCACGAAGCGCTCAACAAGGAATGGCAGCATCGCCTGGAACTCATCTCAGCGGAAATTTCAAAAGTCCCGGGCGTCACGACGAAATTTTTTGTTCCGGACATCGCCAATCACGTTCCACACCTGAAAATACTGTGGGACAAAAAGATCGCGGCAACTCCCAGGGAGATCGCCGGGGCTCTGCGCAAGGGCAAGCCCGCGATTGTGCTGAGTGCGGGAGAAGAGGGCGAAGTCCTCTCGCTGAACTCTTTCATGCTGCAACCCGGTGAAGACAAGATCATAGCCAACGCGGTGGTGGCGGTTTTGAAAGCGCACGCCGCCTGACGAATGGACGCCCTTCACGCAAACGAGGACTTTTTGATCACGAATGGACGGAACAAGCTCCGGGCATTTGTTCGGTGGCTTTCATGAGCGGGCAGGCAGCGAGCCGAGTTCGCTGGGTGCTGGTGTTCTGGCTGTTCGTGCTGAGCGGAATTTCCTATCTGGATCGGGTGAACATTTCGATTGCGGGGAGTTCGCTGGCGGAGGAATACCACCTGAGCCAGGTGCGGCTGGGGTGGGTGTTCACTGCGTTTCTGCTTGGCTACGCATTGTTTCAAACGCCCGGCGGATGGCTGGTGGATCGGTTCGGCCCGCGGCGAATACTTACGTTTGGCGTGGTGTGGTGGGGAATCTTTACGGCGCTGACGGCTTCGTTGCCAACCAAAGTCTGGGGCGCCGTGGTCTTCTTCATCCTGGTGCGATTTCTTCTCGGAGCCGGTGAGGCCATTATCTATCCCTCCTCAAACCAGTTCGTGTCCCAGTGGATACCTTCGCAAGAGCGGGGCAAGGCTAACGGGTTGATCTTCGCAGGCGTTGGAGCCGGCGCGGGAATAGCCCCACTCGTTGTCAGTTACCTGATGATCCACTACGGATGGCGCTCGTCTTTTTGGGTTAGCGCACTCGTCGGGTTGCTCGCGGGAATCGTCTGGTATCTCATCGCGCGAGACAAGCCCGAACTACATCCATCGGTGAACGCTTCGGAGCTTTCGTTAATCCAGAAGTACCGCGCGCATGCCGCGCCGGTTGGCTCAAGCATGGAAAGCTCTACTGATAAGAAGAGCGAGGTTTCATCCGTTTCCTTTATCAGTTGGCGCAGCATCCTCACCAGCAAAAGCATTCTGGCCGTCACGGCAAGTTATTTTTGTTTCGGCTACGTAGCCTGGATTTTCTTCAGTTGGTTCTACATCTATCTGGCCAAGGTACGCGGTATGGACCTGAAGGCCAGCGCTCTGTATAGCACCCTCCCCCCGCTGGCCATAGTTGCTTGCAGCCTGTCTGGGGGTGCGATCAATGACGCGCTCTCGCGTGCTTATGGCAAACGCGTCGGACGCTGCGGAGTCGCCTTTCTGGCGCTGCTTCTCGCCTCGGCTTTTTTGGTCTTAGGTTCGCGGGCTACAAGCGCTCCTGTGGCGAGCATTGTCCTTTCCGGCGGCGCCGGCGCGCTGTATCTCTCGCAAAGCTCGTATTGGTCGATCACCGCGGATATTGCCGGGGATAGCGCGGGCTCGGCTTCTGGATTCATGAACATGGGCGGGCAGTTCGGCGGTGCCTTGACCGCGTCGCTCACGCCGGCGATTGCACAGCAATACGGTTGGACTTCCTCCTTTCTTGTAGCCGCGGTATTGAGTGTTGCGGGTGCGATTTCCTGGCTTGTGGTTGATCCGGAGCGCCGGTTGATCCCAACCACGAAAGTGGTGTCCTGATGGGAAATCGGAACGAAGCATGAAAATCAAATCAAAGGAACACTGCCGTTGGGACCTGGTCAGCCTGGGCGAGGTCATGCTGCGACTGGATCCAGGAGACACGCGGATCTCCACCGCGCGCGCATTCCGAGCCTGGGAGGGCGGCGGCGAATACAACGTGGCCCGCGGACTGCGGCGGTGCTTCGGCTTGGACACCGCGATTGTCACGGCCCTGGCCGATAATCCGATCGGCCGTTTGATTGAAGACCTGATGCTGCAGGGAGGCGTCAGCCTGGAGCACTTGAGCTGGGTGAAGTACGACGGAGTGGGACGCACGGTGCGAAATGGCTTGAACTTCACCGAGCGCGGGTTCGGGATGCGTGCGGCTCTGGGCTGCTCCGACCGTGGTCATACCGCTGTATCCCAAATGGAGCCCGGAGAAATAAATTGGGAAAAGATCTTTTCGGAACAGGGATCGCGGTGGTTTCACACGGGAGGAATATTCTGCGCGCTTTCGGAAACTACGCCAATTGTGGCGCGGGAAGCAATGGAAGCGGCAAAACGCGCCGGCACAATCGTCTCCTATGACCTGAATTATCGCGCGTCTTTGTGGTCGTCGAATGGAGGCAAGGAAAAAGCGCAAGCCGTGAACCGGGCGCTGGTTCCCAAGGTGGATGTATTGTTCGGGAACGAAGAAGACTTTACGGCCGCTCTAGGCTACGAAGTGGAAGGAGTCGATGAGGCCCACACCAATCTCAATCCCGGATTCTTCAAGAAAATGATTGAGAAAGTGAAGCGCGATTTTCCCGGCCTCTCCGTGGTGGCTACTACGCTGCGCAACGCGAAAACGGCGACCCGCAACGATTGGGGCGCCGTCGCCTATTCGGAGGGGGAGTTTTATCAAGCTGTGAACAGGGAGAATCTGGAGATTTTCGATCGCGTGGGTGGAGGCGATTCTTTCGCTTCCGGACTGATTTACGGGCTGATGTCGGGAAAAGACATTGGGTGGGCGCTGGAGTGCGGGGCGGCTCATGGCGCGCTGGCAATGACGACGCCCGGGGACGCCTCGATGGCCACCTTGCAGGAGGTTTTGCAGGCAATGAAAGGCGGAACGGCGCGCATTTCGCGCTGATGCGTGAACGGAAATAACTCCGCGGAGCAAAAGATGAACGTAGAAGAAATCATCCGGCGAATCGGCGAGATCGGCATTGTGCCGGTGATTCGGGCGGCAAATGCGGCCGAAGCATCGCGGGTGGTGGAAGCGGTCTGCGCGGGGGGAATTTCCGTTGTGGAAATTACGATGACCGTGCCGGATGCACCTCGAGTGCTGCGCGAGGTCGCGCGCGCGAACTGCGACTTGTTGATCGGGGCTGGAACGGTCTTGGATGCCGAGCAAGCGGAGATTTGTATCGATGCAGGTGCACAATTCCTGGTCAGCCCAGGCCTGGCTCCCGAGGTCATTCGGACCGGTGCGAAGCATGGAGTGCTAGCCATCCCCGGCGCGTTCACCCCAACCGAAGTGATGGCGGCGAAGGACTTGGGTGTGAACGTCATCAAGATTTTCCCGTGCGGCAGCGGCGGTGGCCCGGGGCACATCAAAGCGCTGAGGGCGCCGTTCCCCGATTGCCGATTTATCCCCACGGGCGGGGTCAATCTGAAAAATGCGGAAGAATATTTCGCAGTCGGTGCCTTCGCGTTGGGAATAGGCGCGGAGTTGGCCGATCTTGGGGCACTCCGCAGGAATGAACCGCACAAGCTGACCGATGCCGCCAAATTGCTTGCATCGATTGTTCACAAACACAGACTGCAAATAAAATTACAGGCGTAGATGGCCTGATAGGCAGTGGCGCGCGAAAGAGGGTGCCGGCGGCAAATTTCTTTTTGTTACTTTTTATTTCTTTTCCTTTCGCATGTGCGTAGAATCCTTGCTGGCTTTGCGCCGTGATTGCCTTGAGAGGGCTGTATGGCAGGTTTTCGGAAGGGGGCTATCCCAGAAATGCGAACATCGGTTGCCAGTTCCAAAGTGATCTTTTTCCTATCCACGGCGGCTGCGCTGGTTCTCGCGCCGACCTTTTTGCTCGCCCAGGACAACAGCCAGGCGCAGGACGCCAATTCCAAGCAAGAGATCAAATACAGCCAGGATCCGAACGCCTCCAAGAACATGACCCTGTTGCTGAAGGATTTCGATCCGAAGTCGATGATGCACGCGGAAGCGCACGAAGTTCCACGCGCAAAGTTCCCGGTGATTGACATGCACAATCATGTGGACGACGCCGGAGGCATTCACGGAGAAGAGATTCCCCCGGAGGAAGTAGTGCGGCGAATGAACCGCGCCAACGTGGAAAAGATCGTCATTCTCACCGGGATGTGGGGCGACCGATTGCAGCGCGTGCTGGACAAGATGGTGAAGCCGTATCCCGACCGCTTCATCGTCTTCGCGCAATACGACTGGAGCAAGATCGACGACGCAAATTTCAGCGCGGAGATGGTGGCACAACTGGATGACGCGGTGCGGCGCGGTGCGCGCGGGCTGAAGGTGCTGAAAGATCTCGGCCTGGGAGTGAAGGACCGGACAGGGAGACTGATTGCGATCGACGATCCTCGACTGGATGCGGTCTGGGAAGAATGTGGACGATTGGGAATTCCGGTGGCCATCCATTCGACGGACCCGGAAGCATTTTTCACGCCGCTGGACAATCACAATGAGCGTTATGAAGAACTAATTACGAATCCTTCGTGGAGTTTCTTCGGGCCGCAGTTCCCCTCCAAAGAAACACTGCTGGCACAACGGAATCACATCATCGAAAAACATCCGCGAACCACGTTTATCGCCTTGCACGTCGCCAATTGGCCGGAGAATCTGAACGCGGTTTCCGCGTGGCTCGACAAATATCCGAACATGTATGTGGAATTCGGTGCGCGCCAGGCGGAACTGGGAAGGCAACCGCGGAGGTCCCGCAAATTCTTCGTCGATTACCAGGACAGAATTCTTTTCGGAACGGACAGCGAGCCGGAAGAAGCGATGTACGCGAACTACTTCCGCTGGCTCGAAACCGGGGACGAGTATTTTCCCTATTGGGGATACCCGGGCCAGGGAAGATGGGAGATTTATGGAATGGAACTGCCGGATGGAGTCTTGGAAAAGGTCTACCATAAAAATGCGGACAAGATTTTCGCCCAGTTCAAAGGGTGGCACTGACATGAAGAAACTGCTTTTGTTGGGACTGACAGTGAGTCTCTACGTAGCCGGGTGCCAGAAAAAAGAAGAGGCTAAGGTAGTACCCGCTGCCGCCGCAAAGTCCGCAGTGGTGGTAAACATTTCGAACGAGAGTATTGTCGCTAGCACCCCTACGGCGGAGTTTCGGCTGGGGCCTTCCGGAGCCTTTACAGCCACGCTGGTGGGTGCAAGCTGGCGGTCTTCGTTGGAGGATAAAGCTCTCGATGTCTCCCAGATAATTTCGGTATCGAAGAAGGAGCACGCCGGGGCACGATTCGACCTGGCCGGAGCGAAAGTGCGCGACACGTCCGGAAAGCTGGGAGCGTTGGGAAAGCACGTGGAGATAACCGCAACGATTCCGGAGACGAACCTGGCGGAAACGCTGGAGATGGAGATTTATGATGACTTTCCAAATCTTGCGCTGGTTTCGCTGAGTATCCGCAACCCGGGGCCGGCGAATGTTCCGCTGGATTGGGTAAAGCTGCAGCGACATCAGTTCTCCGCGACTTCCGAATCCAAATCGCGCGTGGAACGGCTGTGGACGTTTCAAGGCGCCAGCTTGAAGTGGGGGAAGGACGAAATTTTCGCGATGCCTGCGAAATTCAGCCAGGAAAATCCATTCGGCGCACCAGTGCCAACGAAGGACGACCTCGGGGCAGTCGGAGGAGGGATTCCTGTGGTTGCGTTCTGGAGCCGCGATATAGGCGAGGCCATTGGCCACGTGGAGACGGTTCCGTTTACGCTGTCGATTCCGGTCGAGACAACTGCCGTGGGGAACGTAGAGACCGCGGTGCGTATTCCGGCCAATACGATTCTGAAACCGGGAGAAGTTTTCTCCACCCCTCGAACATTTCTTGCCGTTTATCGCGGCGATTTCTATCAACCGCTTAGCTTGTGGTCGAGAGTGCTGGCGAAGGAAGGGCTGGATAAGCCGCGTAATAATGATGAGAACTACGCGGTGAGCTGGTGCGGCTGGGGCTACGAGTTCGGCGTGACGCCGAAACAGATGCTGGACACGATCCCGAAGTTGAAGGAGCTGGGCATCCACTGGGCCACGCTGGATGACGGGTGGTTCAACAATTACGGGGATTGGCAGGCGAATTCAAAGGCATTTACGGGTGACGCGATTCCCGACATGGTCAAGAAATTTCATGACCAGGGAATGAAGATGCAGGTTTGGTGGCTGCCGCTTGGGGTCGAGGACGGACACTTCGGATATGGCGGGCGAAAATACGTCGTTTCCGAGGTGGTGAAGCAGCATCCCGACTGGCTGATTCTCGACAAGAATGGAAAGCCCGCGCGAATGGCGCGAAATCTGGCAACGCTGTGCCCCGCCGTTCCCGGCGTACAGGAATACTACAAAGGGGTAACGGAGCGATTTATCCTGGACTGGGGATTCGACGGGCACAAACTGGATAATATCTGGTCGACGCCGCTTTGCTACAACCCCAAGCACCACCACAAGTCGCCATACGACTCGGTGTACGCGATGGCTGACGTCTATAAGATTATTTTCGAAACCACGCGGGCCTTGAAACCGGATAGCGTGACGCAAAGCTGCCCGTGCGGCACGCCGCCGAATCTCGCGTGGCTTCGCTACATGGATCAAGCCGTGACCGCCGATCCGGTGGGGTCAATTCAGGTTCGCCGCCGCGTGAAGATGTATAAAGCCCTGCTGGGGCCGGAAGCGGCGGTGTATGGCGATCACGTCGAATTGACTCGAATCAAGAACGCCTCCGGGGGCGACGAGCAGGACCTGGGAGAAGACTTCGCTTCGACCCTGGGTACGGGTGGCGTGCTGGGAACCAAGTTTACCTGGCCGGACTACGGTCCAAAATTCAAAACCGTGTATTTGAATCGGGAAAAAGAAGCGCATTGGAAAGAATGGATCCGTTTGTACAACGACAAGATGCTCTCAAAGGGCAAGTTCCTGGACTTGTATGTCTACGGATTCGATTTCCCAGAAGCCTATGCGATCGAAAAAAATAATCACTTTTACTATGCCTTCTACAGCGGAGAAAAAGGAGGCGGCGGAAAACAGGTTCCGGCAAACGAGGCGGTCTGGAAAGGCGAGGTCGAACTGCGAGGACTTCCAGCCGGAACATTCCGGGTCACCGACTACGTGCATCACAAGGAACTTGGAACGGTGACTGGCCCGGTCGGAAAGCTGAATGTGGAGTTCGACGGCAGTTTGCTGGTGGAAGCGGCGCCAGCGCCTTAAAAAGATTGCAATTCCTAACTGGTGGGCCTGGAAACGGGACCGCCTGACGGGCCGAGACCCGCGGCGTGCTTGCGCAAGAATGCTTCTCTGTGGGTTGCGTCGCGAAATGCTTCGGTGCCACCCGCGCGAGTGACCGAAAGCGCGCCGGTGCAGTTGGCAAATTTCAAACAGTCTTCGATTTTTGCCCCGCGGATGAACTGGTGAACAAATCCCGCGTCAAATGTGTCTCCCGCCCCCACCGGGTCCACCACGTCGACCACCGGTGGATACGCCGCGTATTTTTCCTTTCCAACGCGGGCAATTGCTCCTTGCGAGCCGCGTTTGACTACCAGGATGCGCACCTTTTGCGAGAGCGACTCGACCGCCTTTTCGAAATCGTTCACCTGCGCCAGCTTGCATAGCTCCCTCTCGTTCGGCAGAAGAATGTCCACGTATCGAAGCAAGAGTTGAATGTCACCACTCCAGCGATCCTCCGGATCATCGTTGGTGTCCAGCGAGGTAGTAAGACCCGCCTCCTTGGCCTTGCGAAAAATGTGGATGAGTTGCGGGCGAATCCCTTTCTGCAAGAAATACGAAGACAAGTGAAGATGCTTCGCGTTGAAGACAAACTTTTGGTCCAATTCCCTTTCCGTCATTTCATACATCGCGCCAGGATAGGTGAGGATGAAGCGATCTTTCCGCTGCGGCAGGATGACGGTGAGTCCGGTCGTTTTCCCCCGCAATTTCTTGATATGAGAAACGTCGACGCCGCTAGCGGAAAGGCGTTGCACGCAGATCTCGCCGAAGGGATCGTCTCCAATGCACGAGTTGAAACCCACCCGATTCCCCAGATAGGAAAGGTTGTGAGCAAAGATGGCCGACGAACTGCCCAGGGTGATGCTCAAGTCCGTGGCCAGGTGTTCGCGTTCCGGGACCAGGTTTTGCGGCAGTCCATACAAGATTAAGTCGAGATTCAATTCACCGATGACGCTGACGTCGAAAGGGGCCAAGAGATCGTCTCCTTATCCAGTTAGTCCAATACCACAACACGGGTAAGGTTTTTCGGTTGGTCCGGATTGAGTCCCTTGCCCACGCCTGTAAAAAATCCCATCAACTGCGAGGGCACAATGTGCGACGCAAGCTGCGTCAACTCATCGCCCGGCAAGTTCAGTTCAAGAATAAGATCGGAAGCCCGCCGGATATCTTCATTCGCCGCATTGCAGATGGAGATCGTAACCCCTCCCAATTCCTTCATTTCTTCCAGAACCTCGATTTCGGATGCAATCCCCGATTGGCTCAAGAAAAACGTCAGGGCCGTGCGGGGCGTTACGATCGCTTTCGGGCCGTGACGGAATTCCAGGGTGTGAAAAGACTGGCTGTAGGAGCAGGACATCTCCATCACTTTAAGAGCAGCTTCGCGCGCGATGCCGTGAAAAGGGCCCTGGCCAAGAAAAACATAATCTTCAAAGGATCGTCGCTCGACAAAGGCCTCCATGTATTCCGCCAGAGAACCGATCCGAGTAGCGAATTGGATGGCCATCTCTTGCAGGGAGCTGCAGAACTCAGCGTTTCCCGCTCGCCGCGCCGCCGTCCATTGCAGACTGATTAGCATGGACGTAAAAGATCGGGTCATGACCGTGCTCTTCTCATCCGCTGCCTTTAACACCAAGGTCGTATCGCACTCGGCTTCCAGCTCGCTCTTTTCAGCGCAGGTAATCCCAATTGTGGGTATCTGCATTTTTTTCCGAAGCACATGGGCGGCACGAACGGCTTCCGAGGTGCGTCCAGAACGCGAAATCACAATCGCGCGCAAATCGGTTGAGCCCGAACGTGTCAAAGCGGGGTACAGCAAAACCTCAGAACCCGGAACGGCCCGGGCCGGCTCACCGGTCAACAGGGTCCACGAAGTTGCGGCGGCGTCCGCCAGATAGAAGCTGGTGCCGCATCCGACAAACAGCCACGACGCTTTCTCGGTGCCGGTTCCCAGCATTGTTTCCGCGGCCCCGCCTTGCTTCAGTTGCTGCAAGACGGATTGCCAGACGTCACCCTGGGACAGAATTTCATTGTAGGTTTCTGATCGGGCGTAGCCTGTCGGTTTGATCGCCATTGATGCTCTTTCCAGATGCTGGATTTTCGACGCTATACCAGTGTCACTTCAATGTCTGCTTCGCGGAGCGACTTAAGGTCATGCTTGGAAATATTCTTGTCGGTTATTGCTTCGTGCACGGAGGATGCGGGCATAATCAGCGACAGGCTCCGGCGTCCAAATTTGCTGGAATCGCAGACGATGACCGTGCGCCGGGCAGCTTCCGCCATCGCCCGGTTTACGCGTGCCTCCAGGAGATTGGGCGTGGTCAATCCATAGCGAACGTCAAACCCATCCACTCCCAGAAAGAGCAGATCGGCGCTGAGTTTCCGAAGTGAGTCTTCCGCCAGCGGGCCAACCAGCGAGTACGAGTTCTGACGCAAGACGCCTCCGGTGAGGATTACCTCAACGGAAGAGTCCGCAAGTTCCGCGGCAATATTTGTGGCGTTGGTGATGATCGTAAGATTCTTGATATTCCGGCAGGCTCGCGCAATCGCAGTGGTGGTGGTGCCGGAATCCAGAATGATCACCTGCCCGGGACGCAGCTTGCGTGCAGCCGCCGCGGCAATCCGGATTTTCTCCTGGCGGTGCTGGCGCTCTTTTTCCCGAAGCGGACTGTCTTTTAGAGCACCGGTCTCTTTGGGCAGCGCTCCACCATGGGTTCTTTCCAACTGGCCTTCATGGTGAAGAGATTCCAGATCCTTGCGAATGGTAATTTGCGACGTGCGAAAGTGTTTGGAAAGATCGCGCACGAGGACGCGGCCATCCGTGCGCAAAAGTTCCAGGATTTCGCGGCGGCGTTCCTCGCTCAGCATTAGATGATGGCTCCAGCCTTTCTTAGTGAATTACGCCAAGTTTTCCACTCGAATCTGGTCTTTGAGACTGGCGATGTCTTGCGCACGGGCGCATCCAGGCCCCGGGGCGATGCAGTTGGCGGCTCCACATGCGGCCGCAAGGCGCACCGCGTCGACAGGAAGCAGCTGCAGTTGCGCGGCAAACGCGAATCCCGCCAATGTCGAGTCGCCGCTGCCGACGCAGGATCGAGCAGACAGCTTTGGCGCATTGGCAATAAGCGCATCACCTGTCGAAGAATGCCAGATCAATCCGGCCGAACCCAAGGTGATTGCACCAGCACCTGCTCCTGCCTTCAGCATAGCGCCGAGAATTTCATTTGCGGAGGACGGACCGTTGATCGCCTGCCCGCTCCAGGACTCGGCTTCGGCTCGGTTCGGCTTTACAAAGTCCGGTTTGCCCGCCAAGGCGAACTTGAAGGGGTCGCCGCTGGTGTCCAGAAACACGCGGCCGTCAAATTCGTGTGCCAATTCGACGAGCATCTTGTACTGCTCCGACGGCACTCCTTCCGGAAGGCTCCCTGACAGTATCACCATTGGCTGTTCACTGGCCTCGTTCAAGAGTGTAGTAAAAGATTCCACGAACCGTTGAAGTTCCTCAGGGGCAATGCATTGGCCTGGCTCCAGGATTTCCGTTACACCGCCCATGTCCTCGACAATCTCCAGATTTGTTCGAGTCGAGCCGCTGGCGGGGATATCGTGGACGCGAATGGCGAGTCCGCGCAGACCTTCGACAAGCTGTTTACCTGTTGCTCCACCTGCAAAACCCAACCACAGAGGATCCGCTCCCAAAGTTTTCAATGTCATGGCAACGTGAGCCGCTTTACCACCGGGAGCGGGAATTGCTTCAATCACGCGGTTCACGCCTCCCACCTGCAATCTTTCGAGTCGCAAGCGTTTGTCCACTGCGGGATTCAGGCTGACGCAGAGAAACATTATTGATTCCTGCCGGGAACAGCAAGCCTGCAAGCATCAAACCACGGGATTGCCGCGGCCAGGCACTTATTCACATTCTCGATGTTGCTTACACCCTCGCGCCCTAACCAATCCTCTAGAGCGGCAGGCCCCTGCTTGACGAAAATCTCGACGCCGTCTTTCCACGTAGCTCTTCCGCAGAGCACACCCGAAAATCCGGCACCGGCTTCGGAAGCAAGTTGCAACCCAAACTGAAAAGCGGAATTGCTGACGCCCTCGGACAAGTAGATGAACGGAATGGAAGCGCACGCTGCGGCAGACAAGAACTGCTGCTTCGCTTGCTCGCGCGTATGAAGAATTTCTGCGGCGGAGGAAGGCGCGCCTTCGACAAAGGAAAGATTGACGGGCATGCCGATTTTCAACACGTCCACCTGGTATTGCGGCTTTGAAAATTCGGTCATGCCTGTGGCCACGATTTCATTCTTGATGCGAGCAAACTCGATTCCCTTTTCGTCCATGTCCTCCGCATAGCTCACCAGTTCCAAGAAGAAAGGCACATCGGCGGCAGCACATTCCGCTCCAACTTTTTCCACGAATGAATATTTAGCGCCGTTGATTTCCGCGGACGAACGGCTTGAATAATACAAGAGCAGTTTGACCGCATTTGCGCCAGCCTCGATCAGGCGTTTGACGGACCACCCATCGAGCAGGCGCGGGAGCCGACCAGGCACATTTTTATCATATCCAGTTTGCTCATAGGCCAGCAGAAGCCCGGCGTTTGCGGCTCGCTTCGTAGCCGCCGGTAAACCATATTCCGGATCCAATAGAATTGCACTCGCGTGCGGCGTCAGGATCGAACTTACGGCCTCTTTGAACTGGGAGAGTTTGTCCGGAGAAACGTCCGCTGCTTCGACGCCTAGGGCCCTTGAAAACAAACTGCGGAGGGCGCTGCGCTGGTCGATCGCCAGGGCGGCGATGATTCCGCGCGAATCGGCGACCGACTCTAGCCCCTTCCGCTTTCCAGCGCTGAGTAGAGATGGCATCGGGTCCACCGGTCAATTACCAACGACCCAGGCGACCGCGCCCCGTTCGATCGGGGGCAGCTCAAATTGCATCGTGTCGCCGTGTTTTGTTCCATGAAGAATTTGTGTTTGGCCCAGGAAAGGAAGATACGCCAAAGAATTTCCCATGCCGGCGGGAATACTGACTTTGCTCCCCGAGACCGCCGATGCAGTCGCGATTTTCCCGGGAACCAGTCCGCTGAAATTCGCGAGAAACAGATGTGGCGTGCCGTTGACTTGCGCGAAGTTCACGGCAACCGTTGGCGGCGCCTCAATTCGAATATCACTTTTCACTTTCATCAGTGTTACAAATTCCCCCGGCATATCCTGAGACCCGGCTAGAAAGTTCTTTCCCAGTTTGCCCAAATACAGACTCGCAGGGCAATTTTCAAGGGACACAATTTGACCGGAACCCGCAAGGCCGGTTGCATTGTGCCCTGTTATTACGAGGCGGGTGCCATTCTCCGCCAAGCGTTTAAGCGAACGCTTTTCGGCGTCGGTGAGGACGGTAACGTTTGGAAGCACCAGGACCTGGCCGTGAAACTCCGCGAGCGTTTTGGGCGAGATCACCTGAAATTCAAGGTGCGATTGCAGGAGCATTACCAACACGCCGCGATACGAAGGGAGAAATCCGCCCGGATCATAGTCCCGGCTCTTGGGCGAGAAGTACACCCCCACAGGATGCATTGGTAGCCGAGGCGAGTAGAGGATCTTTTCGTTCTTCTCGATCCATTGGAAAATCTCCGTGCGCGTGGGTTTGTCGTTGCTCCCAGCCATGGAGTGCCCGGGAGCGTCCCAGAAGTTTGCCCCGTCCATGACTTGCGACATCGCCAGATTCTTCATAGCTTCCCGGGGATCAACATTTTTGTCGCCGTCCCACGAGTAGTTCAAAATCCAGGTTGCCTTTCCAGCCGCGAAAGCGCGAAACGTCAACATCCCCGCCTGGTACAGGAACCAGTCAAGCTGCGAGCGCGAGGAGGCCATATGCTCTCCCTCGCCGAACTCGTATTCATGGGCGATGGCATCCATGACGCCATACATCTGGTAGACGTCGGCGCCGACGCGGGTTGATTCCTGCTCGATTCCCGGATAAATTTCCGGGATGATAAAAATCCGCGGGTTGACGGTTCGCGCGTTGTCGCGGATCTCTTTGACGAAATCCGTCATGGTCTCGATGCGAAAATCGATCCACTTGCGGAAATTGGAGTCCTGGAAATCACCCAACTTTAGATCCTTTTTCGCGTCGAGGCCGGCCTTTTCGCGAAACGCCGCGACGGTGGCATCATCGAAACTCGCCCACGTGTTTTCCCAGCCGTCGAAGTGGGTCATCCAGTAAGGAATGTCGACGTAAATTCCATCGATCCCCGTCTCGGCTATTTGCCGAACACGTTGCATGTAAGTTTTGCGCCATTCTTTCGCGTACGGGCTGATCCACACGTCCTCGTCGCCAGGGCTGATCCAGAACGCCGCTCCCGAAGTGAAGACGGCGGGTTCACCGGTGATTTTGCGTTGCAACCAGTCGGGATGGTCTTTCATCACGGAATGCGGCGACTTCTCCGCGTTCGCGGTGATGCATTCGGTGCCGGCGATGTACACAAAAGCGTAGTTTTTCGCTTTGTGCGCAGCCTCCGCCACGGCCCGGATCGCCTGAAGTTTTTCAGCAGGATTCAGGTAGCTCTCGTACCGCCCGGGAATGTCGTTGTCGACTTCAATGCCAAAGACGTGACTGCTGGTGGCATCGCGAACAATTGCTTCCGCATTGTCAGCCCGCAAACCGTAGGCGCCAATGCGCGCGAAATGGGACCAGTTCTGTTGCTGGCTGAACGCGGACGGCGTGCAGACGAGGACACCGAGAGACAGGACAAGACAAAAGCGCGCGGACATTTATCTGCTCCTAGAACTCGAACCGAAGGCCGATCTGTGTATGCCGTGGCGTATTCAGGGTGCTGGTCACCTGCCCGAAAGCGGAATCGCCAAAGTTGGTATTCGGGAAATTGAACCGCGGCGTGTTCGTAAAGTTGAAGAACTCCCCGCGTACCTGAAGTTTCATTCCCTCGCGGATAATATACTCCTTGCTGAAGGAAAGATCGGCGTTGTGGATGCCATCTCCGCGCAAGGAGGAGAAATAGCGCGGAGCGTCTCCCGCAATCTGGTCGCCAGGGTCGCCAAAGCAGCTTGCGTTAAATACCGACGCTGAATTGGGATCAAGATTTGCTCCGCTCGCAATGCTTTGTCCATTGGCTGCGGCTTGGTGGTAGCTGAAACCGGAAGATACCGAGGGGCAAAGCACATTGGGCCGCTGGTTGCCATCCGCCAGCCGGGGATTGGCCATGACAATGCTGATCGGTGTCCCGGTTTGAAAGGTTACAAACGTGGAGATGGACCATCCGCCGATGACGCCATCCAGTACACGGTTCATATCGCGTCCGACCCACCTGTTTCTTCCCACGGGAACGTCAAAAATGGTCGCGATCACAAACCGGTGCGTGGCGTCATTCGCGCTGACTGAATTTTCGGCCTTCAGATTGTCATAAACCTGCGGAATGCCGGAGCTGAGGCTGGGGGTAATGAAAGAATTCGCCCCGGCGGAAGAATTGTCAGTGGCCTTGGAAAAAGTATAGTTGCCTTCGAAGCTGATGTAGTGGTTCGGGCGTTTCTGGAAGCGCACCTGAAGAGAGTTGTACCACGCGCTGGCGCTCAGCCGCGTCAACCCGCTGAATGCCCCATCAAATTGCGGATACGGGCGCAAGAGGTTGATAAGCGGAATTTGATCATCGTTATAGATGGACTCGGGTTCATTGAAAATAGCATTGGGGCCGCTGAATAGCGGCTGGAATGGATTGTCGACCAGGTTAGCCAGGGTGTTGGTCGGAGTGGTGCAGTTGTTCGGATTTGGTCCGGCGAGACACGTGTTGTATTGCGCCACAATCTGGTTGCGGAAGGAAGAAGACAGGAAATTGCGATTCGCCGTGCCCGAAAACGAGCTATACGGGAGATGCGTGCTGCGGCTCGCCGAGTAATCCACTCCGATGGTGATTCCCGCCGGGAAGAGGTGCTGCACACCAAGGTTCCACTGGTAGATTTCGGCGTTGCGGGCTTCGCCGGTGTCCAGGCTGTTGTTGTCCGGGAAACCCCAAAGCGCCAGACCGCCATATTTCTGCCCCTGGGGTGGGGCATAGCCATTCGGAAATGGATTCTCGAGGGTGGCAAATTGCGTTTGGAAGTTATCTTTCGAAAATAAGATCGGATGGGAATTGCCGAAGGCCGTTCCCGTAAATTGAAAGTTGGTCGCGACGTTCAAGCCATAGTAGATTCCCGCGCCCCCGCGGACGACGGTGTTCTTGTCGATGGTATAAGCGAACCCAAGACGCGGCGCGACATTGTTGCGGTCCACCGGCACATTGCGATTTCCGGATGTGGGGAAATTCGTGATGCCCGCAAGGTTTCCGGTCTGGTTGACGAAGCCGGGGATGTCGATCGGCACCGCGATGTTGCTCACGCCCGTAAAGTTGCTGAACTGGATCAGGTTGTTTCGCTCCGTGTAGGGCGTGCTCCACTCGTACCGGAGGCCGAGATTGACTGTCAGTTTGGGATTGACCTTCCAGTCGTCTTGAACATAAAAAGCGGTTTCCTTGGATTTATTGGCAACGGATTTGAAAACCGAAAGGCTGCTCGTGCTGGGATCTCCATAGCCGAGCAGCAGGCTGGCAAATGAATTGCCCTGGAGAGAATTGCCGGCCCCAATCACTTGTTCGGTCGACCCCTGCGTGAAATGGAAAAAGCCTGTCGGCGGATTGGGTTGAAAGAAATTATTGAAGAAGATTCTTTGCTCGCCGCCGAATTTCAGGATGTGCCGCCCCCGCACCCACGATAGTCCGGAGCTATACGAAAAGAGCGTGTGCGCAAAACTGGTGTCCGTGCAGCACTGGTTATAAATGGATGTGGCGTTGTTGTCCATTTGAATGACCGGTATTCGAGTCAGACCGTTTGCCTGGCCGAGGATCGCGTCCCCCGGCGAGGTAAAGATGCTGTCGAGCTTGGGATAGTTCTCCGTCACCGGCGAGACGGCGCGGTCGATCGCAAAGCGATTGGTCCAGGCCAGGTTTCCCGTCGGGGTCCAGTTGTCCTCCAGGACCGCGTTGTGGACGTCGGTGATGCTGCTGAATCCGTCGTTAAAGTCTCCGTCTCCAAAAACAGTGGGCACGTCATTCGTGCTGTGAGACTGGCTATAGCGGGCGGAAAGATGGTTTTTGTCGTTAAAGTGGTGATCCACCTTCACGTCGAATTGCCAGCTGTCCGTTCTACTCAGAACGACCTGGTGAAAATTGGGGCTGCCGGGAGCAGCGTTATCGATGGTGGGTTGCGGATAAAGATTGATGATTTTCTGGCCGATCGGATCAATAAGATTGGAGTCGATCACGTTGGGGATTGCGAAATCATTGCGGGTAGTGGTGGGATTACCAAGACTGTCTTTCACGAGATTTAACGGATTGTAGATGTGCTGCTGCACCGGCAGACCAACGGTGCAGCCCTGCCCGGCGTCCGTGCAAAGAACGAACGTGTTGCGGAAATCGCCGTCGCGCTCCGCCTTGGTAGGCACGAAGGCATTGATTTCCACGGGGTCCTGAATCCGAACCTTTTCAAAATCAACGAAGAAGAAAGTCTTTTCCTTCTTGATCGGCCCGCCCAGCGAAAATCCGTATTGGTCGCGCAGATGGTCAGGCTTGGGAATGCCCTGCGCGTTGTTGAAGAAATCGTTGGCGTCGAGCGCCGAGCGCTGCCCGAACCACCAGCCGCTTCCGTGAAATTTGTTGCCACCTTCTTTCAAAACTATATTGACCACGGTGCCGCCGTTGTTGCCGAATTCTGAAGAGAAGCTGTTGTTCTCCACTTTGAATTCCTGGACGATTTCGACCGAAGGCTGATAATAGACATTGGTCGTGGCCCCTTCACCCTGCTCCGGAGCGCTGGTCAGTGCGCCGTCAACTCGAATTTCCGCCGTGGCGTTGCGCTGGCCGTTGGAAACGAAATTTGTGCCGGTAGGATAAGAGTCTGCCGTCCCCTGCCCGGCAGTCTCCGTCACGCCGCCGGCGAGAAAAACCAGCCCGAAGAAACTACGATCGGGAAGCGGAATGTCCCGCACATATTCATTAGTCACATCCGTACCCAGGCTGGCGTTACCAGTATCCAGCAAGGGCGCCTGGCCCGTCACCGTAACGCTTTCAGAGACGCCTCTGGGGGACAGAGTGAAATCGAGAGTGGCCTGCTGGCTGACCGCCAGCACCATGCCCTTGCGCTCCCGCGTCGCGAGATTCGGCGCCTCCGCGCGGATGTTGTATGTCCCCGGCCGGACCCCCGTGAACACGTAAACGCCTCGGCCATCGGTCGCATAGGATTGGCTGACGCTAGTGGCTTGATCGGTGAGTGTCACTTTTGCTCCGGGCACCACGCCGCCGGAAGCGTCTGTGACGACCCCCGTCAACTGGGCCGTGTATGTGGACTGTCCGGCGAGCCGCGTTCCCACGCCAGATAGGAAGAACAGGATGGCGAGGAGCAGTGCATGCAAAATCCGAGAGCTTTGAATTGCCAAGCGCATCTATCACCCCGGGTGCGCCCCGATGGGAAGGTATGGGGCGCATTCCGATAACTTTCGATTCCTTTCTTTTACTTTCATTTACTTCCGTTGTCAATCTCCCTTTTTTTTCCGCCTTCTCTCCTACATCGGCCAGGAGTCGTGTGCTAGCCGGCAGCACGAATGAATACGTACGGAGGCATACAGCGCACCCAGAGCAATGTGTGCGGGGTTTGAAATCTATTGAGCATTCGATCGGGAAGTTTAGAGCAAAGAGAGTCTCGAATACGTGCACGCTGACGTACCACAATGCCGCGCACAATGCGGATGGTGCGGTGTCTTCGAATGGTGCGGTGCTGCCGCAGTTGGCGCTGGTGCGAAAGTAGCGCTCAGCGACAGGACGGCTGCTGACCAAGCAAAGGCGCGGCAAACGGCAGGGAACCCCAAACTGCCAGCCAACTCATCATAAAAAAGCAAGGGGCCTGAACACGGCGAGGAAAGACCACGCTGCGACTCCTTTCCTGCAGGAGCCTACCTTCTCCCTTCAAGGTAAGCAAGTTCGGCCCTTTCCGGCGTTTTTTGTTGTTTCAAGAAAATCGTCATGTTTTTTGCTAGAGTTGGTTTTTGGGGAAACAGGTTATTAGAAGACTTTTTAGCATTTATTTCATTTTATTGGAGTTCCAGGTAGGGGCGGAGGGATCGAACCAAAAGCGCTGTTGAAACTTCACAAGTTGTTGATTCTTCGAACGGACAGGATTTTATGAGCCTGCAAATCCGTCAAAGAAGACGCCGCCAAGAAATCCACTCAACCCTAGTAGCCGGGGTTTGAAGTCATCGTATGCAGGAACGTCTGATTGCGCCTCTCAGCGGATGGTCAATTCGTGGGGCGGTTTGCTGGAATCAAATCGACTCGGCTCGAAACGCGCCACTCATCCAGAACTATCCGCAAGCGGCCACTCGGAATATGTTCATCCCGCAGAATCACGACCTTGCCGCGTCGGGTATAAGAAGCGCCAGGGAGAGCGAAAGAAACTCTTCATAACGTATTTTAGCAATTGCAATTGATCGCCAGGAGGAACGTCATACGCTCGCAACGCCACCCAGGAAGCGATCCCGAAACTGATTCCGAGATTCAGTACAAAGATACCGGCGATTCCAAAAAGGGTGTCGAAGAACCAGTTCCGATATAGCCAGTCTTTCCCCAGACTTGTCGCCGCCAGCGCAAGAGTTCCAGTAGATAATGTGACGTGCCTCACCTCAAGAGGGACGCCAAAGAAGTGCCCTAATGTCGGGATAAATCCCAACGAATAACCGAGTACGATGCTGGCGCTCCATCCGGATATGTTACGTTCAAAAATATCGGCAACGCGCCTCATTCGATCGAATCCGACGCGGAAGCCCACGGGATGGTCAGCGATAGCTTCCGCCAACCGGTTATACGTCGCAAAATTTTCGACCCAGCCGCCGGCCAATGCCGATATCCAGAGAATCACTCCGGTCAACGCCGCATAGAAAAAGGTTCCCGAGACGAGAGGATTGAGCGTCCGATATACGTATTGGGAGGTCGTCAAAGGGACGAATGGCGCAGAGAACCAGTGCAACCAAAATGTGGCTAGGACTATGCCTCCGAAGGTAACCGTGAGCAGATTTCCCAACGCGGCGGCGAGCTGCGTACGGGTAATCCGGCTGATGAACTCCGTCAGTTTTTCCCAGCGTTCCGATCCTTGCGTGGTGCGGACAATTTTGGCGTAGGTCGCAGCGGTCATCGATGGTTGCTTTGTTGCCAGCGCCAGACCAAAAGTTTGCAGAATGAGAAAGCTAGCCGCGTAATCCGTGCCCACCAACAAGCCTTCAACAAACGGCGGGAAGCCCGCCATCGTGATTCTTATTTTTGTAGCTGCCGTTGCAACCGTCAGCAATCCTCCCCCCAGCGCCGCGGTCCACATGCCCCAGTATTCGTTCCGCGTGTTGGCAATGTAGTGCTCGCCGGTCTTCCCAGTCCTCTCCACGATCTTTCGCGCCAACAGCCCCGCATTTTCGCGAACCAGCGCCGAGAAGCTGAGGTCTTCGAATCGGGCGCGCAGTACGTCGTCAATCAGTTTTTTCACAGCCTGATAACTATCCACACCCTCGGGAAATAATACGTCCGTTATGCAGGTTAATCTCCGCAACCCTCGTTCGATCGTAAACATGTCGAATTCGAGTGCAGTGCTGACGCCGGCTTCCTCCATCCGCTCATGCATGTATTCGAGTTCGGCACGGCACCGGATCGTCTCTTCCCGCAATGCCTCCACCAAGCCTCGCGCCTCCGAAGTTGAACTGCTATGGACAAGTTCACCAACCAGGCGCTGGACCCGATAAAATGGGGAGACTTCCACGATATAAGGGTGGCACCGCTCTCGAACTTCGGGCGACAAACCCACTCCGGCGATGTGAGTGCCCAGCAGAACGACGGCTTGCCGAAGATCTTCCCGTTGCCGATTCCATACGTATGGGTCATTGTCCGGCGAGAGTGCCCGTACCGTTCGCTGAAAGAGTTCCTCTGGCCAATCCAGAAATCCGGAGGCATAGCGATCGTCGGGATGTATCCGAAAAACAAGTTTCGAGAGATCCGTATCCGCGCGAGCAGAAGGTAAGATTCGTTCTACAATTCTTCGCGCCAATTCGGACCAGAGACTCTCGCGCGGGTGCAACCCCGCCTCCGCAAATAGCCCTATAGCTTGGGTTTCTCCCAGCATTGCGTGAAATGCCGTCTGAAACAGCACGCGTAGGTGGACTTCCGCTTCAAGCAAAGACAAAAGTTCGTTCAAGCGTCCGATGCGCTCGGACGCCGAAGTCGTCTTGCCATCAAACCTGGTCCAATTTACCAGTCTGGAAAATGAGTGAAGGCGGCCATTAAGACTCGATTCTGCGCAGAATTCTTGCAGAATCCGTCGCAACTGAAGTCCCTCAGCTTCAACACCGTTGTTTTTGGAGGTCGAGTCTTGACTCGAAGCCAACCACTCCGGTGCCTTCTTCTCTTCGAGGTGGGAGCCCTTGTAATCTCGGTTTGGTTCTTGCATGCGAGGAAGTCTACATCACAGCTATTTGTTAGGGAAATCACCGGCCTACAATTAAGCTTTTTAGAGACGCTTGGCAGTCGCCCGAATGATGGCGCGGTAGCTGTGTCGGGTCATAGTAGTTTTTCTCATTGTGGCTGCTACTTTCTCCGATCTTAACCGGCAGTGATTCAAGGTAGGACATCTCCATGTAGTAGCAGTAGAATTCACCAGGAGGGCTTATTCCATGGAAACAAGGGTTATTACTGTGAAGACTGTGATCAGCATATCGGCAATTCTGGTGGCAACGTGTTACGCGTCGGCCCAAGCGCCGCCAGCGGCTCAACCTGCCGCGGCGCAGGCCGCCCCTGCCTGGTCGCCGTCACAGAGCATTGGAATGTTCGCGTTTCCAAAGAACGGGCAGAGCGCTGACCAGCAACTGAAGGACGAGAGCGAGTGTTATGGCATGGCCAAACAGCGCACTGGCATCGACGCGCAAGCCCCGCCGCCAAAAGGATTGAGTGAAGAAGAGAAAAAGGCCGCTCAACAGCAAGCGGCGGACAACGCACCGAAAGCACAAGGGGGGCGTGTACGCGGGGCGGCGCGCGGCGCCGCGGGAGGCGCCGCCATCGGCGCAATCGCAGGCGACACCGGCAAGGGTGCTGCGGCCGGTGCAGTCGCGGGCACAATGAAAGGCGGCATGACCCAGCGTTCCGCCAACGCCCAATCCAAGCAGCAAGCAGCCACGCAGACTGCCGCGGCCCAGAAGAAAGCCGATGAGGAATTGCTGCGCGAACATCAGGAGGGGCTGGACACCTTTCAGCGGGCATTCGCCGCATGCATGGATTCACGCAACTACTCCGTGAAATAAGAACTCCAGCCCATGCCGGCCGACGGACGCGAAATTTTGCAGTCAAAATAATCCTCATCCGGCAGCGCTATCGCGAAACAGCACGGCCAAGGTGCTACTTTTGCCGCTGATAGTTCTGCGTGCGCACGGTACCTTTTTCCCTGGCATTCAGTCCTATATGACCGCCCTCTCAGAATGCGGCGAAGCGCACGATTAGCCAGTACGCGGCGACGCCGCCGATGGCGTAGGGCGGCAGGCGCCAGGACCAGATGGGGAGTCTGATAGTCCAGTGGCGGACCGCAGCGAGGAGAAGCACCGCTACTGCCACGAAAGAAAAGTGGCCGACTTCCACGCCAGCGCTGAAGAATCCGAGTGCGAGGGGGATGTGCGCGACGGGCAGACCCGCTGCGCTGAGGCCGCCCGCAAAACCCAGGCCGTGCAGTAGGCCGAAGGAAAAAGCCACGAGCCACGGTTTGCGCTGGGCCAAGCCGTCTGGATTTTCTTTTTTCCGCAGGATTTCGTAAGCAACGAAGAAAATACTTAGGGCGATGACGGCTTCGACAGGAGCGGGCGGAATGTGAACGAAGCCCAGAGTTGCGAGTGTCAGCGTAACCGTGTGAGAAAGCGTGAACGCGCTGACGGTGAGAAGCAGGCGCCGGAAGCCGGTGACCAGGAGCAAAAGGCCGGAGACGAATAAAAGATGATCGACGCCGGTGAGGATGTGCTCGATGCCGAGCAGCAAGTAGGTGCGGGCAACTTCGAGGCGGTGGGGCGCAGCCTCGACGATGAACGAAGGAGAAGAAGAGGCGAGGCGAGTGACTTGCGCTGAACCATCGAGGCGTTCGACGCGCACCAGGACGTCTGTGAGCGTGGCACTCAGGCCGTCGATGCGGATTGTGGAGCCACTAAGCCCGCCCGGGCAGTTGATGCTCCATTGCTCGGTATAGGCACCATTGGCAAAAGAGGCGCGCGGCGGGGCGAGATTGGAGCAGGCGTCGGGAAGTTGCACGTACAGGCTGAGGCGCATGTTGTCCGAGACGGCAGGAACTTTCCAGAAGACATTGTAGGTTTCGGGACCGGTTTGTTGGAGCTGCAAATAGGCGGGGCGCATTTCGTGAGCATTGAGGTTGGGCGCGCACGCAACGAGAAGGAGCAGCGCGAACCACGCGCTCCGCATAGCTCTGTGTGACACCCCGCTCGTGAATCCCTGCATTAGGTTACGCATGCATTAGTGCACCTGAGCCACTTTCTTTTCTTCGGGCGGCTCGATTTTCACGGTATAGCGTTTCAAAAGCGCCTGATAGAACTTTTCGGTGGCATCGTTGCGCCTCGTATTAAACCATTCACGCCGAACTTGATCGTGGATCTCGGCGAGCGCGGGCAGGCTGCGTTCAGTCCGTTGGGATAGAAAAACGATATGCGTGCCGTAGCCGGAGGTTACCCGGCCTTGCCACTGACTCGTGGGCAGGACGGCAAGAGCGGAGGCGAATTGGTCGCCAAATACCTGTTTTACCTCCGCGAGAGAAACATTTTGGAAGCTCGGGGCAAGAAGAAAAGGATCGCCGAGAGAACTCAGGTCAGCATTGGGGCCGGTGTGCCGCAGGTGAGCGAGAAGGCGAGCTTCGTCCGAAGAGAGGTTGTCGGCATGTAGTTGGGGATTGAGGTAGACCTGCCGGAACGTGAAAAGGGGCTCGGACTGGAACAGGTCGGCATGCGCCCTAAGAAAAGTCTGCAGATCGGCGTCGGTGGGTTCGACGCGAGTCGCGAGATCATCGGAGAGAAATTCGAGTTTTTGGCGGAGGCGGCGGCGGACGATGGTGTCGTCGCGGTCGAGGCCCATGGCTAAGGCTTCGCGGTAAGCCGCTTCTTCACGAATATAATCCCGAACCTGGCCGCGGAGTTCCTCTTCCGTAGGGGGCCGTTGCCAGGTGCGCGTGAAACCCGTGATGATATTTTCCAGAGTGCCCTGGGTGACGACAATTTCGCCGGGTTTATCGGTTCGGTGTCTGTTAACAAAACCGTAGGCCGCGAAGATTGCGGCCCCCAGCAGGATGAAGTGCAACAGCGGTTCGCGCAGAATTCTCATAGAGTCACCGGTCACTTTGCCGGGGTGTACCAGATAGGCGAAGTATAGGCGCGCTCCTGGCCCTTCATCGGGACTTCGGGAGGCATCTTGATTCCGAAGTACTTGGCGTCATAGGCGGTCCAACGCGGCGTGGGAATTTCCAGGACGCGGACGTAGTAGAAAGCGCGCTGTGAAGCGTCGAACTCGGGATCCTTCCAGACTTTGATCAGTTCCGATGCGCCAATACTGTTGGTGTAAGTGGCGTTTGGAACGTCGACTGTGTCTCCAACGGGAGGAAGCTTGCCGCTCTTGGAGTCGGGCTTCCGGTCGCCGGCCCAAACTACGTCATAAACTTTCTCGTGAGTGTCGCCCTTAGAATCGAGCCAACCCTTGACGATTTGCACGCGGTCCAGATTGGCGCCGATGGGGTCTTTGAGAGCGGCAACGAGGAATGTCGGGGATTTGCCGGCGGGGGCATTCGAGAGGTCACCCCCCATCGGGACGCCTTTGGTGTAGCCAATGACAGCGGGGCTGCGAGTACCAGCGTCTCCCGCCTCGAACTCCCAGCCTCCGAAAAAGCGCACAACCATGCGTGGGCCAGTTGTGGCGTAGGTCTCCTTGCGTTGCATGGCATCGAACAAAGCTTCGCGGGTATTGTCTGTGGCCCAAACACCCGCATAACCTGAGGACGTCTGTTCCCAGCTCATAACGGTGCCGCCCGCACCCTTCATAAACGCATGGTCTGCGCGGGTGGCGCTTGGTTCGTAAATACTAGCTTTACCGAAGAAATTATCTTCGTCGGCAGTGGCTAGTCCCGTGTGCGAGTCCGTAGAACCGATCAAGCCGAATTTGTATGGGTTGATACCGAGTTCTTGTTCCAGTTTCAGACCATTGCGAAGAGCCGAGCGAGCGTACTCGTATTCCAGCATCTCCTTCTTCTTTGCTTGGCTCATGTCCAGATTGCCCTTGTCCCAGCGTTCGTAGTTGGCGAACTCGTCATTGGGAGAAAGAAAGGGGTGCGACTCGCCATCACCTTTTATTTGGGTCATTTCGTATATGCGTTCCCAATGCGCCCGCTGTTCCGCGTACTCGCGGTCAATGGGCTTGCCGGTGAAAGATTCAATGATGGGAAACATGGTGCCATTCGAAAGATTTCCGTTATGGGCGATAGCCAATACTTGTCCACCGGTCTTCTGTTCGTAGGCCGCCATCCACTTCCAGAGTTCGCGCGGGTTGTTACTGCCGTAGGGAGGAGTGGTCGTATACGGCTCGACAACGCCGGCCTTGGTTGCATCGTCACGGAAGATTACGTTGCGGTGGAGGTTATTGCCAGCCGCGAGCGAAGTCCATTCATAGCCTATGAAAGCAGTAAAGCGACCCGGGGCGTTAGCCTCTTCCGCGGCCTTGACAATGATTTCCCACGTCGAGCGATATCCTTGGGTACCTGGGGCGTAGACCAGCGCTTTCGGGAATTTTCCTTGAGAAAAGGCGCCGACGATTTCCACAGCGGCCACACCGCCCTGGCCGGATTGGATCATGTCGTACCAGCGGCGTCCGGTGGGATCGGCGAGCAATTCGGGCTTGCCCGCAAACAAATCGGTAATGAAACCCATATTGTCCGAGTGATCGGAGACCACTAGAAAATCCAGCGCACGCGAAAGTTTCACTTGCTGGCCGCTGGAGGCGGTGATTTGCTCGCCCTTCGCGAAGCGATAGGCTTCCCGTGGGCCCAGCCGGCAACCGGCAGCGCCGGCGTCCAGAGAAATCGCAGTGTGCAGGTGCGTATCTCCCCAGTACACACGCTCTGGGAACTTACGGTCGGCATACGGCGAATAGGGCGGTTTCTTTGGAAATACTTTTTCCAACTCCTGCGCCGAGGGAGAGGGTTCTTGGGCCAGAGTGCCAGCTGGGAGCAAGAGTGCGAACAACAGCCCCAGGAACAAGCTGAGGTGAAATAGCAGAATATTGCCTTTCATGAATCCCTCCTGTACTGCGGAAATGTTGCTGACAGCGATTGCGCCGCACTCTACTTCTCGCGGCGAGCAAAAGACTGGAACGCGTAGGGATCTCCATCTGGTAGAAAGTGATGTTTCACCTGTACCCCCGTACTTTGCCCCTGCGGAGACTAGTCGAGTTCAGTCGGTCTCGTAATTGGCAAAAGTACCCATGGCATAGGCGAGTTTTTACTATCGACGAGCCCCGTTGCTCCTGGACAGATGCCGGGCGCTATTTCTGGCTTGGTTTTAGAAGAGGTTCCGAAAGCGGAATGTCTATGGTCATCGGAGAGTGGTCAGACATTGGATCGTCCGGGGCAGCATTCAATTCTTGGAGAGTACGTGCAAAGTGCGGAGCGAATGCGTAATTCCCGCCAGGCTTTTCTGAATCTGTGGCATAGCCCTTAACAAAAAACCAATCCAGCTTGAATTGTCCGACGAGCCCGCCATAGGTGCGTGCCATCGCAAAGGTGGGACGGAATCCCTTGCCAGCTCGCTGATTCGAATCGCTGAGCGTTCCGCCCCTGTCTTCAGCGCTTCGCTTGTCTTCGCCGCGGAAGTCAAATGTGTGACCGTCGGCAAAATGGAAATCCTCCAGATCGCCAAACAGCTTCGCCTCTTTTTTCCGGGAGAGGACGGGCACGTCGAACCCGGTAGGATCGTTCTTGCTGCGCATGAAGTTCACGGGCATGAGCAAAACGGTGGGAGCGCCGGTGGACCACTTGATCGCGGATCTCGCCCACGCGTGGGGATCTTTGAGGCGATCCTTGAGCACCTTTGAGATGGACGTTGGCGACGAATCCGTGGCTGTAGTGTTCATGTCGCCTGCAAGAATTACCGGATTTGCGTCAGCCTTGACCCAGTCCAAAATCTGTTGCATCTGCTTGCGCCGGCACTCCGGCTTGCACTTGTTCTCCAGGTGCGCCGCGACCACCGTTACAGCCCCGGTGGGAGACTCAGGGACAGCCAATTCGACAACGAGGACCATGCGTCCGCCACGGCGCACTTCCCGTGCGATGCGTTCCATAAATACCAGATTGGCGGAAGCCCGCTTTCCCGACTCAAGCTTGGAAATTTCTTTCTTCTCGTCGTTATACCAGTCGTGGCACACGGGCAGGGCTCGCACTGTTGCGCTGCGAATTGCATATCGACTCAAGACGGCCGTGCCGTGCAGGCCGAGGTAGCGGTCTTTGTCCGCGACAAATGACTTCTGAATATCCTCCTGCGCGGCCTTGTCGTCCAGTTTCACTTTTTCGAGACCCAGGTTCAGGGGATCCACCTCTATGAACTCAACTCCATACGCATAGTTCATCTTGAGGGCTTGAGCCAGCTCGCGCCCAACGTCCCGATAATCGGAGCGAGTGACACCGTTGTCGACCTCGTTCAGGATTAACAAGTCCGTAGGCTGGAGAAAGGCAATCTGCTCCTTGGCAGCGGCTAGTTCTTCAGCGGTGAGAGGTTTAGCCTTTGGATCCTTTTTGTCAGCGATTACTTTGTCGAGTTGATCCGGCTTGGTCAGAGCGACTTTTATCGCGTCCAGTTCGATTCCGCGCTCGATATTCCAGAGTGTGGCACGAATGAACGGGCCAAGTGCATCCGAAGAAGGGCGACGGGGTTTCGCGCCATCCAGAGAAGCTTCGTTACTCACGAATGGTGTAGTGAGAAGCTTTTCCATTTTCTTTGCCACAGATGCTT
>Ga0210393_10000129_pt1 | contig 77912 bp, 75 predicted proteins | sample IncBWC27OmetaG_FD_160068 | JGI IMG/M metagenome (GOLD analysis project Ga0210393, IMG submission 160068) | Forest soil microbial communities from Barre Woods Harvard Forest LTER site, Petersham, Massachusetts, United States - Inc-BW-C-27-O ... | reverse complement strand
AAGGCTTGGGCGGCCTGACCACGGTGCTGGACGTCAAGATCCTGGACTATCCGACCCATGCGGCATCCTTGCCGGTGGCCGTGATTCCCAATTGCGCCGCCACCCGCCACATCCACTTCACGCTGGACGGCTCAGGTCCCGCGGTGCTGACGCCGCCGGATCTGGATCTCTGGCCCAAGGTCCAGTGGACCGCGGATGCCGGTGCGCGCCGGGTGACGCTCGAAGGTTTGACTCAAAACGAAATCGCGACATGGAAGCCGGGTGAACGACTGCTGTTGTCCGGCAAGCTGCTGACGGGCCGCGACGCCGCGCACAAGCGCATCTGCGCATTGCTCGACGCCGGCAAGCCGCTGCCCGACGGTTTGGATTTTACAGGCCGCGTGATCTACTACGTCGGCCCCGTCGATCCGGTGGGCACCGAAGTCGTAGGTCCTGCGGGTCCGACCACCGCCAATCGCATGGATCGATTTACCGACACCATGCTGGGCAAGTCAGGCCTGCTGGCGATGGTGGGCAAGGCCGAGCGCGGGCCGGAGACCATCGCCTCCATCGCAAAGCATCGTTCTGCCTATTTGATTGCGGTCGGCGGAGCGGCGTTCTTGGTGTCGAATGCCATTCGCGGGAGCCGCATCGTCGCCTTCCCGGAGCTCGGCATGGAAGCCGTTTACGAATTCGACGTCAAGGACATGCCGGTCACGGTGGCCGTGAGTGCCGGCGGCGAATCGGTGCACGAAACCGGACCGAAGCAGTGGGCCGGAAAGTTCGCCGGCATTCCCGTCACGGTGGAGTGATTATTCATCAACCGGCGAAAACCCGCCTGTCCAATCCGGCCTCCGGCGAGGAGTACGCTAAGTGCTCATGAATAATGCGGGCTACAGCGGCAATCGCATCAGCAGGCCCGGCCCGAATCGAGTGTCGAACTTGCCGATGATGCTGAAACCGCAGGCGAGATAAAACTGTTCGGCGTGAGGGTTGCCGACCACATGCAGGCAGGTCGATCCCTTCGAGCGCGCGACCGTCGCGCAATGTTCCACCAGCCGTTTGCCGACGCCTTGGCGCTGGGTGCTCGGCTCGACGAACAGCGCGTCGAGTTCGGTGTCGCCGTCCTCGCGCGCCACGATCGCCGAGAAGCCCACGACGGCGCCATGCTGTTCCACCACGAACACGCTGCCGGCCGTGATCTGTTCCATCGGAAGGTCGATGGCATCCGGATGGCGCAGCAACGCCTCACGGTCCCCTTCATTGCCGAGCGAGGCACGAAGCTGCAGCGCCTCGAGTGCGTCGCGTTCGGCGGGAATGGCGGGACGAATGTTCACGCCACAGACTATACGGTAGTGCTTGCGCGTGTTGCACCGCCGCCAATGGTTCCCTGGTGCTTTTTCCGGCCGGGGATTAGAGTACGCCCCCGGCTCAAAAATCGAGTAGATTCAGCGTCATGCGTTTTGCACAGGAATACGAAGTGATCGTGATCGGCGGCGGCCACGCCGGCACCGAAGCGGCGCTTGCGGCGGCCCGCATGGGGCAGCGCACACTGCTGCTCACGCACAACATTGAAACGCTGGGACAAATGAGCTGCAACCCGGCGATCGGCGGCATCGGCAAGGGCCACCTGGTGAAGGAAATCGACGCGCTCGGCGGGGCCATGGCGCGGGCAACCGATCAGGCCGGGATCCAGTTCCGTACCTTGAACGCCAGCAAAGGACCCGCCGTGAGAGCCACGCGCGCGCAGGCGGATCGCCAACTCTACCGGCGCGCGATTCGCCGCATGCTCGAGACGCAAACGAATTTGAGTTTGTTTCAACAGGAGGCGGCCGACCTTATGCTCCTGGGCGAGCGCGTCGTGGGCGTCGTCACCGCGAGCGGCATCGAATTCCACGCGCGCAGCGTGGTGCTGACCGTCGGCACGTTCCTGGGCGGCAAGATCCATGTTGGACTCGAGAGCCATGCCGGCGGCCGCGCGGGTGATCCGGCCTCGGTGAGGCTGGCCTCGCGGCTGCGCGAATTGAATCTGCGCGTCGGCCGATTGAAGACCGGCACGCCGCCGCGCATCGACGGGCGCAGCATCGATTTCACGGCGCTGCGCGAGCAGCACAGCGATGATCCGCGGCCGGTTTTCTCCTTCCTCGGCACGCGCGCAGAGCATCCGCGCCAGCTCCCCTGCCACATCACGGCGACCAACGGCCGAACCCACGACATCATTCGCGCCGCCACCGCGCGCTCGCCGCTGTTCACCGGCGTGATCGAGGGCGCGGGTCCGCGCTACTGTCCCTCGGTTGAGGACAAGGTGGTGCGCTTCGCCGACAAGTCATCGCATCAGATCTTCGTGGAGCCTGAGGGCCTCGATACGCACGAGATTTATCCCAACGGCATCTCGACCAGCCTGCCCTTCGACGTGCAATACGATTTTGTACGCAGCATCGCGGGGTTCGAGCGCGCGCACATCACCCGGCCGGGCTACGCCATCGAGTATGACTTTTTCGACCCGCGCGATTTGAAGGCCAGCCTGGAGTGCAAAGCCCTCTCCGGCCTGTACTTCGCCGGGCAGATCAACGGCACCACCGGCTACGAGGAAGCCGCCGCGCAAGGCCTGCTCGCCGGCGTAAATGCCGCCCTCCGCGTGCAGGGACGCGATCCTTGGTGCCCGAAACGCAGCGAAGCCTACATGGGCGTACTGGTCGATGATTTGATCACGCGCGGTGCCACCGAACCCTACCGCATGTTCACCAGCCGCGCCGAATATCGCCTGTCCCTGCGCGAAGACAATGCGGACCTGCGCCTTACGCCGCAGGGCAGAGAGCTGGGGTTGGTGGATGATGGGCGCTGGGAATTTTTCCAGCGCAAGCGCGATATCGTCGATGCCGAGATCGATCGGCTCGAGCGCACCGTCGTGCATCCGGCCCAGGTCGATGCGGCGCTGCTCGGTAAACTGGGCGCGCCGCTGTCGCGTGAAAGCCGCGCCTTCGAATTGCTCCGCCGGCCGGAACTGTCGTACGAGGATCTGCGCGCGGTGGCGCCGGCCGCCGCCGCTTGGGCGGCCGACGAGCGCTTGAGCGAACAGGTCAAGCTGCAGGTCGAAGTCCAGGCAAAATATTCCGGCTATCTTAAGCGCCAGAGCGATGAGATCGAGCGCCAGCATCGCTATGAGGAATTGCGCCTTCCGGCCGATATCGACTACGCCCTGGTCGGTGGGTTGTCGAATGAGGCGCGCCAGCGCCTTTGCGATGTGCGTCCGGAAACCTTGGGGCAGGCTGCGCGGATCCCGGGGTTGACGCCGGCCGCGGTGTCGCTGTTGCTGGTGCATCTGAAAAAGCGCGATCGGGCCGCATAACCTTGAAGTGCGGAACGCCAACATGAGCGCCAACAATTTTTACGATTTTCGCCTGTCCGGGCTCGATGGCAGCGCCAATATTCTGGATGCCTTGCGCGGCAAGGTGGCGCTGGCGGTGAATGTCGCCAGCCAATGCGGGTACACGCCGCAATATGCGGGTCTGCAGGATCTGTATCAGGAACTGAAATCGCAGAATTTCACGGTCATCGGGTTCCCCTGCAATCAATTTGGCGCACAGGAACCGGGCACCGCGGCGGAAATTCAAAGCTTCTGCTCGGTCAATTTCGGCGTGAGCTTTCCCCTGTCGGAGAAAATCGAGGTCAATGGGCCCCGCCGCCATCCCCTGTACGCGTGGCTGACGGCCCCGGAAAACGGCTTTCCCGGCGATATCGGCTGGAATTTCGAAAAATTCCTCATCGATCGCGACGGCCGGGTGAATGGCAGATATCCGGCCGGAACCAAACCCACCGACCCTGGGTTGCTGCAGGATCTGGCGAACGTCTTATAGCGCGCGCCGGCAAATTCGCGCCCGCGCGCGGCTCGAGTGGCAATTTGGGCGCCCACTCTTTAACATCAGCGGATTAACACCGGCGCACCTTGTTGAACCTGGGAAGGTTCGGAGAATTAGATGCCTTTTCGATTGAATCCCTTTGCAAAGCTTGCAGGCGCAGCGCTGACTCTAGGAGTATCCGTTGTCGCACATGCGGCGGGCGATCCGGGGCAGGGCGAGAAGAAGTTCTATACCTGCTATGGATGTCACGGGGTCGTCAACTACAAGAACGCGTATCCGGACTACAGCGTGCCGAAACTGCGCCATCAGAATGGCGCTTATCTGATCGCCGCGCTGCGGGAGTATCGCGACGGCACCCGCCCCCACGCCACCATGCATGCGCAGGCATCGTCGCTGTCGGATCAGGATATCGAAGACATCGCCGCGTACCTGCAGGGCGCGGAAGCCGTGAAGCCCGGTGCGGCCACGTCCGGCAAGGCGCCGAAGCAAGTGGCGGCGTGCGTCGCCTGTCATGGCGAGAACGGTCTCGGCGTCGAGGCCCCCTTGGACCCGAAGCCGCCGGTGTTGGCCGGACAACACGAGGATTACCTCGAACAGGCGCTGACCGCGTATCGCAACGGCCGGCGCAAGAACGTGGTCATGGACGGCATGGCGCAACTGCTGACCAGCGACGAAGATGTCAAAATCGCCGCTGCTTATTTCGCAGAACATCCCTCGCCGCTGGCCACCGCGACCACCGACAGCAAGTAGCTACTCGCGCAGCATCATCAGGAATTGCGCGAAAGTCGCGTAGTAGGCGTCGCGGTTCTGTTTCTTGCGATATCCGTGGCCTTCATCGGCGGCCAGCAAGAACCACACCTCGCGCCCCTTCGCGCGTAGTTTATTCACGATCTGTTCCGCCTCGGAAAGCGGCACGCGCGGATCGTTCTTGCCGTGCACCACCAGCAGCGGGCGGGTAATCCGGTCGGCATTGGTGAGGGGCGAGATGCGCCGCAAGAAAATGCGCATGCCGGGGTCGCGTTCGTCGCCGTATTCGGCCCGGCGCTGGACTTGCCGATAGGGCGCGGTATTGGTCAGGAAACTCACGAAGTCCCCGATGCCGGAGACATCGACGCCGCCGCGCAAACGATCGCTGTAATTGACGAGCGTCGCCAGCGTCAAATAGCCCCCGTAGGAGCCGCCCGAGACCACCACATGCTTGGCATCGAAGGCGCTCTGCAGGCCGATCCATACCAGCAGCGCGCCGACATCCTTCACCGCGTCCTCGCGCAGCATGCCGTTGTCGAGCGCCATGTAAGTCTTGCCGTAACCCGATGAGCCGCGCACGTTGGGCGCGACGACCGCGAAGCCCAGCTCGCTGACCGCGTATTGAATCCAGGGATCGAAGCCCGGTCGGAACTGCGCTTCCGGTCCGCCGTGCAGCGAGATGAGCACCGGGTGCGGACCCGGGCCCGGGGGTTCATAGACGTACAGCGGAACCTGCCGAGCCTTGCCGTCTGCGCGGTCGAAGGTCGGAAATTCGGCGAGCCTGGGCGCGACGAACTTGCCAAGATCGACCGGACCGGCTTCGCTGAAGGTCCAGGGCGTCAGCCGATTCTGCTCAATATCCAGCACGTAGGCATCCTTGGGCTGATTCGCCGCGGCGAAGCCGAAGGCGAGACGTTTGCCCTCCGCATCGAAACTCAGGGACCCGATGATCCCCGGCACCGGCAGCCTCGGCGGCGTGAGGTCCTGGTGCGTGCGCAAATCCAGTAAATTCAGTTTGCCCGCGCCCGCCTCGTTGCTGACATAGGCCAGGTAATGCCCGTCGCGCGAAATCGCCAATTCCTCGATGTCCCAGGGAATGTGCCCTGAAAGGACGGTCTTTTCGTTGGTGAACAAATTGACGTAGTGCAGGCGCGCGAACTCGCTGTCACGGTCGGAGATCAAGTACACGCCCTGGCCGTCGCGGGTAAATTTCGCGCCCGCAATGCCCACCTTCGCCGCCGCAGGATCCACTTCGCGTCTTTGTCCGGAATTCAAATCGACCACGTACAGGTAGCTTTCGCCGATGGAGATCGCCTTGAGTACCAGCAGTTTCGAATCGTCGGGCGACCAATCGAGCACGGACCACGCGGCGCCGCTCGCATCGCCGGTCAACGCCAGGCGCGGGAAAGTGCCGGATTCCGGATCCACGATATCGATGTCATAGCTGCGCCCGTCGCGTGCGGTACTGAAAAAGGCCACTTCGCGCCCGCTGTTCGACCACAGCGGTCCGCCGTTGCGGGACTTGCCGTCCGTCAGCAATTTCGCCGCCGGCTCGCCCATCCGCTGGTAATAGAGCTGGGCATTTTCACTGCCGCCGTCATCCTTGAGGTAGACGTAGGCGCTGCGCGCCGGGTCGGGCGAAAATGCCGCCTCGGCGATGGGTTCGTGCAGGAATGTCAATTGACGCCGGGTACCGCCGGCTTGGCCGACCAGATGAAGCTGATCGACGTCGCCAAAGCGAGTGGCGATCAGCAATTGCCCTTGGGGCGACCAGCCGAGCGGCGTCGCCTGGCGCGCATTCAAGTAACCGTCCAATTTCTCGGTGAGCTCCGCGGAAGCCTCCGGTATGTTTTCGAAGGTCAAATTGCCGCGCTCCACGCGCGAGACGGCCGTCGCCGGGGCATTGGCCAAGAGCGATGCTGAAAGCAGCAGTGATAAATAAAGGCGGTGCATGGTTCCTATGTTCTCACACGGCGGGGATAATGCGATCGATGGCGGGCTTTGAGCATTTGGTTGTATCTTACGACGTCGGTGATCTTCTGGATGACATCGCGAGCGCGGACCCGCCCGCCTATTTGCATCGCTGCTTTGCCGAAGGTTTGTCCGCGCCGGTTCTGAGTTGGCATCGCGTGCAGCAGCTGGCTGTGTGCGCCATGGTCCTGGATGCCATCATCAATGACCGGGACTACGAGTTCTTTGAGCACGAGCTGATCTCCGATTGGCGAATTCACTATGCGAAGGCAGGCGCGAAGATGAAGGACTTGGGCGTGCAGGCTCTGCATCGGGTGCTCGAGCGCGATCGGCCGAAGGATGCGGATGCGGCGGCTGAGCTCGAAGTACTCGCCGATCGTTTGGCGGGTGGCTGAATGAAACCTGCCCCACGGCATTTGCGTTGGGCCTTACCCTCGGCCGCGGTCTTGTTGGCGGCGGCCTGCGCAACGCCGAAGCCCAAGAGCCCGCCGCCGCCGCCCCCGCCGCCCGTGCTCGATGCCTCGTACGATTGGCATGTACTTCTGGCCGCGCCCTTCGGCAGCGTTCTCAAAGATATCCCCATGAGCGTGCACGAGGTGCTGGTGTTTCGCGATGCGGAGCGCGCCGGCGCTCCGTCCGATGACTCGGAATGCTATGCCGTCAATGGGGCAGCTCCGCGTTTCATGGCCCGTTCACCGTCTCTGTACATGCTGTGCTTCAAGCACCAGCGCCTGGCGCGCATCGAAGCCACGGTGCGGCTGCCGGACGGGCAAGCGGCGCAGATTTTTGCCGATGCCTGCGCCCTGTGGACGAAAAATGCGCGCGCGCCGGAGAGCCAGGGCTGTGAGGGTGCCGACGGCGGCACGGTTTTCGCCGCCCACATCGAAAGAGCGCCGGACGAAACGGATACGCAGCTCACCATCCAACTCGACGCGTCAGATCCTGCAGATCACGCGGCTGAAATCGCGCCCGACCGCGCGCCCGACCGGTAACCTGACGCATGCGAGATGCGGAACGCGACCTGCTCGTCTCGGGCGCGAAACAACTGGGTATCGAACTCGGCGCCCAGGCCGAGCTGCTGCTGCGCCTGGTGGATGAACTGGAGCAGGCCAACAAGCAATTCAATCTGACCGCGATCCGCGATCGTCCCGGCATGCTTCGCAAGCATGTGCTCGATAGCTTGAGTCTGCAGCCATACCTGCTTGGTACGCGTCTGGCCGACGTCGGCACGGGCGCGGGCTTTCCCGGCTTGGTGCTGGCCATCGTCAATCCGGAACGCCGGCTCACGCTGATCGAGGCCACCGGCAAAAAGGCTCGCTTCGTCGAGCACACGGCGCAGGCCTTGGGCTGCGGCAACGTGACCGTGGTCAATTCTCGCGCCGAGACCTATAGACCGTTCGAGCTTTTCGATACAGTGGTGGCTCGAGCCCTGTCGTCCCTGGCGGATTTCGTGGCCTATGCAGGCCATTTGTGCGCTCCGGGCGGCCGGCTGCTGGCAATGAAGGGGAAGCGGCCGGATGATGAGCTATCCGCACTTCCCAGATCGTTCCGCGCCCTGGCCGTGCATCGCTTGAATGTGCCGGGGCTGACCGACGAGCGGCATCTGGTGGAGCTGGTGCGAAGTTCTAAGAGCAGGACCATGAAGCAGCCCGAGAAATGAAACGCGTCATTGCGCTGGCAAACCAAAAAGGCGGTGTGGGCAAGACCACGACCGCCGTGAATTTGGCCGCCTCGTTGACGGCGACCAAGCGGCGCGTCCTGCTCATCGACCTGGACCCGCAGGGCAATGCCACCATGGGTTGCGGGATCGACAAGAACGCGCAATCCCGCACCAGCTGCGAGGTGCTGTTGGGCGACTGCAGCGCCGTCGAAGCCCTGGTGCCGGTCGAATATGGCGGTTTCATGCTGATGCCGGCCAACCAGGATCTCACCGCCGCGGAGGTTCGCCTGCTCACCATGGCCGTCGGACGCGAATTCAAATTACGCAATGCGTTAAGCCCGGTGCGCGAGGATTTCGACGTGATCCTGATCGATTGCCCGCCGTCCTTGAACATGCTGACCTTGAACGCGCTGGTGGCGGCAGACTCGGTGATGGTGCCCATGCAGTGCGAGTACTACGCGCTCGAAGGCTTGACCGCGCTGATGCAGACCATCGAGCAAATCAAGGAAAGCATCAACCCGGGCCTGGAAATCGAAGGATTGCTGCGCACGATGTTCGACCCGCGCAACAATCTGGCCAATGAGGTGTCCGCGCAGCTGCTGGAACATTTCGGCGACAAAGTGTTTCGCACCATGATTCCGCGCAACGTGCGGCTGGCGGAAGCGCCGAGTTTCGGCAAGCCGGTGTTGTTTCACGACAAGGAGTCGCGCGGCGCACTGGCCTATCTGGCCCTGGCCGGTGAAATGATTCGCCGCGACGAGCTGCCGGGCGCGCCCGTTCCGCCGGACACGGGCGTTCCACCGGATGCGGACATTCCGCCGGATACGCCCGCTCCGCCGGACGCGCCCGTATAATCGTCCACCAGGCTCCAAGCGCTTACGGGAAATGGCTATGTCCGGCAAAAAGCCGTCTTTAGGTCGAGGCCTGGCTGAACTGAGCCCGCTGCTGGCGCGGCGCGCAGCCACTCCCGAGGCCGAAAAACCGCCGCCGGTGTTGGTGGGCGACCGTCTGGCCTCTCTGCCGGTGGATTTGCTGCAGCGGGGCAAGTATCAGCCGCGCGCCGATATGCGTGCCGAGACCCTGGGCGAACTCGCGGACTCGATCAAGTCGCGCGGCCTGGTGCAGCCCATCCTGGTACGGCCGCTGCCGCGGCCGAACCCCACCGAATCGCAACGCTACGAAATCATCGCCGGCGAGCGGCGCTGGCGCGCCGCGCAAATGGCGGGGCTGTCGGAAATTCCCGCCGTCATACGCGATGTGCCCGACGAAGACGCCGTGGCCATGGCGCTGATCGAGAACATACAACGCGAGAACCTCAACCCTCTGGAAGAAGCCCGGGCCTTGCTGCGCTTGATCGAGGAGTTTGGCCTGACGCATCAGGCCGCGGCCGAAGCGGTCGGGCGCTCGCGAGCCGCGGTGAGCAACCTGGTGCGGCTGATGGAATTGACGGACGAGGTCAAGGACATGCTGGAGACCCGTCAGATCGAAATGGGGCACGCACGTGCCCTGTTAGGGCTCGCGACTCGCCGGCAGCAGATCGAGGTCGCCACCCTGGTCGCCAAAAAAGCCTTGTCGGTGCGCGACACGGAGGCGTTGGTGCGTCGCATCATCAATCCGCGCGCCGCCGATCCCGCTGCAAACCCGGCGGCGGTGGACCCGGATATTCACCGCCTGGAGACCGAGATCGCGGAGAAGCTCGGGGCCAAAGTGGCCTTTCAACACGCAGCCTCGGGCAAGGGCAAATTGATCGTCAGCTACAACAGTCTGGACGAGCTCGAAGGCATCCTGGCCCACATTCAGTGACGCGACAAAATACGCCCTGAAACTCCTTGATGAGCCAGGTCGGCGTCTCTATAATGCGCCGGCAATTTTGACTGGCGGCGGCTCACAGAATGTGCAAATCGAGGGTAGCGCCGCCGGTACGGTCCCCTTCGCGATGACTGAAGTTCAGAGTCGCGGCAAGCGGATGGTCGTTAGAGTCGTGCTCCTGCAAGCAGGCTGCGCGGCATTAGTCGCGTCTGTGTTTCTTGTGTTCAAGGGTTTGGGTACGGGGCTCGCGGTGCTGGTGGGCGGATTGATCGTGGCCGCGGGTAGCGCTGTATTTGGTTGGCGCCTGTTCAAGCCCGGAATCGCGGGCGGCGCAACCATCGCGACGGCGATGTACGCCGGCGTCGTATTGAAATGGCTATGGTTCGCGCTCGCGCTGTATTTGGCGATCGCGCTGTTGAAACTCGACGCGGTACCACTATTGATTGGAATAGTGGCGGCGCAATTGGGTTATTGGGTCGGTCTGATCCGGCTCAAATGACGATTGGGGACTTATGCGCTTTGGAATGATGGTTGAGGAAGAAGCGTCGGGCGGGGTGACGGGCTACATCAAGCACCACCTCACGCATCTGACCGTCGATACGGGGCATGGTAGCTTTTGGGCCTTCCATATCGACAGCATTTTTTTCACCCTTCTCATTTCTTTCTTCTTCATTTTTCTGCTCTCGCTGGCCGCGCGCCGCGCCACCAGCGGCGTCCCCGGAAAATTCCAGACGGCGGTCGAGCTGTTGGTGGAATTCGTCGATGACATGGTGAAAGACACCTTTCACGGCAAGAATAAATTCGTTGCGCCGCTCGCCATCACGATTTTCTGCATCGTATTTCTGGAAAATTTCATGGACATCCTGCCGGTGGATGCACTGCCGGCCGCCGCCAAATTATTCGGCGTCGAGCACCTGCGCACGGTGGCCACCGCCGATCTCAACACGACGGTGGGCATGGCCTTGGGCGTGTTCCTGTTGATCCAGTGGGTGGGCATTACGCACAAGGGCATCGGCACGTTTGCCGGCGAGTGGTTCACCGCTCCGTTTCATGCCCATGGCATCGCGTTAAAAATCCTCCTGGCACCGGTCAATTTTGTATTTCGAATCATCGAAGAACTCGTGAGGCCGTTGTCGCTGTCGATGCGGTTGTTCGGCAACATGTATGCGGGAGAGCTCATATTCCTGCTGATCGCGTGCTTCACGCTCGACGCCGCGCTCAATCACGTGTCGACCTACTTCCTCGGCATCGCGCAGTTCGGCGCCGGCGTCGTGTGGACGGGATTCCACTACCTCATCATTACGCTGCAGGCGTTCATCTTCATGGTGTTGACCATCGTGTATGTGGGCATTGCCGCCGAGAAGCACTGATTAGATTCCTTCAAGACATTAAAGACCGGAGACATCAATGGAAAACGTAACCCAAATCGCTCAACTCATGAGCTCCACCGTCATTGCAGCAGGCCTGGTGATCGGCCTGGGCGGCGGCGGCGCCGCCATCGGCTTCGGCCTTCTGGGCGGCAAATTCCTCGAAAGCTCCGCTCGCCAGCCGGAACTGACCAACATGCTGCAAACCAAGATGTTCATCGTCGCGGGCTTGCTGGATGCCGTGCCCATCATCGGCGTGGCGGTCGGCTTCTTGTTGCTGTACGCCAATCCCTTCCTGGGCTCGCTCGGCCTGAAGTAAGCCGCGCCGCATTGGTGCCTTGAGCGGCACCGAGCAAGGAGTACGCAATGAACTTAGCAATTACGCTGGTTATCCAAGGGGTCGTGTTTTTCCTGGTCGCGTGGGCGGTCATGAAATTCTTCTGGCCGGCCATCATGAATGCCATCGAGACGCGGCAGAAGAAAATCGCGGAAGGTCTGGCCGCGGCGAGCAAGAGCGAGCAGGACCTTGCGCAAGCCGAAGCGCACTCCAAGGACATCATCCGTGAAGCGCGCGATCGTGCCGCGCAGATCGTCGACATGGCAGGCAAGCGCTCCAATGAAATGGTCGAGGAAGCCAAAGGCACCGCCTCCAGCGAAGCGCAGCGCCTCGTGGCGCAGGCTCATGATGAGGTTGCGCGCGAAAGTGCCCGCGTGCGCGAGCAGCTGAGCAAGGAGGTCGGCAGACTGGCCGTGGAAGGCGCCTCACGTCTGCTGGGGCGCGAAGTCGACCCGAGGACCCACGCCGATCTGCTCGACAAACTGGCCGCCGAGGTGGCCGGTGGCTGAGCGAGCCACCATCGCGCGGCCCTACGCGAAAGCGGCGTTCGAGTACGCCCGCGGCGCGGGCGCCTTTGCGGAATGGTCGCAAGGATTGATGACGGCGGCGGAGATCGTCGCGGATTCGCGCGTCGCCGCGCTCACCAAGAACCCGCAGGTCAGCCGGGACGATTTGGCGGGCATCGTTACCGACGTCGCGGGAGCGAAGCTCAACCCCGCCATGCAAAATTTCGTGCGCGTACTTGCGGAGAATCACCGCCTGCAGCTGCTCCCGGAAATTTCTGCGCACTATGAAGAACTGCGGTCGGATGCCGAGAACACCGCCGACGTCGAAGTCATATCCGCGCTGCCGCTCGACGCCGCGCAGCAGGAGAAGCTGGCCGCGGCATTGAGCAAGCGGCTCAAGCGCAAGGTACGCATGCAAAACTCCGTCGACGCAAGTCTGTTGGGCGGCGCCGTGGTGCGCGCCGGAGACATGGTCATCGACGGCTCATTGAAAGGCAGATTGCAACGACTCGCCACAGAATTGGGAAGCTAGGAACTATTTATGTCCATCAAGGCATCTGAAATCAGCGACCTCATCAAGGCGCGCATCGATAAATTCAAGTCTGCCACCGAGGCCCGCAATGTCGGTACCGTGGTCAGCGTGACCGACGGCATCGTGCGTATTCACGGCCTCGCCGACGCGCGCTACGGCGAGATGTTGGAGTTCACCGGTAACACGTTCGGACTGGCGCTGAACCTCGAGCAAGATTCGGTCGGCGCGGTGGTCCTCGGCGACTACAAGCACATTTCGGAAGGCTCGGAGGTCAAGACTACGGGGCGCATTCTGGAAGTGCCGGTGGGTCCTGAGCTGCTCGGCCGGGTGGTCGACGCCTTGGGAACGCCCATCGACGGCAAGGGCCCGATCAATGCCAAGCTGAAATCGCCCTTGGAGCGTGTGGCGCCGGGCGTGATTTTCCGCAAGAGCGTTTCGCAGCCGGTGCAAACGGGCTTGAAAGCCATCGACGCCATGGTGCCGATCGGCCGCGGCCAACGCGAACTGATCATCGGCGACCGCCAGACCGGCAAGACCGCGGTGGCGATCGATACCATCATCAATCAGAAAGGCACCGGCGTTAAGTGCATCTACGTCGCCATCGGACAGAAGCAGAGTTCGATCGCCAACGTGGTACGCAAGCTCGAAGAGCATGGCGCCATGGGACACACCATCGTGGTTGCCGCGTCGGCATCATTGCCGGCGGCCATGCAATACCTGGCGCCCTACGGCGGCTGCGCCATGGGCGAATACTTCATGGACAACGGCGAAGATGCGCTGATCGTCTACGACGATTTGTCGAAGCAGGCCGTCGCCTATCGCCAGATCTCCCTGCTGCTGCGCCGTCCCCCGGGACGCGAAGCCTACCCCGGCGACGTGTTCTATTTGCATTCGCGCCTGCTGGAGCGTTCCGCGCGCGTCAATGAAGAGTACGTGGAAAAGTTCACCAAGGGCAGGGTGAAGGGCAAGACCGGTTCGCTGACGGGACTGCCCATCATCGAGACCCAGGCGGGCGACGTGACGGCGTTCGTGCCGACCAACGTGATTTCCATCACCGACGGCCAGATCTTCCTGGAGACCGACCTGTTCAACGCCGGCATGCGCCCGGCCATCAACGCCGGCATTTCCGTGTCGCGCGTCGGCGGCGCCGCACAAACCGGCATCATCAAGAAACTCGGCGGCGGCGTCCGCCTGGCCCTCGCGCAATACCGGGAGCTTGCCGCGTTCTCGCAATTCGCCTCGGACCTGGACGAAGCGACCCGCAAGCAGCTGGAACGCGGCCAGCGCGTGACCGAGCTCATGAAGCAGAAGCAATACTCGCCCATGTCCGTGGCGGAGATGGCGCTGTCGCTGTATGCCGCGAACAACGGCTACTTCGACAAAGTGGCGCGTCTCAAAGTGGTGGAGACCGAAGCCGGCCTGCAGTCCTTTGCGCGCTCGAGTTATGCGGACATGTTGAACGGCATCAATTCCAAACCGGATCTGTCGAAGGAAGTCGATGCCGCACTGAAAAAGTGCTGCGACGAGTTCTTCGCGACCCTGTAAGACCGGAAAGAGAACGCAATGGCAGGCGCAAAAGAAGTCCGCGGCAAGATTGCGAGTATCAAGAATACCCGCAAGATCACCAAGGCCTTGGAGATGGTGGCGGCGAGCAAGATGCGCAAGGCGCAGGATCGGATGCGCGCGGCGCGCCCCTATGCGGAGAAGGTCCGCAAGATCATCGGGCATCTGCGCCAGGTGAATCTGGATTACAAGCACCCGTTCACGCTGGAGCGGCCGGTGACCTCGGTGGGCATCGTGGTGATCAGCACCGATCGCGGCTTATGCGGGTCGCTCAATCTGAACTTGTTCAAGGCCACTTTGGCCGCGATTCGCGAGGCCCAGGCGCGCGGCAACAAGGTTTACTTGTGCGTGATCGGCTCCAAGGCGCTGCAGTTCTTTCGCCGCCTGTCGGGCGTCGAAATCGCCGCCTCGGTGACTCACCTGGGCGACAGGCCGCACATCAGCGATTTGATCGGCACCACCAAGGTGATGCTGGATTTCTATCGCGACACCAAGGTGGACCAGCTGCTGCTGGCGCACAACGTTTTCGTCAACACCATGACGCAGAAGGGCATCGTCTCGCAGCTGCTGCCGATTCAAACCGTCGACAAGGACGATCTGCAGGAGCGCTGGGACTATATCTATGAGCCCGATTCGACCGCCATTCTCGACGGTATTTTGATGCGCTACATCGAAGCTCAGATATTCCAGGGCGCCGTGGAGAACGTCGCCTGCGAAATGGCGGCGCGCATGGTGGCCATGAAGAGCGCGACGGACAACGCCGGCGAGCTCATCGATGAGCTGCAACTCATTTACAACAAGGCCCGCCAGGCCGCGATCACGAAAGAGCTTTCGGAGATCGTAGGCGGCGCGGCAGCGGTTTAGGCAGTTAGGTGCAGGTCAGCCAAATCGGCGCGCAGCGCCGCGGCGGCCTGAGGTAGAGAGAAGGTTCGTACAACCGGCGCGCAGCGCCGATAATTTGCGGGGTTGCGAAGCAACCCCGGGAAAAACTGGCCGAAGGCCATGAGGAAGAATTATGTCCAGCGATAAAATCGCCAGCGGTAAAATCGTGCAAATCATCGGCGCCGTCATCGACGTGGAATTTCCGCGCGATCAGATTCCCAAAGTCTATGATGCGCTCACGCTCGATGATGTGGATCTGACCCTCGAAGTGCAGCAGCAGCTCGGCGACGGCGTCGTGCGCGCCATCGCGATGGGGCCCTCCGAGGGCTTGCGCCGCGGACTCACGGTCAAGGGTACCGGCAAGGGAATTTCCGTACCGGTCGGCGCGGGCACGCTCGGCCGCATCATGGACGTGCTCGGCAAGCCGCAGGATGAGAAGGGCCCGATCAAGGCGACCGAGTACCTGCCGATTCACCGTCCGGCGCCGGCCTACGATGAGCAGGCCGGCGGCCAGGATCTGCTGGTCACCGGCATCAAGGTGATCGATCTGTTGGTGCCCTTCGCCAAAGGCGGCAAGGTTGGATTGTTCGGCGGCGCCGGTGTCGGCAAGACCGTGAACATGCTGGAACTCATCAACAACATCGCCAAGCAATACAGCGGTCTGTCGGTGTTTGCCGGCGTCGGCGAGCGTACCCGCGAAGGCAATGACTTCTACCACGAGATGATCGAGTCGGGCGTCATCGACAAGGACAATCTCGGCAATTCCAAAGTGGCCATGGTGTATGGCCAGATGAATGAGCCGCCCGGCAACCGTCTGCGCGTGGCGCTCACCGGCCTCACCATGGCTGAATACTTCCGCGACGAGAAACAGGCTTCCGGCAAGGGCCGCGACGTTCTGTTCTTCGTCGACAACATTTATCGCTATACCCTCGCCGGCACCGAAGTATCGGCGCTGCTCGGCCGCATGCCTTCCGCGGTGGGCTACCAGCCGACGTTGGCGGAGGAAATGGGCGTGCTGCAGGAGCGCATCACCTCGACCAAGACCGGTTCGATCACCTCGATTCAGGCCGTGTACGTGCCCGCGGACGACTTGACCGATCCGTCGCCGGCGACGACGTTCGCGCACTTGGACGCCACCGTGGTGCTGTCGAGGCAAATCGCATCGCTCGGCATCTATCCCGCCGTGGACCCTCTCGACTCCACCAGCCGCCAGCTCGACCCGCTGGTCGTCGGCCAGGAGCATTACGACACCGCGCGTGCCGTGCAGGCCGTATTGCAGCGCGCGAAGGAGCTGCAGGACATCATTGCGATTCTCGGCATGGATGAACTGTCCGAAGAAGACAAGCTCGCCGTGTACCGCGCCCGCAAGGTTCAGAGGTTTTTCTCGCAGCCCTTCAACGTCGCCAAGGTGTTCACCGGACAAGACGGCAAGATCGTGTCTCTGAAGGACACCATCCGCGGCTTCAAGGCCATCATCGCCGGCGAATATGATCACCTGCCGGAGCAGGCGTTCTATATGATCGGCGCCATCGAAGAAGCCGTTGAAAAAGCCAAGACGCTGACCTGAAGAAACCCATGGCCAACACCATTCACGTCGACATCGTCAGCGCCGAAGGTCAGATTTTTTCTGGCGAGGCGACGATGGTGTTCGCGCCGGGCTCGCAGGGAGAACTCGGCATCTACCCGCGTCATGCGCCCTTGCTCACGACGTTGACGGCCGGTGAAGTCCGCGTGCAGACCGAGGGTCAAGAGGAACAGTCGTTCTATGTCGGCGGCGGCGCCATGGAAATCCAGCCGCACCTGGTCACCGTGCTCGCCGACACGGCGGCGCGCGCGAAGGATCTGGATGAGGCCGCCGCGTTGGCCGCCAAGACGCGCGCGGAAGAAGCGGTTCGCAATCGCGGCGACAAAGTGGATATCGCCGCGGCCCAGGCCGAGCTGGTTCGAGCCTTGGCGCAATTGCGCGCCATAGAACGTCTGCGCAAGAAACGCTAGGATCTCCGCAACTCAAGGATCTCCGCAACTTCGGAGTCTTCATGCAGCTTTCGGTGGTGATTTTGGCGGCCGGCCAGGGCAAGCGGATGAATTCCGACCTGCCGAAAGTACTGCAGCCCCTCGCGGGTCAGCCCCTGCTGCAGCATGTCATCAGCGCCGCACAGTCCCTCACTCCCAGCCATATCTACGTGGTCTATGGGCACGGCGGCGTGCAAGTGCAGACCGCGCTGGCGCACGAAGCCGTCGAATGGATATTGCAGGCCGATCAGCTCGGCACAGGCCACGCCGTGATGCAGGCCATGTGCGTCATCCCCGATGATCATACGGTGCTCGTGTTGTACGGCGATGTGCCGCTCATCAGCACGAGTTCCCTCAGCAAACTGGTGGCGGCCGCCGGCGAAGGCGCGCTGGCCGTGCTCTCGGTTGCCGCCGCCGATGCCACCGGCTATGGCCGCATCGTGCGCAATGCGCAGGGAAGCGTCGTCGCCATCGTCGAACACAAGGACGCGGATCCTGCCCAGCTCAAGATCAGCGAAGTGAATTCCGGCCTCATGGCTGCGCCGGCGGGACCCTTGCGCGACTGGCTGCTCGGGCTGGGACGAGACAATACGCAGCGCGAATACTTCCTGACCGATGTGGTCGCCGGCGCGGCCAGGTCCGGCATCCGCGTCGAGGCGATCCCCGCGGCGAATGCTTTGGAGGTCGCCGGGATCAACGACAAGATCCAGCTGGCGCAGGTCGAGGCCGGCTACCGGCGCCTGCGCGCCGAGGGCCTGATGCTGGCCGGAGCGACGCTGGCGGATCCCGCGCGGATCGACATTCGCGGCGAGGTCGAAGTCGGCCGGGATGCTTTCATTGACGTGAACGCCGTCCTCATCGGCAAGGTTCGCCTCGGTGCGGGCGTCAAGGTGGGGCCCAATTGCGTCATCGCGAACTCGAGCGTCGGCGAGGGCACGGAAATCTTTGCCAACAGCATGCTCGAGCACGCCATCGTGGCGCAGAACTGCCGCATCGGCCCTTTCGCGCGCCTGCGGCCCGGCACCGTGATGCATGCCGAGGTGCACATCGGCAATTTCGTCGAGGTCAAAAACACCGAGATCGGCATGGGCAGCAAGGCCAACCATCTGACTTACCTCGGAGATTCTCGCGTCGGCAAGAATGTGAACGTCGGCGCCGGCAGCATCACCTGCAACTACGACGGCGTGAACAAGTGGCCCACGTTCATCGGCGACGGCGCCTTCATCGGCTCCGGCAGCATGATGGTCGCACCGGTGCGCATCGGCGCGGGCGCCACCATCGGCGCGGGATCCACGATTACCAGCAGCACGACCGACAACAAGCTGACGCTGGAACGGTCGAAGCAGGTCACGATCGATGCTTGGACTCGGCCCGCCAAACTGGACGACAAAGAAAAAGCCGATGTGATCGCGAGCGCCACGGCCAAGCCGAAAGACTAGGCGGTCTCTCGCGGCGGGATTCGTCGTTGCTGCGTGGACGCTGCTCCCCCTTCATTTGCCCTCATCGGCCTGCTGGTTATCACCGGCAGAGCATGGAGCGATATCGCCGAGTTTGACCATAAGACCCTTTACAAAGATCATTATGATCGTTATTATCGATCATCGTAATCGATTTAAACGGTATTACGATCATGATTTATCAAACACCTGCCTTGCCGTCGGCATACATTCAAGTTATTGAGAGCATTGAAGATTGTCGGAATAAGCTGCGGTTCGCGATTAGCGATAACTTGAATCGTTGGAACGGCTTCCTTGCAAGGATGGCCTATGCCCGGGCTATCCACGGGTCAAATACGATGGAAGGCGTAAATGCGACCCTCGACGATGCCCTGGCCGCTGTGGACGGCGACATTCCGTCGAATCCACAGGATGAAAATTGGTTGGCCTTGACTGGGCATCGCGATGCGATGGACTACATCATCCAGCTCTCAAAAGAACCGTCGTTCGATCATAACGAAGGCACTCTGCTGAGCTTGCATTTCATGATGATGAAGCACGAACTTGCCAAGAACCCTGGTCGTTACCGGCCAGGCCCGGTTCATGTTACCAGCATGATTACCGGGCGAACTGTCTATGAAGCGCCGAACGCCGAATTGGTACCTGCTCTTGTGCGTGAGCTTGTCGAGAGCCTGAAACAGAAAAATTCGCAGCCGGTCTTGGTCAGAGCGGCGATGGCTCATTTAAATCTCACAATGATCCATCCATTCCGCGATGGAAACGGGCGAATGGCTCGTGCCCTGCAAACATTCGTTCTGGCGCGCGAAGGAATACTAGATCCGCGCTTTTCCAGCATAGAGGAGTACGTTGGAAGAAATTCCGCTGACTATTACGAGGTGCTGGCAGAAGTAGGTAAAGGCGAATGGCATCCTGAAAATGATGCGTTGCCTTGGATCAAATTCTGTTTGACCGCTCACCATTTTCAAGCGCAGACATTGCTGAAGCGAATTGGCGAAGTCGGATCGCTTTGGGAAAGACTTGAGCAACTGACCAAAGAACTGAAAATTCCAAGCAGAACCATAGGAGCATTGATGGATGCAGCCACCGGGCGCCGCGTCCGAAATCCAGTCTATCGCCGAGAATCAGACGTATCCGCGCAAATGGCGAAACGGGATCTAAAAATTCTGGTGACAAATGGTCTTCTGGAGGCCAAGGGAGAAAAACGAGGCCGTTATTACATCGCCAGCAAATCTCTCTCCGGTCTTTATGAGCAATCCAAGGTTGACCGTCCTATTCGGGACCCGTTTTTGACCTTGGAGGAAGCGGCACAATCGGCCCAATTGCGCTTGGTCTAGCGCTCGACGAAATCAACAGCAGCTACCGCGTCACAAATACTTCGTGACGCCTTGAAACTCCTTGATCAGCTCTCTGAATTCGCGCGGCAGCGCCTCAGAGGTCTCTTCCATGCAGTGGTGGATATGATCCTTGATCAGCTCCTTCTTGGCATTGCCGATCGCTTTTTCGACGGCGTGCAGTTGCTGCGCCAAGTCCATGCAGGGGCGCTCGGATTCCAGCATCTCGATCACTGCCGCAAGGTGGCCTTGTGCGCGCTTGAGCCGGGCGGCAATCGCCGGGAACTTATGCATCGGAACATTTCATAGGAAGCCGTATCCTATCCCCCTAGACAGGATAATGGAAGAGGCATAGCATGCGCACACGCTGAAGGTCTGGGAGCCGGCTCGAAAGGATCGAGCGCCCGCCCGCGGACACTGATGTGTAACCAAATTGTCTTAATGTCTGCCGACAAGCTGTTACGGGACACGTCATGCCGATACACGATCATCAGGCTTCGTCGCGCGGCCGCGCCTTTCTCTGGGGCGGCATCGGGCTGGGAGTGCTGTTCGCCGCCGCGCTCTTTACCCACGGCTTCGGACTCCTGCGCGAAGCTGCCAAGAGCGAAGCACCGGAGCTGATGACCCGCCAGGGCAACCGGATCCTCGTCCCCGAGGGTTCGGCATTGCGCGACCGCTTGAGCGTGATGCAGGCGCCGGCGCAGCCGGTGACACCGAAGCTGGTGCTGCCCGCCGTCGTCGAATCCGATCCCGCGCGCACCGCCACCATCTTTCCGCTGCTCGGCGGCCGCGTGCGCGAACTGAAGGTGGCGTTGGGCGAACGCGTGGCCCGCGGCCAGGTGCTGGCGGTCATCGAATCACCGGATCTTGCGCAGGCCTACGACGATAACGACAAGGCCGCGGACGCGCTGCGGCTGGCCGACAAAATCCTGGCGCGCCAGCAGGGGCAGTCCAAGCTCGGGACCGCATCGGATCAGGATCTGGACCAAGCCAGGAGCAACGCAGCGCAGGCCCTCGCCGAACATTTGAGAACGGAGGCGCGCCTGAAGACCCTCGGTGTCGACGCCGATGCCAAACCCTCGACCCGGCTGCTGACCGTGACCGCGCCCGTGAGCGGCAGCGTGACGACGCTTTCCATCACGCCCGGCACGATCATCAACGACACCGGGCAGCCGATCATGACGATCGCCGATCTTAGCGTCATTTGGGTCACGGCCATGCTCCCGGAGAAGGACGTCGCCGCAGTTTCCAAAGACCAAGACGCCGAGGTAAGCCTGGTCGCATATCCGGAGCGGATATTGCACGGCAAAGTGCTGTTCGTATCCGATGTCATCGAACCCGATTCGCGGCGCGACAAGCTGCGCATTGCGTTCGCGAACGCCGATCGCGCCCTCAAGCCGAACATGTTTGCGACGGTAACGCTGGCGGGAACCTCCGGCGAGCGCATCGTCCTGCCGAGTTCCGCGCTGCTCATGAACAACGACCGAACCAGTGTGTTCATTGCCGTGGAGCCGTGGACCTTCGAGCGGCGAAACGTTGATCCGGAGCTGCAAGAGGGGACGTCGGTCGTCATCCGTTCGGGCGTCAAGGCCGGCGATCAAGTCGTGGTGAAAGGCGCGATACTGCTCAATGATTGACCAATTCGTCACTTTTTGCCTTCACCGCCGCGTCGCCGTCATCATCCTGGCGGTGCTGCTCGGCGGCTTCGGCATCTATGCCTGGGAAACGCTCTCGGTCGAGGCGTACCCTGAGCTGGGCGACGTCGCCTCGCAGGTGACCACGCAAATCCCCGGACTGGCCGCCGAAGAAGTCGAGCAGCTGATCACCGTGCCGCTCGAGCGCGCGATCAACGGGACTCCCGGCATGATCCTGATGCGCTCCCAGAGCACCTTCGGCCTGTCGTTGATCACGGTGCTGTTTCGCGACGGCTACGACGACTACTGGGTTCGACAGCGCCTGAATGAGCGCATCAGCCAGGCCGTGTTGCCTGCCGGAGCAACGCCCTCGACCGACCCGGTGTCAGGCCCCGGCGGCGAGATCTATCGCTACACCCTCGAATCCGACAGCAAAAATCTTCAGGAACTGTCCGAGATCCAACGTTGGAAAGTGATTCCGGCTCTGAAATCGGTCCCGGGCGTGGTCGACGACGTCAATTTTGGCGGTTTCACCACAGAATATCAGCTCGATCTCGATCCCAAGCAGCTCGAGCACTATGGGTTGGGCATCGGCGATGTCATCAGCGCCATCAACAGCAACAACACGAATGCCGGCGGCGGACGCGTCTCCCGCGGCGATCAGAGCTACGTGATCCGCGGGGTCGGCCTGATTCACAAACTGGAACAGATCGGCAGCATCGTGGTGACCCAATTCAACGGCACGCCGGTGTTGGTCCGCGACCTTGGCCGCACCACCCTCAGCCATCAGGAACGGGAAGGCATCTTAGGCAAGGACAACAATCCGGACACGATCGAGGGCATCGTGCTGATGCTCAAGTATCAGAATCCTTCGGAGACCTTGCGCGGCATCCATGCCAAGGTGGCTGAACTCAACCGGACATTGGCGACCGACGGCGTGAAGATCGAAGCGTACATCGACCGCGACAATCTGGTCCGGGCGACGGTGCGCAAGGTCGGCCAAACGATCTTGGAAGGGATCGGCCTGGTGTTCTTGATTCTGATTCTGTTCCTCGGCAGCCCGCGCAGCGCGCTGGTCGTCGCGGTCACGATTCCGCTGGCGCTGGTGGCCGTCTTCTCGCTGCTCAATCTCACGCACGTGTCCGCGAATCTTTTGTCGCTGGGCGCGATCGACTTCGGCATTCTGGTCGACGGGGCCATCGTCGTGACCGAATCGATCCTGCGGCGGCGGGAGGCACTGCCCAACGAAACCTTGAGCGAAGACGAAGCGAAGGCCGCCACGCTGCAGGTCACGCGGCCGATTTTCTTCGCCAGCCTGATCATCATCACCGCGTATCTGCCGATGTTTTCCTTTGAGCGTGCGGAAGCCAAGCTCTTCACGCCCATGGCCTATACCATGGGCTATGCCTTGTTCGGCGCCTTGCTGACGTCGCTGGCGCTGGTGCCGGGACTGGCGTACATGGCGTTTCGCAAGCCCGGCCGGGTCTATCACAACCGTTGGCTGGAACGGCTGACGGTCTGGTATGACCGGGTCTTGAGCGAGTGTCTGGAGCAGCCGCGGATCATCTATGGCGTCGCCATTTTCGCGCTGCTGGCGGTCATTGGGCTGGGCGGCACCGTGGGCCGCGACTTCCTGCCGGATTTGGATGAAGGCGCGCTGTGGCTGCAGGTGCAAATGCCCACAGGACTTGCCTTGAACAAGGCGAGCGACATGGCGAGCGATCTGCGCCGCGCCATCTTGAAGTATCCCGAAGTGTCGTACGTGGTCACACAGACCGGGCGCAACGATGACGGGACCGATCCTTGGACCATGTCCCACATCGAAGCGCCGGTCGGCCTGACCAACTATGACAGCTGGCCGGAGCACGAGTCGAAAAAACAATTCCTCAACAAACTGTCCGCGGGTCTGGCCAAGGATCTGCCCGGCTACTCCATCGGCATCAGCCAACCCATCATCGACGGCGTCAACGACATGATCGGCGGCGCGCACAGCCCGCTGGTGATCAAGATATTCGGCGATGATCTCAATGAGCTGCGCGACATCGGCGGCCAGATTGTCGGCGTGCTGTACTCCATCCAGGGTACATCCAGCGCCTCCCTATTCCAGGAGCCGCCCATCCCGCAAATGGAGATCGTTCTCGATCGTGAAAAGGCCGCCCGCTACGGCGTGAACATGACCGATGTGCAAAATGTCATCCAGACCGGGGTGGGCCAGGCGCCGGTGTCGACGGTATACGTCGGCGAACGCACCTATCCGCTGACGGTACGATTCACGCAGGATGCCCGCGACTCGACCGACGCGCTGTCGAATCTGTTGGTAAAAACCGCGGACGGCGTGCAAGTGCCCCTGTCCCAGTTGGCCGACGTCCGGGCGCGCACCGGAGAGAGCACCGTCACGCGCGAAAACGGCCAGCGCAATCTCACCATACGGATCGATAACCGCGACCGGGATTTGACCTCGTATCTGGAGGAGGCACAAAAGAAGATCGCGGCTCAGGTCCACTTTGACAAGAACAGAATTCGGCTGGAATGGGGCGGGCAGTTCGAGAACCAGCGGCGCGCCGAAGCACGGCTGCTCGTGATCCTGGCGCTGGTGATGGGCATGATGCTGATCTTTCTCACCGTCGGCCTCAAATCCTTCCGCCAGGCGGTGCTCATCTTGGGTGTGGTACCCCTGGCGATGCTGGGCGGACTGATCTCGCTGCACCTGACGGGGCAGAATCTCAATGTGGCCAGCGGCGTGGGCTTCATTGCACTGTTTGGCGTCGCCGTGCAAAACGGCATCATCATGGTATCCAATCTCAATCGCATGCGAAAATCAGGGTTGGAACTGCATGAGGCGATTATGCAAGGCGCGACCGAGCGTTTGAGGCCCGTGTTGATGACCGCGACGGTGGCGACGCTGGGCATGCTGCCGGCCGCAATCCATACCGGCGTGGGAAGCGACGTGCAGCGCGGAATTGCCACCGTGGTGGTCGGCGGTCTGGCGATTTCCACGGTGTTGACGCTGGTCGTGCTGCCCTCGATGTATCACGTCATCGAACATTGGGCCGAGCAGCGACATGGCGAACCGCGGTGGGGACGGTGATGGTCTCGCGCCTTGCAACCGGCGTGCTGATCGCGAGTCTCGCGGCCTGTGCCGTGGGTCCGAATTTCAAGCGCCCGACGCCACCCAAGGCTGAAGGTTACGGCACCGCGCCCATGCAGGGGGAGATGGCGGCGCCTGGCCCGGAGGCGCGCGTGCAGCACTTCGTCGCCGGGGAGGATATTCCGAGCCAGTGGTGGACGCTGTTTCGTTCGCCGGCGCTCAATCATCTGGTCGATCAAGCGCTCACCGGCAATCCGGATGTGGGCGCCGCGCAGGCGGCATTGCGGCAAGCGAACGAGCTGTACCTGGCGCAGCGTACGGCCTTTTTTCCGGACGTCGAGGGGAATTTCAGCGGTACTCGCGCCAAGAACGCTGTCGGCACCATTGCCAACCCCACCAGCCTGCCGCAAGTGAATCCCTACTACAACCTGTACACGGCCCAACTCACCATCAGTTATATGCCGGATGTTTTCGGCGGTGTGCGGCGCGCGGTCGAAATGGCGAAGGCGCAGGCGGACAGCACCCGGTTCCAGCTCGAGGCCACGTACCTGACCTTGAGCAGCAACGTCGTCGTGACCGCTGTGCAAGAAGCCTCGCTGCGCGGTCAGATCGCGGCCACGATGCGGCTTCTCGATCTGCAGCACCAATTGACGGACAAGGTTCAGCACCAGCGGCTGCTCGGCACGGCCAATGATCTGGACGTTCTCGCCCAGCAGTCTCTGGAGGCGCAGACCGCGCAGACCCTCCCTCCCCTGCAAAAACAACTGGGCCAGACCCGGGACGCATTGACCGCATTGCTGGGCCGGCTGCCGTCCGACGAACCAGCCGATACGTTCAGACTGGATGACCTCACGCTACCCACGGATCTTCCCGTGAGCGTGCCGGCGAAATTGGTCGAGCAGCGGCCGGACGTTCGCCAGGCCGAGGAGAATTTGCATGCCGCGTCCGCCGCCGTGGGCGTGGCCATCGCCAATAGGCTGCCGAACCTTGCCGTCAGCGGCAACATCGGTTCGACGGGGCTGGCCGTGCAGCAACTGTTTGGTCCCGGCACGGGCTTTTGGGCCGTCGGCGGTTCGCTCACCCAGACGCTGTTCGATGCGGGGGCGCTGCTGCATAAGAAGCGGGCCGCGGACGCAGCGCTGGACCAGGCGGCGGCACAGTATCGCAGCGCCGTCATTCTCGCCTGCCAGAACGTGGCGGACAGTCTGCGCGCGCTGCAGGCGGACGCAGATGCCGTGAAAGCGAGTGCCGATGCGCAGCGCGCGGCCAAGAAGACCTTTGAGCTCGCGCAGCATCAGCGCGAACTCGGGACGATCACCTGGGTCGCGGTGCTGATCGTGGAACAGGCGTACAGACAAGCCGAGTTGGCATTGGTCCAGGCCGAAGCCAACCGCTATTCCGATACGGCCGGCCTGTTTCAGGCGCTCGGCGGCGGATGGTGGAACCGAACCGAGGAGCCTCGCTATGAGCGATCTAGTCCAAAGGGAGAATAGCGGCGGCGTGGCGACACTGACGCTCAATCGCCCGGAAAAATTGAACGCCCTGTCCAAGGACATGTTCGAAGCGCTGGCAAAACATGTGGACGCGATTGCGCGCGAATCGAAGAAAATCGGCCTGGTCATCCTGCGCGGCGCCGGCGGAAATTTTTCGGCCGGCTACGACATGAACGAAGTGCTGGCCCATGTGCAGGCGCACGCCAAGCCTCATTTCCACTCCGAGGTCATTCAGAAAGTTGCGAATCTTCCGCAGCCGGTCATCTCCGCCGTGCAAGGCCATTGTTCCACCGGATCGCTGGAGCTGGCGTTGGCCGCGGATCTGATCGTCGCTTCCGAGTCGGCGCAATTCTCAGACGTGTACGCGAGGTGGGGCCTGACGCCGGTGTGGGGGTTGAGCATGCGGCTGCCGCACCGCATCGGCAGGCATAAGGCCAGCGAAATGATGTTCACCTGCCGAAGCTATTCGGGCGCGCAGGCAGAGGCGATGCACCTGGCCAATTTCTGCTTCCCCGATGAGCGGTTCGATGCCGAGCTGGCCGCGCTGTCTGCCGAAATAGTGAGCAACTCGTGGTACGCCAACCAGGTCATCAAGCGGGCGCTGATTGAAACCGATGGCTTGAGCTTGCATGACTCTCACGCATTGGAGTTGTTCAAGAACGAAGGCTTGGCGCCGGACGCCGCCAAGCGAATCGCGAAGTTCTTCTCGCGTCAGTGAGCCGCGAGCGCGGCCTTAGGCTCCGGCGAGTTCTTCGCGTAGTTGCTTCAAGTACTGATCGATGGAACGCGGCGCGCTGCGGTTCATGAGGAATGTCCTTTTGCTGATGCCTTTGCCTCGATGAATCGGTCCACGAAGTCGCGTGTACCTCGCCAAATGAATTTCCATTCCGCGAGCACGCCGCGGCCTTGCTCGGTGATGCGGTAGTAGCGGCGCGGCGGACCGGCGTAGGAAGGAACGATACGGCTGGTCAACAACTTTCCGGCCGACAACGCCCGAAGCACCGGATAAATCGTCCCTTCCTTGAAAATGGACGTGCCGTCGTTGGCACCGGCCAATCGCTTCGCGATTTCGTAGCCGTACAAGTCCTCGTCCGATTCGGCAAGCACGGCGAGCAAAACCAGGCCCACCAGGCCTCCATTGAGCTCTTTTTGAAACTTGCGCGCGTTGCTATCGTCCATTAGCCAATACAGTATACTTACTAGTACTATCTAGCAATCAGTATTAATAGGCAACCAGGAGCGGCGCCGGGCAGCGCTGGATTTTCTGAGTGCCTCGGGCACACTAGGCACCCTTTTTACCCCAGATCGGTGGCGAAACATGTGTGGCATCGTGGGCGTGGTGGCCGAGCGCAACGCAGTTCCCATTTTGATGGAGGGCTTGCGCCGCCTGGAGTATCGCGGCTACGACTCCGCCGGATTGGCCGTTTTGGATCACGGCCAATTGGCCCGGGTTCGCACCGTCGGCAAGGTCCAGTTCCTACAGAATGCGCTGGACGCGAAACCCATTGCCGGCTCGGTCGGCATCGCGCATACCCGCTGGGCGACCCACGGCGTACCCACCACCGAAAACGCCCACCCCCATATCTCGCGCGGCAAGATCGCCATCGTCCACAACGGCATCATCGAAAACCACGAGCTGCTGCGCACCGAACTCAAGAGCTTGGGCTACGCCTTCACCTCGGAAACCGACACCGAGGTCATCGCGCACCGCATTCATCATCATCTGGCCGGGTCCGCCGATTTACTGAGCGCAGTGGCCAAGACGGTGGCCGAACTGCGCGGTGCCTATGCGCTGGCCGTGTTGAGCGAATCGGATCCCGAATGCATCGTGATGGCACGCGAGGGCTGTCCGGCCGTCATCGGCTTGGGCATCGATGAAAACTTCGCGGCCTCCGACGTGGCCGCGCTGCTGCCTGTCACGCGCCGGTTCATGTTTCTCGAAGAAGGCGATGTCGCCGAAGTCCGCCGCCGATCGGTGAAGATTCTGGACGCCGCCGGTAAGCCTGTGGTTCGCGCGATTCGGGAAAGCGACCTGCCGCCCGACGCGGTGGAGCGCGGGCAGTACCGGCACTTCATGCTCAAGGAAATCCACGAGCAACCGCGGGCGATTGCACAGACCTTGGAAGAGCGCGTGGCGGGAGGAAAATTACTGGATGCCGCCTTCGGACCGGGTGCGCCCGAGATTTTCAAGCGCGTCAAAGCCGTGCACATTGCCGCCTGCGGCACCAGCTTCCACGCCGGCCTGGTCGCCAGCTACCTCATCGAACAGATCTGCCGGATACCGGCCCGCGTCGAGGTTGCCAGCGAGTACCGTTATCGGGATCCGGTGGTCACGCCCGACACGTTGTTCGTGACGATTTCGCAGTCAGGCGAGACCGCCGATACCTTGGCGGCGCTGCGCAACGCCAAGCGTGGGCAGTATTTGTCGACGCTCGCGATTTGCAACGTCGCGGAAAGCTCGATGGTCAGGGATTCGAATCTGGTGCTGCTGACGCGCGCCGGGCCGGAGATCGGCGTGGCATCGACCAAGGCCTTCACCACCCAACTGACCGCACTCACCATGTTGACGATTGCACTGGCAAAAAACGGTCCCGCCGCCGCGGAAGAAGCCGCGTTGGTTTCTCAGCTGCTGCAACTGCCCGGCCTGGTTGAAAAGACGCTCAAACTCGATGCAACCATCCAGGCACTCGCGGAAGTCTTCGTCGAAAAACACCACGCCTTGTTTCTCGGCCGCGGACCGCTGCAAGCGATTGCGATGGAAGGCGCGCTGAAACTCAAGGAAATTTCCTACATCCACGCCGAAGGTTACCCGGCCGCAGAACTCAAGCATGGACCTCTCGCATTGGTCGATGAAGACATGCCGGTGGTAGCCGTCGCGCCGAGCAACGACCTGTTGGAAAAGCTCAAGTCCAATCTGCACGAAGTACGCGCCCGCGGCGGAAAACTCTACGTGTTCGCGGATCCGAAAGCCGGAATGCGTAGTGAAGACGGCATTACCGTCATCGACATGCCGGCGCACGCGACGCCGCTGCAGGCGCCCGTGGTGTTCGCGATTCCCATGCAGCTGCTGGCCTATCACGTGGCGGTCCTCAAAGGTACCGACGTCGATCAGCCGCGAAATTTGGCGAAAAGCCTCACCGTCGAGTAGGAATCCTCGAACATCTTACCGCCCGCAAGGCGAAGCTCGTCATCTTACGGTCACTTCCCTGTAATTCCGCAGTTACGTCTCGCTGCGAGACTTCCGCACATTCGGTGTGCTTGTTGCAACCATGTGATGCGGTGGAGGATGGCAGATGACTGATTCGAGATTCCGGAAGCTCACTCGGCGTGGGGTGCTCAAGGCAGGGCTCGCGGCTGGTGCCATCATCGGCACCGGAGCGTGGGCGCGCGATCCGGGCGACGGCCGCGATCCGCTGCGCCAGCCGGGTTCGCTCCCGTTCCCGAGGCTGCCCCCGGGCACGGACACCATCCCGCAGATCGAGCACATCGTGGTCCTCATGATGGAGAACCACTCCTTCGACAACCGGGTTGGCATGCTCGACCGCCACGACGTGGATGGCTTCCGGCTCGGCCGTGATGGGCTGCCCACTGCCACGAACCCGTACCCCGACGGCACGATCCAGCACGCGTTCCGGATGCCGACGACGTGCCAGCTGAACTCGCAGCCCAGCCAGGAGTGGACCGCGAGCCACAACGCCTACAACAACGGCAAGAATGACGGGTTCGTGCGGACCCCCATCTCTCCGCTGTCAACCGAAATCGTGGGCGGCGTCGCCATGGGCTACTGGCAGGCAGAGGATCAGCCGTTCTACGACTCCCTCTACAAGAGCTTCCCGATCGCCGACCGGTACTTCTGCTCGGTGCTCGGCCAAACCTTCCCCAACCGCCGCTATGTGATCGGGGCGACGTCCCTCGGTCAGATCGACGACATCGGGGTCAACCTGACCGACTACCCGGTGAACGGCACGATCTTCGACACGCTCGATGCGCACGGCATCTCGTGGAAGAACTACTGGACCACGTCGTCGTCGCTAGAGCTGTTCCCGAAGCTGTTCTTCAACAACCAGGGCACCAAGTCCATCAACATCAGCAACTTCTTCACGGACGCGGCGGCCGGCACGCTGCCGGCCTACAGCTTCGTCGAGCCTGACTACGGAAACCAGTCCGAGGAGAACCCGCAGAACATAGCCGTGGGCGAGGAGTTCTCGGCCAAGGTCATCAACGCGGTGATCAACGGCCCGGACTGGGACCGGACGTTGCTCATCCTGACGTATGACGAGCACGGCGGGTACTACGACCACGTGCCGCCGCCCGCGGCCATTGCGCCGGACAGCATCGGCCCGATTCTGGTGCCCGGCGAGAACGGGTTCGACGGGTTCAACCGCTACGGCTTCCGCGTGCCGTTCGCGATCGTGTCCCCGTGGGCACGTCGGCACTACGTCTCGCATCAGGTGTTCGATCACACGTCGATCCTGAAGCTGGTCCAGACGAAGTGGAACCTCCCGGCGCTGACCTTCCGCGACGCCAACGCCACACCGATGCTGGACATGCTGGACCTGCGCCACCCGCACTTCGCCGAGCCGCCTCAGCTCGCGCAGCCGCTGGCCGTGACCGATCCCACCGCGCTCGCCTGCAGCGTCAACGGCCCCGGCACCATCCCGCCCGTCGGCTCGGTCACGCCCGATTGAAGGTGCCCAGGGGCCTTTGGCCCCTGTGTTCCGTAAAAATTGGAACTGACGCCGACGCCGACGCAGTGAATCCCACCGACCGGTGGTGATTGCGGCCTGACGGGTGGCCGAGCGGTACGGCTCGGCCCGGCTGTGCTACGCAAAAATTGAAATCAGACTCCGGAGAACGGTCACGCGGTTCCACGCTGATCTCGTTCTAACCCATCACTTCAAAAAGAATCCGGCGCGCTCATCAGAAGCGCCACCGGCCGCATTTTTTGGTTATGCTGCTCGAGCCCCGATCGCCAAATAACCAATATTCGAGAGGGAGCCCATGTTGTTACCAGTGGTGCACGCTGCGTTTCGACGCGAGGAATCCTGGGCCTGTGTTCGCGGCGTTGTAGTGACCATGGCCCTGCTGGTCCTATCCGGAGTGTTCGAACCGCGCCCGGCGAGATCCGAAAATGTACCGGCTCAAACCGCCAATGAGAGCGATTTCAATCCGTTCGCGCCGTGCCCGAAGTGTAACCTGCTCATAGGAGCGGGTGAAACGTACCAATTCTGGGGTTGGTCGCATGGCGTCGTGCTGCCCGTGACCCTCGAACTGGACGAGAGTCGCTGGGAGCTCGGTGCCTTCCGGGTGGCTACCAGACAGGTCGCGATAGGTTTCGGCTACCCACCGCCTGACTACACCTCCGCCCCGCCTTTCTGGGGTTTCTCAGCCATGAGGCGCTGGCAATTCCTGCACCGCTCCTGGCTCAGGCTATACGCTGGATTTGGCGGGAGTTACAAAACCGAGATCGACACATTGGATTCCACACGCTTGAATTTCGCGTACTTGCTCGCGGCTCGATTCGATCTGGGAGCCAAGGGTCAGCTGATTGAAATCTCCACCCGCCATTGGTCCAATGCCTATATCAAAAGGCCCAATATCGGTGAGAATTTCCTGACGATCAGTTATTCGTACTAATTCCGGCGGTATTCAAGCCGCCGCCGGGATCGCGAAGTTCGCCCGAGCCCACGCGGCAAGCGACGTCGGCTGCCGTCCGGCGACTCTGTTGGCCAGCGCAATTGCGTCGCGCGAATCCGCACCGAGGTAGGTGTGGGCCTCGAAGTAGGCGAGCATCTCCGCGACCTCCTTGGCTCCTGGGAACCAGCCGGCAAAAAGTTCTTGCGGGACTTGCTTGAACGAGAACTGGTGTCCCTGTCGATTCAGCGTGGCGATGATCTCATTGAAACTCAGGAAATCGCCGACCAGCGGCAAATGTTCGCCGTGCCCCGCGAGTTCCGGCTGCGCGAATGCGCCGGCGACGATGTGGCCGAGTTCTGTGATGTCGCCCATGTGGATGACGCGCGGCGAAGGATCGAGCGGCAGCGCCCAACCCACGGCCCCATCCGCTTGTTTCTGCGGAGCCATTACTCCGAGCAGATTTTGATAGAAGAACGGCGCGATCACGAATGTGTGGTGCGCGAATCCGGCGTCCCTCACGATGCGGTCGCTCTTTGCCTTGTCCGTGAAATGAGGGACATCGAGCTTGCCGCGGCTGATCGTCTCAACGTCGGGCAGCGTCGACCAGATGAAATGCTGAACGCCGGCATCTTTCGCCGCCTGAACGGCCGCGAGTGCCTGCTTGCGCTCGTCCGTTCCGGGTTCCCAGACATTGGTTACCAGAAAAACCCCGTGTGCTCCGGCAAACGCCGACTTCAGTGTTTCCGGGCGATTCAGATCCGCAGCCACGACTTCGTCAGCCAATTGCGGATGCTTGGCCGGATTGCGCGTTAACGCGCGTACCTTGAATTGACCGCCCGCCTGCAGCGCGCGCACGACGGCGCCGCCCTGATGACCGGTTGCCCCGATGACCGCGATGAGCTTTTTCGTGTCCGACATGGCAGTTCTCCGATGAGTGGTTCCTCGATGGAGAAAAAGCCTACGCCCCTGCGATATATCCATGAAGCCTTGATTATTCGATGTTATCCATCGGCGTTTGGGATGGGTCAATTAGGTAACGCTGTTCCTGGCATCGGAAGGGACTCCCTTCGCAACGTCAGTCGATGTTCAGCGCGCCCCGCCGGGTGCGGCGCCATGTGTACGGCGTCTGGCCGACTATGCGATGGAAGGAACGCGTGAAATGCGACTGATCACACATGCCGCACCTGACCGCAATCGAGCTGATGGGTTCGGACGTCGTCAGCATCAATCCCTGGGCCACCTCGATGCGCCGGCGCAGCACGTAGTCGCGGGGCGAAACGCCAAACGTGCATTTGAACGCGCGGCAGAAGTGGCTTGCGCTGAGGTCCAGGAGCCGCGCGAGCTCCCGGACGTGAATCCTTCTGTACAGGTTGGATTCCACGTGTGCGAAGACTTTGCGCGACTGCCATGCCGGAAGACCTCCGCGCGCGACGTGTGTCTCTACATTGGATAGCACACGGATGCCGCCCGGACCGGGGCTCGGCTCCCCGCGAAGGAGCGCGACAGCGTGCGCAATGTGCGCCTTTGTCGCTTCCCGATCGCCGTCACGAGCTTTGCAGGCCGCTTCGACGAGCTGCACCGCCACGACCGACAACTCATATCGCAACGTCTCGTGCAGTCTCGCCGCCGGCAAGGCCGGCGTACCCTTGTACGCATGGATCTCTTGGCCACTTGGAGCGCGGTAGTCGAACGTCCCCGTTCTGTCGTATTGATCGGTCTTCATCCCTATCCCCGCACTCATCGAATGTCGACGAGGTTAAGTGCGCTCAATCACATCAGGCCTCCACTGCTCGCCATCCAGATTCGGATGTACTGTGGACAGTTGCGAAGCCCGATACCCTTCTGTGCGCATGTCCGAAGGAAGCCAACGGCATCACGATCCACGAGAACAAGATCCTTGAGCTCCAGGACGACCGCCCGCGTCGAAGACTCCAACGCGAGCAAAGCGGACAACTCGCGCAGGCTATCGGCGTCGAGCCGACCTGAGACTGCGAAGACGACGTCGCCGTTTGCCGTGCGTTGGACCTTCAGCATGGGATTTTTGCCGCCCCTGCAGCGGACGATGCAATTCTTGCGCCAGCCTCAAGTCCATGATTTCAAAGACCCTGGCGGCTTGCAAGATTGGCGAGATCTCGCCAATGACGAGAAACGGGACAAATGATTACTGGCTGATCTTGGCGGCCCGCGCTCGGAAGCGTCGCTTGTTGATCTTGAGCGCGCGGATTCGCGATTCGAGTGTCGAACGAGGAATCCCAAGCCCCGCCGCCGCCCCTGATGGCCCGAACACCCGTCCGCCGCTCGCGCGCAGCGCCTCCTCGATGAGGGCCTTCTCGTGGGCGGCCAGGGCGGTGGACAGCGCGCCCGCGCCCTTGACGGTGCGGCCCATGGACAGCCAACTCTCGTCCACAATGAATTCGTCTGTGTCGCAGACGATCACCGAGCGCTCAATCACATTTTGCAACTCGCGCACGTTTCCGGGCCAGGGATAAGACTGAAGGAGGGCGAGCGTCCGCTTGTTGACACGCCGGTACGTCTTTCCCGCCTTCCGGCCGTAACGATGGATGAAGTACTCGACCAGCACCGGAATGTCCTGTTTCCGATCTCTCAACGAGGGCATCTCCAGGGGAAAGACGTTCAGCCGGTAAAAGAGGTCCTGGCGGAATGTCCCGCTGCCCACGCCATCGATCAAATCACGGTTCGTGGCTGCGATGACGCGAACGTCGACGCGGATCGTCTCTCGTCCGCCCACGCGTTCGAGTTCCCGTTCCTGCAGGACCCTCAGCAAGGCTACTTGCATGTCGGTCGACAGTTCGCCCACCTCGTCGAGAAACAGAGTCCCGCCGTTGGCCAGTTCGAAACGGCCAAGCCGCCGTTGCAAAGCCCCCGTAAAGGAGCCCTTTTCATGGCCGAACAGTTCCGAGGCGATCAACTCGCGCGGAATGGCGGCGCAATTCACCGCTACGAACGCCTTGGAGGAACGACCGGAGCGCCGGTGGATGGCACGGGCGACGAGTTCCTTGCCCGTGCCGGTCTCACCGGTCAGTAGAACCGTCGAATCGCTGCGGGCCACCTTGGATACCCGCAAGAGCACGGCAGCCAGTGCGGGAGAGTCGCCTACGATCTCCTCGAACATCGAGGTCTTATCGATCTCCTCTCGCAGCGCCACGTTCTCTTCTTGCAGCCTCTCCTCGGTTCTCTTGCGATCGTCTATATCGGTATTTGCCACGTACCAACGTCTGACGTTTCCCTTGTCGTCGAGCACCGGGTTGAAGCGTGTGAGAAACCAGCGGTAGCTTCCATCGCGTTTGCGGATGCGCGTCTCCATTTCAAAAGGGGAGCCGGTCGACGTTGAGCTCGCTATGTAGGCGCTCAGACGTTTCACATCGTCCGGGTGCGCATCCGACCCGGCACTTCGTTGCCGCCATTCCTCGAGAGTCGTACCGAGATACTCGAGCAACCCGCGGTTGGCGTAAAGCCGCTTCTGGTAGAGTCCTTCGTTTACCGATACCAGTTGTGGCGTCGAGTCCAGTACCTGCCGCAGCTCCGCTTCCTGTTCCCGGATCATCTCCTCGGCGCGCTTGCGGTCTTCGATGTCGGACACGACGCCATACCATCTGATGACCTTTCCGTCTTCATCACGCAATGGCATGCCGCGGTCCAAATGCCAACGATACTGCCCATCCGCTCGGCGAAAACGAACCTCGCTTTCATGAGGTTCGCCGCTTGCAACGGATGCGCGCCATTTGCGTTCGTGCTTCTGCAGGTCATCGGGATGGACCGCGGCTTGCCACCCCGGCCCGGATGTTTGTGCCGCCGCCATACCCGAGTACTCCACGTACCGGCTGTTCACGTACGTATTGGAGCCGTCAGGCAGCGCAACCCACACCATTGCCGGAATCGTATCGACGATGTCTCGAAGCTCCTGCCCGGCCTGTTTGAGCTCTTCGATATCGATGTTGATCCCGATCCAATAGAGCAATGTTCCATCGCCCGCCCGAAGAGGCTGAACGCGACTGATAAACCATCGGTATGCTCCTTGAGCGTTGCGCGCCCGGAAGGTCAGCTCTCCTGCGGAGCCGGTCTTCAGGCAGTTAGACCATACTCTGCGCGTCTCCTCGTGATCGTCCGGATGCAAAAACGGGATATGGGAATCCCAGGCGGCGCCGGTGTCGATCCCCAACCGAAGGGGATGATCCGTCGAAAGACCTCCGTAATCGGCGCTCCGCCCATTCACGAAAATGAGAGCGCCGGTAGGCGCCGCGTACCAGGTGTTCGCCGGAATCACATTGAGAGTGGCTTGCAGCCGGGCCTCGAGCGAGTCATTCATAACCAGCCAGTGTGGGCGTAGCCCCGTTCCGAGCGGCAATTCCTGGAAAGGCATTCTAGCCACATTGGCACCGGGATTTCACGCCCACGCATGGTTCGCACAATCCGCGTCATGGGAGCGCAAGCAAGGAGCCCTCGGGAGCGACTAGCATGACGCAAGTACCGGGGCGTCATGCTCAAGTTTGCCTCGAGACGGGGGCGTGCGACCGCAAAATCGGTCAAAACAATCGCAGGCGTGGGTAACACGCCCGTCGCATCGCGTGCTTACATCGCGCGAGAAGGAGGGAACTCGAGTGAACGGCGTCAAGGAACCGCAATACACCCAAGCACCTGGCTCGACCGGCAAGATGGAGAATCCAAGATGAGCATGATCAAGCTTCGCACCTATCTCGCGGCGCTCCGCTCGAGGACGCTCACCGCAATCCCGTTCGTGCTTGTCTTCGTCTTCGGCACGCCGCACGTTCTTGCCTCCCCGCAAGTCATCGCGCGCGACTCAGGCGCCGGCGACTGGGTTTACGTCGACCACGACCTCGGGGGAACCCGCTACTCCCATCTCAGGCAGATCACTTCGAAAAACGTATCCCAGCTCGTCAAGGCCTGCGCGTACTCATTCCCCGACAAAGAGCCATCGCAAACCGCCCCGATCGTGTCGGCGGGCACGATATACCTGACGACCGCCCACTATACCGTGGCTGTCGATGGCGCCGATTGCCACGTGATCTGGTCGAGCACCTGGACGCCGCGCGAACACGAGCCGTCGAACACACATCGCGGCGCGGCGCTCGCGGATGGGAAGATCATCCGCGGTACCGATGACGGCTTTCTGCTGGCGCTCGATGCCAAGGATGGGCATACCCTTTGGACCAAGCAGATCGCCGATCCGAAGGAAGGCTTTTTCATCAGCATGCCGCCCCTGGTTCACGGCAATCTGGTCTACATCGGCCCGGCGGGCGCCGAGACGGCTGCGCACGGTTGGGTGGGCGCATTCCGAATCAAGGACGGCGGGCAGGTCTGGCGTTTCAACATCGTGCCCGACGATGGCGAGCCGGGTGCCGACACTTGGGGGCCGGATCCAGCCGCCCGCAAACACGGCGGGGGCAATATCTGGACTCCGATGTCCTTTGACGAGCAAAAGAATCTGCTCTACGTACCCGGCGGAAATGCGGCACCCGATCTCTACGACGATGGCCGCCCCGGCGACAATCTATATACGAATTCGCTCATTGCCTTGGATGGCGCGACGGGTCATCTGGTTTGGTACCGCCAATTCATACCTCACGACGTGCACGACTACGATGTTTCGCACGTTGCCCCGGTGTTCAAAACCACGATCGGTGGGTCGATGCGCAACGTCATCGCCAGCACCGGCAAGGACGGATTGTTGCGGCTCTTGGATCGGGATTCGAAAGACATCCTCTATAGCGTTCCGTTCACCAACCGGATGAATGCCGAAGCCCCCGTAAGCACCACGCCGATGCGCGTTTGCCCGGGAACTCTCGGGGGACAGGAGTGGAACGGCTCCGCCTATTACGCCAAGCAAAACATGTTGATTGTCCCTGCCACCGATTGGTGTGCCGATTTCAGCAAGGATACGACGGCACCGGACCCGCAGAAGGAACATACCCACGCCTTTTACTTCGGTGGCCAGATGAAGTTCGATCCGTGGTCGGCGGCCCGGGGACGGCTCACCGCGTTCGACGCTGCCACAGGTCATGAGAAATGGCGCTACGACGGCGCTAAACCGATGGTGGGCGGCGTGACCGCAACCGAGGGCGATGTGATTTTCGCCGGTGAATTGACCGGCGATCTGGTGGCGCTGGACGCCAGGACCGGCAAGGTGCTGCTGCGAAGCGCCCTGGGTGGCCCGGCCGGCGGCGGCGTCGTCACCTACAGTGCCCGCGGTGTGCAAAACGTGGCGGTCGTCTCCGGCTACGTGGGGGTATACAACCTGATCGCCCCTGAAATTGGCGGAGGGAATACCACCGTCACGGTCTTGCGCCTCCCGGGAAGCTGAGCCGCCTAAGGGGAACCGACCATGGCTTTCACCATAGACGTTCACCAACACATTCTTCCCGACATCTTCCGGCGCCCAACGAACGACTCGCACAGCCCTGTCGGCGGCATCCTGCCGGCGCCTTGGTCGAAGGAGCTATTCCCACGGCTTGCGGCGCGCGCCGCCTGATTTCACCCTCACACAGGACCCAACGCCATGAATCTCACCCGTTATGTCCCCTTCGTCGGCCGCCTGCTGATCGGTCTGCCCTTCGCCATGAGCGGCCTCGGCAAACTGGCGGCCATCGGCCCGACCACTGAAATGATTCGTGCCGCGAGTCTGCCGCTGCCGCCTTTGGCGCTCGCCGTCTCCGTCATTGTCGAGTTGGGTGGCGGCCTCATGCTGGTCGCCGGTTTCCAGGCGCGCATCGCCGCGGCCGTGCTCACCCTGTTTGCGCTGGTGACCGCGGTCTCATTCCACAGCAATTTTGCGGACCAGAATCAAATGATTCACTTCCTCAAGAACGTGATGATGGCCGGCGGCCTGCTCCAGATCGTCGCGTTTGGCGCGGGCGCGCTCAGCCTGGACAACCGCAGCGTCAGGGGCGGAGTTTCGGCTGCTGCTTAGCGAAACGCTCAGAAGCTGAAACGGGCACCAATCGTCGGAGCCGTGTTGCTGTTGTGAAGATAAGGGACGCCGGGTCCGTGCGGAATGGCGATGGCCAGACCGCCGCTCACGTCGGAATACGCGATGCCGGCAAAAACGTCGAAACGCTTGGTGAAATGATGATCCGCATACAGTGAAAACTCGTTTAGGGTGCCCGAGCAGGAAGAGCGGAAACCGGCCGCCGGCGAGCAGGCCGGCGGAAGACGGAAGTCGTTCTGCTGCTGATGGTACCAGGCCGCCGTGATGTCGGTTTTGATGTCGTAAGCGTATTTCACGCCCGTCCACCAGATCTGCACGATCTTTGGACGATCGAGATTGTTGTCTTCGACGCCGCTCAGGAGATAACCGCCCTGGGCCGAGGCGCCTATACCCAACGGGTTCGACGGATTGAACTGCTGGATGTGTTCGTAGCCGGCATAGAACTTGAACGGGTCCCAGGTGTACTTGGCGGCGAGCATGACGGCCGTGTTGTCGGTCACGATGCCATATTCGGTATTTTCGGTTCCGATCACATTGGCCCCGGTGATCGGGTTTGTATTGATGCTGTTGGTGGCCGACTGATAGGGCTGCGTGAGGCTCTCAGGCCCCAGCAAAGGGTTGAGCACGCTGATTGCCTGGTTGTAATGTTGGAAGACGACGTCGGCCGACAACCCACCGTAGTTTCCGCCGAGGTCGAATCCATAGGCGGTGTTATGCGCCGCCTCCGGCGTACAGGTTGCCGCGGACCAGGTTGCAGAGGCGGAGTAGCAGCCGCCGGAACCGTCGGCGAATTTATACATCGCGCCGAAATGCACCGGACCATACGCGATGCGATATTTCACGGCCTGATCCCAACGGGTGTCCTCGGTGTCGCCGCCCCCGGCCATCGTGCCGTTGTACCCGATGTACGAAAAGGAGTAGGCGCCGCCGGCCGGATCATAAACGAGCATCGCATCGGTACCGAGCGCGCGCTGGCGACCGAAGGTGAGCGTGCCGAAATACGTGGACGATGCGCCGGCATAGAGTTCGTCATTGAAGGCCTGGCCCGCGCGCGCGCCATCGCCGGTCTCCGAATAGGCGCTCCTGGGCAGGCCGTTGTTCGTGGTGTTGGTGGCCGCCATGTTGGCGAGCTGGCCGGACTGCGGGTTGAAGCCGGTCGAAGCGTTGAATACGGCGTACCAGTCGTCCATGAACTCGATCCTGCCCCTGATGCCGAGACCCGTCTGCTGCAGGTTGTTCGGCGCAAGGAGCCATTGCGAGTGATTGCCGTTCCGGTTGATCAGCGACTCACCTTCATAGTTATACCCATTTTCCGGTAGGCCGTGGCTGACCCAGCCCACGCCGACGTCATACGTACCGTACAGGGTGATGCCGTTCCAGGTCAGCGGGCAATCGGTGGCGACGAACTCATGAAAACTCGCACAAGCTTCGGAGGCGGGTGGCGCAGCCGGAAGCTGATCGCCGGCGCGCGCCGCATGATTGAAAACGAAGGTTGAAGCAAACGCCGCAAGGGCGCACAACCTTACCGAGCACAACCTTACAGAGCGCAGCCTTACAGAGCGCATCGTACTTTCCTCAAGAGAACCCCTCACGGCAACTCGTTATATTTCGCGGTATATAACACAGCTCCGTCGTAAAGCGCAAAGTCCCGATGGGGCCGCGGGCTCTATCTAATCATCCAATCCCTTTCCATCCAGGATCCGCTCCATGCACTTTTCGACCCTGGCTTCGCGCGTCTTGCTCTGTTTGGCAGCCGCGAAGTGGAGGAGGTATCCGCGTTGACGTCCGGGCGTCAATGCATGAAATGCCTTTTTCAAGGCAGGCAGTTGCTTCAGCTTTTTCTTGAACTCCACGGGGATATCGAACTCGGCGGTCTTCTTCCGTTCCACCTGCAGACCGGATTTCTCCACCTCAATGGCCTCGAGGATGTAGGCCTTCACGACGCGTTCCATCTTTGCCACTTCGCGCACGTTGGTGAACCGGATCTGGCGCGCTGCCTGCACGTTCTTCGTCTGCTGGACCAAAATGCGATGCTCATCCTTCAGCAGGGCACCTTTGAAGAACAGGAGCGCGCAGTACTCCTTGAACACGTGGATCAATGCGACATTGCCGCCGCTCGAGGTGTAGCACGGGCAGCCCCATTTCAATTCTTCGGTCAGCCGGCAGTCGAGGGCCATCGTTCTCAGCTTCCCGATCTCTTTGCCCCAACGCTCGTGCTTGTCGAAGTACCAATCGACCCCGGGGTTCATTGCACCGCTTCTCTGGATCGAAGAGGATGTCGAGGATTTGGCCATGGGGATCTCGTAGTGGTTGCAGACTGTCGCCGGTTGCGATTCTACTCCCGGCCTCGAACCCTTGCGGCCGGACGGCCCGGCTGTGATCATGGATTCAGTACACGTGGAGTTGCCGGCATGCAAATAGTGATAGCGTTCCTTTCGCCGTGACGCGCCTGAGAAAAAAGCTGATGGGTGTGCTCCTCGGTGCGACGCTGCTCAGCGGCGTACTCTGGACCGCATGGCTCGTCATAAGACCTCCGCTCATCGATGTCGGTGGGTATCGGCTCGAGGCCCGTGTGAAGGGTTCAGGAAATCCGACCGTCGTTTTCGAGACTGGGTTCACCGGCGGAATACCGCTCTATTGGAAGCTTCAGGACCGCATTGCCGAGCACACCCGAACCCTTCTCTATGAGCGCGCCGGACTGGGCCGCTCCGATCCCGGGCCGCAACCCCGTACCGCCGAACAGATGGCCCGGGCCCTCCCTTCGCTCCTGGCTGCTCTCGCCATCCAAACACCGGTAGTCCTGGTCGGTCATTCGGCCGGCGGCCTTTTCATGCGGGTGTTCGCGCACGACTACCCGGCCGACGTGGCCGCCTTGGTGTTCATCGATCCGGCAACGGAGGGGAGCTACGAGCGAATGCGTCAATCGAGCCCGAAGGACTGGCAGTCCATGGATACGAAGCTGCCCGAAGGACTGCGGCGGCAATGGGCTGCGCTGCCTGCGAGCATCGATGAAGCACGGTCCGCTTGGCCCTTGCCGCCGATACCTTACGTCCTGATCACCGCGACGAAGCCATTGGGCGAGTGGGGACTCAAGTCACGGGAAGATATGGAGGCGTGGACCACGGAACATCAGGCACTCTTGGCGCATCTTCCCAGCACGACGATTACTCATATCATTTTGCCGCAGGCGGATCACCTGAGCGTATTGAAGGAACCCGGGGTGGCCAAGGCCATTTTGGATGCGGTTGAACAGGCGAGGGAGCACCGCCCAATTGACGGCCGGAAGCCATAGCATGTCGCACACGCCCTGGGAATTCCGCGAAGACGATTTGTCCGACGGCGCAACACGCGATCTCGTGCGTCTACACCTCGAGAGCATGCACGCCCAATCCCCGGCGGGCAGCGTATTCGCACTCGATATTTCCGGGCTGAAGGCCCCTAACGTGACCGTGTGGAGTGCATGGCACGGCGAGAAGATCGCGGGAATCGGGGCGCTGAAGGATCTCGGCGACGGCACCGGAGAATTGAAATCCATGCGCACGCACCCCGATTTCCTGCGCCGCGGCCTGGCGGCCGCACTGCTGGACCATATTATTTGCGTGGCACAGGCCCGGGGCATGTCGCTCTTGAGTCTGGAGACCGGCAGCGGCCCCTATTTCGAACCGGCACTCTCTCTATATCGTCGACGCGGGTTCGTCGCCGGAGAGCCGTTTGCCGACTACAAGCGAAGCTCGTTCAATCAATTTCTGCACCTGACGTTGTAGTCACGCCTCGAAGAGCGAGGCCTCCTAACTAGTCTTCATCGTCCCCTATCGGCATGCCCGGCGGTGCTTCCACGGGTTTCGCCGCGACGAATTTCGCCGGATCGATTTGAAACTGTTGAATGCGGTGAATGAGATAGGCCTCGAGCGGCGAATTGGGATCGCTGTGCCGTTTGACCTCGTTCAGTTTCCCATAAGCGATGGCACGCACGGCCGCAGAGGCTTTCAGGTCCGCGGCCAACGTCAGCAAAGCCTCCACGCTCCTTCCGTACACCGCGGATTGAACTTCGCCGCTCAAGGTGTGTTCGGCCGAAGGGTGTTGAGCCGGCTTGCTGGCCAGCAGCGCGGCATCGATCACCTCACCGAGCGACGGAGTGTTTGCGCGGGCGCTGTACTCGACCAGGCGGGCCGCGCGCTCGGCGTCGAACAGCGTGGCCAGCGTCAGATCCGCGGCAGATTCGGCCGCGGCGATGGGATCGAAGGTGAGTCCGGTCTGGGAGGGCAGGGACTCACGGGTGCGGTCGAAGCCCGGCGGCCGCGGCGGGAACAGCTTCAACAGCGATTCCGGAAGCGCAAGAGTCTCCGCGGACAAGGTCTTCACCACGGCATGCAGCGCTTTACGCTGTTCTTCGGCGGAAACCACGGACGCATTCATCTGTACGTCGCCGCGCACCTGGTATCGATACTCCAGGCCGCCGATGATCTTGATGGCGGCTTCGCACTGATAGCGATGCATCAAGTACAGAGGCGCGAGCGTGTCCTCCAGCTGCGCCAGGGGCGTGCCCATGGGGATGGCGTTCTCGCCGAACCGAGCCAGCGCCGCGGCGCGGATTTTCAAGATGCGCGTCAGTTCATCGGCGGCATCCGGGCCGTTGTCCCAAAGGTGCGCGTGCGGATGCGCGCTGCCGGCGGGCCGCGCATCCTCGTCGGTGATATAGACGAGTCCCGATCGAGCGGCCTCGTTCAAGATGGCATCGAGCTCGCCGTGCTCATGGGAGCCATCGACGAACTGCCGATAGCCGTAATTGATCGCCACTTTGTCCCACAGGCCGATGTTGACGGCGTACGCGGAGGACAGATCCGGCAGGCCGTCCTTGTCGAGCGTTATCCAGGGATGCGGATAGTCCATGACCGACACCGACTCCGACGGGGCATGCGGGAATGCGCTGGCCGCGAAGTTATGCGCCAGCCCCAGGGTATGCCCGGTTTCGTGTGCCGCCAATTGCCGTGTGCGCGCCAGCGCCATGGCGAGCATGGGATCGTTGTCCGGCGCGATTTTCTTGCCCACGAGATAAGGGGAGAGCAGCGCCTCCGCGATGAGATAGTCCTGCCTGCCGCGCAGGGAACCCAAGGTCACATTGCCCTTGATGATTTCACCGGTACGAGGATCGGCCACCGGATGGCCATAGGACCAGCCGCGCGTGAAGCGATGCACCCACTGAATGATGTTGTAACGTGCGTCCATGGGATCGGCGCCCTCGGGGAGGACGTCCACCCGAAATGTGCCCGGTGCCCAGCCGGCGGCTTGAAATGCCTGATCCCACCAGCGCGCGCCCTCCACCAGGGCGGCGCGGATCGGCTCAGGCGCACCCCGGTCCACGAAGTACTGAATGGGCTTGACCGCCGCGCAGGCCTGCGCGCAAGCGGGGTCCTGCTTGATCAACCGATGACGCACGATGAATCGCTGATCCAACGGTGCGCCGAGCGGAGCGGCATAATCACGATACTCGAACTGAAAGTAGCCCGCGCGCGGGTCGTAGCGTCGGGGCGAGTATCCAGGCCCCGGCAGCTCGAGGAACGACTGGTGCTCGCGCAGGGTGAGCGCGTGCGCATCCGGTGCGACATCGCCGACAAACGATCCTCGGACGGGAGCGTCGGACGCGAAAGTCAGGACGGCTTCGACCTCGGTGTTCTTCGGGAACACCTTGGTCGCCTCGATCGCAATGGCCGAGCGCGCGGGATCGAGCTTGTAGGCACCCTGCTTGGCCAGCGCGTCGGATACGCCATGCACATCGCGAAGAAAGAAATCGGTGGCATCCACCAGCACCGCGCCTGCGCCCGCCCCCGCGGCATTTTCGGCCACCACGGTGAAGCCGCCGATGATCGATTCCGGAAAGGATTGGCGAACCGCCAGCCGTTCGGCGGCATCGCGCGCCGAACTACGAAAGATTTCATTGGGCTGGGCCAGCAGAATCTTCGGGCCAAAGCGTTCGAAGCGCACCAGCTTCGCCGCGGACACCTGGCCGCGGTCCAGACCCAGATCGTTGGACCCGGTCCCGAAAGGCAGCGAATCGAAATACAGCATGTCGGTGTCGAGCTGGGGGATCTCCAAATACAGCCTGCCGCCCTTCGCGTCCCAATGCAGAGGCAGGAAGCCGGGCATGTGGCGCATCCCCGAGGTTTTCGCCTCGATGGTGGGAATTGCGCCGCTCGAGGACGGCGTATCGGCGGCGGGCAGGAACTCCGGCCAGCAAAGAACCAGCGAGGCCACTATCATGGCGCGCAACACAATCGCGCGCGGGATCTTCTGAAGCATGGGTGAAACCTTTGGTTCTGGGTAAGCGGAAAAAGCCAGGTAAGGTACACGGTGGCGGGTCTGCGAACAATTTCACGGCCGCCTACTTTCAGAAATTCTATTTGAACGCTGCCACGCGGGTCGTTACCGCGGCCGAGATGCACGGCCGCGCGGCGCTCATCGCCGCTGCCTTGAAACAATGCCAGATTCCCGTCCGAAGCATTCTGGATGCCGGTTGCGGCATCGGTCTGCTGCGCACGCCGTTTGCCAAGCTTCTGCCGCGGGCTCGCTATGTGGGTCTCGAGGCGAGTGAATATCTGTGCGGTCATTTCGACTGGATTCACGGTTCCGTCGTCGACTTCACGCCGCGCAAGCCCTTCGATCTGGTGGTCTGTTATGACGTTCTGCAATATCTGCCGGACGCGCAGGCCGCCCGCGCCATCGTCAACTTCGGCAAGCTGACTCGCGCGGCCCTGTACGTGTCGGCGTTGACCACGGAGGATTGGCGCGAAAATTGCGATCGCAGCCGAACCGATCGCGCGGTGCATCTGCGCAGCGGCGCGTGGTATCGGCGGCGGCTGAACAAATCCTTCCGCTATATCGGCTTTGGACTCTGGGTGCGCAGGAATGTCACCGCCATCCTCTGGGAAATGGAGCGTCCCGGCGGCAGGGAGCCCGTCTGAGTATTCCGCTCACGGGGAATACTCGGACAGGCTCTTAGAGGTGCTCCAGAATATAAGCCACCAAAGCCGCATGCACGGGTTCGGCGGCCCCGAAGTCCGTGCGGCTGTGATTGACCAATGACACCAGGATGTAAGTCTTGCCGCCGGCGCTCGTCACGTAGCCGGCGACGCCGCTGACGCCCTCGAGAGTCCCGGTCTTCAGGCGCACCGAACCGCCCGGGGCGCTCTTCATGCGCGTGCGCAACGTGCCGTCCATCCCGGCCAACGGCAGGGAGGCGAGATATTCCGGAGCGAAGCGGCTGTGATAGGCGGCATTTAAAACCTTGGCCATCTGCAGCGCCGAGATGTGCGTGCTGCGGGACAGGCCGGATCCATTGTCGATGTCCACGCCCGTCAGGTCTAATCCTCTTTCGCGGCTCCACTCGTCGATGGCGGCGGCCCCTTTTTCCAGCGTCGCCGGTTCGCCGTAGCGCTCCTTGCCCAATGTCAGCAGCAGGTGCCGCGCCATCAGATTGCTGCTGTGCTTGTTGGTCAGGCGCACGATTTCGCCCAAGCTCAACGAGTCGAAGGTGAACAGGGGCTTCGCATCCGCCGGTGTCGGCTCGATGCGCAGTTTGCCGCTGAATTCGCCGCCCGATTGCCGCCACAACGCGACGAAAGTGCCGAAGGCATAGGTGGCGGGCGATAACAGCACGCGCGCGAAGCTGCGCTCCGTGCAATGCGGGGAGAGCGCGCCGGAAAACACCACCCGATCCCACGCCGCGGAGGCCACCTGGAAATCCACCCTGCCCGCCGAACCGCTGCAGCGGCCCGGCACGAAGCGGATGTGATTCTCGACATCGAGATTCACCGGTGCCGGACTCGCAATGACCTGTACTTTGCCGCTGTCGGGATCGGCAAGCAGCCGAAAGTCGATCGATTGGAAATTCACCATGAGCGCGTCGGGCAGGACATTGTAGGAACGGTTTGGCCGCCCATCGAAGGCGCCGGGATCCTCCGGGGGCAGGGAGAATGCCGTGTTGTCGATGACGATATCGCCGCGAATCGACTTCAAGCCGGAAGCGCGCAAACCCTGCACAAAACTCCACCACCGCTCCAGGGTCATGTACGGATCGCCGCCGCCCTGCAGAATCAGATCCCCATCGTGGATCCAGGCGCGGGTCTGCCAGAGAAAGGCCGGCCCCAGCATGTCCAGCGCCGCAAAAGTCGTCACGGTTTTGATGGTGGATGCGGGGCTTCGCGGCGTATCGGCGTTGTGAACCGTCACGACACGCCCCGAATCGGCCTCGAGGATCACAAAGCTGGCCGCGCTCGCGGGCAGGCGTTGCACCGCCATCACTTGCGTGACGACGGCGGGCACGGCCGCCTCCGCCCCGGCGGATAGTGCGGCACAAAAAAAACAGGCGAGGGCGGCGCGGTAAATCGCAAACATGGTCCGGCTCATCAATTGAGGGGCAGCGAGATGCTGGCCCACGCGCGCGAGCGCCAGCGAAAAAATAACATCCATCCCAGGAAAAAGATGTAGATCAATGCCGCAAACCACCCGCCGACCGCACCCAATCCGTATTGCGGCAGCCAATCAACCCAGCCTTGGCGAGGCGCGAACGACAGGCTGTGCGCCAGCGGCACGAAGAGCAGCCACGACAGCGTCAGCACCATCAACGCCGGCAGCCGCACATCGCCGGCGCCGCGCAAAATCGCACTGCTGCTGATGTTGAGGCCATCGAACAATTGATACCCCGCCGCAATCCACAACAGGATGCAGCCGCGCTTGACCACGGCGCCGGCTTGCGGATCGGCAAAGTTCGTGAAGAACGGCAACAGCCAGGGTCCCAGCGCCGCCAGCAGCACGCCGATCGCCCCCATGTACAGCACGGCAATCAAGACGATGCCGTTGCCGACCTTGAAGGCCCAATCGCGGCGCCGTGCGCCGATGGCCTGGCCGACGAGCGTGGTCCCGGCCATCGCGATGCCCACGGCCGGCATATAGCAAAAGGAGGTCAGCATCATGACGATTTGAGATGAGGCGCCATCGATGGTCCCCAATCGCACCTGCATCAACTGGAACATTGCGAACCCCAGAATGTCCGCGGCAATGAGCAGGCCCATCGGAAAACCCAATTGCAGCTGCCGCCACAGGGTTCCGCCGTGAAATCGCATGGTCAGATGCGATTTGAATCGCGCGCGTGTCCCAGGTCCCAGGAACCAGATGAGTGCCACCGCAACTCCAAGGAGTTGCGCCGCGTTGGTGGCCCACGCCGAACCCGCGACACCCAGGCCTAAGTTGAACATGAAGAGTTGATTGAACAGCGCATTGATCACCGCCACGCCGGCGGCGATTCGCAGCGCGACCGTGGGACGGCCGATGCCGTTGAAGAAACCGAGCACCGCCCACACGGCAACGCCCAGCGGTGCACCCAGCATGCGCGGCTGCCAATAGGCGAGCGCCAGCTGCATGATGTCGCGCGGCAGTCCAAATGGGCCGAATATCGAGGCGCCCCCGATGGCCAGCACGGCGAACAAGGGGATGGTCAACAGTGAAGCCCACAGCGCCGTCCACGTGGCTTGCGACGCCCGCGCGTAGCGACGGCCGCCGTAGGCCTGGGCCACGAGGGTTTGCACCGACAGCCCGACGCCGCCGAACAGCAGCACGAAGACCAATACCGGCCAGTACACCGCGCCGATCGCCGCCGTGGCGGCGGGGGATACGCGTCCGATGAACCAGGTATCGGTGGCATTGAGCGCGGCTTGCACGGCGCTGTTTACCATGAACGGAAACGCCAGCCGGGCCACGGCCAAGTAGTCGAGCCGGGGCCTGCCGCTCTTGCTCAAGGCTTGTCCAGGAAGCAGGTCTATCGGCTTGTCCACTTGGTATCCTTCGCCCTGATCGTCAAATCGCCGGTAGGATGCAGTAATGGGCCCAAAGATGCGACGCAATTTTTCCGGTGCGTTTCTCGCGCGGGACAGGGGCAACGGGGCATGGCAGCTGACCCGCGCGGCTCCCCTTGAGATGGATGTGTTTCTGCGAGAGGCGGAACGAGGGGCCGCGCGCGCCTTCGGCGTGGCGCCGATTGTCGAGCTCGGTATCGAATGGTATGAGAGCACCGCGCTGCTGACCTTTCTGGCGGGCGATCGAGTCGGCACGGTGGAGGCCGCGACCGCGATCGTGCATGAGCCCTTGGAGCGCCTGTACGAGAGCCTGCCCCTGGTCAGTATCGACGCGGACGCCCGGCGATTTTGGCGCCGGGTATTTAGTCTGGTGCGCCTCCCGGGCGGCCGCTGGTTGCTGAAGGTTTTGACGCGCTTCAGGTAGGCACCCGAAGCCCGCGCCCGGGGGAATCGCGATATCCATCACAAGAGGCGCTGGATATTGTCAATTTTCCGGCATTTCTGCGCTCGAGCTGGGCGCCGCACGACAGATTCTTGCGTTGAACTGCGACGCTCGTCAAAGCTGACAGCCAGGGTTTCCATCACATTGATCCGTGACCCGTAAACCCAAGATTTCGCTGGCAGGAAGCAGGCCTTAAGTGCTGGATATCAAGTCTAACACCGTCGAAACCGCCGCAACGGATGCGTCGTTCGATCCGTATGCGCGTTTGTTGCGCATGCTCATGCCCAGCCTGCGCGGCGTGGTGATCCACGACGGTTATGCGAACCTGGTGTGGGCCAGCGACGATTGCGACTTGAGCGATGAACCTGAAATCATCAATGAGGCCGTCGCCAACGCCCTGTCGGATACGGCTGAATTCCCGGGCGTCGCCCGAACCATCGACGCGGATCGGGTCGTATATTCCTTCGGCGTGCGCGGCGAGCACATCGAACTGCTGGGCCTCGCCAGCCTGGTGGTTCGTCTCTCGGGAACTCAAATCGAGCCGCGGCCGCTGCAGACGGTGCGCCAGCTGGTGCAGCCTGCCCTGGAGTGCCTGCGCCGCGAATTGGCGCTGCGCGCAAAACTGGGTTCCAGCGAACGGGATCTGAACGTCAAGGAGCGCGATCTCGAGCTCATGGTGGAAATCTCTTCCAACCAGGCGGCGGCGAGCGACGCGGACGAATTTTCGCAAATACTCAAGACCGGGCTCGACCGCATGGGCTGCGCGTTGGCGGCGCTGTGGGTGCCGGACAAGAACATCTCGGTGTCCATGACGCGCAGCGGCGCACCGATGTCTCCCGAGGCGCTGCAGCGGGCCCAACGTCATTTGACGGCCTGGATGCAGATGCAACAGCGCACCATCGTCATCAATCACATCTCGAAGGTCGCAACCGATGTGGCCGCGCCGTACAAGATATTGGCCTGCCCGATTCGCCATCATTCGGAACGCGTCATGGGCGTGCTGGCCTTGTTCAATCCGCCCAGTGCGCCGGATTTCGACGTGCAGCAGACCCGGGTGGCCGAGATGCTGGCGAAGCGATCGACCAGCATCATTCAGGCGCAATACGACACCAGCACCGGCCTGATGACCCGCCAGGCCTTCGAACGCCAGGCCGGCAATGTGCTGGCCGCCGCGGGTGCTTCCGCTTCGCACATCATTTTGTATCTTGACATCGACCGGTTGCATGTCATCAACGAAACCTTCGGTATGCATATCGGCGACGATGTCATCATCAGCGTTGCCGACCGCATGGCCAAGACCCTGCCGGCAGAGGCGTTGTCCGCGCGTATTTCCGGAGATCGGCTCGCCGCGCTCATTCCGAACGCCACCATGGAATCGGCGGCGGTCATCGCCGAGCAAATCCGGGCGGCCGCCGAAGACATCGTGCCTCGCGCCGGCCAAGGTTCATTCGAGGTCTCGGTCTGTTTGGGGGTCGCCCCCATCGGCCACTCCGACAATCCGCTCGCGCACGCCCTGGCCACGGCGGAAATCGCCTGCAAGGCGGCAAAGGACCGCGGGCGCAACCGCGTGGAAATGTTTCAGGATTCGGACCAAAGCATCATCAGGCGGCATACCGACATTCTGGTGATCGGCCAACTGCGCGAAGCGCTCGATTCCGACGGGTTCCGTCTCGACGCGCAGCCCATTCTGCCGCTGCGCGGCAACTACGGCCGGCCCCGCTTCGAGCTGCTGATCCGCATGCTCGGAAAGCACGGTGAAATGATCCCGCCCGGCAAATTTCTTTCCTCCGCCGAGCGCTATCAACTCATGCCGACGATCGATCGATGGGTGGTGCGACGGGCCTGTGAGCTGCTCGGCGCCCACAGCGCATCGGTAGGCGAGGAGTTCGCGCGATTCGCCATCAATCTTTCCGGCCAGTCGCTTCAGGACGAAGATTTCCTGGATTTCGTGGTCGAGCAGCTCAAGGCGAGCAGCTTGCCGCCGGGCGTCCTGTGCTTCGAATTGACCGAAACGGCGACCATCGGCAACCTCGACAAGGCGCAGGTGTTCATGCGCACCTTGCAGGAACTGGGCTGCCAGTTCGCCCTCGATGACTTCGGCACCGGTGTCAGCTCGCTGGCTTACCTGAAGGACCTGTCGGTCAATTACATCAAAATCGACGGCAGCTTCGTGCGCGATGCCGTCACCAACGCGCGTTCCGAATCGATGATCAAGGCCATCGCACAGCTTGCCAAAGTCATGTGCATGGAGACGATCGCCGAATACGTGGAGACCGACGTGCTCAGGGTGCGCATGGCGGATCTCGGCGTCGACTACGGACAGGGATTTGCCATGGGCAAGGCGCAGCGTTTGGAGGATTTGCTGGAAGAGCTGGCTTTTTACGAGGCCACCGTCAGCAATTGGGGGACGCCTGAAACCACGACCGAGCGGGTCATCGCAGAACACTGACCGGGGGTCGATGCTCCGGCGGTGACGCGGATTGCGCATCCGCCCGGCCGCGGTCGGCAAATTCCTACAGGGATTTTGACCGATCGCCCACAGGAAAACTTCCGGCTGCATGCCTTAATGGGGGATATGCTGATCCTGACACGGCGTGCCGGAGAATCCTTGCGCATTGGCGACGATGTGGAAGTGACCGTCATGGCCGTCAACGGTTCCCAGGTGCGTATCGGCATCAAGGCACCCATCAATATCAGCGTCGATCGCGAAGAAGTCGCCGAACGCAAGCGCCGCGAAAAAGAGAGCCCCACGGGACTCATGAACCGGTAGAAGACTCGCTTCGGCTCCGTGTCGCTTCCAACCGACACGATTTAAGGTTATCTTTAAAAAAAAACCGCTGAAGGATCTGTCGCGCCTCGCGCTGTCTTGCGAGCGGCGTTTATTTATGACAACGACTTGCGCGCCGGAGCTGCTGATTCAATCCTGGTTCAACACCGATCGTCCCTTGACGCTCGGTGCGCTGCGCGGACGCGTGGTCGTGTTGTCGGCCTTCCAGGTTCTGTGCCCGCATTCGATCGCCTCCGGCGTGCCCCAGGCGCAAAGAATTCACGAAACCTTTGCGCCGAGCGATGTCACCGTGATCGGCGTACACACCACGTTCGAACATCACGATGCCTTCAACACCGCGGTGCTGAAAGCCTTCATCCAGGAATATCGCTTGAAATTTCCGATCGCCCTGGATCAACCGAATCCGGTCAGTCCCATACCGCACACCATGGAGCGGTATAAGATGCGCGGCACGCCCAGTCTGGTGCTCATCGATCGGCACGGAGCGGTGCGTAAACATGCCTTCGGTGCGGTCGATGACTTGCGCATCGGCGCGGAGATCGGCGCATTGATCCAGGAATCGGAGAGCGCGAGCCTGGCTCGCAGCACAGCGGCCTGACTCCCGGACTCAACGTGACGAGAGAGTAAAGCGAAGCCGGATTTGCGTGCGCACCGGCACGGGTTTGGCATCGCGCAACATGGGCCGGTAACGCCATTGGTTCACGGCTTTGAGCGCCGCATCGTCGAACACGCCGGGACTGCTGGCTGCGCGGATGGCCACGTCCTGCACTTTTCCGGTTTCCGACACCGTGAATTCCACGTCGACCCAACCTTCCTGCTGGTGGCCTCGGGCCTTGTCCGGGTAGACCGGCTGCACCGTTTTCAGCGGCGTGAGCTGATTGACGGGAACCAGGTTCGCCATGAAGTTTTGTTTGGCGAGCGCGGTGTCCAGATCCTGCTGCGCCGAGTTGACCGCGGCGGAGCTGAAGCCGATGGCGCTCTCCTCCTCCAGCCAGCTCTTCGCCGCGTCGTATTGACCGAGAATCAACGCCCGGCGCGCCTTGACCGCCAATCGGTTTCCAAGATCCTGCAGCACCGGGCCGAGCGCAGCATTGCCCGGATCGAGCTGCTTCAGCGTCAGGTAAAAATACTTTGCACTATCGTTGGCAGGCTCGATCAGCCGGTCCTGCAGCAGGCGCTCGTTGACATTTTTGAGGAGCTCTCCGGCGGCATCGACCTCGGCGGCCGCGCCGGGCGGTTCGACGTGCGCGCCGGCCGGCGCTTCGGCGTGTGCAGTCTCCTGCACGGCTGGGCGTGGAAGTTCGGCAACCGGCTCGGGCGGCCGGTCATCGGCGCTGCGCTGAGCCACCGGCGGCGGCAGCGGCGCGGGCAGCGGCTCAAGCAGCCGCGCAGGCGGCGGCGCGGCAGGATTCTCTTCGGGTTTGGGTTCGTTGCGCGGGCGCGCCGACGATAGAGCCTTGTCCTGCACCAACTTGATTTGCCCGCGCAACTTCGCAAGCTGCGCGCTCAGGAAGGCAATGCGTCCGCTTTCGACCCCGGATTTGCGCGCCGTTTCGATGGCCGCCGCCGCTTCCTCCAACCGCTCCTCGAGCAACGCGTTCTCGGCGCGTGCCAGCAGCCGCTCATGCACCTCAGCCAGCCCGGCGCCGGCTTCCACATCAGCCGGATTGCGCGCCTGCAATCCCGAATAAAGCTCCAAGGCGTTATCGCCGGGCGGCTCCGTGAGCCTGTTGGCGGCCAGCGCGGCGGCGGCGCGGGCCAACGCGGGTGAATCCTGTTTGGCCGCCTCGAACGGCGATGGAGGCGAGGCGGCATCGCCGCCGCTTCGAAGCGCAAACCATGCGACGGCCGCGATCAGCACCAGCGCGCCGATCAGACCGGCGAGCAGCCAGGAACGGTTCGAAGACGCTTTCCGCCGGGCGATCGGTATCGTGGCGGTGAGGCGCCGCTGCTCCTCGTATCTCTTGATGGCCGCTTCTGCAAACAATTTTGCGCGCGCCGGAGACATCGGTTTGTGAATGAAGCGGTACACCATGCCGGCGCTGATCAATCCGGCCAAGGAAGTCTCATCGTCGCGGTGACCGGCAGCCACGACCACGAGATCGGGAAATTGGCGCTTGATCTGTCCGACGAACACGCTGGCCGCCTCGTGCAATGCCTGCGCATCGAGGACCACGATGCCGACCTCGCCGGCCACCAAGAGGTCGCTGACCTTGTCGGCGGACAAGACGTGCCAAAGCCGCCTGGTACCCCCCACCGCCTCGCGCAGGGTTTGCAGGAAAGCCTCGTCGCGGGTCAGGACGAGCAGCTCGACAATCTCGCTCGCGAGGCTGAATTTCAGCGTCTGCAGCGTGCCGCCGTCTTCGTCGGAAGCTAGCACCAATGGTTTCCTTCTGGATACTGCATTGCAGCAACGGCCGCGGGCCGCCAGAGGCTAGTGTCATTCCACCGGCGACGCTATACGATACGGACTCTCAGGGCGCAGACAAGCCTGCTGCAGTACGTCAATTCAGTTCTGTGACTGGCCGCTCATTCGGCGGCCGTTCGGGGGTTCAATTGGGCGCGTCGATCGGCATTACCTCGAAACTGGCTGCTGAGCAGCGTCCCGCCTTGGAACAGCTGCTGTTTTTCAACCTCAACCAGCACCGTGTACGGGTGGGAATCCAACAATCGATCGACACCTATGGCGTGCCCGAAATCTATGAGCAGGACGGGGGCTTGCGCGTGCGTGTCGGCGACATCGCCGGGGTACAAACCTTGTTCGCCGTTTCCGACGGGGGCAGGCCGGTCGGGGTCGCGGTTTTCGTCCGATCGGCGCATGAGCGATTCGCGGTGCTGCACCTGGGGGTGGAACCGCAGTTGAGCCTGACCGCGGACTTGAGCACCCGCGTGTTGCTGAAGCTCATGCATGAAATCCGCAGCACCGCGCGCCGTACACGCGGCGTCGACTGCATCGAACTGGTCTACAAAGTACGTCACGCCGTGCGTCTGCACGGTTAAATTCAAGGGGATCCGATGTTCAGTATGATCCATGGGCGCAAGCTCATTCTCGCCGCAGGTGTTCTGGCCTTGATTTCAGCGGCGCCGGGCTATGCCGCCGATCCGGGCAAAGCCGCAAAAGTCGAGCGTTTGCCGCTGCCCGACGGCAATGACTTTCCTATTTCATCCGCCGTCACGGTCAAGGCCGGCGTCGATACCTATTTCCTGAGCGGCGCTCTGGCGCCGGTCATCAACAAGGATGCGCCCAAGGGCAGCGCGGCGGCCTATGGCGACACAGAGACCCAGACCGTGGGAGCGCTCAACGCCATCAAAGCCACACTCGCCAGGCTGGGACTCACCATGGGCGACGTGGTGAAAATGACCGTGTTCCTGGTCGGCGATCCGTCCAAGGACAACAAGATGGATTTCGCCGGAATGATGGTGGGCTACAAGCAATTCTTCGGCACCGCCGACCAGCCCAACAAGCCTTCGCGCAGCGCCTTTCAAGTCGCCGCCCTGGCGGCTCCCGGCGCATTGGTGGAAATCGAGGTCGTTGCCGCCAAGTCGCACTGACCCCGATCCGTGGCTCAAGATCGCCGGAAATTGAAGGCGCAGCGCCATGCCGATGGCAAGCTGCGTTGCGCCTGGTGTCCCCCGGACCCTGTGTACGTGGCCTATCACGATACCGAGTGGGGTGTGCCGGTACGCGCCGATCAACCTCTGTTCGAGATGCTGTGTCTGGAAGGCGCGCAGGCGGGCTTGAGCTGGATCACCGTGCTGCGCAAGCGCGAGACCTACCGGCAGGCCTTCGATCATTTCGATGCCGAAAAAATGGTCCGCTACAACGCGGCGAAACGCCGGCGACTGCTCGCGGATCCCGGCATCATCCGCAATCGCCTCAAGGTCGAGGCCTTCATTGCGAATGCCGCTGCCTATCTCAAGATCCGCTCCTCTGCCGCCTCTTTCAGCGACTATCTATGGCAGTTTACGGGGGGCCGGGTGCTGCGCCGCCGGCCGCTGTATCTCGGCGACGTGGCTCAATCGACGGCGCACAGCGACGCGATGAGCAAAGATCTCAAACAAAAGGGCTTCAAATTCGTCGGGTCGACGATTTGCTACGCCTTCATGCAGGCGGTGGGGATCGTGAATGAACATCAACGTCATTGCTGGGCGGCCGGCAAACACATCATCAAGGGGTAAGCGAATGTCGGTAAGCGTGCGAATTTCAGCGGCGGTGATATTCATTCTCATGGCCGCGCCGGGTTTTGCGCAGCAGAAGCCCGCGTTCAAGCCGCTCGATGTGTTCGATCTTCAATGGGCGGCCGATCCGCAGGTTTCGCCCGATGGACGCAGCATCGCCTACGTGCGCATGGGTTACGACATCAAGACCGACCGGGCCCGCGGCAGCGTTTGGCTGGTGGGGGTCGACGGCAAAAACGAACGCCCGATATCCAGCGCGCCGACCAGCGGCTCACCGCGCTGGTCGCCGGACGGTTCGCGCATCGCCTACATCGCACGCGCGGCGGACAATTCCGCGCAACTTTTCATGTATTGGACGGCCGGCGGCGTGAGCGCGCCGATCAGCAATTTTACCGAATCACCCGGCGGCCTCGCCTGGTCTCCGGACGGCAAATGGCTGGCCTTCACCATGCCCGTGGCGCAGGAACGCAAACCCCTGAAAGTGGAGTTGCCGGAGGCGCCGAAGAACGCCAAGTGGGCGGACCCGCCGAAGCTGATCGACCGGATGGTCTTCCGCGCCGATGGCGAGGGCTATTTGCCCAGTTCCTTCAGCCAGGTCTTCATCGTCTCGGCCGACGGCGGTGCGGCGCGCCAGGTGACGCACGGGGATTTCGATCATCAAGGGCCGCCGGCCTTCACGGCCGACGGCAAGGGCGTGCTGGTCGGCGCCAATCGCCGCGCGGATGCCGATTACGACCCCCTCGACAGCGAGATCTATCGCATCGATCTGGCGGACGGCGCCATTCATGCCCTCACCGACCGGCGCGGCCCGGATCGCCATCCCGTGCCCTCGCCGGACGGCAGGCACATCGCCTATCTGGGTTTCGATGACAAGCAATTGGGCTATCAGGCAACGCAGCTCTACGTCATGGACAGCGACGGCAGCCATTCGCATTCGCTCACGGCCTCGCTCGATCGCGACGCCGCGTCTCCGAGGTGGCTCGCCGACTCCAGGCAATTGGTGTTCCAGTACGATGATCACGGCTCGACCAAGATTGCCGCCATCGATCTTCAGGGCAAGATGCGCATCTTGGCCGACGGCGTGGGCGGCAACGACGTGTCCCGGCCTTATTCGGGCGGGTCATTCTCGGTCGCGCCGAATGGCCGCTTCGCCTTTACCAAGGCGAGTCCCACGGCCCCCGCGGTGCTGGCCACCGGCACATCGATGCGCGACATCACGACGCTCGAGCCCTTGAGCGAGAATCTGCTGGCAGAGCGCACCATCGGCGCGCTCGAGGAGATCAGCTTTGACTCCGCGGCCGATCATCGGCGCATGCAGGGCTGGATCGTCAAGCCGCCGGGCTTTGATCCTTCGAAAAAATACCCCTTCATCCTGGAAATTCACGGCGGCCCGTTCGCCATGTATGCACCGAGCTTTGCCGCGGAGATCCAGCTATACGCTTCCGCCGGCTACGTGGTGCTCTACATGAACCCGCGCGGCAGCACGGGTTATGGCGAGGAATTCGCCAATCTGATCCATCATGACTATCCGAACAAGGACTACGACGATCTCATCTCGGGCGTCGATGCCGTGATCGGGCGCGGCTATGTCGACTCATCGCGCCTGTTCGTCACCGGCGGCAGCGGCGGGGGCGTGCTGACCGCGTGGATCGTCGGTCACACGGATCGCTTCCGGGCTGCGGTGGTCGTCAAACCGGTGATCAATTGGACCAGCTTCGTGCTGACCGGCGATATGACCAACTACTTCTACCGCTATTGGTTCGGCGAGTTTCCCTGGGACGATATGCAGGCCTATTGGAAAAGATCGCCGCTGGCCTACGTCGGCAACGTGAAGACGCCGACCATGCTGATGACGGGCGAGGTGGACTACCGCACCCCCTCGAGCGAGGCCGAACAATTCTACCAAGCGCTGAAGCTTCGCAAAGTCGATACCGCGCTGGTACGGGTTCCCAACGCCTCGCATGATATTTCCGCGCGGCCCAGTCTGCTCATCGACAAGGCGGCGTACGTGCTGGCCTGGTTCAAGTCGCACGATGTCAAATCACCGTAGCGTCTGAGCGGTTTGCGCGAACAGGATTACGAATCGATCATCGGTGAATCTCGGCCGGTTCGAGCGGCATCTTGTGTTCGCGCAGCAAGGCGATGCAGACATCTTCCTCGCGCGGCCTCAAGCGCATTTCGGCAAGCCGTGTTCGCGCCCGCGCGTTCTGCGTCCAGGGCAGAATCGAAGCATCCAATCTGCCCACGGCCGTCGAGCGCCACTCCAGCAGGCGCCTGCGCTCGGCCAGGATTTTGGCTTCCTTGCTGTCCGGCGCCACCAGGCGCCGCTCGATGCTGAAGCCCACCATCTGCACGACCACGGTGTCGCCTCTCTGCATGATTTTGGCCAGCTTCAGGCAATCTTCGCGCCGCGCGCTCGAGGGGGTCGATTCCCGGCAGGAATCGATCAGCGGTGAGAGGGCCGGGATGATCTCGGCATTGGCGACGCCCTCGAGCGCGGCCAATTTCGCGCTGTCGGAGGCGACCACGCCGCGCGGCAATTCACGGCGCACCGCACTCAAGGCGTCGAACATCAGCACCATGATCCCGTTGTAATAAAGGTCGAAGCGCGAACCGTGCGCCATGTCCGCCAGCACCCGATCGATTTCAACCGTATCCTGGTCCCTGTGAGCGGTGCTCAACTGAGACAGCCAGGCGGCGCCGTTATCCGGATCCACCCAGCGCAGCACGGTGGCGACATCCCGGCTGTCGCAGCCGGGAGTGGCGGTGCACAGCTGCAGATGCAGCCAGCCGATGGCGCCGCTGTCGGGGGCCATCTGGCTGGCGCGAGCGATCAACTGCAGAGCCGCCGGCGCCGCCGACGGTACGGCGTAGCTGTTCGTAAAGTCCAAAGCGGCCGCCGTGGCCACGGAATTCGCATCGGGCCGTGCCGCGAGCGCGCGCACCGCCTCGTCACGCCAGACCTGGAATCTGTAGGCTTCCGATTTGGAATTCGGCGCCGGAGCGGTGGTTGCCGCGCCCAAGTTCGCGGCGGCCGCAAACCCCAGAATCATGAGCTTCAATCCGTGTTTGACCACGCGTCAAACCGCCTCAGAGTACGTTGCGGTTGCCGGCGGCCGTCAGGCCCGCGGTGATCGCGAGGCGCATCGCATCCTCCACCGAGATGTCCAGCGGCTTGACCCGATCCCGGGGCAGATAAATGGTATAGCCGCCAAACGCATAACTCATCGGAAAATAAACGGTCACCCAATCCTGGCCGCCGTGCGCCAACAGGACGGTGGGCACATCTTCGCGGGTGACGAAGCCGATGGCATGGACATCGGCAAACCGCGCCAGGACCACCCGCTGCAAGTCGCGCTTCTCGCCGCTGCCGGAGGGCAGCAAGCTCACGACGTCGCGAAATCCCCCGTACAGCGTCTTTACAAACGGGATGCGGCCCAAAAAATCGTTCCAGTACTTGAGCAGTATCCTGCCCGCATAGGCGTTGACCACGCCGCCGACGAACAACAGCAGCAGGAAGCCCGCGATCAACCCCAAGCCCGGCCAGTAATTTTCGGGGCTGACCAGCCTCAAGGCGATCAAAGCGCGGCGCAGCCAGCCCTCGACCGTATTCACCAGCCACCAAATCACATACACCGTCAGGGCCAGCGGCAGGACGGTCACCAAACCGCTCATGGCGAGGGTTAAAATCTTGCGCATGGGATTATCATCGCATGATCGGGCGTCACGCGCCCACTGGGGCCATCCATGACACCGCGTTCAGGTCTTGACATCTCACCTGCCAAATCCTCGGATGCGGCGCTGATTCTCTCCTTGATCAATGAACTCGCCGATTACGAAAAGCTGCGCCACGAGAGCGTCGCAACCGAGGCATCGATACACCAGGCGCTGTTTGGACCGAAGCCTCATGCCGAGGCGGTCATCGCCCGATTGGACGGCGAACCCGTGGGCTTCGCCTTGTTCTTTCACAACTTTTCGACCTTTCTGGGGAAGCCCGGGCTGTACCTGGAGGATCTGTTCGTGCGCCCCGCCCATCGAGGCCGCGCGGTCGGCAAGTCGCTTCTGAGTTATCTGGCGGCACTGGCGGTGGAGCGCGGCTGCGGGCGCTTTCAGTGGCAGGTTCTCGACTGGAACCGGCCGTCCCGTGAGTTCTACGAACGCTTGGGCGCGCAGGCCGATGCGGCGTGGGTCAATTACCGGATGACCGGTGATGCGCTGCGGCGTTTGGCGGAAAGCCGCAATTCATGATTGCCGCGGCAGTATGAAGCGCAATCCCTGATAGTTCAGCACGACCCCGTCGCGCCGGATGTGCTCGACGACCGCGCCCTCGGGCAGCGATGCGCCCTCGTGATACTTGCGCATGTTGATGTACACGAAACGATCGGCCGGCGTGGTCGCATACACATGCACGTCCAAATGCAGTTCCGGCAGCGTCTGCGCGCCGGACAGGCTGAGTTCGTTGATCGTGGGCAGCACCTCCTCGTTGCCGGCATTCGCCGCCTCGTCGAGCAGCACGGGATCGGGCCGGCGCAGCGCCGACCGCGGCCCGGAACGCCGGCCGCTCGAAGGGGAGGTGACGAGCGGCGCGACGACGGTGGGCCCGTTGCCGGTCGATGCGCCGTCGGCGGGCACGGGGATTTCCGGTGCGTATACCGGCGCCTGATCCAGGGGACTGAAATGATCCGCGATCGCCGGTGCCTTGTCGGCGGCAACGGCCGCGGCATCGACGTGCCGCTTGAGGGGCGGCGGGGCGACGCCCAAGGCGCCGTTTCGCATGAGCATCACGCTGAGCACGACGATGTTGATGGTCAGCAGCGCGCCCAGCAACATCGCCCAGAGGGGCAAACGGCTGCGGCGCTGCGCCGCCGGCGTATCCATCAATCCCGGCTGAGATTGACGTTGCCGTTCGATTTCAGATTTCTTCAACGCATCGAGAATGAAGGACATGAGAATTCCTAGCCGCCGCGCGGCGCGTTGGCGAGCAACAAGGGCGAGCCAGGATCGGCCAAGGCGGTGTCGAGCACCACCTGCGTTTGCACACCGGCGATTCCATCGACATTGAGCCGGTGCTCACGCTGGAAATTTTGCACCTCGATCGCCAACTCCTGATCATAGACATCGGCGTGCTCGGGATCCGACGCACCGCCCCGTAAGGCGTTGAGGCTGCGGCGGAGCCAGCGCACTTCATCGCCCTGCATCCCTACCGACAGCGATCGGGTGCGGGAAGTCTTGGGCTTCCAGACCACGGTAAACTCGCCGAACCAATCGCGCGACAGTTCATCGAGAAGCACCTTCTCATTGTGCTCACCCAGGTTCAACGTCGCGGTCTTGTCATCGAGGCTCGACAGGACGACGCGGTGGCGCTGACCCCGATCATCGGTGAGCGTCAAAATCGCAGGCCGATTCAACGTTCTTACCTGGGCCCAGGAGCCCCGCTGTTCGAGGCAAGCCAAGCCCGCTTTGGCGGCCTGGCCGCAGGGGTCTTTGTCGTCCGACATCGCCGTACCCCACAGCGAGAGCAGGCGGCGGAAGGCCGCCGCGTCGGTGGTGTTGGCTTCATTGGCTTCCAGAACCGCATTGACGGAGGCGAATTTCGGCGCCGGGACCTGGGCAGGCTGCGGCGTCCCAGTCCCGGGCGCAAGCGTCGCCGGCACCGGCGTCATGGCGGCCGATGCGCCCGATGCGGCTGATGCGCCCGATGCGGCCGGAGCGGCCGGAGCGGCCGGAGCGGGTGTCGCCGGATGCGCCACGGCGCTTTTGAGCGCGCGGGACGCGCTCAGCACCGGACTCTGATGGCGCCAGAATTGCCAGCCGAGAAACAGGCTCCCGGCCAGCACCGCCGCGCTCGAGGATCCGAGGGCCCAGCCGATCCAAGGGGGCAGGAATTTCCGGCCGTACACTTCGCCTGCCGCGCGGCGCACCAAGCCCGCGGTGATTTTTTTCTCCTCCTGCGTGTACCCGCCCAACAGCGCGCGGTCGCACACCACGTTGATGACGCGCGGGATTCCTTCGGACACCCGATGCAATTCCGTCAGCGCCCCCGGCGTGAATATCTCCTGCGCGGCACCGGCAACACGCAATCGATGGCGCACATAACCCTTGGTTTCTTCGCGGGACAGGGGCTTCAAGTGGTATCGGCCGGTGATCCGCTGGGCCAGCTGGCGCAGCTCGGTCCGGTCCAGCAATTCCCGAAGCTCGGGCTGGCCGATCAAGATGATTTGCAGCAGCTTCTGGGAGGGAGTCTCCAGATTGGTCAAGAGGCGTACCTGCTCCAATACATCGATGGACAGATTCTGCGCCTCGTCCACCAGCACGATGATGCGCCGGCCCTCGGCGTGAGCGCCGAGCAAGCGCCGGTTCAATGCATCGACCATCTGCTTGACGCTGTGGCGATCGGCCTCGGCGATGTCCAATCCGAGCTCTTCGCAGATCGTGAGAAGAAATTCCACGGGCGTGACCCGCGGATTCAAAATGACGGCGACATCCGCATGATGCGGTACGCGCGCGAGCAGCGTGCGCACCACCGTGGTCTTGCCGGTCCCCACCTCGCCCGTCAATTGGATGAAGCCGCCGGACTCATTGATGCCGTACAGCAGGTGCGCCAACGCCTCGGCGTGCCGCTCACTCAAATAGAGATAGCGCGGATCCGGGGTGATGGCGAAGGGCTTTTCACTGAGCCCGAAGAAGCTGGTGTACATAGGCTGGCAGGGGTTTCTCGTGCGCGTGAGTGTAAGATAGTACCAACCGCCGATAGTTGCAGGCATCCAGGAGTGCGAACTACTCGAGACCGGCTCCTTAGCCTCGGGGCAGCAGGCTGGCGCGGGTCAAGAGGCCGTCCCCAAAGCGGTCGCGGATGCCGTCCACGGCCGAATCCAGCCGGGAGCCGGCATCCGGCTGCACCTCTGAAAACAGGTCCGTCTGGCTCGAGGACTGCAAATCACTGACGCCCACGCCCAGCAGCCGCACTGCGGCATGGGGTTGGGAGGCCAGCCAGGCGCGCAGCAAGCCCGCCGCCGCCGCCGACACCACGGCCGTATCCTGGGTTGGCGGCTCCAGGGAGCGTTGGCGGGTATAGGTCGTGAAATCGCCGCGGCGAATCTTGACGCTCACCCGGCCGGCGAGGAGCTTGTGCGCCCGCAGCCGCGACGCGGTGCGATCCGCCAACTGCACCAGCTGCGTCCCGAGCTCCGCCGCTGCGCGAATGTCGGTGTCGAAGGTCTCCTCCGCGCTGATCGACTTTTCCTCCCGGTCCGGTTCCACCGGCCGCTCATCGAGCCCGCTGGCGCGGTCGCGCATGGCCCTGCCGTGCTTGCCGAAGGCGCGCCACAGCGCCTCATCCGAAGCCGTTCGCGCGTCGCCGAAGGTGTGGATACCCGCCGCGAGCACCGTGGGCAGGGTCATACGGCCCACCCCGAACAGTTTGGAGATGGGCAACGGGTCCAAAATTTCGCGCAAGTTTCCGGCATCGATGCGGCACATCCCGTCCGGTTTGTTCAAATCCGATGCGATCTTCGCCAGCAGTTTGTTGGGTGCGACGCCCACCGATGCGGTGAGGCCGGTTTGTCGGGCGATGCGCCGCCGAATCTCCGCACCGATCTCCTGCGGCTCTCCGAGAAGCTGCCGGCTGGCCGTCACGTCCAGAAAGGCCTCGTCGAGGGACAACCCTTCCACCAGGGGCGTGAATTCCCGGAAAATCGCGAACACCTGCTGCGATACTTCCTGGTAACGCGCCATCCGCGGCCGTACGACGATGGCTTCGGGACAGAGGCGCAAGGCTTCGCGCATGGGCATGGCGGAGCGCACGCCGAAGCGGCGCACCGCGTAGCTCGCGGCGGCGACCACGCCGCGCCCGCCCGTGCCGCCGACGATGAGCGGCTTGCCCTTCAAGGCCGGTTGATCGCGCTCCTCGACGGACGCGTAGAACGCGTCCATGTCGATGTGCAGTATCGCGCGGGCCTCGTTGCGCCGCATGCGCTCATTCCACCGTGATGGTGATTTTCTTGGAGTGCAGCGGCGGATCGAAAGACTGGTGCAGGGAATCGGCAAAGACCAGTTCGAGGGTGTGCTTGCCGGGCGGCAATGTCAGCGACGTCTCGGTTTGACCCTTGCCGAAATGCAAGATCTTGTCCGTCGCCGGCATGGGCGCGTCGAGGTTCACTTCGCTCAAATTGGTGTCCACCAAAAGATGATGGTGCCCGGTGTTGTCGAACTTGATTCCCGCCGGCGCAATTCCCATGCCTTTGAGCCCGAATTTGACGGTGACGGGGCTGTGCAGCTTGGCTCCATTTTGCGGTGCGATGAAGTACACCTCAGCGCCGGCCGGTGCCGCCATGCGATCCGCCGCCAAGGCTGTTGCCGTCACCAAACAAACGCCTAAGGCCAGCAATAGACGACTCATGGGAATCTCCTTGTTCAAAGTCCGCAGTTTACAACTGGAAGGCCGCGTACACGAATACGCCCGCCACGGTGAGGCCGAATACGATCATGTAGACGAAGAACAGCACAACCCCTTTGAACAGGGTGCCGGGCCAGCTGCGGCGAAATACCCGATGCATGGCGCTGACCGTGTAAACCGGCATAGTCCATCCCAGAATCGTCTCGAGAAAGCCTGCGACTCCCGCAAGTTTCGGCCACGCGTCCGCGGCATTGCCCAAGGAGAGCATGAGGATGGCCACGGAAAAGTAGAAGGCGTGCAAATGCACGAAGAACAGCAGGTGTTCCGCGTATCTATGGCGCGGGCGCCAATACAACAGCATGTTGAGAAACGCGATCAGCGGCAAAAAGATGAACATCGCTTTCGAGGTGGTGCCGATCGCGAGATGCACCAGGTTGCCGCCGTTGTCATGCAGCACCGCCTCGCAAACGTGCTTGATGCGGGGGTTCCAGGCGGGGGTCTTGGAGAATGCCACGAGGTCGTCGCAGCTGGTGATGCGATCTGCCGGCAGCTCCCGCGATGTACTCAGCGGCGGACGGCCGGACTTGGTCGCTTCGTCAAAGGTCAGCATCGCGACGTTCACATTCACAAAGGAAGCGATCAGAAAAAACACGATGCTCACGATCAGGTACAGCCGGAACGGCGGCAGATAGGCGACGCGTCTGCCCGCGACGAACTCCGCGGTGAGCTTTCCCGGCTTGAACCACAGGGTCGTCAGGGTGCGCCACAGGCGAGAATCCGAGTGGGTGATGCCTTCGAGCATCTCGTGCACCAGTTCCCTGGTGGTCGGAACGTGCACATTGGCGGCCTGGCTGCAGTTGGCGCAGAAGCGGCCCAGCAGCACCGCATCGCAGTTCTTGCAGCGTACCGGTACCACGGCTGAGGATTCGGCAACAACCGCTGAGGATTCGCGAACCACGACATCGCCGGGGGCTTTAGGCTCGATGGCGCTCATATTTAAGAGCCGGCCCCCACGCCCAGCTCATCCGGTGCGAAGTCGTCAACGTTGATGATGTCCTGTACCTTGGCGTCGTAATCGCGCAATAGCTCAGCTTCGGTCTCGCTGATGATGCGAAGCGTAGCGGCCTGCGCGATCTGCCCGGGCAGGTCGAGCGCGGTGATGCGGCCGGTCTTGACGCCATCGACCCGGATGCGTCTCTCGAGCGGCTCCGCCGCGGCGCAGAGCACCAATGCCGCCTGCAGTTTCCCAAGAGGGTTGTGGGCTCCCGCCGTCTTGTAAATATGAGCGCTCAAGCGCTCGCGGGTGGCGCTGGGATTCATGACCAGATCGCCGATGGCGTGGCCCAATCGATCGCTCGGCGGCGAGTAGCCGAGTCCACGCGGAAAGATGCAGAGGCGCATGAACAGCGCCAGGGGGCGATTGGGAAAATTGCGCAGGAAGAGGTGCAGTTGCTCCTGCGCCTGATACAAGAGGCTGCGGCAGGCCCATTCGACCAGGGGAAGATCGTCCTGCCGGCTGCCCTGATTTTGATGATGCTTGAGCACCATGGACGCCAGGTACATCGATGAAAGCACGTCGCCGAGCCGCGCCGAGAGGGTCTCCTTTTTCTTCAGATACCCGCCGAGCGCCAGCATGGCCACATCCGTCGCCAGCGCAAACGATGCGCTGTAGCGATTGACGTGTTGAAAGTAACGCCGCGTCGCCCCCGTGTCCGGCACTCGCGTGAAGCGCGCCGAGGTCAGACCCAGAACCAAGGAGCGAACGGCATTCGAGATGGCAAATCCCACGTGGCCCACCGTCGCGGCATCGAACTCGCGCACGCCGGCCTCGCGGTTCGGATTCTTCGCCGCATTCATTTCCTTCAGCACGAAAGGGTGGCAGCGCACCGCCCCCTGGCCAAAGATGATCAAGTTGCGCGTCAGGATGTTGGCGCCCTCGACGGTAATGGCGACCGGCACGACCTGGTAGCCGCGCCCCAGATAATTGTTCGGCCCCAGCATGATGCCCTTGCCGCCGTGAACATCCATTGCATCATTGGCGATCATGCGGCCGATTTCGGTGGCGTGATATTTGAGCATGGCGGAGGGCACCGATGGCTTTTCGCCGCCGTCGATGGCGCCGGCGGTCACCGAGCGCGCCGCGTCGATGATGTAGGTGCGCGCCGCCATGCGCGCCAGAATCTGTTCGATGCCCTCGAAGCTGCCGATCGGTGTGTTGAATTGCCGGCGGATACGGGCATAGGCCCCCGATGCATAGACGGCGGCCTGCGCGCCGCCCGTGGCGTTCGATGGCAATGAAATGCAGCGGCCCACGGACAATTGCTCCACGAGCATGCGCCAGCCTTGCCCCGCCGTGGCAAAGCCGCCGATGATGGCGTCCAGGGGTACGAAAACGTCATGCCCCTGGATGGGGCCATTTTGGAACGGAATATTCAATGGAAAATGCCGGCGCCCGATCGTGACGCCGGGTGTATCGCGCGGAATCAGCGCGCAGGTTATTCCCAAGTCCGCCTTTTCGCCCATGAGATGTTCCGGATCGTAGAGACGGAACGCCAGGCCGATCACCGTGGCAATGGGCGCCAGCGTAATGTAGCGCTTCGAGAAGTTTAAGCGGATGCCGATCGTTTCCTCACCGCCGCGCCACTGTCCTTTGCAAATGATGCCGGTGTCGGGGATGGATGCCGCGTCCGAACCCGCGCGCGGTCCGGTGAGCGCAAAGCAGGGCACGTCATCGCCGCGCGCGAGGCGCGGCAAGTAGTGATTCTTCTGCTCCTCGGTGCCGTAATGCAGCAGCAGTTCCGCCGGTCCCAACGAGTTCGGCACGGCGATGGTCGAGGAAGCCGTGGCCGAGCGTGAAGCGATTTTGATCAGCACGCAGGAATGCGCATAGGCCGAGAATTCCAGGCCGCCATAGCGTCGCGGTATGATCATCGCGAAGAAGCCCTGCGACTTGATGAAGTCCCACACCGCCGCGGGCAGGTCCGCGCGCCGATGCGTGATATCCCAATCATCGAGCATCGCGCACAGCGTCTCGCACGGGCCGTCGAGAAATGCCTGCTCGGCGCTCGTCAGCACCGGCGGTTTTGCCGACATGAGCTTTTGCCAGTTCGGGCCGCCGGTGAATAATTCGCCGTCCCACCAGACCGTGCCCGCATCGAGCGCCTCGCGTTCCGTCGAGGACATGGCGGGAAGCAGCTTGAGGTATTTCTTCATGAACGGCCGCGTCAACAGGCGAATCCGCAGCGGCCGGGCATTGAAAAGAACCAGCAGTGCGATCGGCACGGAAACCGCCGACTTCCACCACACGGGAGCCGCGCCGAGAGCCCAATACAAAGCGAGCAGCACCAGAAGCGCGCCGGTACTCGCCGCGAGACTGGCGCGCCGATAAGCAAGGATGAAAACGGCGCCCACGAACAACACCAGCCAGCCAACAGCGATGCCGGCGTCGAGCAGCAGGTCATGCATGGGACCGCCCCTTTATTTTTAGATCAAGTCTTTGACACCGTCGCGCTCTTCCAGCAATTCGCGGTGCGTCGCCTGCATCTTTTCGCGGCTGAAGTCGTTGACGGCCAGCCCCTGAACGATGCTGTATTCGCCGTTCTTGCAGGTGACCGGGTATGAATAAATGATGCCCTCGGGGATCCCGTAACTGCCGTCGGACGGAACGCCCATGCTGACCCAATCACCCGGCGGCGTACCGAGCATCCAATCATGCACGTGATCCAACGCCGCCGCCGCCGCGGAAGCCGCGGATGAAGAACCGCGCGCCTTGATGACGGCCGCGCCGCGCTGCTGTACCGTCGGGATGAAACTGTCCTTGAACCAGCCCTGATCCACCAACGACAACGCAGGTTTCCCGTCGACCGTGGCGTGATGCAGGTCCGGATACTGGGTGGCCGAGTGGTTCCCCCAGATGATGACCTTCTTCACCTGGCCCAAAGGAGCACCGGTCTTTTCCTGAAGCTGCGCGCGCCCGCGGTTGTGATCGAGGCGCGTCATGGCGGTGAACCGATGGCGCGGCAGGGAAGGCGCATTGCGTTGTGCAATCAGCGAATTGGTATTGGCCGGATTACCCACGACCAGCACGCGCACATCGCGGCTTGCCACCGCGTCGAGCGCCTTGCCTTGCGCGGAGAAAATCTTGGCGTTCTCCAGCAGCAGATCCTTGCGTTCCATCCCCGGACCGCGCGGCCTGGCTCCCACCAGCATGGCAAAATCGCAATCCTTGAAGCCCACATTGGCGTCGGAGGTGGCCGTGACCTTGTTCAAGGTCGCAAACGCGCAGTCATTCAGTTCCATCACCACACCCTGGACTGCCGCGGCGGCCGCGGGGATTTCCAGCAGATTCAAGTTGACCGGCTGGTCGTACCCCAGCATCTGACCGGAAGCGACGCGAAACGCCAGCGCATAGCCGATGTTCCCGGCGGCGCCCGTGATGGTGATGGTGACCGGCTTCTTCATGACGAACTCCCGCGCAAAAGTCAGGAATGGTAGCCGAAAACGCGCCGCAGCGTCATCGCCGCACCAAGTTCACCCTTTGAGTTCACTCGCTGACGGGAATGATGTACTGAGGATAGGCGCTGCGAAAGCGGCGCATTTCGAGCTCCGCTTCGCGGTCGCGGCCCGCGCGCCGCAGTGCGGAGATCTCTTCCAGCCATGCCGCCGGATTGCGCTCACGCGCCGATGCGGCTGCCGCGCGCGGCGGATCGGTTTTATAAGCACGCACCTGCATCACATGAGGTTTGTCATCCGCCCGTTTCACCGCGGGGCCGAACACGATGGCGAGGACCAGGGCCACCGAGAGAAAAACGCTGGCGGCAAAGGCGAGCGGCGCCAGCCTCGGCGACTTGAGCGTGGTCCTCGAATCCGCGTGCAGGCGGGCGGCGGCCAGCACCGACCGGTCCAGCGCCTGCGGAGGCACCGGCGCCGGTTCCCGTTGGTACTGATGAGATAGCGCGCTCGCACCGCGCAGGTATTCATCGAGTTCGTCGGACGGGTGATCGTCAGGCATAAGTCCGCAACGGCAGCGCGTCGGGTTCCCGCATGGGGCTCAAGGATTTTTTCAGTTTGCGGACGGCGTAGCGCAGCCGGCTCTTCGCCGTTTCTACCGGCACGTCCGTGACACGAGCGATCTCCTCGACCGTCAGGCCGGTTTCCTCGCGCAATAAAAATGCCTCGCGCTGCTCCTGCGGCAGAGCTGCGACAGCGGCGAGCAGCGCCGATTGCTGCTCGAGGAATTCCGCCATTTTGTCGGGCCGTTGGTATTCGGGCACTTCGGGCTCGCGCAAAGCCGTGCCGAACTCGTGCGGCTCGAGGCCGTGCGCGGCAGTGACGCCGCGCAGATTCGGATCGCGCCGAAAGAAATCAATCGCGCAGTTGTGCGCAACGTGAAATAAAAATGTCGCGAATTTCGCGCGCGGCTCGTAGCGCGTCCGCATCGCCACCAAACGCGACCATACTTCTTGGAATAGGTCGGCAGCGGCACCGGCGTTGCGCACATGGCGCAGCAGGTATCGATACAAAGGACCCTTGTAACGCGCGTAAAGCGTGCAAAACGCGGTGACGTCGCCATCGCGGTAACGCAGCATCAGCCGGGCGTCGTCGTCCAACGAATCCACCGTCGCGGCATCCATCCTCGCAGCATACGTGCCCCTCAAGTTCGGGGCAAAACCCGTCCACCCTCCAACGATTTTTTTGGCGCCCTTTTGCAATTATTTTTGGGCCGTATGCATATTGCTTGCAAAAACAATGAGTTAGAAAGCGAAAAATAAACTCGAAAGTGCTTGCATGTAGTGGTGTTGTATATTACTATATCACCAAGTCACCGAAACACCTCGATGACAGACAGAACTGAAACCGAAAGACAGGAGAAGATCATGAACACCTCAATCTCAACCAAACTGGCGGCCCTTGCTCTGGCTTTGATGTTCAACAGCGTGATCATGGGCGGCGTCGCCTACTTGTTCAACGCGCAGCTCCAGGCCCCGACGACCTTGACGGCGCTGGCCAGCAACGTCGCACCCTCGGCGAATGTCGGCTGATCAATAAGCGCCCGGCGCTCTGGTAGATTACCGTGCTACATATCCCCTACACGCGGGGCCGGCACATCGAGCGAGAAATGGACCCGAACTGGAACGACAACCAACCTATCTATCGCCAACTGCGCGATCGAATGGTCGCCCTGATCCTAGAGGGCGCGCTGAAGGAGGGTGATCCGTTGCCCTCCGTGAGGGCGGTGGCTGCCGATTACCGGCTCAATCCGCTCACCGTGCTCAAAGGCTATCAACAGCTGGTCGATGAAAATCTGGTCGAAAAACGCCGCGGTCGCGGCATGTATGTCAGCGACGGCGCCCGCCGGTTACTGCTCGCCGGAGAGCGCGAACGGTTCCTGAACGAGGAATGGCCGCAAATTCTCGCCATCATCAATCGGCTCGGCTTTTCCTCGCAAGAGCTGTTTGCGCAAACACCGGCGACCACCCACCCCGCGCCACCGCCCCGCGGCAGCTTACCTACGGAAGAATGAGACTCATATGGCCCCGCTCATTGAAGCTCGAGATCTGACAAAAAAATACGGCGCACACGTGGCGCTGGATCGCGCCACCCTCCATGTCGAGGCCGGCCGCATCGTCGGTCTCATCGGTCCCAACGGCGCCGGTAAAACCAGCGCGTTGCGGGCCATATTGGGCCTGACGAATTATGAAGGTCAGCTCACGGTGCTGGGCCGCGAGCCGTTTCGCGACCGCACGGCACTCATGAACGATTGCTGCTTCATCGCCGATGTCGCGGTACTGCCGTCCTGGCTGCGCGTCGACCAGGCAATCGATTTCGTGGCAGGCGTGCACCCGCGATTTCGCCGCGACCGGGCCATGGCATTTCTGGCCAAGACGCAAATCAGCGGCAAACGCCGCATGCGGGAATTGTCCAAGGGAATGAAGACGCAGGTTCATCTGGCGTTGACGATGGCGATCGACGCAAAATTGCTGGTGCTGGATGAGCCCACGCTGGGGCTCGATATTCTCGCGCGCCGCTCTTTCTATGACGCGCTGGTCAACGACTACATGGACGAGACGCGAACCATTCTGATCACCACGCATCAGGTGGAAGAAGTCGAGAATCTGCTCACCGACATCATCTTCATCGACAAGGGCCGCATCGTGCTGGACACCTCCCTCGAGGATGTCGCCACCCGCTTCGCCGCGGTGGCGGTGACGGCCGATCGCCTCGATGCGGCGCGCGCCGAGAAGCCGTTCTACGAACGCCAGATTCTCGGCAAGGTGGTGCTGTACTTCGACAACGTCGATGCCGGCAGGTTGGCGCCGTTCGGCGAGATGCACACGCCCAGCGTGTCCGATTTATTCGTCGCGAAGCTTTCCGGGGGTGCAGCATGAATACCAGTACGTGGCTCATTCGCCGAGAATTCTGGGAAAACCGGGCAATATGGATGATTCCGGCCATTTTTGGCGCGCTGCTGATCCTCGGTGCCTTGTTCGGCCAGGTCAGCCTCCCCAGGCTCACGACGCCGGAACAAATGTACGAAGCCGCCGAGGCGTACCAGGTGATCGTCGGCGCGATGTTCTATGTGGTGATGTCCGTGTATGCAACCTGGTACCTGCTCGACTGCCTGTATGCGGATCGCCGGGACCGCAGCATCCTGTTCTGGAAGTCCCTGCCGATTTCCGACGCCAAGACCGTCCTCAGCAAGCTTCTCGTCGCCATGGTGCTGGTACCGCTCGTGTATTTCGCGGCCGCCGATGCCACCGCGCTGATCTCGGCGTTCATCCTGTCGATCCGTGCGAGGGCATCGATCGGCAGCGCACTGTGGCAGCCGGAGGTCTGGTGGCAGATTCAAGTCCTGTGGGTGTATTGCATCGTCACCACCGCCCTCTGGTACCTGCCCATCGCCGGCTGGCTGATGTTGGTGTCGGCCTGGGCCAAGCGCGCCGTGATGCTGTGGGCCGTGCTGCCGCCGCTGGTGGCTTACATCCTGGAGCGGGCAATTTTCGGCACGCACGTGATCGGCCATACGCTCGCCGTCCGCTTGGCGGGACTGCCGTATGTGGCATTCAACGGCGCCAAGCATGGCTGGACGGAAGGCAAGGGCGTTGTGGATAATGACGGTGTTCCGGTAACCGTTTGGCATCTCATCAACCCCAGTGGATTTTTCACCAGTGCGGAAACATGGATAGGCGCCGCCGTGGGGATTGTCTTGATCGTCGGGGCCATCCAGCTCCGGACGCGCCGCACCGAGGTGTAGTGCCGCAGGCCGGCGGTGGCCGCACCGCCGGTGGCGGCACCGCGGGTGGCGGCACCGCGGGCGTAGGCTCGGCATTCGCAGCGCTGCTCATCTTGATTCCCGGCATCCTGCTGGTTCCCGGCACCCTGCGCGCGGATGAGTTTTTTCTGGTGCGCGACGAAAATCCCCTCGTCCGCGCCTTGTATCTGCCCCTGCCCAGCGACAGCCGGCTCACCGACGGTCAGAGCCTGTCGGCCACCCTGACGATCACCAACACCCTGAACGTGGAGAACCGGCCCGAGGAGAGTTTGCTCGTGGACGGGGAGAGCGATGCGCTCAGGCTGACCTACGAGGATGCCCTGTTTCAGTCTTGGCGATATCGTTTCACCGTGCCCGTCATCCACGACAGCGGCGGCTTCCTCGATTCAGTCATCTCAGACTGGCACCGCTTCTTTGGTCTGCCGCAGGGCGAAAGGCCTTTCTACCCCAACAACCAACTCGTGTACTTCTACTCCGGCCGGGGCCATGTGGACATCACGCAATCCCAAACCAGCCTCGGCGACATATCCGGCGAAATGGGTTGGTTTGCCGCCGATGATGCGCACCGCACGCTGTCATTCTGGGGAGGACTGCAGGCGCCCACCGGATCGGTGGCCAAGCTGACCGGCGACGGTGCGTGGGATGGCGCGGCGTGGGCGCATGGCGCCCTGCGCTGGTCCCATTGGCAACTGGCCGGGGAACTGGGCGTGGCGCAGCCATTCGGCGATGAAATATTTGCCGGCGCCGCGCACAAGACTTCGGTGTTCGCGCGGTTCGCGGCCACGCGCGACCTGGGTTCGGCGTGGTCGCTGCGCGCACAACTCGACGGCCAGAGCGGCCGGGTCCAAGACAGTGAGATACGGTTATTGGGGCCGAGCCTGGAACTGACCATCGGCGCGGTGCGCCGTTTAGGCCCGCGCTGGCGGCTCGAATTCGGATTCACCGAAGACGCCGCGGTCAACACTGCCCCGGACATCGCTTTCTTTCTTGGGCTTCGCCGCCAAAGCGGTGCAAAATAGCGCCCAAGGTTTCGTTCATCGGGAAGGGTTCTCATGTATAAGACAAAGATCGATCTATCCGAGAAGGTCCGCCGCAACGTCATCGTCATTTTGAACGATCGCCTGGCGTATGCCATTGATCTGCAATCCCAGATCAAACAGGCGCATTGGAACGTCAAGGGCCCCAACTTCATCGCTCTGCACGAGCTGTTCGACAAGCTTTCGGACGTGGTGCTGGAGCAGATCGACGAGATCGCAGAACGCGTCACCAGCTTGGGCGGCACGGCGGAGGGCACCGTCGCCGTGGCGGCCAAGCGCAGCAAACTGAAGAACTACCCGTTGAGCATCACCGCGGGCAAGGACCATCTGTTCTATCTGTCGACGCAGATGTCGGTGTACGGCAAGACCGTGCGCGAGGCGATCACCGATACCGATGAGCTGGGGGATGCGGATACGGCGGATCTCTTTACGGGGATTTCGCGCGATGTCGACAAGTACCTGTGGTTCCTCGAGGCACATTTGCAAGAGAAGGCGTGAGATGAACGATCCGGGGAGCGCGGGGGACTCGGGCTTGAGCGCAGCGCTCGGCACGCTCCAGGGCTTGTTGACCAGCGGCGAAACGCTGGAAGCCTGGGCGGCCCAGCGCCGCATCTATGCCCTCACCCATCGGCGCGTCTGCATCGCCGCCACCAGCGGACGGTTCATCTCCCTCACCCGGCGCCTGTTCGGCGGCTACGATTCGGCCGATATTCGCTGGCAGGACCTGAAGGAGACACGCATCAGCGCCGGGATCATCGCCGCGGACCTGACGCTGGTCGCACAGAGCAGTTCCGACCTCAATATCGGCGCCGAGGTGAACCGGGTCTGGAGCTTCGAAGGCCTGAACAAAGATCAAGCACAGGCCATGTACCGCATCTGCCAGCAGCACGATCAGGTATGGCGCGAGAAGCGCCGCGTGCGCGAATTGGAGGAGCTGCGTGCGAAGTCCGGCGGCGTGCAGATCGGCGGCGCATCGGCCGGCTACGCGGGCACGGATGCCGCGGGTACGGAATCCGAACCGACGCGCCGCCTGCGCCAGGCGCGCGAAATGCTCGACGCCAAGCTCATCAGCGATTCGGAATTCGAATCCATCAAGGCAAAGATCGTTTCGGGGTTGTAGCGGTTCCTTCCTGAATCGTTGCCGCGGCAAAGTCTCGATCGACATCGGCGCGAATTCGCCGGCGTGCCTCCGCGGAAACGGGAGTTTGTTCGAGCAATGCCAGCAAGCGCTCGTGCGACACGATTCCCCGGGCGGCCAGTTCGCGGGTAAAAATCATATCCTTCTCCCGGCGCGCCACGTATTTCGCAATGGCGAGATCATGTGGATCCAAACACAATCCCGCCACGCCCCCGATATCGCCCTCCGGCAAATTCACCAACCGGGACTTCCAGCCTTTGGGAAGTGTCGCGGCAGTTTCATCGACGGGATCTGCGTAGTAGCCGAACTGTTCATGGAACGTGGAATCCTGACCTATGGCATTCAACCATTCCGTGCGCGAAGCGTTGCGCTTGGCGATGAGATCCACTTCGGCAGATCGTACGATGTCGTCCGCCAGGTCGGGGTGCTTTCCGTGCAGTGACTGGCTGCCGATGATGACGAATTGCTTTTCACCCGTGATTCGGCCGGCAGCGCGCAGAACATGATCAACTTGCTGCTTCTTCATTCAGCCTTCCCACGTCTTCGCGCGCCAGCATACCGACGTAGGGCGGCGACTGGCGCATTTGGTTGGAGCGCTCGTCCCGGCCCAGCATCATCGCGAACAACTCACCGTCATCCGCAAGCTCGAGCAATCTCTTCCACTCATCGTAGGCGGAATTCCATACCCCATTTGCCTTCCAACGATGCAAATTGCCAAGACCGTGCGCACGAATGTGCCGCGCCGTAAAGCGCGACACGACAGCGGCGGCCAGGCGACGCTTGTGCTCGTCCAATTGCTCCGTAGAGAATCCGCCGCGCGCTTCCGGACGAATATCGTGCTCCGTGAGATCCAAGTGATCACCTTCCTGGATGCCCCACGCATCAAGGGTCGGCTTCGGGAGGATGACTCCCAGTGAGTTTCCGACGCGCCGAACGACCAGTTTCATGGCGCTATTATAACGTGTTATAACGGCGCTTTCAATATTGGCCGATCATGGCCGCCCTCGCGATCAGGTCCCCGCGACCAAGCTCCCGGCGCTACATCGGGTCCAAATCAGCCCAACAAGTACGCAAAGTAGCTGTTGCGCAGCCGGTTCAATGGATCGGTGCGCTGGCGCAGCGCGCGGAACAACTTGGCGCGTTCGCCGAAGGATTTCACGATGTGTTCCGGCTGCAGGGCACGCGTTTGATTGAAGGTGGGCGTCCCGCCGTGCGAGGAGGCGAAATCGTTGAAGTCGATGAGGAAGTCGTCCCAGCCCTGCTCGCCGCTCGAGGAAGGCTCCAGCGTGAACATCGGTCCTGCGTAGCTCGCGCTGAACAGCGAGCCGCGATCCTGATGCAGCTTGGCGGCGCCGCTCACGACGTTGCCGCGGTAGCGATGCTGCTTGTAGTAGGACTTGCAGAATGCGAAATAGGCGCCGAGCAATTTCGGGTAGTCGGCCTGCGGGAAAGCCCAGAGGCTGTAGGTATGACGGGCCTTCCAGGCTTCCTTCGGCATGTCGCGCATCCATTCGTGCGAATACATCATGACATCCCGGCTGCCGCCGCTCAAAGCGCGGTGCATGCCCGACAGCACGGCGGCGCGCAGGCCGGGTGCGGCCAATACGCTGCCCACCGTCGAGCCGAAGGCGGGCAGTACATTGCGCATCACCGACTGTTTGATTTGCCAGATGCCGGAGCGGGTGATCGCGGCGGATTCATCCGGCGTTCGGCGCTCGACGATTATCCGATCGTGGAAGGGCGAAATATGCAGGCGCAGCGCGCCCGGGGCATTGATCAGGCTCAAATACCGTGAATTGAAGTCCTTCAGCGTCAGCACTTGATAGTCGATTTTGACCGGGGTCATGGGACGCACGCGCACCACGACCTCGTGCACTAGACCCAACAGGCCGAAGCTCGAGCGCAGCACGCGCATCAGATCGCGCTCGCGATCGGTCACGGTCATCTGCTTGCCCTGCGGGGTGATCATTTTCACCTCGGCGATGCATGACGACAGCTGCGCCATGCCATCGGCGTAAGAAGCCTGCGGCAGGGTGGTCACCGCCATGGCGCCGAGAGAAATCTGGCCCATTTCGGGCGTCAACGGCAGCTCCTGTCCGCGTTCCGCGAGCGCTTTGACCAAGGTGCTCACGCGCACCCCCGCCTGTGCCCGGACGCTGTTTTCCCCAAACTCCAGGATCCTGTCGAGCCCCGTGGTGTCCACCGTGGTCCCCCCGTCCCCGCCCACACAACGGGTCTGCGAATAGTCGGCACCGACCATTCGAATGGGACTGGGATAACTCTTGGGTTTGGACAAAAGGCTCGGCAGGTCTTCGAAGCGCTTCAAGCGCAGGACGAGCCGCGGCCGGCGATAGAGGCCTGAGGAGTCCGCGCCTCGCGGATCAGTGACTTTATTGACCATGTGCTTCCCCCCGGAAGACTGCATAACGCTTGAGTAAAGCTGGCTGTCGGGGGGCACAAAACCTGGCGGTTCTGTATGCGCCTTGGCGCTTCGAGATTCACTGGCGACCCCGCTATCGTCAGGCCTCCTCGAAGGAAGCCCCTTAGACCGGTGGTTTTGCGTCCCCACCTTTCGGCGGGTTTGCCCTTAAACAGCTGCGCTTACTATGCGATGCAATCCCGAGCTTTGTAAAGGGGTATTTCACCAACGGCCGAGGGCGGCCGGAACGGGGCTTTTACCCCATCAGAAGCAGGGTTTCGGCGTGCTCGACGGCCTCCGGGGTGCCGTAGACCACCACCACATCGCCCTCCTTGAAAATCGTATCGGGTCCCGGCTCGCGCCCCACGATGCCGTCCCGGCGGACCGCGTTGACCGTCGCCCGCGAGCCGCGCAGGTGGAGCTCCGTGATGCTGCGCCCCACCGCCCAGGCATGCGGCGGCAGGATGACGCTGTGCAGCTCCTCGCGAAAGGCGTGGGAGTCGTCCAGCTGCTCGGCGCCGACGGCGCGAAAGTATTGGCGCAGCATTTGATAGCGATGGCTGC
>Ga0210393_10000127_pt1 | contig 78457 bp, 58 predicted proteins | sample IncBWC27OmetaG_FD_160068 | JGI IMG/M metagenome (GOLD analysis project Ga0210393, IMG submission 160068) | Forest soil microbial communities from Barre Woods Harvard Forest LTER site, Petersham, Massachusetts, United States - Inc-BW-C-27-O ... | reverse complement strand
AGTCGGAGTGGATGCTAAAGCTCAGTGGTGAAAAATCAGCCAAGGTCACGGATTCGACCCCGGGAAGCGCCGAGAGCCTGTCGAGCACCTGCCGGTTGAACGCCACACCCGTCGCGCGCGTGTAACCAGCGGGCGAGAGCTCATAAGAGGCAAGCAGCAGATGATTTGCTTCGAATCCCGGATCAGATTGCTGTGCTTTCTGAAGACTGCGGGTAAAGAGTCCCGCGCAGACCAAGAGAACGAGCGAGAGTGAAATCTGCGCCACCACCAGGCCACTCAATAGACGAGACTTGTGCAAAGTGAGCGAGACGCTGGTCGCTTCCTCCTTGAGAACAGATTGCACCGGCGTGCTCGAAGACCGCAGAGCCGGAAGAATACCGAAGATGATCGCACCGAGGACGGAAACCGCAATCGTCACGAAAAGCACGCGTTGATCAATGTGCGCGTCGTTTGTCAGCGGAAGAGAGCTGGGCGGAAAGAAAGCGATGAGGCTGCGAGAAGTCCACACCGTAATCGCAATGGCGGCAGTACCACCGAGCAGACCAAGCAGCAGGCTCTCGATCAGAAACTGGCGGATGATCTGTTTGCGCGAAGCGCCCATTCCCAGCCGGATGGCAATCTCGCGGCGACGGCCGACCGAACGCACCAACAGGAGACTCGCAACGTTGGCGCAGGCCAGCAGGAGTAGCACCCCGGCGAGCCCCAGCAACATCGGAAGAATCTTGTAAAGATAGCCGTTAATGCCAAAGGGAGAGCGCCAAAGGGGGTCGAGAGAAATCTCGTTCGAACGATCCCGGTGATCTTCCGGGAACCGCTCGACGATTCCCTGCATGAGCAGGTTCAGCTCTGCCTCTGCCTGATTCTTCGTGACACCCGCGCGAAGCTTTCCAAGCGCGTTCAGCCAGACAACCCCGCGATAATCGAGACGGTTCGAACCCCAAACGTCGCGATCCATCGAGAGAGGAATCCACAAGTCGGTGCGGAGCCCCGTTTTGCAGCCGGTGAAATCCCGCGGGGCTACCCCAATAACGGTGTAGGGATGGCGATTAATCTGAATTGTTTTGCCAACGATTTGCGGATCTCCAGCGAAATGGTTTTGCCAGACGGCGTAACCGATAACGATCACTGCAGTCCCCCCGCGCGGCGTTCCTTCCTCCGGAAGAAAAGTGCGGCCGAGAATCGGGCGGACGCCGAGAACATCAAAATAATTAGCGGTGGTCAAGGCCCCGTAAATGCGCTCGGGCTTCGCGACGCCGGTGAGAGACATGTAGTCATCGTGATAGCCGAGAAGTCCGGAAAAAGTTTGCGTGCGCTCGCTGAGGTCACGAAGGTCGGGATAAGAAAATGGCGGGGTGGGATGATCGGTGCGATCGCCGCGCATGACGGTGACAAGGTCGCTCGTGTGAGCGACTCCGGGAATCGGGTTCAGCAAGGTAGCGCTGATCCAACTGAGCACAGTGGTATTGGCGGCGATGCCGAGCGCCAGGGTAAGAACGACGATGGCAGTAAAGCCTGAATTCTTCCGCGACATACGGAGCGCAAAGCGACAGTCCCGTGCGAGTGTGTCGAGCCATTCTCCGGTCCGTGCGTCTCTCACCTGTTCCTTCACCTGCTCGACGCCCCCCAACTCAATTTGCGCTGCTCGTTCCGCTTCATCTGGCTTCATGCCTGATCGCAGCTTCTCTTCGATCAACAAATCAAGGTGAGCGCTCACTTCCGCCGCAATGTCCAGTTCGTCTTTCTGCCTGCCGGTAACATTCCGAAAGAAACTGACTGCGCGAGAAAGCCAGCGTAACTTTCGCTTCTTAGTCACGACGCCTCCAGAGTCCGCGAGATCCCAAGCACAATCCGCTCCCACTTCGCGGTTTCCTCCTCCAACTGTTTCACGCCCGCCTTCGTCAGCCGGTAGTACTTTGCCCGGCGGTTGGTTTCGGACTCTCCCCAAGCCGAACTGATCCAGCCTTCTTCCTGCATCCGGCGTAGTGCGGGAAATAACGATCCGGACTTCACCACAAACGTGCCTTGCGATATCTGTTCAATCCTGCGAGAGATTCCGAGGCCATGCATTTCACCCAAGCGCAGGGCTTTGAGGATCACCATGTCCAGCGTCCCTTGCAAAAGATTGGTTTGTTCCGGACTCAAGACGCTCTCCTGTAGAGATTCTACTGGAAGATTAGGCCTTCCCCTGTAGAATGTCAACGGGTCGCAGATCGAATATACGGAAATGACGGGGTCCGATCTGCAAGCGCAACCATCTGGTCGAACTCCGGATGCTTCACCATGCTACGGTGACGATGAGCAGATGACGGAGTGAGAGCGGCTCCGACTGGAATTGGATTCCTCCGACCGACCTGGTCGGTAGTCAGATAATTCCCGATAAGTCGGCGTCAATCAGGAGTTGGATCCGATCTGGGAAGCCCTCCTCCCGAAAGTCATTAGTAAACACTGGCCCACTTGCCATTACTAATCTCGGGTGAAAGGACCGCCTTACATCCGGATTGCCGACCAACCGCAAATACTTCAGATGTGGGCTGTTCTACTCAGGATCTGTCCTCGTATCGGGACATGACAAATTGTCGGCTTTGATTGACCTCCAGCGTTTCATCCACGTAAGATTCGGGCCTGTGATTGGCCAGACCGTTTCGCACTACCGCATTCTCGAAAAACTTGGCGGTGGCGGCATGGGTGTCGTGTACAAAGCCGAAGACACTCGCCTTCACCGCTTCGTCGCGCTCAAGTTCCTGCCTGACGAAGTGTCCGCTGATCCTCAGGCTCTGGCCCGCTTCCAGCGCGAGGCGCAGGCGGCCTCCGCCCTGAACCATCCCAACATCTGCACGATTCACGACATCGGCGAGGAGAATGGCCGAGCGTTCATCGCCATGGAATATCTCGACGGAGTGACCCTGAAGCGCCGGATCGGGAGCCGGCCATTGGACCTGGAGGTTCTTTTGGCGCTAGCGATTGAGATTGCCGATGCTCTCGATGCCGCGCACAGCAGAGGCATCGTCCATCGCGACATCAAGCCCGCCAACATCTTGGTAACGCAGCGTGGCAATGCCAAGATTCTGGACTTCGGCTTGGCGAAGGTTGCGTCTATCGCGAGTTCGTCGAGCCAGATCGCCGCCCTCAACACACAAACCCCCTCCATGGACGCCGACCATCTGACCAGCCCCGGCACGATGGTCGGTACTGTTTCCTACATGTCGCCCGAGCAGGTTCGCGCGTTGGAACTTGACGCCCGCACGGATTTGTTCTCCTTTGGCGCGGTGCTGTACGAAATGGCGACCGGAACTTTGCCCTTCCGCGGCGAGACTTCCGCGATGATCTGCGAGGCCATCGTGAATCGAGCTCCGGCCGCGCCCGTGCGGCTAAATCCAGATCTGCCGGTCGAGATGGAACGGATCATCAATAAGGCCCTGGAGAAAGATCGCGACCTTCGCTATCGCTCCGCCGCCGATATGGAAACCGACCTCAAGCGGCTGCGCCGCGATACGGAGTCGGGAAAGATGGCCGTGAGCGCTGTCGTCGCGACTCCGCACCCGGACTCGAAGCGAATGGCGCGCTGGGCGAAGTGGAGTCCGATTCCCGTGCTTGCCGTGTGTGTGGCTGGGGTCGCGGTTTGGATGCATGCGCCGCCCCCGCCGCCCAGAGTCCTGGGATCCAAGCAGATCACCAGCGACGGGATCCCTAAATTGAATCTGGTGAACGATGGAAGCCGCCTCTATATCACCGAGGCGCTTCCTTCCCGCGTCACAGTTGCTCAAGTATCCGTCGGAGGAGGAGAAACCGCGCCGGTTGCTGTGCCGTTCGAAAATGCCAGAGTCTCCGATGTCTCGTCGGAAAACTCCGAACTGCTGGTAGCCTGGGGGGCCCGCTTGTGGGCGATGCCGATGCCCGCAGGATCGCCGCGCCTTCTCGCCGACGCGTCCGCGCAGGATGCTTCGTGGATGCCCGACGGAAAATTGCTCTATTCCAAAGGCAACGACGTCTACCTCGCCGACCATAACGGCTCCAATTCGCACAAGGTTCTTACCGCTCCAGATCCTGTTTATGGCATGAGCTTTTCGCCGGATGGGAGTCGCATCCGATTCGCGGTGGCGAAGCCAAACAACACTGCTGCCCTCTGGGAGGCCCGCGCCGACGGCAGCGGCATGCATCCCCTATTGCCTGGCTGGAATAATCCTCCCGTCGAGTGCTGCGGCCGGTGGACGCCGGACGGTAAATACTATGTTTTTGAGAGCGTACGGGACGGCGCCAGCAATATCTGGATCATGCCCGACCGTACGGAATGGTGGCGCAAGGTTTCTCAGGTTCCGGTTCAACTTACCACCGGACCCTTGCAGTTTCTCTCTCCCCTTCCCAGCAAGGACGGCAAGAAGTTGTTTGTGATCGGGGCCCAGCCGCGGGCCGAATTGGTTCGCTACGACTCTCAATCCGGGGAACTCATTCCCTATCTCGGCGGCATCTCTGGCGGCGATTTGGACTTCTCCCGCGACGGCCACTGGGTGAGCTATGTCAGCTATCCCGAAGGCACGTTATGGCGCAGCAGACTTGATGGTAGCGACCGTCTTCAACTCACGTACCCTCCGATGGAGACGGCCCTGGCCCACTGGTCCCCCGATGGGAAGCAGATTGCGTACGCGGGAGCCACACGGGGCAAGCCCTGGAAAATATTTTTGATTCCGGCTGACGGAGGCAGTCCTCAGCCGGTAACTTCCGATGAAGCAATAGAAACCGATCCCACGTGGTCGTCAGATGGAAATACACTCGCTTTCGGGCATCGCGACCCGGCGGATCCCGAGAAGACATACATCGAGATGTTCGACCTGAAGACCCGTCAGGTCTCGCAATTGGCGGGCTCGCATAAAATTTTTGCCCCCCGCTGGTCACCTGACGGCCGCTATATCGTGGCCATCGCCACCGGCAACAACAAATTGCTTCTTTACGATCTGAAGAACAAAACGTGGCGCCAACTGGAGCCCAATCTGACGTTTGGCTACCTGGCCTGGTCGCACGACAGCGCCTACGTATATTTCGACACTTTCCTGAGCAAAGACAGCGGATATTTTCGCATGCGAATCAGCGACTCGAAAATCGAAAAGGTAGCTGACTTGACGAACGCGCGCCTGTACCGTAGTCAGTTTGGACTTGGCTCATGGACTGGCCTGGGCCCGGGCGATATCCCCCTGTTTCCCCGCAACATCAGCACGCAGGAGATTTACGCGCTTGACCTGCAGCTTCCATGACGCTCATGGTTCTCCCACCAACAATCCACCACCTCGGCGGATTTGCGGGAGCACCACTGGAATATTCTAACCAGTACCGGATTGATACCGAGAAACGCGCTTGTTTTTACCTTTTCAATTGCACTTGCCTGAGTCGGCTTACCGGTAACTTGAAAATCCACATAGACAGCAACCGCGTCTCAGGACTTAGCAATTAGTTCCTGGTTGCCGACCATGCGTCCTGCGCTGTAGGTGGAGTTGGTTTGAGATTTCCTTTTTGCGGTATCATTGGCCCGCCTTAGGTTCTGGCTGATGGCGGTGCCCGCATGGGAACTCTGCTTCAAGACTTGCGCTTCGGCCTGCGCATGCTGCGCAAATCTCCGGGCTTCACCGCTGTTGCTGTACTCACGCTGGCTCTCGGCATCGGCGCGAACACGGCGATCTTCAGTGTGGTACACACCGTGCTCCTGCAGCCAGTGCCGTACGCGGGCGCGGATCGTCTCATCTCGATCCTCGAGTACGACACGCGCACAGGGACAGCCGGAGTTCCGCTGTCGCTTCCGAAATTCAAAGAAATTGCAGAACAGAACCGTACTCTCGAAAGTGTGGGCGTTTACTACGTACGCGAAATGAGCCTAGTGACGCCCCGCGAACCGGAAATGGTTACGGCCGCTCGAGTTTCGGCAGATTTTTTTCGAGTGCTCGGAGTCGCGCCAGTTCGCGGAAGAACGTTTTTAGCGCAAGAGGATCAGCCGGGCGCAGCCGAAGTCGCGATCGCCACCGACGGCTTTTGGCGCAGCCATTTTTCCAGCGATGAAGAGATCATCGGCAAAACGCTGGTTCTCGACGGCGTCAACGCGACGATTATCGGAATCCTTCCGCCGGGTTTCCGTTTTCCGTTTAACTCGCCTGAGCCGCAAATCTGGCTTACGCGCGTGTCGGATCACCCGCTTCTGAAACTCGTTCAAGTGAATTTGGGTGCGGGCTATTTGTCCGGAATTGGGCGGATGCGTCCATCGACGACCATTGCCCGGGCCCGCGCGGAGTTGGAGACCGTCAATAGCCGCTACGCCCAGCAATTCGCGAGCAACGCCGATGCGCCGAATCATTCCATCGAAGTACAGTCGCTGCAGGAGAATCTCGTCGGCGAATTGCGGCGGTCTCTGCTGGTGTTGCTGGCGGCGGTTGGGTTCATTCTGCTGATTGCGTGTGCGAACGTATCGAACCTTCTGCTCGCGCGGGCTACAACCCGCGAAAAAGAGTTGGCACTGCGAAAAGCGCTGGGAGCGTCGCACGGCCGGCTGGTAGCGCAGCTCTTGAGCGAGAGTTGCTTGTTATCGTTTCTTGGCGGAGCGCTAGGCGTTTTGCTGGCGCTGATTCTGATGCCGGTGTTGCGCTCCGCAAGAACGAACGTGCCGCGGCTCGCGGAAGTGCACCTCGATCCGTCGGTTCTTTCCTTCTCCCTTCTTCTTTGCGTGTTGACGGCAGTGCTTTTTGGACTGGCGCCGGCGCTGCAGGCTGCGGGGAAGCATCTGCACGATGCACTGAAGGAAGGCTTGCGCGGTTCGTCTGGGGGTGGACGGCGTGTCAAGTTCCGCACGGTTCTGGTAGCTACGGAAGTCGGCGTCGCCCTGCTGCTGATGACCGGTTCCGGCCTGCTCATCGAAAGCTTTGCGCGTTTGATGCGCACGAGTCCGGGTTTCGCTGCGCAAAACCTTTTGACGATTCCCATTTCACTTCCCGGCAGCCGTTACGCATCGCCGGCGCAACAAGCGGAATTTTTTCGCCAGGCGCTCGAACGCGTGAAATCATTGCCGTCGGTCGAGTCTGCGGGCCTGGTCAGTTTTCTGCCGCTTTCCGGAGCTTACCGGCTGTCCTATTTCTGCGTGGAGGGACAGATTTGCCAAGGCATCGGTAAAGATCCGCTCATCGTATTTTGGCAAGTAAGTCCGGGGTATCTGCAAACGATGGGAACGCGGTTGCTGCGCGGACGATTCTTTGACCAGAACGACTCCGCGACGGGCGCCCCGGTGGTCTTGGTCAATGAATCCTTCGCGCGGCATTATTGGCCGAGCCAGAACCCGCTCGGCAGACACATCCAGGCGTCGCGCGAGGTATTGCCACGTGAAGTGGTCGGCGTAGTGGCGGACGCCAAGATCAGCGCGTTGAGCGATTCGGGCGACGATCAGCTGTATGTTCCCTCAGACCAAATGCCCTATGCAGGAATGACCTTGGTGGTGCGTTCGACGAGTCCATCGCGGCCACTAGTCGAAGGGGTACGTGGAAGAATCGCGGAAGTCGACCCGACGATCCCACTGTCGGGCATCCGCACTATGGACGAAGTGGTCGGCGCCTCTGTCTCGCGACCGCGACTAATCGCGATCATTACGGGAATATTTGCCGGATTTGCGTTGCTCCTCTCCGCGATTGGAGTTTATGGCGTGATGGCGTATTCCGTGTCGACGCGGAAGCAGGAGATGGGCATTCGTCTGGCACTGGGCGCGGCGCCGGGCGACATTCTGCGGCTGGTGGTGGGGCAGGGAATGCGCATGACGCTGGTTGGAGTGGCCGCCGGAATGATTTTCTCGTTGCTGCTGACGCGCCTTTTGGCCAGTTTACTTTATGATGTGCGCTCCACGGATCCGGTAGTGTTTGGCGGCGCGTCGCTTACGCTGCTGGGCACAGCTCTTTTGGCCTGCTACATTCCGGCGCGTCGCGCGACACGCGTCGATCCGATTGTCGCGCTGCGGTACGGCTAGCGTCCGCGGATCGCGCGTAACCCTTCCTCGGAACAAAGTTGGGCAATCATCTTGCGATTCGGGGACATTCCCGGCCGTTGCTCCCGACCAGGACCTACAGCAACAATCACCGCTGAGGCGCGGACGGCTTGGGATCGATCAGGCAAGAGCTTCGAGGAGTCGATCGATGTCGCTCATGTCGTTGAAGACGGAAGGGGACACCCGAATGTAGCGTCGGGAAACTCGGACGTTTACCTGCGCTTTCGCCAAACGCTTTTGGACTTCTTCGGGATTCCGAACTACGAAACTGATCAACGCCGAGGTTGATTCCGGCGGCGTCAGCGGTTCAAATCCGAGGCGCGGCATCTCCGCATGTAGCCGCTTGACGAGAGGCTGCCGGTGAGCATGAATATTTTCCACCCCCAAGCGGCGAATGTATGGCAATGATTCTGACAGCACCTGTGCTGCTCCGATGGCCTCCGTGCCAACCTCAAAATGACCTGTGGCGTCCGTATTGAGTTGCCACGAGTATGGAGCCGAATCCGGCGTATCACCCGGCAAGAAATGGGACTCTAGCTTTTCAGCCTGGAAGTAGCCGTATTGCGTCCGTTGGATTACTTTATCGAGTAAAGATTCCTTTACGAACAGAAACCCCAACCCGAAATCACCCATGAGCCATTTGAAGCTTGAGCATGCACAAAAATCCACGTCGCTCGCTCGGACGTCGATTGGAGTATTCCCGGCTGCCTGAACGATGTCTGCGTATACGTAGGCGCCGTTCGAGTGCGCCAGGTCGCAAACCGCTTTTAGGTCGTGCTGAAACCCGTTGTCCATGGCCACGAGCGATACCTCAACTAATTTGGTCTTCTTGTCGATCGCGCGTTCCAAATCCTTCAATTCGATCCTCCATTCCCGCGGTTTCACAACCCGAAGGTCGAGTCCGGCTTTCTGCTGCAAAGCTTCGAGGTGCAATAACGCTCCCTCAAAGTGCAATGCGTCCGTCACCACATTTCCACCCGAGTGGACTACGTCCAATCCGTTGACAACAAGGTTTTCTCCCGTACTCGTGTTCGGGATAAAGCTGATCTCGGATTTCTTGGCGTTGATCAGCGCTGCGAATTCCGCTTTGAGGTCGACGGCCTTTTTCTGTAAGGGTTTCGAGACAGCCTCGGGCCGTGTCCGTCGGTCTCCGTAGGCGCGCAGTGCTTCCAAGCCAGCAATTGGTAAGGGATGAATATACGCGCAGTTGATGTAAGTTACGCCTTCGGGGATCGCAAAATCACTCTTTGCAGGAAAGGATGCAGTTCCGCCAGAAGAACCGATCATGGACGGGGATGCCAAGAAAGGAAGCTCTGAAGCTGCGTTCAAAGCTGCCATGCTGCCAAGTCCGGCCAACACGTCGCGCCGGCTAAAGTTCACCTTCCACCTCCTCGCGCTGAGGACATCGCACGCCTCCACCACGCTGGCACATTGTAGCCCCGGGAGCACTTGCACGGCGTTTCCAATCTCGCACCTGCCTCACGACAATGAGAATCAAGTTTCCGATACCGCGTTCACCGGGCACTAGAAGATTTTCTCGTGATGGCCCTCTCCGATAGGACTTGAGCGGTTTAAGCGGTCTTCTGTTCCCACGGTTCTCCTCTTGACAATCAGTAGGAGAAGCGTATTCTTCCTCCTGACGCTCAGGAGGAATCGTGACGGATAAGCCGAGTGATCTCGTCCAAGGCACTCTGGATATGCTCATTCTCAAAACGCTGGCGCTCGAACCTATGCGCGGATACGGGATCGCCGTGCGGCTCGAACAGATGAGCCAGGCCGTTTTCCGCCTCAATGCGGGTTCGTTATTCATAGCGATTCAACGATTACAGCGGGATGGGCTAATCAAGGGCGAATGGAAGTCTAGCGAGAACAACAGGCGTGCCAAGTATTACGTCTTAACGAACCAGGGACGAAAGAGGCTCCAGAGCGAAACACAAGAATGGGGGAGGCAAGTAGCGGCAATCGCCAGAATTTTGGAGGCGTAAGCGAATGATGTCTTTGCTGCGAAGCATGCTGGGCGGACTCCGATCAATGTTCCGAGAGAAGCAGGTCAGCCAGGAACTGGACGAAGAACTGCGCGGCTTCCTAGAGATGGCGGTCGAAGAAAAGATGAGGCGGGGGATGAGCCGTAAGGATGCCCTTCGCGCCGTGCGCTTGGTACGTTCCAGCGCGCCGGGCGATGCGTGTCGATCCCATGGTGGCTTTGCGTTACGAGTAATGTGTGGTTGGGGAAGCCCGAACGATGGCCGGGAATGTCACCAAATCCCAGACGTTTGCCCAAGATTCTTGCGAGGAAGAGTTGCGCGCGAAGGACTATTCGTACCTTAGCGCGACCATCGGATCGACTTTCGTCGCCCGTCGACCGGGCAGGTAACCTGCGATTAGCGCCACAATGGACAGTGCCGCCACTGCCACGACGAGAGTCACGGTATCGCGAGGACCTATCCTGAACAATAGTTGCTGGAGCAGTCTTGTGGCTGCCAGTGACATCGCTATACCCGCAAGGAGACCGACAGCAACAACGGAAAAGACGTCCCGCATGATCAGCCGGAGGATTGAACCCGGCTCCGCCCCCAGTGCCATGCGGATTCCGAACTCTCTTTGCCTCTGTGCAACCATGTAGCTAACCGTGCCGTAGAGACCGATGACCGCGAGCAATAATGCCAAGGAACCAAAGAAGCCGGAAAGCTGGGCGAGCAGCCGCTCCTGGACCATGGAGTCGCTTACCTGCTGTGCCAGCGTGTGAAACTCGAGGGTAATCGCGGGACTCACAGAGGCTACCGCCGCCTGGACCGCCGAGATGAGCGTTGTAGGTCGTAGTGCAGTGCGCAACTCGAGCGCACCCGCCAAACCGAGGTCGGGAGCCTGAGTGGCGGGGAAAAAGACCGTGGGATGAATCTCCTCGCGCAGTGACATGTACTTGGCATTCCGGACGACACCTACGACCTCGATCGGCGGTCCGGGCTCCGACGCAACGCCGTCAATCCAGAACGTCCTGCCAACGGGATCCAGGCCTGGAAAGAAGCGGCGTGCCGCCGTCTGGTCGATGATCGCCACCATAGGAGAGGTGGCTGTGTCGCCGCCATTGAAGTCCCGGCCCGCCACGAATTGCATTCGCAACGTTCCAAAATATTCAGGCGAGACGTTGACGGACATAGACAGAGATTCCGTATCTGTGAAGCCTTTGGACCACTCGGTGTGAACGTCATGGGTCCCGGCGCTTACTTCAGTAGGTGTCACGGATGAGCGACTCGCAGAAAGGACGCCAGGAAGAACCCGCAGCTGGTTCTCGATTTGGTCGAGTACGGCGGGACGCTGATCTCGAGGTATTTTCGCCGGCCACAAGTCGGTATACACGATTAGGACATTGTTGCGATCGAAGCCGGGATCGAGCGTCGCCAGCTTCGCGAAACTACGCAACAACAATCCAGCGGCCACCAATAGCACCAGCGAAAACGCTACCTGTGACGCCACGATCAACTTGCGGCTCCGAAACCGAGCCGGACGGTCCAATTCGACCGTCCGGATACCTTTCATGGCCGAGATCAGCGATACACTTGTTGACCGGAGGGTGGGGAGGATGCCAAACAGGGCCACGGTGAGAATGGCAACCGCAGCGGTGAATCCAAGAACACGGCCATCGGGCGAGAGATTGAGAAGCACAGGCATGTTCCCGAGCGCGTAGATATTGTGAATGGAGATACTGCGAATCAGAAGAAGGGTGCCCCAGCGCGCAAAAAGAAATCCGACGATCGCGCCCATCAGAGAGATCAGCATGCATTCCGTAAGGAGTTGCTTTATTAGCCGCGACCGGCTTGCGCCCAATGCGTACCTTACCGCGATTTCCTTTTCACGGACAACGCCGCGGGTCAGCATCAGGCTGGCAATGTTTGCGCAGGCAATTAGCAGCACGAGGCCCACAATGGCCATCAGAACCTGTAAGGGCTGGTCGAATTGTTGCCGCAAGGCCGAAGTGCCTGTCGCAGCTGAAGTCGCCACCAGCGTCTCCTTCACAAAGCTCCGCTGCTCGTCGGCAGGCCAGTATTGGGACAAAGCGGCAGTGAATATACGAGGGGAAAGTACCTGGAGTCGGGCGATCAATTGGGCTCGGCTGATGCCGGGCTTGATCCGGCCGGCCACGTTCAGCCACCACATGGAGCGCGCTTCCAGTGACTGTATACCAGAGATCTCCACAGTGCAGATCGGCACAAAGACTTCTGACTCTCGACCCACGTCCATTCCATAAAAGCCAGGCGGAGTGACCCCGATGATTTTAAAGGGATGGTCATCGAGCGACAGGGTACTGCCAACGGCGCCACTTGCGCCGCCATAATGACCTTGCCAGAACCCATAGCTTAGAACAGCCACGGCTGGGCAGCCGCGGTAGTCGTCAGAGCCTGTAATCAAGCGTCCGGCAGCCGGACGGAGCCCTAAGGTCGTAAAGAAGTCACCACTCACAAACGACCCCTCCGAGGGCTGTACTGTTCCACCTCTGGCGAGATCGAAGCGGTTATTACTCCAAGCGAACACGCCCGAGAAAACGTTCTGTTGGTCTCGTACTTGTTCCCACAGAGGGTTGCTAAAGTCGGGCGAGGCTCCGCCGGACCACAGAAGAGAAAGAGGGTTGCTGAAGCTGGGCGAACCGACGTCAGCGTATCGGGGATCCTTCCTCACTAACTGTAGCAGCTCGTCAGGCCTGCTGACCGGCAGCATGCGCAACATGACTGCATCCATGAGGCTGAAGACGGCCGTGTTGGCGCCGATGCCGAGGGCGAGGGTGAGCACGGCGACGGCGGCGAAGCCGGGGGACTTTCGAAGCATACGGAGGGCATAACGCAAGTCCTGAATCAGCGTCCCCATAATATCTCCATCTCTACACCAAGGAGCACGCGGGAGCAACGGTATCGCGAGAGATATGTCTCATTCCAACTTATCCGACAGTTCCGGACCAGTGGTCGGCTACACGGAAGTTGCCCTGCAACGCGTACGAGAAGTAATCGAAGCGAACCGTTGCGGCACTCGACGATTAACGCGTAATCGGAAACCCACTACCTCTGGACAGTTGAGCTTCGAGCTGTCGGCCTTACATGGACGATAAGCGCGCAAACCGGTCCAGCGGGTGTCACCTTCGCGCACAATCCGGCAAAGCGACACATCGCGAGAATTGGCGGGCCTGAAGGAGCAGAATTTCGCGCGATTGCCCGTGTGGAGGGGCTGGAGTAAACTTCGGGGCCAGTGCCAGATACTTCTTCCATTGTCGGGCGCACGATCTCTCATTACACCGTCTTGGAAAAACTTGGCGGCGGAGGCATGGGCGTCGTCTATAAAGCCGAAGACACGCGTCTCGGCCGCAATGTCGCCCTGAAATTTCTTCCCGAGGACATTTCCCAGGACCCGCAGGCGATCGGACGGTTCCGGCGTGAAGCGCGCACCGCCTCCTCTCTGAATCACCCTAACATCTGCACCATTTACGATATCGAGGAATTCGAAGGGCGCCCGTTCATCGTGATGGAGCTCCTCGAGGGCCAGACGCTGAAGCGCCGCATCGCTAAAAAGTCCATGGACATTTCGGAGCTTCTGGACGTTGGCATTCAGATCGCCGATGGGCTGGAAGCGGCGCACGCCAAAGCCGTCGTGCACCGCGACATCAAGCCAGCGAACATTTTTCTGGTGGATCGCGGACCGGCGAAGATACTGGATTTCGGCTTGGCGAAATTCGCCGCATACCGGCAGCCTTCAGCAGAGTCTGCGGGCGAATTGTCCATGCCGACACACCGTCACGTTCTGGACGAAGGCCTCATCACGAGTCCGGGCAGCTCCGTTGGCACCGTCGCATACATGTCGCCGGAACAGGCGCGCGGCCAGGAGCTGGACGCGCGCACCGATCTCTTTTCGCTGGGCGTCGTGCTCTATGAAATGGCCACGGGCGTGGTTCCCTTTGGCGGTTCTGCCGTTGCCTTGATTTTTGATGGCATCCTGAATTCGTCAGCTGCGCCTGCCAGGAAATTCAATTCGAGTTTGCCCACAGGCTTGGAAAATATTCTGGCGAAGGCGCTCGAGAAAGATCTCAATCTACGTTACCAGACGGCCGCGGAACTTCGCGCAGACTTGAAGCGCTTGAAACGCGATTTAGACCTGGGCCACTCGGGTGCCAGCGTTGCCGTGCCGGGCGTGAAAGAGGAGGTGCGTGAAAAGCACTCATCTTCTCGATGGCAGACCTGGGCGCTGGTCGGCGGCGCGCTCATCACCCTCGCGGTAATTCTTGGGTACGTGCCGTCGCGCCCTGTGGCAGCGCCACGGGTGCTGCGCACTGTCCAACTCACCAACACGAACCGGCCGAAATCCGACGTGGTCACGGACGGTTCGCGGCTCTACTTCATCGAGGGGCAATCTGCCCTTTCCCAAACTTCCGTGACGGGCGGCGATACATTTCCAGTTCCAAATTCTCTGGAGGACACCGGCTTTTCCAACGTGTTTGATATTTCGTCCGATGGTTCCTCGCTTTTGATGAATACCGCGCGAGGAACCTCTCTCGATGGCCCGCTTTGGAGCGTCCCTGTGCTGGGCGGTTCGCCACGCCGCTTGGGAAACCTGGAAGGCCACGCCGGAGCCTGGTCGCCCGATGGCAAGCAGATCGTTTATTGCAAAGGGAACGAAATCTTCATGGCAAAGAGTGATGGCGGCCTCCCGCGGCGGCTCTTGTCCGCGGGAGGAACAGCCAGCGATATTCGCTGGTCGCCCGACGGATCGATTTTGCGTTTCACCGTCAACGATCCCAAGACCAATAACCGCGCCATCTGGGAAGCCACGGCGGACGGCGGGAATCTTCATCTTTTGCTGCCGGGTTGGAACGATGCGCCCAACGAATGCTGCGGCAAATGGACCCCTGACGGAAAGTATTTCGTCTTTCAGGCGCGGCGCGATAGTACGGCGAACCTCTGGGCCATCAACGAACATGGCGGGTTTTTCCGCGCCACGCCCCAGGCGCCGGTCGAGTTGACGACCGGCCCGATGAATGTTGGCAATCCCGTCCCGAGCCGCGACGGGAAGAAACTCTTTGTCCAGGGCTGGCAGCCCCGCGGAGAATTGTTGCGCTACGACGCCTCATCCAAACAACTCGCGCCTTACCTTTCGGGAATTTCTGCAATGGGGCTCGACTTTTCCCGCGATGGCGAGTGGGTCGCCTACAACGATGCATCCGACGGCACGATGTGGCGCAGCAAGCTGGATGGAACGCAGAAGCTCCAGCTGGTTTTTCCGCCAATGCTGGCTTATTTGCCTCGCTGGTCTCCCGACGGCAAGCAGATTGCTTTCTTTGGTCATCCGCCCGGCGAGCCGTGGCAGATCTATCTGGTTCCGGCACAGGGAGGAACTCCCGATCTTATTTATAGAAGCACGACTAATTCGGCGGATCCCAACTGGTCTCCGGACGGCAAATCACTCGCTTTTGGAGAAAATTCGCTCAACAATCAGGGTTCAGCGGTCTACGTTCTCGATCTGAAAACGCGAAAACCGGCGAAGTTGCCCGGCTCCGACGGCCTGTATTCCCCGCGTTGGTCTCCTGATGGACGCTACATCGCGGCGATTCCGCTGGACTCGCTTAAGCTCATGCTTTTCGATTTCACCACGCAGAAATGGACGGAGCTCGCCAGCCTCTTCGTGGCGTATCCGACGTGGTCGCGCGACGGCCGCTATCTTTATTTTGACGGCATTCTCGACAATCAAGAAAGCGACTTCCGCGTGCAAATCAGCAGCGGCAAACTGGAGCGCATTTTCAGCTTAAAAGGTTTTCAAGCCGCCGGCAGCGCCTTCGGAAATTGGAGCGGGCTCGCGCCCGACGAATCTCCTCTGGTCGTCCGCGACGCCAGCATCCAGGAAATCTACGCCCTCGATTGGGACAGGCCTTAATCCTCTCCCAAAGTAGGCAATACGCTAAAAGGCGTGGCCAGAAAACAATACCTGCGATCAAACTTTCTTGCCCGCAGCTATCAGAAAAGCAGACAATCTTACTTTGTTTCCCGCGGCGAGGTAACGACCACCATTCCTACGCCGCCCAGCGATTCCCTCTCAAGGTAAACTCCGGGGAGAAATTCTTGGACATGGGAGAAGGCCCGAAGAAATGAGCGCGCGATTGCAGGTAATGAAATTTGGCGGGACCTCCGTGGGCGATGCGGCGTGCATGGCGAGGACGGCGCAGATCATCGCGCAGGGAGCGCGCGCGGGAGCGTGCGTCGCCGTGGTCTCCGCGATGAGCGGCGTGACGAACCGCTTGATCGAAGCGGCGAAGCGAGCTGGTGCTGGTGAGAGCGGACAGGGGGCGGCGGTTTTGAGCACGCTGCGCACGCAGCATGAACAGGCGCTGAGCAGCCTCGTGCGGGATGAGGGCGCACGAAACGCTATTAGAGAAGAGCTGGAGGAAGTTTTTGCCGAGGGGAGCAGATTGTTTGAAGGGACGGCGCTGCTGCGTGAACTGACGCCGCGAACGTTGGATGCGATATCGAGTTTGGGGGAGCGGCTGTCGGCGCCGCTGGTGGCGGGAGCGGTGCGCGAACTGGGCTTCGAGAGCGAAGCAGTGGATGCGACGGAGGTGATTATTACCGACGCGTTCCACGGAGGCGCGGAACCATTGATGGACCGCACGAAGGAAGAATGCGAGGTGCGGTTGCGCCCGATGATTGAGAAAGGAATCGTGGCGGTCGTGACTGGCTTTCTCGGCGCGACAACAGAAGGAAAATTGACGACCCTCGGCCGCGGCGGCTCTGATTATTCGGCGACGATTCTGGGCGCGGCGCTGAGCGCGGATGAAGTGATTATTTGGACGGACGTGGACGGTGTGTTGACGGCGGATCCGCGGCTCGTCCCGGAAGCGCGAACGATTCCGGTGATTTCGTATCGCGAAGCGGCAGAACTGGCTTTTTTCGGTGCGAAAGTGCTGCATCCAAAAACGCTGAAGCCAGTGATGCAGGCGGCGATTCCGGTCTGGATTCGCAATAGTTTTGCGCCCGAGAGGCTTGGCACGAAAATTACGCCGGAAGGCCGCAGCATCGGCGGCGGCGTGAAAGCGCTGACGGCGATACAGGACGTGGCGCTGATCAGCGTGGGCGGGCCGGGGATCGTGGGATTGCCGGACGTTGTGGGCCGGACGTTTTCGACGACGGCGGAAGTGCGTGCGAATGTGCTCCTGATTTCGCAGTCGTCATCGCAAAACGATATTTGCTTCATTGTGTCTTCGGTGGATGCGCAACGGACGGTCGAGGCGTTGCGAAAAGAGTTTGCGCAGGATTTGGCGCACGAGAAGGTGGAGCACATCACGATCGATTCCAATATCGCGATTGTTGCGGTGGTGGGCGAGAACATGCGCGGGACGCCAGGAGTTGCGGGTCGGACGTTCAACGCGCTGGGCCGTGAAAATGTGAACTTGATTGCGATTGCGCAGGGATCTTCGGAGTCAAATATTTCGTTCGTGGTGGAAGAAAAAGCGGCGAAGACCGCCTTGATCACCGTGCATCGCGAATTTGGTTTGGGCGCGCCCGCGAACTAGAACTTGGTCCGCGACCGTTTGCTAATTTGGCTTTTCGTCGTCGGGCGGAATTTTTGTGATATCGCTGATGTCGGTGATGTCGCCGATCGCGCGGGGAGAGCCGCTAGGTTCCTTGACCATGCCATCGAGCGTGGTTTTGGCATGTTCATCGACAGCGCCGACGGCGGCAACCAGGCAGGAATAGAGGAAGGCTTTGATGCCTGTCCGGAACTGCTCGGTGGATTGTTCGGTGGTGCGAGTGACGTCGTCGATCATGGTGCGGCGGCGATTTTCGCAGGCGGCGCGGCTTTCCGCATCGAGAGCGGAGAGGGCGGACCTGACACGCTCGGTGGTTTCGGAGATCGCGAGATCGACTTGCACTTCGGCTTGACGGCGGAACTCATCGAGAGTGGCGCCGGAAGCGCTGTGCAAGAGCGCGCGGGATTCGGCGACGCGGGCGTCGAGTTGTGCGGCGGCTTCACGCGTGACCATGCGCGTGGCTTCCATCACACGAACGAGCTGGCGATCGGAGATGCGGTCGGCGGCGGCTTCAAATTCTTCGGTGGCCTGGCCGAGCGATTCGTCAAGCCGGCCGCGTGTTTTCGGCCCGATTTCGCGGGTGGCTTTGACTATAAAATTCTCGGTTTCGGAAAGATGACGCTGCGTATCGGCGGAAAGTTTTTCCAGGCGCTCGGCGATTTCTTCGGCTTGCGCGCGGTAGGCGTTGTGCTGCTCTTCCCAGCGGCTTTGGACTTCGCCGAGGCGCGACTCGAGATGGCCGAGAATTTCTTCGCGGGAGGAGCGCATCAGCGATTCCATGCGTTGCTCGGAAAATTCGCCCAGTTGCTGAAGATTTCGTTCGCGGACGCCTTCAACCCGCGCGAGGGCCGTGTCGATGGCTTCCTCGAGATGCTCGGATAGCGCGTTCTGCACAACTTTTTCCGCGGCGGCTTGCAGCTTGCCTTGCATGGCGGCGACTAGCTGATCGATGGTGATGGCGACACGCTCTGGTTTTGACGGAGCGGCTTCCTTTCCAGTTTGCGCGCCGGCTGCAGCGTGGAACGGCGACGGAAACTCCGTTACCTGACTGGTCCTTGCTTCGCTTGCGCTGGCACTTGGCGCGAGAGTTGGCGGGAATTCAGGAACAGCCGCTGGCGGCGCGGGTGGTTCGAGCGCCGGAGCCACCGCCGTCGCCATACTCGCCGAAGATGTACTGCCTCCCAGCAAGCGATTCCAATCTGGTGGCGCGGGAGAAAGATTCCAGATGTTCGCTGGTGATTCGAGTTCAACGCCGACCTGGAAGAGTTCGCGAGGGCTTGCGGGGGGATGGACGGATTTCACAAAGGCACGAATAACTGGAGAGATGGTTTCTCCATCGGGCTGGAGGACGCGAAGGCCGACGGCAGCTCCGACGGGATATTCGTGGCGCGAGGGATAGCGGCAGCCGTGAAGATTGAAGCTGACCGTCGATGTCTTTTCCTGGAAAGAGAGTCCGGTTTTGGTTTGGCCGAGCACAACGAGAGGAACGGTGCGGTCGATGCGCGTGCTGCGGCGGCCTTCCAAGCCTGAAAGAGAATGAAGATGATCTGGTGGAGCGGTTAGGCTCACTTCTTTCCTCCGAGTTACCAAACGGGAAGCCTACCACCGTCTTGGCGGCTCGTAAAAGGAATGTTAGGTAAGGAGGTCAACGGTCGAAAGCTGGAAGCGGAAAGTCGAAGAAAAGCGTCAGGAATACTCCCGTTCTGCTTGGTCAGTGATGTGCCCGGTCCGTACCCCCGTCTTCGGCCCCCTCCCTCCCTCGCTTTTTTAAAGTGTTGATTTTAAATGTGTTAGAAGAAAATCTAACTTGTTCTCGAACTGCGCTGTTCTGAGGCAAAGGTGCGCCGGAACCGTATCCCTATCGGCTTTAGTTCGCGTCACAGCGCAGCGGGAGTATCTTCGCTACCGGTCGATGTGAGACTCCGGGAGAACACAAAGCTGCCGGAAAGGTGATAGGCGATGTCGTGCTCCTACGACATCAAGTAATTCCCCCCCAGCGTTAGGGAGTTGGAGCAGGGGTGCGAGCGGCGAGGTAGAGGCCTAGGACGCGGAGGTGGCTGGTGGCTTCGCGGACAGCGGCTAGGGCGGATTCGAGTTGGGAGGAGGAGTCGGCTTCGACGTCGAGGAAGAATTGGTATTCCCAAGGGCGGCCGTGGATGGGACGGCTTTCGATTTTTTGGAGGTTGACGCCGTGCTTGGCGAAGGGTTCGAGAGAGGCCAGAAGAGCGCCGGGGCGATGGGCGAGGCGCATGGCGATGGACATTTTGAGCGTCGGCGGCGATGCCAATCGCTCTAACTGACGAACGCGAAGCTCTGCCATGAGATCAGTCAACCCGGAAGATCCAAAGCTCTCCGGATTTAAAAACTCGCGCTCGCTTCCACCTTCGCGTTGTGCTGGGATCAGAAGAAAAAAGCGGGTGAAATTTTCTGGGTTGTCCTGGATGTCTGAGGCGAGGATAACGCCGGCGTAGTGTTCGGCGGCGCGACGGCCGGCAATGGCTGCAGAAGATTTGTCGCCGCGGGCGAGGGCTTCGCGGACGCTGCCGGCGGTGTCTTCGGCGGGGACGCGCTTCAGTTGGGGATGCGTGGTGAAGAAGCGTTCGCATTGTGCGAGCGCCATGGGATGACTCGCGACGGAACGGATGGCATCGAGCGTGGCACCGGGGCAGCCGATTAAGTGATGCTCGATGGGGAGAATGGTCTCGGCAGTGATGGTGAGGGCGCTTTCGAGGAGAAGATCGTAGACGCGGACGACGGGGCCTGCGAGGGTGTTTTCTACGGGGGCAAGGAGAGCGTCGGCTAGGCCTTCGCTGATGGCGCGGAAGGCGGCGTCGAAGGTGGGGCGAGGGACAGTGGTGATGGCTTCGCCGAGGAGTTGGACGGCTGCTTCTTCGCTGAAGGCGCCGGGCTCGCCTTGAAAGGCTACGCGCATTTTTGCGTTGCCTGCCGGATTGGGTGCCGCGGTCATGCGTGGGCCAGCCTTTTTGCTTTTGCGAAATTGGGCGGCGTCACGGGTTGGGCACAGGAAACGTGTGACGGGCCGCGAGAAACCGCGCCCTATGATGAAATGAAAACGGGGCGGCTGCAAGCTGCGGCGTTCCGGCGCGAAGGTGAGTACGTCCATCCGAGAAACTACGCAATGAAATTGCCGATGCTCGTAAAAATTGTGCCAACGCTGGCGCTGCTGGGACTTGCCGTGTGGCTCGGGACGAGCGAACATTTTTATAAGTCAGCGTTGCTTTCGCTTTTTTTTGGAGTGACGCTGGCGAGCGTAGTATTGATTCATTTTCGCGTGCGGCCGTCGTGGCAGGACGCACTTTGCGTTGCGGGCGGGGCCGTTTTCTTCACGATCATCGATTTCGGTTTCTTGCATTTCGCGCCCAGCCTGGCGGGGATCGCTTCTTATCTGGGGATCAGCAGCCTTTCGATCCTCGGCCTGCGTGCGATTTGGTCGCACGGCGCGGAGCAGGAGCAAATGGCTTTGGCGTTTGTGCCTGCGCTGCTTTTTGTGACGTCGGACTGGGGCAGCACGATTTTGCTGGGGTGGACGGAGAAGGCCAATCCGAAAGTGCTCGATCTTTATTTGTTTTCTTTTGATTCGAGCCTGCGAGTGCAGTTCGCGTTTTTGGTTGGTCAGGCTTATGCGCTTTGGCCGTGGTTTAAGGCCGCTGGAATGTTTTTTTACGTTGGGCTGCCGATGGTCATCGGGCTGGTTTACGCGGGCCAGCTTCTGCGGGATCGCACCCGAGCGGTGTCTGCGATGATCGCGTTTCTCATTACGGGGCCGGTGGGTGTGATTTTCTACAATCTTTTCCCTGCGGTTGGTCCGATTCACATTTTCCTGAGCCAATTTCCATGGAAGCCTATTCCCACAGACCAAGTGACGCGCCTGCTGGTGGAACCCATTGCGGTCGCAGGTTTGCGGAATTGCATGCCGTCGCTGCACATGGGCTGGGTGTTGCTGGCGTGGTGGTATTCGCGAGGGCTGTCGGTTTGGGAGCGCGGGATCGCGATGGCGTTTTTGGTGTTCACAATTTTCGCGACGATGGGGACTGGGGAGCATTATTCGATCGATTTGGTTGTGGCTTTTCCTTTCGCAGTGTTTGTCGCGGGGCTCTGCGCGCTGGGCTTACGGTGGAACGCGCGGTCGCGAGTGGCGGCAATTGTGTACGGCTTGTTGTTGACGCTCGGATGGATTGGCGCGCTTCGCTTTGCGCTAAAGATTTTTTGGGTTTCGCCGGTTGTACCCTGGATTTGCTGCATTGTGACGGTGGTGTCGGCCGTCTTGGTGCAGAGAAGCTTGGAAGCCGCCACGGATGGCCGGAAGAACCAGGAGAAATTTGCTGCGAGCAGCGTCCCCGCCCAAGTCTCCCAAAGCTAAGTTGCAAATCGGGTGTTCCACATTGGTATCGGAGCCACATTGGCAGCGAATTCCGGAGAGGGGCTTCGCAGAAGATCGTCTCCTTCGGCGCATGGCGAGGTATACTGCGCCGAGGGACAAGGAAAATGAAATTGGCGAGACCGGAGGCTGGGGAGTACGCAGCCTACTACGAGAAGTATATTTCGCTGTTACCAGGAACGGACGTAGCCGGGGCGCTCGAAGCCCAACGTGTGCAGACGATGCAGCTCTTTGCAGGGCGGAGCGAGCGGGACGGCAATTTTCGCTACGCGGCGGACAAGTGGACGGTGAAGGAAGTGCTGGGCCACATCAACGATTCCGAGCGAATCTTCACGTATCGGGCGCTGCGGATTGCGCGGGCCGACCAGACGCCGATGCCGGGGTTCGAGCAAGACGATTACGTGCGGAGCGGCGGATTCAACGAACGGCCGCTGGCGAGTCTGGTCGAAGAGTTTGCGCATGTGCGAAGCGCGAGCCTGGCGCTTTTTCGGTCACTAGGGCCGGACGCGTGGTTGCGGCGGGGCACGGCCGACAACAAGGAAGTGAGCGTGCGGGCGCTGGCGTTCATCACGGCGGGGCACGAACTGCATCACCGGCGGATTCTCGAGGAGCGCTACTTTTCGGCTATTCCGCGCGCGTGAACCGCGCGGACTAAGTCGGATTTTACAGCAACTGCAGCAGCTACGGTCAGCCGCGCTATAGGCCAAGACCTGTTTACAGGCGAATCCCTGCCTGATCCGAACGAAGGTAAAGACATTCAGGCAGTGGAAAGAGGACGGTTAGGTGGTTTGAAGGGCGGCAAAGCTCGGGCCAATGAAACTGACCGCTAAACAGCGCAAGACTATCGCTCAAAAAGAGGCTAAAACCCGTTGGAAGTAATCTCGTAACTATCAGGATACAAAGGCATTGTAGTTCTTCCTCGACAGAATTCAGAGAGGAGTTCATTCTTTGACTACCTAGGGACGCAAGTCTTTAGGGCTGGTAGTATCGAATTTACGCCCCACTTAGGGACAAAATCCTGGGTGGGGCGGCTGATTTTTAGGGCGTAATTTCCTATACCTATATATGTCCTACCACGTGGCTGCAATTGATCGCATGCGCTACCGCTATAAGAACTTCCCTCAGATGCGTTGGTTGTAAAAGCCGCCGAACCCGCACGTGATTTTCTAGCGGTCTGTCTAGGCGAGTAAAGGCCGCGTGTGTCAGCATATCCCCCTTCGCCCATATATCCGTATTTTGTGCCATGCAGGGATAAATGTTTTGCGGAAGACGGTAATGCCAGCCTTCAATGACATTCCGAGGGTCCAAACTTAGAGGGTCGCACAAATCCACTAGTGAAATTGCACATGAGAATTTGTCCGGGGTCCGGGGCAAACGTTATAGGCATCTGCTAGGGTGCTCCGCTAATCAAAGTCTAACCGAAATCGATGTTGGATAACGTATTATAATTAGAATAGTTATCATACACAACTTACTAAGGACGGTCACAGAGTCTATTTGAACGCTGTAGGAGCCAAATGACACCACTACCGTATTTCGGGCTAGGTTGCGGGGGCCGTGGGCGGCTGCTAAAATTGCTGATTTGCCGGGTTGCCGGCAGTCGTGCTGAAGGCTACCTGCTGTTTGCCGGAATGGGTATCCCACAGAAATTGCAGGCGTTTGCTTCTGGGCCGATTGTAGTGGCAAGCGCAAAGCCTCCAAAGAGTGCAGAACCGCGGAGAAACCAGCAGAAGAGGCGAGCGTGAGAACGTTCGTCTCGGAGGGCAGAGGCTCCGCGGAAGGGAGATTACGAGTGGCAAAGTATGATGTGGCGATTATCGGGAGCGGTCCGGGCGGATATGTGGCGGCGATCCGGGCGGGCGAGCTGGGATTGAAGACCATTGTGGTGGAGAAGGACCCGTTTCTGGGCGGGACGTGTTTGCATGTCGGGTGCATTCCGACGAAGGTTTTGCTGCATCACGCCGATGTATACGATCACTTCAAGAATGGCGCGGAACTGGGGTTTGAGGTCAGCGGGCTGAAGATCAATTGGGCGAATATTCTGGCGCGGAAAGACAAGATCGTGAAGAAGCACGCGAAGGGGATCGAGTTTCTTTTCAAGAAAAACAAGGTCGAGTGGGTGCAGGGTTGGGGGCGATATGCCGGGCCTGGGCGCGTAAGCGTGGATAACAACGGGAAGAAAAGCGAGATTGAGGCCGCGAATGTTTTGCTGGTGAGCGGGTCCGAGGCGCGGGCGCTGCCGGGGATCGAACCGGATCACAAGACGATTTTGACGAACAGGTCGATTTTGGAGCTGCCGGATATTCCGAAGACGTTAATTGTGGTTGGGGCAGGCGCAGTGGGCGTGGAGTTTGCGTCGATTTACAACACGTTTGGGACGCAGGTGACGATATTAGAAGCGCTGCCGCGGGTTGTGCCGGTCGAAGATGAAGACGTTTCGGTGGAGCTGGAAAAGGATTTCAAGAAAAAGGGGATACAGATTTTCACGAGCAGCCAGGTGGACTCGGTGAAGAAGGACGCCAAGGGCGTGACGGTTTCGTTTAAGGATAAGGATGGAAAGGCACAGACGCTGCAAGCGGAGAAGCTGCTATTGGCAGTGGGGCGCAAGCCAATGACCGAAAATTGTGGTCTCGAGAAGTCGAGTGCGAAGCTGGATCGCGGGTTTGTGCTCACGGGCGCGAACTTCGAGACGGATGAGAAGGGATTGTACGCGATTGGGGACATCGTGGCGGGGATGCCGCAGCTGGCGCACGCGGCAATGATGGAAGGGATTGTAGCTGTGACGCACATCGCAGGGAAGAAGACGCAGCCGATTTTGAAGACGCGGATTCCGAACGCAACGTATTGCGAGCCACAGATCGGGTCGATTGGGTTGACGGAGAAGCAGGCGCGCGAAGCGGGGTACGCGGTGAAGATTGGCAAGTTTCCGTTTGTGGGGAACAGCAAGGCGACGATTTTGGGGAACCACAACGGGTTCATCAAGGTGGTTTCGGACGAGAAGTATGGTGAGGTTTTGGGAATTCACATCATTGGGCCTTTGGCGACGGAGATTTTGGCGGAGGCGGCGGCGACGTTGAACCTTGAGGGAACGATCGACGACATGATGAACATGATTCACGCGCATCCGACCGTTTGGGAAGGCATGGGAGATGCGTTTGCTAGCGTGAAGGGATTGCAGATTAACGTTTGAGACCTTGCTTGTAGGGGCGCAGCATGCTGCGCCCCTGGAAAGAAAAATCGAGCTGCGATGAAAGGCTGCCAGATTATCGAGCTTGGATTGATTGGATACGCCGAGGCGTACGCGCTGCAGAAGCGCGTTGTGGCGGCGCGCAAGGCAGATGCGATTGGGGATGTGCTGTTGCTCTGCGAGCATACGCCGGTGATTACGCAGGGTCGGAACGGGAAGCGCGAGCATCTCTTGGTTTCGGAGAATGTGCTGCGGCAGCGGAATGTGGAGTTTCACGAATCGAGCCGCGGCGGGGATGTTACCTATCACGGGCCGGGGCAGTTAGTGGGGTATCCGATTTTGCAGCTTGGGGCGATTCGGAAAGATGTGGTTTGGTATGTGCGGATGCTCGAAGAGGTGATGATACGGACTTCGGCGGAGTTTGGGATTAGCGCACATCGCGAAGAGGGGAAGACAGGGATTTGGGTAGCGGACGAGGAAAAGGATTTTACCCAGAGTTCCGGGAGAGAAGAGGGAATCGCGCCGGAGAAGTTGGGGGCCATTGGGGTCCATATTAGCCGGTGGGTGACTTCGCACGGGTTCGCTTATAACGTGGCGACGGATTTGCGGAATTTCGATTTGATCGTGCCGTGCGGGATTGTTGGGCGGAGGGCTACTTCGCTAGAGAAATTGTTGGGGCGGGCAGTGAGTGTGAGTGACATTCGGCCGCGGATGGTGCGGCATTTTGGAGATGTGTTTGGGCTGGAGATGAAAGCGGAATCGCGGGAAGAGTTATTGGAGAAGCTGGAGATCGCCGAACAGATGATCGCGGTGCCAGCCTAGGGAGTAGGAATGAAGAAGGAATTGACGCGGCAGCAGTATCTGGACTTGTACTACTACATGCGGCTGAACCGCGCCGTGGAAGACACGATGGTGAAGCTCTTCCGGCAGAACAAGATTGTCGGCGGGCTGTATTCGAGTCTGGGGCAGGAAGCGATTTCGGTGGGAACGGCGTACGCACTGGAAAAGAAGGATTGGCTGGCGCCGATGATCCGGAATATCGGGGCGCTTTTGGTGAAGGGCGTGCCGCCCCGCGACGTTTTCATGCAGCACATGGCCAAGTACGATTCGCCGACGAAGGGCAAGGATGGGACGAGCCACTTCGGCGATTTGGAAAACCTGCACATTGTTTCGCCGATTTCGATGCTGGGCGATTTGATTCCGGTGATGACCGGGGTGGCCATGGCGGGCCGCTACCTCGGACAGAAGATTGTGACCATGACGTGGATCGGGGACGGCGGAAGCTCGACGGGCGTATTTCACGAAGGGTTGAATTTCGCAGCCACGCAGAAAGCCCCGTTCGTATTGATCCTGGAAAATAATTTGTGGGCGTACTCGACGCCGGTGAAGCGGCAGGTGCCGCTTGAGAATCTGGCGGATCGTGCGAAGGCGTATGGAATTTCGAGCTACATTGTGGACGGAAATGACGTGGTCGCGGTCTACTCGACGGCGCTGGAAGCGGTGGAACGGGCACGGGCGGGCGAGGGGCCGATTCTGATCGAAGCCAAGAGCTTCCGGCGCCTTGGGCACGCGCAGCATGACCCGGCGGAATATGTGCCTAAGGAGATGCGGGCTTACTGGGAAGGGCGCGATCCCATCGCCCTCTATGAGAAGTTTCTCGTGGCCGAGAAACTTCTCGACGCGAAGAGCAAGAAGGTGATGGAAGAGAAGATTGACACGCTGCTCGCTGCGGAGCGGGAGTTCGCCGAGAATTCGCCAATGCCGCCGCCGGAATTCGCCGCGACGGGAGTTTACTGCACTGGTGACGACTGCCACAAGATTCAGCCCAAATGGGAACGGCCGATTGCCGAAGTGACGCCCCCGAAATCGAGCGTCAAGGCGGTCTGGACCGTGGCGGGATTTGGATCCGGCAAGAGCTCGGGCGGAGCGAATGCCCCGATCCATTTTGGAGACACGAAGAATACCATCGAGATCCCGGCGAGCGGCGGCAAGGCGCCGGGGAAAAATGGGGCGAAGCCGGCGGTGAAAAAATCGGCGAAAGCAGCAGTGACTTCCGGCGCCAAGAGAAAGGTGAAGAGATAGCCATGGCGCCCGATAACAAAACGGAAAACGGCACGCAAATCACGTTTCTCGAAGCCATCAAGCAGGCGATGTTTGAAGAGATGGAGCGCGACCCTGCGGTGGTGCTGCTCGGGGAGGACGTCGGCGTGTACGGCGGGGCGTTCAAGACGAGCGAAGGACTGCTGGAGCGTTTTGGATGGGAGCGCGTGATCGATACGCCGATCAGCGAGAGCGCCATTATCGGGGCGGCTTGCGGGATGAGCTATGCAGGGTTGCGGCCGATTGCGGAGCTGCAATTCATCGACTTCATCGTGTGCGCGTTCAACCAGATTACGAACTTCGTGGCCAAGGGACATTATTTGTGGAATGCGCCGGCGCCGATGGTGATGCGCGGGCCCTCCGGTGGTTTCGTTCACGGCGGGCCGTTTCATTCAGCGAATCCGGAGATGTATTTCGTGCACACGCCGGGATTGAAGGTGATTTATCCTTCGACGCCTTACGACGCGAAGGGATTGCTGAAAGCGGCAGTGCGCGACAACAACCCGGTACTCTTTTTTGAGCACAAATTCCTTTACCGGCGGATCAGAGGCGAAGTGCCGACAGAGGATTACACCGTGCCGATCGGCAAAGCCATCGTGCGGCGCGAGGGGAAACACCTGACGATTATTTCTTACGCGGCTATGATGCACACGTCGCTCGAAGCGGCAGAGGCGCTGGCGAAAGAAGGTATCGAGGCCGAAGTCATCGACTTAAGGACTTTGCTGCCACTGGACGAAGAGACGATTTTGCAGTCGGTGCGCAAGACCAATCGATGTTTGGTGGTCCACGAAGATACGAAAACGGGAGGAATCGCTGGAGAAATTGCGGCGATTCTTTGCGAGAAGGCGTTTGGCGATTTGGATGGGCCGCTGATGCGCGTGACGGCGCTGGATACGCCGGTGCCGTACTCGCCGCCGCTCGAGGAGTATTTTTTGCCGAACGCGAAAAAGGTTTTTGATGCTGCGAAGGAATTAGCGCGGTACTAGATCATTTTTTAGACGGGCACAGCATGCCGTGCCCGTGCGTAGGAATTGAAGCCGGACAGGAGAATGCAGATGGCCACAGACGTAGTGATGCCGCAGATGGGGGAAAGCATTTTTGAAGGGACGATCACCAAGTGGCTGAAGAAGCCCGGCGACAAGGTCGAGCGGGACGAGCCTTTGTTCGAGATTTCGACGGACAAGGTAGACGCGGAGATTCCGTCGCCTTCGGCTGGAGTGCTGAAGGAGATCAAGGTCAACGAAGGGCAGACCGTACCGATTCAGACGGTCGTGGCCGTGATTGACGGCGCGGGCTCGGCGGTAGCAGCGGCGCCAGCTCCGGCTCCGGCACCAGCGAAGGCCGCAGCGCCACCGGCTCCTGCTGCGGCTGCACCTGCGCCGACTCCAGCGCCCAGGCCTGCGGCAGCCGCCGCGCCATCGGCACCTGCCGCTGTGCCTCCGCGCTCTGGCGGAGAACGCATTCACAGCTCTCCGCTCGTGCGCCGTATGGCTGCGGAGCATGGAATCGATCTAACCACGGTCCCGGGTACGGGCGCGGGCGGGCGGATCAGCAAACAGGACATCGAGGCGGTCATTGCGGCGGGTGGAGCACCAGCTGCTGCTCCGCCGAGCGCTCCAGCAGCAGCGCCAGCTCGGCCGGTCATGCCGCCGCCGTCAGCTCCGTCCGCGGCACCCGCGCCTCCGGCTGTTTCGGGTGGACAGGTGCACGTGGCGTTCGAATCCGCGGTGCCGCGCGAGAAGATGTACTTCGGCAATTACACCGTGGAGCCCATGAGCAACATGCGGCAGCGCATTGCGGAGCACATGGTGGCTTCGAAGCGCGTTTCGGCTCACGTTTATTCGGTGGACGAGATCGACATGACCAAGGTGGCTTCGCTGCGCGCGAAGTCCAAGGAGGAGTTCGAAAAGCGCTACGAGACCAAGCTGACGTTCATGCCGTTCTTTGTGAAGGCTGCGGTGGCGGGGTTGCGCGCGTTTCCGACGATGAACGCGTCGCTCGACGGCACGAACGTGATTCTGCACAAGGAGATCAATATCGGCATCGCGGTGGCGCTCGATTGGGGGCTGATCGTGCCGGTGGTGAAGGGCGCGGACGAGAAGAATGTGCTCGGTATCCAGCGGACATTGAATGATCTGGCGGAGCGCGCTCGCTCGAAAAAGCTGAAGCCCGAAGAGGTGCAGGAAGGGACATTTTCGATCACCAATCCTGGGGTGTTCGGTGGGTTATTCGGACTTCCGGTGATCAGCCAGCCGAACGTGGGCATTCTGGGCCTGGGTATGATTGAGAAGCGGCCGGTGGTTATCAATGATTCGATCGCCATCCGCTCCATGTGCTATGTGACGCTGAGCTACGACCACCGCGTGGTCGACGGGGCTGTGGCGCACCAGTTCCTTCACAAGGTGAAGGAGACGCTGGAGAACTGGTCGGAGCCAGTCCTCTAAGCGGGTTCTTCCGATACCGGCGACGAGTGGTCGATGCTTCCTGTTGAGTGGAGTTTCCGGGGCTTACCCACTGGTTTTGGCGCGCCCGAGTTTCCTGGATTCGGACACCTGTCCGAATCTGGGACGGCTATTCCCGCAATTGGGCGCGGCTGGGCGCCGTTTGAGTCCTAGCCATCCCTCAATGTATCCAAAAGAAAGGGCTTACATCAGATTCAAGGTGGAAGCCAGCCTGCCCCTACCTCTTCCGAGACCGTTGCTGAGATGGCCATAATACAACCGCGAATCTTGATTGCCGACGATCAGCCCGATGTGCTGAACGCGCTGCGCTTTTTGCTGAAAGGTCAGGGGTATGAAACAGAAGCGGTGACATCGCCGGCCGAGCTCCTGCGGTGCCTGGCGGAGAGCGAGTTCGATCTATTGCTGATGGATTTGAATTATGCGCGGGACACTACCTCAGGCCGCGAAGGCCTGGACTTGCTCAGCCAGTTGAAAGAAATCGAGGATGCCCCGGCGATTGTGGTGATGACCGGATGGGCGACGGTGGGTTTGGCGGTGGAGGCCATGCAGTACGGCGTGGCAGACTTTGTCGAGAAGCCGTGGACCAATACGCGGTTGCTGGAGATTCTCGAAAAGCAGATCGGTTTGGGGAGGGAGCGGCGCGCGACGCGACGCCGCGCTGCGCAGGAGAACCAGGATCATAAAGAGATCGCGCTGCAGTTTCACCACCAGGAGCAGGAAGTAGCCGAAGCGCGGTCCATCCAGCAGGGGCTCTTGCCAAAGAGCATCCCACAACGGCCGGGATATGAGATTTCAGGCGCGTGGCAGCCGGCGCAAAGCGTCGGCGGAGACTACTACGACATTCTGGAGTTCGACGACAACTCCGTTGGCCTGTGCATCGCCGATGTTGCCGGGAAGGGGCTGCCGGCGGCGCTGCTGATGTCCAATCTGCAGGCCGCGGTGCGCGGGCTGGCTTCGCCTGCGCTGGCACCCGACGGTTTGTGCTCGCGGCTCAATTCGCTCGTTTGCCACAACACCGGCGCCGACCGCTTCATCACGTTTTTTTACGCGCGCCTCGACGGGCCGGCAGGGCTGCTGCACTACGCGAACGCGGGACACAACGCGCCTATTCTGCTGCACGCCGACGGATCGCACGAGCGCCTCCAGGCGGGAGGCGGAGTGCTTGGCGTTTTTCCCCGTCAGAAGTTTTCCTCCGGGGACGCCCAGCTGGCGACCGGCGACCGTCTCATTCTCTTTACAGACGGCGTGACGGAAGCTTGCGACGCCGCGGGCGAAGAATTTGGCGAAGTGCGGCTGCTCGGTTTGCTGCAAGAGAACCGGATGGCTGCTGCTTCCGCCCTGCAAGAAAAAATCTTGGCGGCCGCCGGCGGATTCAGCAGCGGACAATGGCATGACGACGCGACGCTGCTGGTCTTGTCAGTTTCGTAGCGGCGGGCGTACGCAAGTTCGAGTGACGTGCTTCCCTCTCTCCGCGATTTCCGAGGAGCGGAATCAAAATCATTGAATCATGGGCTTTAGTTTTCCGATCCAAACCGCGAAGTGATCCAGAGGAACCGGCTCGATCCCAGCGTCGCGAAGCGTGCGGTCCACGAAACGGTTGCGGTCGTTCTGGTCCGTCAGCGCAATATCGGTGATGGCGGCAAATTCGGTTTTGAGCGAAGCCTTGGCGGCGATCTGCTCTGCCGTGTAAGCAATTCCTTTGGCGTCGCCTGGCGCTCTCGATACAGAGAGCGTGTGTATGAATCCGCGCGTGCCGTTGCGGCGGTAGCTGTAGTCGATGCGCATGGGATCGCCGGGGAACGTGAATTCAGAGGCGCGGACGGATTTTTGGACTTTGTCCCACAGCTGTGCATGACGAAAAACCTGCGAGCAGTAAGAGCGCATTTGCGCGCGTGTTCCTGGCGCGCCAAAGTGGGCGGGTGCCCGGAGCACAGCCACTTGGTCGTCATAAATGCGCTCGAGCTCAGCGTCCAGATCGTTCGAGATCGCACCTGTTTGGGGAGCAAGTTGGAAGGCGTGTGAGAACGTGTTATCCCACTTTTCAACGAGCTCCGGCAAACCGCCATCTAGCGTGAGAGTAGATTCAAAGCGAGCCTCAAGCTCGGCACGCAACCCCCGCAGCAACGCTTCATCCGCTCCCGGATGCAGGCGCCGCACGCGCGTGAACTCATCTTGGTCCTCAATGAGGCGCAAGCGACGCTCTCCTGTTCGCGGGTCGAAAACCAGCACGCCGATATTCAGCCATTCGTCGCGCATGCGGTAGGGGCTGTAGCGCAGGATACGATATGCGCAGCCACGTTCATTTTGTACCGATTCTTTGGTGGTCTCAGTCATGGTTCACATCCAGTCAACTGTTCGTCGGGCAGAAAGTCATGCAGCCGCAGCCGAGCCGCTAGTTCGGGTCCTAGCAGTTCATTGACCAGGATGCGACCGTGCTGCGGGTTATTTTGGAACTTGACGACGTTGTAGTTCCCGTCCGAGCAGCGCATCGGGTGCGATTGTGCGCCGCCCCGCATCCGGCGTAACTGTTCCAGTGCCCGCAACATGCGCGGCTATGCTATCGGCAATAATCCATTTCGGCAAGGTGCCTTCTCGTAAACGAGACGGCTTCCCGTTTCGAGAGACTTGCCGTGCCCAATCGGGAGCTCGTCCGAGGGCGCCGCGTCCCAGAGTGGAAGGGGATCGTTTTCAAAAAGAAAAGGCTTGGACCATAGCAGTCTGTTAGGAACAAGAGGCCATAAGAAGATGAAAGCGATGCTCCGGTTTTCGGAGCATCGCTTTCCTCGTGTTTGGCTATCCAGAGGCATAGAGAACGGCGGATTGCAGGTTGTTTTGGATTAAGAGTGGCTTTGTTGCGCGGGGATATCGTGCAACGAAGCCGCTTTTATTTTGCAGGCCCAACGCGGAGGCCCACAGGTCGGCGCGCAGCAGGGAGATGGCCTGCGGCGTGGTGATGCGGGGACGAGGGCGTTGCGGTTGCGCCCGTTGCCAGCGCGGGCGGGGCAACGGTTTATGGGTGAGATGGCCGTTTTCCAGCGCCAGCAGTAGGAGCGCGTAGACAAAAACGAAGAACGTTGCGGTGGTGCGCACGGCAGGATCGCTGCGGACCTGCGGCTGGCCGAAACCGAGCAGTGTTTTTTCGTCGCGGAAATTGAGTTCGATCTCTTCTGTGGCGCTCGGCGTTATGTGGCGCTGACTTTGATAGGCGATCTAGCCAAGTGAAATTCTGCGGAAAAGCACCACATAATCTGAAACGTGCCTCCAGTCTGATCCTTGTATTGGCATTAGTCTTCATTGCATTTGCGGCCCGATAAGTTATCTTTTTGCGGATGCAACTTTACCGGTTACCGCGTCAGAACCGAAGCCGCCCGGCGGCGGACGGTCCTAGATTATTGGAGAAAAAGGGATATATCCACCGCTTGAAAGGTGCCAATTCTGGCAGCACTTGGAGGGGTTTCTCAACACGCTCCATTCGACCATACGTTCCTGATGCGAGGCTTAACTGTCACTTTGAAATGGCGACGGAATTGCATGCCCTTAACCCGAGAGCGAAAGAAAAAAACCGTTCCTCTGACTGGGACTAAGGCCAGTTCTGTATGACACTCCGCACGACTGTTCTTCTGCTTGTCCTTGTTGGTGGCATGGTGCCTCAAGCAAGGGGACATCGCGATGCCCCTCGCCAGATCCTAGGCGCGTGCGCAGCATTTGCTTCTGATGGAACATCAGCCGCGGCTTCGATTGATGCCAACAGTATTTTACTCGAGATTGCGCAGCCTGCTGGAAGCGTCTCGCACCTTAGTCAACCTCTTCACAATTCGATTGCGATGCCGCAACCCGAACGTAGCGCACCGTACGTTTGCAACATCTATGTTGACCGGAAAGGTGACTTGGTCGCCGTTGGAATTGCGGGCCGATTTCCCGCGGAGGGTCAACTTCAAGTTACTGTCGCGGACCTGAAAACTCTGACATGGATCGGAGATTGGGTGGTTGTGCGTGAATCCGGATTTTACTCCCCCTCGTTGGCTGGCTTTTTCGAAGAAACCACCTCGCTAGCAGTCACCGGTGAGCCTTCTACAAGCGACGGGAGAATACAACATGGGTCGTTTGCGACCCTATTGTTCGACCCAACCGGGAAGCAACTTACGCCAATGCCCACGACCCGAATCTACGCGCACGAAACAGACGTTTTCCCGAAGTACGCCGATGCCCGCCACAACCGACTGTGGTTCTTCCGCTGCGAAGCGGTATCGGCGCCCATGTCTCGACAGCCGTTGTGCCCCGTTGGTTCCGTAACGCTTGCACGAGACGAACTGGCATCACCTGAGTTCACCCCGTCTGTTCATGGCAAGAAGCGCACCGACATCTGGTTTCTTCCCCAAAGCTTTGCTGCTCCCGATTCCGACACGATCCTTGTCGCAGAGGGCACTACGCTCTGGCACGTGGGTATGCAGGCGCAAACCGTGGACAGCCTAGTGCTCCCAAAGCGTGTGCGTTATCCAAAATTCGAGGAAATACATGGCACAGCCGCTATTTCGCCTGACGGTCAGGTTATTGCTGTGCCTTTGAATCTGTACTCGCTCGCATTTCCGTACCTGGTGGACAATTACGTCTATAAAGGAACAGACATAGCGGTCGTGCGGGTACGCCCGCTTCGACTCCTCGCTATCTTGCCGCACAAAGGTGCGCCCGGTCCCATCGCGTTCGCTGTTGACCACCGCCAAGGACAGGTCACGATTCTCTTCTATAGGAAAGACCATTGGGAACGTCATGAGCTGGACGACACACATTTTGGCGCAGATTCGTCTCCTAGTGCCCGGTAAAGTCGTGCGGGCTCAACCGGACATGTTCGTACTAGCAACAATATGAGTCTTTCCTAAGACGATGGAGAATGTTGCGAGGACTTTCTGGCCACTGTGACGATTAGCTGGTGGTAGTGCTCTTTATGGCCAGTGTGCTTTGTCAGACGTTGACAACGTAGAGTCGGATCGCCTTTCCACTTTCAAAAAGGAGTCCGACTCAATGTTTAATCAATTGTTCTTCCGTTCCGACGCGTTAACGCGCCAGCTTTCGGCCCCGCTCGTTCACGAACGCCGCCAATATCTAGCTCACTGTGCGGCGCAAGGAATGTCCGAGTGCACCATGCGCATGAAAGCGCGACTCTTGCTGTCAATCGCAGAGTATCTGAGATTGGCCGAGCGGCCCAACCACACAATCACCCTTCTGGAGATCAAAAAAGCGGCAAGCCGATGGTCGAGGCACAACCGGCCTTCGCCAAATAGCTCGCATGCCAAGCGGTCGCGGGAATACTTCATGGCACAGGCGGCTGAATGGCTGACCTTTCTCAACCGTCTCCAGGCTCTACCAAACCGGCAACTGTCTATGACCAGATGTTGGCCGAATTCAGAGCCTTCATGGAAGAAGATCGAGGTCTGTCGCCGGCTACAGTTAAAGGCTGCCGCAGTTCTGTGCGGCCATTCCTTATTCAACTGCTTGACGGAAAGCGCGCTCTTCAAACGATCACCGTCTCTGATGTCGATTCGCTCCTGGCGCAGAAAGTGAATGAAGAGCATTATGCACGCGTCAGTATTCGAGACTACGCTTCATCCCTCCGGTCATTCTTTCGATACGCCGAAATGCGAGGTTGGTGCCCGGTCGGTATCGCGGCCTCGATCATGGCACCTCGCGTGTTCAAGCACGAGACGCTTCCCGCCGGACCGACTTGGGATGTTGTGCAGGAAATCGTAGACGCCACGGCCGGCGATCGCCCGATCGCCATCCGCGATCACGCAATTCTGATGTTGCTCGCCGTCTACGGCGTTCGCTCCGGAGAGGTCGGTCGCTTGCAACTCACCGATATTGACTGGCAGCGGGAAACGATAACTTTTACTCGTAGCAAGATGGCCGGAACGCACTCATTTCCGCTCTCTCCCTCTGTTGGGGCGGCGATCATACGCTACATGAAAGAAGTGAGACCGAAATCACTCCACCCACAGGTCTTTCTGACGCGGCGGGCCCCGGTTGGCCCAATCTCAAATGGGGCAATGTGGGCGGTCGTGAGCCGGCAATTGCGAGAGCGCGCTCCCTCCCTCAAGCATCACGGACCGCATTCCCTTCGACACGCCTGTGCGACCCGTCTGATCAACCAAGGGTTGACTCTGAAGGAAATCGGCGATCACCTCGGCCATCGAGACGTTGAGGCGACCCGGATCTACGCCAAAGTGGATCTCGCCAGGCTCCGCGAAGTAGCGGACTTTGATCTCGGAGAGTTGCTATGAAGCTTCAAACCATCTGCGAACGATATGCGGCCTTCCGAAAAACACTTGGTGAGCGTTTTGAAACCAATGGGCGTCAACTGAAGGCCTTTTGCCGTGCCATGGGACCGAACATTGATATCGCCGAAGTATCGCCCGAAAAAGTGAATACCTTTCTCGTTGGCAAAGGTCCACTCACAACCAGCTGGTACGTGAGGCACAACGCCCTTCTTGGATTTTATCGCTACGCCATCAGTCGGGGGTTCGTTGCGACGTCGCCTCTACCGCTGGCCATTCCAAAACAGCCACCAGCATTCCAGCCTTATATTTATTCGCCTGTTGAACTGCGCCGCATCCTGGATTCAATTGGATCGTGCAGGCGACGTCGGAGTCACCTGGATGCGCCCAGTATGCGCTGCCTTGTTCTCCTCATGTACGGCGCGGCGTTGCGGACGTCAGAAGCACTCTCTTTGACGATAGGCAATGTCGATCTTTCCTGCGGCGTTCTTACCGTCCGAGATTCGAAGTTCTTCAAAACTCGGCTCGTGCCGATCGGACCCAAGACGCTTCAGATGCTTGCCGAATACGGCAGTCGTCGAGAGAGATGCTCTAGGCGCCCCGACGCACCGTTCTTTGTGGGGCGGAACGCAAGACCCGTCGCCATTTACGTATTTGAGAGAGCTTTCCAACAGATTCGGCTCCATGCGGGTCTGCACCGCGCAGGCGGTCCTCGCTATCAACCACGCCTTCATGACCTCCGTCATACATCGGCAGTTCATCGGCTCACCACGTGGTATCGAGAAGGCAGGGACGTACAGAAACTCTTGCCACAACTGTCAGTCTACATGGGCCACACACTTTTGGCGGCCACACAGGTGTATCTGACTATGACACCGGAGCTCCTGCACCAGGCGAGCCTGCGGTTCGAGCGTTACGCAACGGGCAGGGGGCTGCAATGAATAAGGCAAACCTCCTTGGACCCTGGGTCCGGCGCTTTCTGCTTGAATATTTGGTAAGCGAACTTAACCTGGCACGAAACACCCAGCGCAGCTATCGGGATACACTGGGTCTGTTGCTACCGTTCGTAGCTCGACACGCAAGGAAGGAAATCGACGAGATTTCTGTGATGGACGTCTCGCCGGACGCGGTACGGCTCTTTCTTCGGCACTTAGAGGAATCCCGCAAATGTGCTGTCTCCACACGCAACCAGCGGCTGGCCGCGATCCACTCGTTGGCTCGCTTTGTTGGGTTGCATAGTCCCGAGTGCATCGAGTGGTGCGGGCAACTCCGCACCATTCCACGCAAGCGAGCACCTCAGTCGACAATCACATATCTCGAGAAGTCGGAAATGGATGCATTGTTGAATGCACCTGATCAATGTACCGAGCAAGGACGCCGGGATCATGCGCTGTTGATTTTTCTTTACAACACGGGCGCGCGAGCTGACGAGGCTGCGCAGGTGAAGATCGAAGATCTCTTCTTAGCCCATTCTTCGCGTGACCATTCTCTCGTTCAGGTGCGTGGCAAAGGCAATAAGCTCCGGCGTTGTCCTTTGTGGCCTCAAACTGTTGCTGAACTTTCGTCATTGATAGCGAGTCGTCCGCCGACCGATCGCGTGTTCCTGAATAGGTGTGGACGGCCCATCACGAGGTTTGGGATTCATACGATGGTTGAAAGGTACGTTCGAAAAATCTCGGCGGGTATGCCTTCGTTAGCGAACAAACGGGTGAGCCCTCATACGATTCGGCACACGACGGCGACTCACCTTCTCCGCGCGGGCGTCGACATCAACACCATCCGTGCTTGGTTGGGTCACGTCTCGCTTAACACTACAAACGTTTACGCCGAAGTCGATCTAGAGATGAAGGCCAAAGCGCTCGCAACCTGCGAGATCCGCGCCGTTCCGCAGAAGCATTGGAAAAAGGACGTCGCGCTAATGCAGTTCCTGCGGAGCCTTTCCTAGAAATTATGTGGCGTCCGGGGCTGTTCACGTGCATCCCAAGGCGAAGCGGGTCCCCAGCGCCACATAACATCGGGCGCCACAGAAGAGGTCTTATGTGGTTCACCACATAAAATTTCCCAGCGCCACAGGTACCGTTGCAGGATTTGCTGCGGCGGCAAAGTGGGATCGCTGCAGATCAGGTAAGCCGGCTTCCGATAGCTGAGTTGGGCGCCTTGGCGCAGCCGGTAGGCGACCGGGCGGACGATAAGCAGCGAGAGCTGCCGTTCCCCGCCGGCATTTTTCCAACGCAGGGGAGTGATGAACTTAATGTCGAAGTCGTAGACGTTGCCGGCGGCGAAAGCGGGCACGGTGGTCCACGGAATGGATTCCTCTCGGCGCCACTGTTCGGGAGTGGGCAGACGCTGGCCGTAGCAGCGATGGCGACCGCGGCCGTGGTTTTCCTCCGCGGTGGTGGGCAGCGCGTAGAGGCGAGCGTCCTTGCGGATACGCCCGAGAAGAGTGGTGCGCGGGGGAAGATCTCGTAACACGGTGCGGTTGGTAAAGGTGGCGTCGGCACAGACCAGCAGTGCGCGCGAGGCACCGTCGGCGAACTGATCGATGGCCTGCCGCAAATGCCGGAGGCGTTCTGCTCCGCGGCGGCTGATGGCGGAAGCGGCCGAAGCCGCTCGCCAACTCTGCCACTCCGGCCCAGCGGGATCGGCGCGGCGGGAAGGTTTTCGCGGCGAAGGTGCGTGCTGCAAATCGACGGGGATGGCACGGGCCGCGCTGACCGGCGCTCCGGGAGGCTCGGGCAGCGCCACAGAAATCTGCAGGAAGCGGCTGGCCCAGATGAAATTATCGGCAAAGTGGGGTCCCAGCGGATCGCGCCGCCAAGAAGTTCCAGCGATGCGGTGGCCGCGCTTGCGAAGCAGCGTGTCATCGATCAGCGCCACGATCGGACTAGCCGGCGGCAGGGTTTCCAGCACCCGGCGCAGGGGAACCCGCCACAGGGCCTCGCCGTCAAGACGCTCGCGCTCGAATAAGCGATAAGCCGCCGACCAGTCGTGGAACTGTTGCCCGGTGGCACACAGCAAGCCGGATAGCGTGCGACGCCCCAAGCAGGTTAGGGCGGACAGACCCAGCGTGCGCGCCCTCTCGAAACAGCGCCGCTGCACAAAAGCAGTACCCGCCTGATCGAACAGCGCGTTCCAACCAGCCATCACACCTTGCCGTGTTTCGTTTTTTTTAGCGCCGTCACGGAAACTTTGCGGCGGCGGAGCAGCAGTCGGTTCTTGTCCTCTACGATCCACTCGACGACCTCGCCGCGGGTGAACTCCAGGGCCTGGGCGACGGCCGAGGGGAAGTTGATGTACCACTGCTGACTGTCCTTACGCTGGATGAGTTGAACCTTGGTGGGGAATCCCATAAGGCAGGCACCTCCTGATATCTAGTCATATAACTAGATACAAAGAAATGCAAGAAACCGCCTGTGGAGTTGTTGCGGATTCACAACGGGGGAGGAGCACCTTCCGAACTAGTCAAAGGGCCAAACACGAGGAAAGCGATGCTCCGGTTTTCGGAGCATCGCTTTCATCATTTCTTTACAATTCTTCAAGAGAGTTTCGTTACAGAATGCCGTAGCCCAAGGCTTCTCGTCGGTCTAAAAACCTGGAGACTCGCGAAGCGTTAGCGCCTCTTCTTTTTCGCTGCTTTCTTCGCCTTCTTCTTCTTTGGCTTGGCTTTTGCTTTTGCTTTTGCTTTTGGCTTGGCCTTTTTGGTCTTCGCCTTGGCTTTCTTTTTCGGAGCCGCTTTTTTGGCCGGCTTGGCCGCAGGCTTCGGGGCTGCTTTGGCTGCCGGCGCCGCCGCTACGGGCTCTTCTTCGGTGATGAGGATCTCTTCTTCCTCGGTCTCCACGATCTCATCACCGCCGCCCAGCTCGTCTTCCTCCTCCAGCCGTGACAGTTCGTTGTCGTCTTCGAAGTTGTCCTTCTCGAAATCCATACCATCCTCCCGAGGGGCACTCCACAAGCCTTTGGCCTGTGGGACGCTGCATCAGCTGGAGTCGCTAACTCCCCTCCGCCGCATGGCCGTTGTTATCGTACTCCTGCAAGCTTGTCAAGCATTCTGCAACTTGGGCGCAAGCCTCGGGCGATTCTCGCGGTTCGAGAGCGCATCAAAAGGCAACCTCCTGGCAAAAGTCCGCGTCTAGCCAGTTTCCGGGGACTCTTGTATCTAATTATAAATAAAAGACTTAATTTTTATTGGCAGCGGTCTGGCTGGAAGAAGATGCTTCGGGAGAGGCATGCGCCTTGGAGCTTGTTTTCGGGCGGCTGTGCTCCGGTGCTATTTCCGGCGCCCCGCCGACGGTGTAAATGCGCAGCACCATGCCGCGGCTCACATGATTGGTTTTCATGTGATTCCACTTGCGCACGTCTTCTGTGGGAACGCTGAAACGGTCCGCGATTCCGCCGAGCGTGTCGCCCTTGCGCACGCGATAGCGCACCAGTCGGCTCTTGGATTCGGCGGGAGCGGCGGCGGGAATAATCAATTTTTCTCCGACGTCGAGCGCGGCGTGGCGATCCAGATTATTTGCGTCGGAAATCGCCGCCGGTGTCACGCGATATTTTTTTGCGATGGAAGTCAGCGTCTCGCCGGCTTCGATGCGGTGCCGCCGCCAGCTCACCCATTTGTCCGCGGGAATGTCCGCAATCTCGGCGGAAAATCTTTCGGCGCTGCCCACCGGCAGATGCAGCTCGAAAGAGGGATCGTCCGGCGTGGCGAGGCGGAGCAGCGCAGGATTTAGATTGCGCAGTATATCGACATCCACATCAATCGTCTCGGCCACCAGGCGCAGATCGATGGCGCGGCCGGGCTTCACGATATCCGTGGGCACGGGCTGCTCCGGATCCACCTGGATGCCGTAATGCGCGGCGTCCTTGGCGATGAGCGTGAGCGCAAGAATGATGGGAACGTAATTTCGCGTTTCGCGCGGAAGCACGTTGCGTTTGTAGAGCTCCCAGAAATCGGCATAGCCCGTGCGCTCGATGCCCTTCTGCACGTTTCCCGGACCGCAGTTGTAGGCGGCCATCGCGAGATACCAATCGCCGAATTGTCCATACAGGTCGCGCAAATGCTGGGCGGCCGCGCGCGTGGCTTTTTCCGGATCCTGCCGCTCGTCGATCCACCAGGTGTGCCGCAGTCCGTACTCCATTCCGCGATAAGCGACGAACTGCCAGATTCCTCGCGCACCGGCACGCGAAAGCGCCAGCGGCTGAAATGCGCTTTCCGCTTGCGCCAGATAGATCAAGTCTTGTGGAACGCCTTCTTCGTGCAAGACGCGCGAAATCATTTCGCGGTAACGGCCGGAACGACGCAGGCCTGTTTCCACGATAGCGCGACCCCGAGGCGTCTGGAAGAAATTGAGGAAGGAGAGCACTTCGTCGTTCACGGTGAGCGGCATGTCATGCGAGATGTTCTTGGCGGCTTCTTCCGCGCGCGCTTTCAGCCGCGGATCGACAGGGAAAGTCATCTCCGCTACTTCGTCAATGGCAGCGGGCACGGCAGGCGGTTCCTGAAAACCGTCGCCGGCGCGGAAGGCCTGCAATTCGTAGCCGTAGACGGTATCGACGACGCGATGAAACAGCTCGCTGAGTTTTGGATCGCTGTTCGGGTCGTAGCCGCTCTCGAGCATCCAGTCCACGGCGTCGTCAAAGTCGCGGCGCGCTGCCTCGAGATGGCCTGCTTTGTAGTTTTGCTCGCCGGAAGCGAATTTGGCTTCGACCTGGGCGATCAGATATTCCTTGGGGCTGGGTGCTCTCAGCGCCAGCGCGGCCAGCCATTCGGGCGAAAGTCTGCGCAGAGGAAGCTCGCCGATATTGCGGGAAACCTGAGGGGCGGCGGTATGGGTTGGTGTCAGCGCCGGGACGCGCGCCTGTACGCTGTTTTTCGCTGCATCCTCGCAACCGGCTCCCGCAAAAGCCAGGGAGGCCAGGAGGATCGCATACAGCGCGGTCTGAAGGCTCGGGCGCATCTCCTTATGTTAAGTAGCTGTTACAGCCCAGGTCAACGTATTCCGGCAAGGGAGGGTTGACCTACTCAATACACGGCTTGGGCGCCCCCCAGGTTCGTCTTGTGGCTGTTCTTCGCGGGACCGCCCGCGATAAACTCTGACGCGAGGTGTTTCACGTGAAACCCACTTCTATCGCCCATCTTCCGAAAGCAGCTTTGACCGCGCACCTGTTTGCGGTCGTCTTGTTGGTCTTTTCTCTCAGTCCGGTACCGCTTCACGCACAGAGCAAGAGTCTTTCCGCTGACAAGCGCGCGCAGATCGAAAAGGCTGCTTCGAGCTTCATGGCTGCCAACAGCGTGCCGGGAATTTCCGCTGCCGTCGTTCAGGATGGAGAGCTGGTTTGGTCGGAAGGGTTCGGAATGGCCGATCTCGAGAATTTTGTTCCGGCGACGGCTTTCACACTGTTCCGGCTCGGTTCGATTTCCAAGCCCATTACGGCTACCGCCATTCTGCAGCTTTCGGAGCGCGGAAAATTGGATCTGGATGCCGAGGTGCAGAAGTATTGTCCGGCATTCCCCAAAAAAGAGTGGCCCATCACCTCACGCGAGCTGCTCGGCCATCTGGGAGGCATCCGGCACTACAATCCGGACGGCAAAGGCGACATTGCCGAGGACAGCGCGAAGCATTTTTCCAGCATGCAGGACTCACTCGAAATCTTTGCCGGGGATGCGCTAGTTGCCAAGCCGGGGACGAAATTCCACTACTCGACGTATGGTTACACGGTTCTTGGTTGCGTTCTTGAAGGCGCCGCTGCCGAGAAATATATGGACTACGTGAAAGAAAATGTTCTTGAGCCTGCCGGGATGGCGGAAACGCGGGACGACAATTTCTTCGGAATCGTTCCCCACCGCTCGCGCTGGTATCACAAGGACAAAGCCGGAGTCGTCCTGAACGCTGGAGTCCTGGACTCCAGCTATAAAATTCCTGGCGGCGGGCTGATCTCCTCCGCGGATGACATGGCTCGGTTCGAAATCGCCATTATGGCCAACAAACTCCTTAAGCCGGCCACGCGCGACCTGATGTGGACACCTCAGAAAACGACGGACGGTTCCCGGAACGATTATGCTCTCGGCTGGGGCACGGAAAAGAAATACGGTCTCGCGCTTGTGGAGCACACCGGCGGCCAGCAAGGCACGAGCACTTCGATTGTCCTCGTCCCGGAGCGGCACGCCGGGATCGTGGTCCTTGCCAACATGGATGACGTCAATTCGGCCGCGCTTTCCACGGAAATCCTGAAAATCGTGCTGGACCTCAACGACAAACCTTAGAGGCGGAGCTAAGACCGGCCGAAGCTTGCGCGGTGTTTACGGCCAGTCTCCAAAAACGGCATCCATCGCACCACCAAACCAATATTCATAAAACCCCTCGTCGCAGGAGTTCATCGTGTCCCCGTATTTTTCCTTGTAGTGCTTTCCCCAGTGCGGCCGGCGACCGTCGGAGTCCGAGAACGCGTATTCTTCCGATAAGCCCCAGGAGCTGAAGACACGTCCCGATTTTTTCATAATGTCCGGATCCGCAGCCAAGGCTGCGACGGCGCGTCCTGCATACAACGGCGTCTCCGACGCCGCATAGTTCGGATCCTTTTTGACCGCATCCTGCCAATTGGCCTCCGTCACCCCAAAATTCTCGAGCATGGCTTCCGAGCGCAGGAATCCCGGCGTCAGCGCCACCGCTGCCACGTTCTTTCGCCGCAGCTCCCGCGCCATCGCGAACGCCAATCGAATCACCGAGGTTTTGTTGAGGTCATAGAACAAATGCCCGCGATAGGAATAAGAATCTCCATCGCCGACTTCCACGATTAGCCCCGGGCTATTCGATTTTCTAGACGTCTCAATCAACAGCGGCGCCGCGAAGTGGCTGGTAATGATATGGGTATGCAACACGTTTCGCAGGTTGGCAAAACCATTTTCGAGGTTCGCCTGCCAAAATGTTTTCCCGAAATCCTGCGGAATGAGTTCGGAAATGTCATTCACAAGGATGTGCAGCTGGCCTTGTTGTTTCCGAATCTTCGCGATCAGCTTGGCGACTTGCTTCGCGTCTATGTGGTCGAGAACCGCGGCAATCCCTTTTCCGCCGCAGGCGGTGACCATGTTGGCAGTCTCTTCGACGGTTTCCGGCCTGCGCGCATGGTCAAACGGCGACACTTTTTTTGACTTCGGGCGCGGCAAGCGGTTGGCCTTCGTGCTGCGCCCGGTGCAATAGACAATCGCGCCGGCTTCGCCGAGCGCGAGCGCGGTGCCGCGCCCGACGCCGCGTGTAGCTCCGGCGACCAGGGCCACGCGCCCTTTCAGATCAGGGAATCGATACGTGTTTGGCGAGGTCATGGCCACTCCGTCCCTCATCCACTCTTCGGCAGCGACCTTCGGGAAACTCCCGCGTAACTCACGCGAACGACTCCGCTCGGATGCGCAAAAAGTGCCCCGAATTATAAATGAGCATTCAGCAATGTCAAGCTGAAAATGAATGGCTATTCAGATATAATCGGCGGGCTGCCATCGGCACCATGAGCCCTCGTCCCCGCGAAACTTCCGACGAAGAGATCCTCGCCGCGGCTGCGCGCGTCATGCAGCGCCGCAGCCCGACGCAGCTTACGCTCGCTGACGTCGCCAAGGAAGCGGGCGTCGTCCCGGCCACGCTTATTCAGCGCTTCGGCACCAAGCGGGCTCTAATCCTGACCCTTTGCCGCTCCGCTCCCTCCGGCGTTGCTCAGCAATTCGCCGCCGCGCGCGCTCAACACCAATCGCCGCTCACGGCGCTTGTCGAGCTCTACGCCGATTGCACCTCGTTTGCACCGACCCCCGAAGCCATGGCCAACGGTCTCGCCTGGCTCCAAAACGACCTGACCGATCCCGATTTTCATGCCATCACTCTCGAACAATTCCGCGCCATCCGCGAGGAGACCAAAAGCCTCCTGGACGCCGCCGTCTCCGCCGGCGAACTTCGGCCCTGTGACACCGCCCAACTCGCCCGCCTCATGCAGCACGCCAATGGCGGTGCCATGCTCGCCTGGGCCGTCTACCGGCAAGGTTCGGTGGCTTCCTGGGTTCGCCGCGAGTTGGAGGCCCTGCTTTTGCCCTACCGCATGCCTAACAAGAGTCCGAGACGGAAACATAAATCAAAGCGGCGAAGAGCAGGCTCCTGAGCGCGCTGCATTCCCGTTTACACGCGCCGCGCCGCGATGGTAGTGTGCCAGCGAATCGTTATTGTTCGAAGATTTTCGAGCGGCTCGCGCCAGCGGCAAATCGTTTATCGGGTGGACGGAGCATGAAAAACAAAACGAGCTTCTTCGCTTGTGGATTTCTCTGCGTCTTGATGTCTCGAGCGCTCTGTGCGCAGCAAACGCCAGCGGACGCGCCCTATCTGAATCCCAAGGTTCCTGTCGAACTGCGCGCCGACGACTTGATTTCCCGGATGACGCTCGAAGAAAAAATCGACCAGCTCGGCCACATCGCTCCCGCGATTCCGCGGCTTCGTGTTCCCGCATACAACTGGTGGAACGAAGGGCTTCACGGTGTTGCCCGCGCGGGGTACGCCACAGTTTTTCCGCAAGCGATCGGCATGGCTGCCACATTCGATGAACCTCTCCTACACGACGTGGCCGACACGATCAGCACGGAATTTCGCGCGAAATATTCCGCGACGGTTCATCCTGACGGTTCGACGGACTGGTATCGCGGCCTCACCGTCTGGTCTCCGAACATCAATATCTTCCGGGATCCGCGCTGGGGACGCGGCCAGGAGACTTACGGCGAGGATCCTTTCCTGACCGCTCGTCTCGGTGTCGCGTTCATCACCGGCCTGCAAGGCGCCGATCCGAGCTTTTTCAAGACGATTGCGACACCGAAACATTTTGCGGTTCACAGCGGACCGGAATCCACGCGCCACAGCGTGAACGTGGAGGTCTCGCGCCACGACATGGAAGAGACGTATTTGCCTGCGTTTCGCGCGGCGATCATCGAAGGCAAAGCGGATTCCATCATGTGTGCGTACAACCGGCTGAACGGAGAGCCTGCTTGCGCAAATTCCGTTCTGCTTGGGGAACACCTTCGCAAGGATTGGGGCTTTCAAGGCTACGTTGTCTCAGACTGCGGCGCCGTTGCGGACGTCTATAAGGGCCACAAGTTCACGCCAACTGCCGAAGCCGCGGCGGCGGCCGTGTTCAAAGCTGGCATGGATCTTATTTGCGGCTACTCTCGCAACAATATGAATGCGGATCCCCAGGGGATTTTGGGCGCAGTGCATCAAGGCCTGCTTTCCGAGGCCGATCTGGACCGCGCCTTGCGCCGCTTGTTCATTGCGCGTTTTCGGCTTGGCTTGTTCGACCCGCCGGCTTCTGTTCCCTACTCCAAATTGACAGCCGCCGACAATGACACGGAAGCGCACCGGCAACTCGCGTTGCGCATGGCGCGCGAATCCCTGGTATTGCTGAAAAACAAAAACAATTTTCTTCCCCTGAAGCACGCGCCTCCAGCGATCGCCGTGATCGGTCCGGATGCCGACAGCCTCGATACTCTCGAAGGAAACTACAGCGGCACGCCTTCGAATCCCGTTACGATCCTGGCCGGCATTCGCGCGCGCTTTCCACAATCCAAGATCGTTTTCGTCCAAGGCACCGGGCTTGTCGGCCCGGTTACGAAATCGGTTCCTTCGGACGCGCTGTGCACCGATCCGTCGTGCAGCGAGCACGGCCTGAAAGCGGATTATTTCCGCAACATGACGCTCGAAGGCTCTCCCGTGATAAGCCGCGTCGATGCGGCCGTCGATTTCAGTTGGGGCGATTCTGGCGTTTCTCCGCAACTGCTGAACAAATATTCGGTGCGCTGGACCGGCGTGCTCGTGCCGCCGGAGTCGGGCGACTATTTGCTCGGCTTCACCGGCGAGGATGGCTTTCGCGTTTCGCTCGATGGCGCTCCGCTCGTCGAAGACTGGACACTCCATCGCCCCGCCAACACCGAAACCAAACAACTCCATCTCGAAAAAGGCCGATTTTATTCGCTGAAGATCGAATACTTTCAGAACATCCGGATCTCCGAAGCACGCCTCATCTGGAGCCTGCCCGGCGGCGAAGAGGCGCAGGCGTTCGACGCAGCTCGGAACGCCGACCTTGTAATCGCCGTGATGGGTCTTTCTCCGCGGATCGAAGGCGAGGAGATGAAAGTGAGCGCCGACGGTTTTTCGAGCGGCGATCGCACGCGCATCGATTTGCCCGCTCCGCAAGAGCAACTCCTCGAACGCGTCGCTTCCGCCGGCAAACCGACTATTCTCATCTTGACGAACGGCAGCGCGCTGGCCGTCAATTGGGCCGACGCCAATCCCAATATTTCCGCCATTCTCGAAGCGTGGTACCCCGGCGGGCAAGGGGGAGCGGCCGTGGCCGAAGCGCTTGCGGGCGATTTCAGCCCGGCTGGCCGTTTGCCGGTCACTTTCTATAAATCCCTCGACCAGCTTCCGGCCTTCGATGACTATTCCATGGCCAAGCGCACGTACCGGTATTTCAATGGCGAGCCGCTTTATCCCTTCGGTTTCGGCTTGAGCTACACGTCGTTCGCCTACGATCAGCCGACAGTGGATAACACACAAGTTTCCGCCAACCAGGCCGTCACTATTTCCGTCAACGTGAAAAATACCGGCTCCGTTGCCGGAGACGAAGTCGTTCAGCTCTATCTCACGCACCCAGGTGTGAACGGCGCACCACTCCGTTCGCTAGCCGGCTTCGCGCGCGTGCATCTCGACCGCGAAGAGAAAAGGGCCGTGAAGTTCGTTCTGCGCGACCGCGATTTGAGCATCGTCGATGAATCCGGCAAGCACCGCATCGTGCCCGGCAAAGTCGAAGCATGGATCGGTGGAGGCCAGCCAATGGCCACATCCACTCTTGCTAAGCCAGCCGGCGCGGCAGCACAATTTACAATCACCGGCGAAGCCGCGCTCCCAGACTGACGCTCCCAGACCGATCGAGGCTTGGGGTTCGGGCGCCCACTGAAACAAATGTTGTAAAAATTCCGCTTGCATTTGGCGGAAAAACTGGTAGCCTGTAAATGCGTTTGTTGCTCTTGTATCGCCTTTGGATGTGTAAAGCGGTCGCAAGGTCAAACTTGCGGCCTTTTTTTACGTCCGGAGACAGCCGTAACTCTTAAGAGGGGTTCGGATTTCGAGGCATCAAATAGCTCAATTTAGTAATGCTCGGTTGCAAGTCAGCCGACAGAAAAGAGTACAGCAGTGAGTAAAGAACAAGGAACAGTGAAGTGGTTCAATGCCAGCAAGGGCTTCGGGTTCATCCAGCGCCAGAGCGGTGAGGACGTTTTCGTCCATTTCTCCGCGATCGTGGCTGATGGCTACAAGTCGCTGAATGATGGCCAAGCGGTTGAATTCGAAGTGACCAAGGGCCCCAAGGGCCTGCAGGCCTCGAACGTCCAACCCCTCTAATTCCACTTCACAAAAATACAGAACGGGCGGCGCGCTTCGGCGTACCGCCCGTTTTTGATTTTGGTAGCACTGAGTTCCGTCTGTGCTCTGGTCTGAATCGCTACGCCAGGCCGCTCACCTGGATCGTCTCACCCGTCACGATCGCCACTTTGCCTGCGAGCGACATTTTCATTTTTCTGATCTCCCAGCGATCCACCGTCGGGGCCAAGGGACGGTCCGGATTGTATCGCGGGCTTAGGCCAAGGCTTGTTTCAAATCGGCGATCAGGTCTTCCGCTTCTTCAAGACCAACGGAAACTCTTACAGTGCCTGGGCTTACGTCCGCCCGTTTTAGCTCCTCGGCGCTCATGTTGTAGTGCGAACTGTAGATGGGGAGGATGACGAGCGACTCGACGCCGCCGAGGCTCGCGGCAAGGAGGAAGAGCCGCACGCGATCGCAGAAACGCCGCGCCGCGGGCAGCCCACCCTTCAAATCAAACGCCAGCATCGTCCCGAATCCGCGCATCTGTTTTTTCGCAAGCTTGTGGTCGGGGTGTGACGCCAGTCCCGGGTAGTGCACGCGCGCGACCTTCGGATGTTTCTCGAGAAATTTAGCAACAGCCATCGCGTTCGCGCACTGCCGCTCGACGCGCACTCCGAGCGTCTTCATTCCGCGAATCAGAAGGTAAGCTGCCTCGGGATCCATCGAGCCGCCCAGGTAGATGACCATGTGGCGTACGCGGTCCATCCAATGTTTGTTGCCCACGGCCGCGCCGGCGAGCACGTCGGAATGCCCGGCGAGTGCCTTGGTGGCGCTGTGCACGACGATGTCGAAACCCATCGCGAGAGGATTTTGCAGCACGGGTGTAGCGAACGTGTTGTCCACAATTGATACCAATTTGTGTTTTTTCGCGAAGGTAATCGCCTTGTGCAAATCGACAAGACGCAGCGTGGGATTCGTCGGCGTCTCGACATAGAGACACTTCGTGCGCGAAGTGACGAGGTCTTCAAGCCCAGCGAGATCGGTGCCCACCTGATGCACCTTGATTCCCATGTCCGGAAAAATATCGCGCATCAATCGGTAACTGCCGCCATAGACTTGCGCCGTGGAGATCAGTTCGTCGCCACACTTCAACACGCCAAGTAGCGCCGAGGAAATCGCCGCCATCCCCGAGGCCGCCACCACGGCAGCTTCTGCGCCTTCGAGCGAGGCGATTTTTCCCTCGGCGACAGACAACGTTGGATTGCCATAGCGCGTGTAGATGTACGCCTTGCTCTTGCCCTCGGCCCACAGTTTCATTTCCGCAATCGAAGAAAAAGTAAACGTCGAGGTGCGGCAAATCGGCGTGCCCACGGGTGCACCAACACCGTGCCGCAACGCTTCTCCGCCATGGATGGCTGTCGTCTGAGGACCATGTTTTTGTGTACTCTGTTTGATGGCGAGTTTGTTTTTCATTAGGACACCATTTTGGACGCGCATTTCGGGCCAGCAAGCACCAATTTGGCGCCAGGCGGAATGAAACAATACGTCCGCTCTCGGCGCAAGTACAGCGGCAACACGATATGGCGCGGATAGCGTTTCCACTGGCCGTTTGCTGCTGGATTATTCTGTGGGTGTATTGGTTTCTCTCCGCGCGCAACCAAAAATCTCGAAAGAAACAGGAATCTGGTCCCGAGAGAATGCGGCAGATCCTGCCGATGGCGGCTTCCTACATCCTTCTCTTTGAACCTTTCATGGGTTTCGGCCCGCTCGGATGGCGCTTTGTCACGAAACGCCCGGATGTCGAACTCGCGGGACTTCTGCTCACCGCGCTGGGAGTGGCGTTCGCGATCTGGGCTCGCGCGCACCTTGGCGCGAATTGGAGCGGCGCCGTAAGCATTCGAGCGGGCCATGAACTCATCCGCACAGGTCCCTACAGGCGAATCCGCCATCCCATCTACTCGGGAATGCTTTTGGCTACCGCCGGTACGGCGCTCGTTGTGGGCCAACTCCGCGGACTGTTAGCCGTCGCCATCTGCTTCACGGCATTTTTCTTGAAAGCCAGCAAAGAAGAGCGCTGGCTCGCAAAAGAGTTTGGCGACGGGTTTCAAACCCACGCCCGTCACACCGGCATGTTCCTGCCAAGGTTTTCCCGATCCCTGGCCGAACACGAGAGTCTGTCGCTTGAACGAAAAACTCGAAGAGTTAGCCTTCTTCTTCTGCAGCTTCCCCGTGAGCAGGTTTGTGCGCGTCGATCACTTTTTGCGCCAGCTCATTTGGCAAGTAGTCGTAGTGAGAAAACTCCATCGAGTACGTCGCACGTCCTTGGGTTTTGGAAATGAGGTCGTTGGCGTAGCTCAGCATCTCCGAGAAGGGCACCTGCGCCTTGATGACCACGTTGTGCCCGCGCGCTTCGCTTCCTGCGATACGCCCGCGCCGCGAACTGAGATCGCCCATCAAGTCGCCCGAATACTGGTCCGGCGCGTACACCTCGACGTGCATCACCGGCTCCAGCAGCGCAGGCTTGGCCATCTTCATCGCTTCTTTAAACGCCAGCGAACCGGCGATCTTGAAAGCCATGTCTGAGGAGTCCACGTCGTGGTACTTGCCATCGTAAAGCACGGCTCGAAAATCAACCACCGGGAAACCGGCAAGATAGCCGCGCGCGGCTGCGTCGCGAATCCCTTTCTCCACCGAAGGAATCCAGTTCCGCGGAATCGCGCCGCCAAAAACGTCGTCGACAAACTCGACGCCTTTGCCGCGTTCAATCGGCTCCATCTTGATGCGGCAGACGCCAAACTGACCGTGCCCACCGGACTGCTTCTTGTGCTTGCCCTCGGCGTCGGCCTTTCCGCGAATCGTTTCACGGTACGGCACTTTGGGCGGCTTCAGCGTGAGGTCCACGTGGTAGCGTTTGTGGAGCTTTGCGACGACTACCTCAATATGTTGTTGACCGGAGCCGGCAAGCAAAAATTCCTTGGTCTGCGGGTCGCGCATAAAACGCAGCGCCGGGTCTTCCTCGATAATCTTGTGAATAGAAACTCCAATTTTGTCCTCGTCAGCGCGCGTTTTGGGCTCGATCGCGAACGTAATCGAGGGCTCAGGGAGCTGCGCAGGCTTGTAGTAGATAGGAGCTGCCTTGTCGCCCAGAGTCTCGCCCGTCGTCGTCTCTTTCAATTTGGCGATCGCGCCAATGTCTCCCGCGTGCAAATCCGCAATTTCGTTGAGCTGCTTGCCCTCGACGATTTGTGTGTGCTGGAAGCGCTCCAAGGTGCCGCGGTTGAAATTCGTCAAGGTGGCATCATTCTTCAGCACGCCGCTTTTCACTTTGAAATAGTTGATACGCCCTGCAAAGGGGTCAGCTAGCGTCTTGAACACGAAAAGCGACAGCGGCTGGCCGTCATCGTACTTGCGTTCGACGCGCTCGCCCTTGCCGTTAGGCTCTGTGAAGCCGACCTGCGCATGCTCATCGGGATGGGGAAACGCGTCGGCAAGAAACGTCAGCAGACTCGCGGTTCCCACGTTGCGCAGCGCAGAAACCATGAGCACCGGAAAGATCTTCTCCGCGACGATGGCCTTTCTCACGCCCGGAATCAAATCCGCAATGGGAATCGTGCCTTCCCTGAAAAACTCTTCCATCAATTCGTCGTCACCTTCCGCCACCATTTCGACCAGCTTTTCGTGCGCTTCTTTTGCCTCATCGGCGAGCGCGGCAGGAATTTCTTCCGTCGTGGGCTTCCCATCTCCATCCGGCTTGTAGATATGCGCTTTCATCGCCACGAGGTCGATCACCCCGCGGAATCCTTTTTCAGAGCCAACAGGAAGCTGCAGCGCAACAACATTGCGGCCGAAAACTTGCTCAAGCGAGGCCATCGAGCGTTCAAAGCTGGCCAGTTCGCGGTCCATCCACGTGAGGACAAAGGCGCGGGGAATGTCGTACTCGGTGCAATAGTCCCAAACTTTTTCCGTGGTCACTTGGGCGCCGACGTGCGCATCCACGGCAATTAGCGCGCAGTCCGCCGCGATCAGCGAGGCTTTCGTCTCGGTGATAAACGTCGAGTAACCGGGGAGATCGATGAAATTAATTTTGACTTTTTCGGAGCCGCCGGGGTGCCCGCCGGAAGAGGGCCACTCCGCGTAAGCGAGTCCCGTCTGAATCGAGATTTTCCTGGCGATCTCTTCTTCGTCCCAGTCCGTCGTCGTGTTGCCTTCCGCAATTTTTCCCCAACGCGGGGTCATTCCCGCGGTGTAGAGCAACGACGACACCAGTTGCGTCTTCCCGGTGCCGCCGTGGCCGACAATGCCAACGTTTCGGATGTCCTTGGTGAGATAGCTCTTCATACAGACCTCCCTTTGCGTGGCCCCGGCGATGCCGGCGCCAACAGACGAGGTCCGTCCCGAACAATTCAGGCGCGGGCCTGCGCCTGGGTGTGCGATTCAGAAGTTGGTGGAGAGCGTGGCCCCGATGCCGGCGTCTGCGGAGTGAAGCGCCGTACAAGCATCTACCCCTGGTCCGTTCCCCAACTCCGCGGATGCTAGCACACGCCCTTGCATGCCGGCAATGTCGGTTCTTGGCCCGTAGGTGTCCCTCCGCGGCCGGGCGCTCGTCGAGCGGAAACGGTCCAAACACGAATCCTAGGCAGTTGTCCTTTGAGCCGAAGTGACCCCTTGATGCTTCGGCCCGAAACTACCATCGTCCATCCAGAAAAATACTGGCTGGATAAACTCTTCGTTCGGCCAGGGAGAATTTTCTAGGACTAGTACCCGGCAAATCCAGCCAGCGCATACTCTTCCTTCTTACTCCATGAAGACAAGCAGTTTAGTCCATGCTGAACTTCCAGCCTCCGGCCACCAGCGTGCTCGGAAACGTCCGGGGATGTTTGTCCCCGCAAGCGCAAATCGAGATTTTCGCACCATTCTATGTCTGGGGCACAGCGTTGGCAGCGCAAGTCGTAGGAATGCCACCTGTAGCACGCAAGAGATCGAGGAGGGCAATTATGGAAGAGTACCGGGAATCGAACCACAATGAAAACGGTTGGGCAGCAGGGCGGGCCGACGCAAACCGCTGGCTGGTCGTTGCCGCGGTAGCGCTGTTCGGAATCGCCGCGGTGGCCTTTGCCTACGGCTATCACCAGCAATCCGTGGCCCGGCAACTCACCCTGCAGGCTACGACCGCCAACGCGGCGGTGAACCAGATGCAAGGCCAAGTCAATGCCTTGACGGCAAAACTCAACGAACTGACGGCGGCACAGCCCTCCGCACAACCTCCGGCGGCATCCACACCGCCTTCGTCCGAGAATGCCTCCGAGTCTGCTTCGGAAATGTCCACGAAAGCTCCCGAACCTCCATCCACACCGGCCCCCTCCCTGAAACCCGCGCCGGCGAAACGTCACGTCGCCAAGCGCCGCGCGCCGGCTGTCGACAAGAAATACGAACAACTCCAGTCGCAGCTAGCCGAGCAGGAAAAACAGTTGAAAGAGACACAAGATGAGGTGGCGAAAGACCGCTCTGATCTCGAAGGAACGATCAATTCCGCTCGCGATGACCTAAACGGATCCATCGCCAAGACGCACGATGAACTCGTGGCTCTTGAGAAGCGCGGGGAGCGCAGCTATTTTGAATTCGATCTCTCCAAGGCAAAGCAGTTTCAGCGCGTCGGGCCAATCACGCTTTCGCTGCGCAAGGCCGATACCAAGCACAAGAGCTACGATCTGGCGATGATCGTGGACGACAATGAACTTCAGAAGAAAAAGGTAAACCTCTACGAACCCGTCTGGATTCACACTGAAACAGATTCGCAGCCCGTGCAGATTGTTGTGAACCGGATCGACAAGGATGCCATTCACGGCTACATCAGCGCGCCGAAATACAAGCCCTCCGAGTTGGCCGCCGCCGGCTCTGCAAGCGTGACGCCGGTCTCCGCCAAGACGACGCCGGCGAACACACCGAATCCGCAGCAGCCCGAGCAACCTCAGCAATAGAGTCGGGATCTCCCGAGGGCAGAGCGTTCAAGAAAACGCTCTGCCCTTTTTTCGTTGGCTTCCGCAAGACATAAGAGAAGGATAAATTCACGAGCGATCGGTTTGTTCCGCGTTTTTCTCGTAGCCAGGGCAGGAAACGACGGGCAGCCGGGGGTATTTGACAAATCGGGGATCGCTGCGCGATAGGTCGCAGAGCAGAAAGATGGACCCGCGGCTGGATTCGACGCTCCGGGCATGGACACAACTCGCGCAAAGCCCTGCTAGCTCTTCGGTCAGTCGGGCCTCGCTTCGATTCGCCATGTCGAAAGAATAGCGCACACACCTTCATAACCTAGAGCGACCAGATTGGCCGGTCTAACGGTGTCAGGCACCTTCTTCGAAGCCCGCCTCTGGCTCGGGTAGCTTGTCGTGATCACCTGCAAACCACACATATAAGGTAGGCAGAAGAAATATGCTCAGCAGCATCGCCCCAACAAGGCCTCCCACAATGACAATCGCAAAGGGCCGCTGGGAATCCGAACCGATGCCGCGCGAGAGAGCCGCAGGCAGCAAACCGAGGGTCGCCACAAGCATTGTCATCATAATGGGCCGAAGCCGGAGGACTGCCCCGTCGATCGCAGCGTCCTCAATCGTGTGACCAGCGGCGCGCAACTGGTTGATATATTCCAGCATGATGACTCCGGTTTGCACCGAAACTCCAAAAAGCGCCAGGAAGCCGACGCCCGAGGAGACGCTGAAATGCGTGCCGGTGATCAAAAGCGCAAGCAATCCACCAATGGGAGCCATGGCCACGTTGGCCATAAGCAGGAGTGACCATTTGAAAGAGCGAAACATCGTGTAAAGAATGCCGAAAATCAGAAGTACCGTTAGGGGCACGATCACTAGAAGCCGCGCCTCCGCTCGTTTTTCACTCTCATATTCGCCTGCCCAGTCGATGTGGTAACCGCGCGGAAGTTGGACTTGTGCATCCACACTCTTCATCGCTTCTTCCACAGCGCCGCCAAGATCCCGCCCGCGCACGCTGTACTTGATCGCGATGTAGCGTTGGTTTCCTTCACGGTAGATTTCAGAGCCACCGTCCTCTTCTTTGATCTTGGAGAGCTGTCCGAGAGAGACCCGCTCGCCAGAAGGAGACAACAGTCGAATATTCTCAATGGCTTCTTTCGTGTCGCGGTATTGCGGCAGGTAACGCATCACCAGGTCGTATCTCGCCTCACCTTGAAGTACCTGAGTAAAAGCGGTTCCTCCGACGGCAGTCTGGACGGCATCTTGAATATCCGCGACGTTGATTTGATGGCGCGCAGCTTGCACTCGGTCCACTGAGATCTGCAAATTGGGCTGCCCCAGAACTCGAAACACACCCAAATCCTCGACTCCGTTTACATGCCGCATGATATTGACGATCTGATCCGCCTGGGACTCAAGAAGCTTCAGATTATCGCCATAAACTTTCACTGCGAGCTCGCCTTTTACTCCGCTTACAGCTTCCTCCATGTTGTCCGCGATAGGCTGGGAAAAATTCCAGATAACGCCGGGAATTTTGTCCAGCTCGCGCTGCATTGCAGCGATAAGTCTCTCCTTGTCCTCGTGAAACACAGGCCGCCACTTCTCCTTCGGCTTCAAATCCACGAAATACTCGGTGTTGAAAAAGCCCGTCGTGTCGGTGCCGTCATCCGGGCGTCCTACTTGGCTGGTGCATTGAGTGACTTCGGGGAAAGAACAAAGCACAACACGGGTTTCGTTCGCCAAACGAGTGCCCTCAGTAGGTCCCGTGCTGGGAGCAAGCGTGCCGCGTACCCAAAGCGCGCCTTCGTCGAGATGGGGCAGAAATTCAGAACCGATGACGCCGCCGACGGTGAGATAAATCGCGGCGGCAAATCCGATAAGGGCTCCGCCCACCGTAGCCAGCCGATGTTCAATCGCCCACTTCACTGCACTGCGATAGTGCTTTTTCAGGAACTCCATTACAGGGTTGCGCCATTCGCTCACGCCCTTGCGAAACAGGACGCTTGACAGGACCGGCGCGACGAGTATCGAAAACAGAAGCGCCCCGAGCAGCGCAAACGCTACCGTCCAGGCCATCGGGTGGAACAAGCGGCCTTCGACACGCTGCAACGTGAAAATCGGCAAATACGCCGTGATAATGATGGCAATCGCGTAGAAGACCGGGCGCTGCACTTCGTGAGCCGCGCCACGGATGCGCTCCAGCGGCGTCTTGTACGATGTTTCCTGGTGGCTCATGTGACGAACAATGTTTTCCACCATCACCACCGCGCCGTCCACTACCATTCCGAAATCCAAAGCTCCAAGAGAAAGCAGGTTTGCAGGAATTTTATTTAGCTTGAGACAAGTCGCCGCAAACAACAGCGCAAAAGGGACCGTCAGCGCAACGATGAATGCTCCGCGAACGTTCCCAAGAAACAGGAAGAGAACAAGCACTACGAGAAAGATTCCTTCGGTGAGATTGCGCAAAACCGTATGCGTCGTGTACTCGACCAAGTCGCTGCGGTCAATGAACGGAACGACCTTCACACCCGGAGGCAAAATGTGGTCATTCAGCTCTTTGACCTTCGCGTGGATTCCGACGAGCGCTTCATCCGCGTTCGCGCCTTTACGTAAAAGCACGATGCCAGAAACCACATCGTCGTTATCGATGATCCGTCCGTCCTCGCGATGAATCGTTCTCGCGAACTGGCCGAGCCGAATCTTCGGCCCTTGCGCGACAACGGCGATATCCTTTATGCGCAGCGGCGTGCCGGTCTTGGTCAGAATGACCGTGTCTTCTATATCCTGAACATTTTTGACTAGTCCCGCTTCCCCAATATTGATTTGCTGCAAACCGGACTCGATAAAGCTGCCGCCCGCATTGGCGTTGTTGTTTGTGAGCTGCTGTTCCACCTGGGCAAGGCTCAGACCGTAGGAAATCAGTTTGTTGGGATCCACTCGGACCTGATACTCACGGGTCGGCCCGCCAAAACTCGCCACATCGACGACATCGGGAACGGCCTTGAAGTTTTTTTCAACGGTCCAATCTTCGATCGACTTTAGCTCCATCACGTCGTAGCTCGGGTTTGTACTCTTCAAGGTGAAAAAGTAGATTTGGCCAACAGGACTCCAGTCCGTGCCCATCTGCGCCACCACTCCGGGAGGCAGCGTGACCTGCGAAAGCCTCTCGAGAACCCTCTCTCGGTTCCAGGAGTTCTCCTCTTCATCATCAAAAACCAGCTTTATGTCCGAGAGCCCAAAGAGCGAGAAAGAACGCAGGTGCGTCACATGCGGGATGCCGTTCATGACGATTTCGAGCGGAATAGTTACTTGTTGTTCGATCTGTTCCGCCGAAATTCCCGGCCACTGCGTGATGATCTCCACATAGTTGTTGGCAACGTCCGGATACGCCTCGACGGGAAGTTGATGGAACGAAATCGCGCCCCAGACAAGCAACAGGATCACCGCCGCGAGAACAAGAAAACGATTCTCTAATGAAAAATCGACAAGTCTCTGAATCATTTATTGTTCCGCCGTGTTTTGCAATACCAGAGCGTTGGTCACCACCTGCTGCCCCACACGCACTCCAGCGACGACCTCCTGCATCTTGTTCGGCAGCGCCTCACCTGCCGTCACCTCCACGCGACGGAACGTCTTATCCCCGGCCGGGACGTAGACCCAGTCCCGGTCATGCAGGTGCAAAATGGCATCGCCTGGAACGGCGGCATGCGCTTCTTTTTTTTCGCCGTGGAACGTCGCCGTCACGAACATCGCTATTTTCATCAATCCGGGATTCTCTATTTCGATTCGCACTTTTGCTGTCCGCAGGTTGGGATCGAGAATCGGTCCAATGTTGGCGATCTTTCCGCGAAAAATTTTCTCGGGATACGCGTTCAAACGAACTTCCGCCGTTTCGCCCAGATGCACGCTGGCCAGATCGTTCTCGTAAACATCGCAGAGAATCCACACGTGGCTCAGGTCGGAAATCGTGAATGGATTCGGCGATCCGAGGCCCGCCACCCCCGCCGCGTTTGTGACCTGTTGGTCGGTAATCACTCCCGACACGGGTGCGTAAACATCCACAATCCCGGACGGGTGGTCCAGCGGACTGCCCAGAACGCGAAGGTGTTCAGCCGCCGTTTCAACATCTACTCGCGCCTTGTTTTCCACGTCTTCCGCGGTCTGATAATCGTTCAAAGAAAATGCGCCCTTTTCGTACAGCAGCTTGGCCCTCTCAAATTGGGTGCTGGCCAGTTTTTCGTCGGCCTCGGCCTTTCGATAATCCGAAAAGGCCGCGGCAATATCCGCGCTTTGCACGCGCATCAGCAGTTGTCCCTTCTTCACCGTGTCGCCGAGCCTCGCTTTGATCTCGACCACGCGTCCCGTGGCAATCGATATCACTGGCACCGTTCGCGACACGTCGGGACTCACCACCCCCGTGGCCACTAACTGACTGGAAGCGGCGTGCTCGATCGCCGTGAACAGCGGAAATTGGTCCGGGTGCTCGACCTTAACCACATTCACGTCTTCTTCGTGCTCGACCTTCGCCGCCGGCGGCGCTTCCGCCTTTGGATCAACTTTACCTTCGCCGCAGCCGCCCGCAAGACATGCCAGAGCAAGCGATAGGGCCAGGTATTCCGCCCTCATGCGAATCATCGTCAGACCTCACGTCCTGCCGCGAAATTCACTTATCTGGCCGCAGTCAAATAAAAAGCCAAATAGCTAAGTAGCCGCTCGATCGATACAGTCCTGCCTTGGCCATTCGAAATAGTCGGATAGGGATGCGCACTGACAATCAAGGCACGATACAGAGGCCCCGAGCGCGCGAGTTTCTGGCCTCTTCAAGAAGATGATCAAGACGGAAAAGCGAATGTAGGAGGAGCCCGGCCGAGCAGCGAGAAATCAAGCGGCCGGGTCACGCCGGAAGAGACCTGCGAACCCATTTTCCCGGGCCGCGATGGCGCTCCAAAGAACGCATTTCTTTCCTCGAGTTTCCCTGCCGACGAGTGAGAAGGGATGAGAGCCGCGATGTCCCACAGCGGGATCGTTCCCGTTTTCCATAGCTTCTCGGATTGCCACACGAGCGCCGGAAAGGCGGCCGGTTCGGCTAAAGTAAAGTTTCCGTGGCCATCGTTCAACAGCACTGCGACCTGTTTATGCAGCCACGCACTGCTGACCAGCACATCCAAAGCACTGTCGCCGTTTACATCTTGTGCCACGATCTGCAGTCCGCCGGCGGGCCCAGTGACTCCAAAAAGTTGCGTGGCGCCAGTCGCCAATCGCAAGCGGATCGAATAGCGCGTAGTTTTCGCGGAGGCGCTCGTTTGCAGCTCCACGGTCGCCAGATCCGGCGTTCGGTCTCCATCGAAATCCGCAATGGCAAAAGCGGAATTGAACCCCAGCGAAGAACCGGTCGGCTGTTGCGCCGGAGGACTGCCGGCATCAGCAAAACAAGCCGCACCAGGAAAAAAACAGAGAACCACGAAAGCCCTGAGCAGGGCTCCTGCCAGGCCAAGACTCTTATGAATCCGTGAGAGCATGAACTCCAGGCAGAACCGCACTTTCCCGACACCAACTGCACGATCCTAACTGCCAGAATACCATTCCCAGGCCACAATCCGTCTGGATTCGCTCCGAATTTTGGTGAGAGACTAACGCCTGCTCGGGGGAGTAGCTGAGGGAGCGGCGCCGGGAGGCGCGGGACGAGCCGGCGGCTTACCGAAATGCGCTTCATCGACCGGTGGGTCAACTTCGATCTTTTCCACCACAATTCTTTGCGTAACATCGGATCCGGGAGTGTTGGAAACAAGCTCGAACGCGAATTTCAGCCCTTTGACCTCCCGGTAATCATGGAAGTAAGTCTCGCGCGTGACCGGGTCGCCGTTCACGGTATCGGCACCGCTCCACTTGGCCAGCAAAAATGTCTTTGTGTCGAAGAAGTAGGACGAGACTTGGCCGTCCTTGTGCGTCACCTTGAGTACGTACGTATCCCGGCCATCCACTTTCTCCGTGCCCGTCAGCTCAATGGTGTTTCCCTTGTCTTTGGCGTCCACCAGCGGGCCGTCGAAGTCGGCTTGGTTCACCGCGTCCTTCAAGTCTTCCGCCGTCATCGGCTCCGGCGCACCCGTACCCGTAATCGGGTTGATCACCCACCCGGTATCTTTGCCGTCGAAGGAGCGCGAGACGGTCTTGTCTTGAATGGTAACTTCGTTGTGCATCTTCCCCGGCCGTTTGAACTCGGCGAGGAACGGTCCGTACAACTCAGGATTGAAGTAAAGTGTGCCGGTAATGCGCTCAGTCTGGACGGCCTTCACTTTCTCGAGCCCCCCGCGTGCGGCAAGTACTTTGGCTACGACGTCGTCGGTGGTCTGTCCTGCGGCCTTCGCCGGGCTCACCAGTTGAACTCCCGCCAGGAGCCCAAATTGGAAGATGGTCAGTACCAGCGCGTGTTGCGCAATCCTATACGGCTTTCTGTTCATCGGTGTCCCATTTGAAAATCGTGGCCTTTCGCGGCCGAGTCCTTTTCAGGCCCTTTTGTCATGTTATGTGCAGAAGCATTTTGGGTCAATTTCGTTGCCTACTAGGTTCGATCTTTCTCATCGGCGTGCCGAACCGTTCTGAAGATCCGAAGGCGCCACACGATCTGCTTGACGTTCGGTCTTTGCAGGCTTCGTTCTGACCCTTCGCGCTCGTCTTCCCACGCTCACACGCCCGCATTGTGGTCCCCGCGATGAACATTTGGCAGCTTGCGGTGCAATGTAACGAAGAAGGAGCTATGATGTATCTACTAAGGTAATTGTTTCAAGACGGAGGATTGCGAAATGCCCTTTCGGGGCGCTTATCTTTCACGGGTATGGATGGGCACGAAGGTGTCCGAAAAGCTTTTGCCGTCCGTAGCCAAACCCTTGTCCGCGCATATCAAGTTAACGGAGAATTGCCAGGCCAAATGTGTCAGTTGCGACTACTGGAAGTCCCGCTGGCAGGATCACATCGACACCGATCGCGCCATCGATCTGGTGAATCAGATTGCGGACGCGGGCATTACCACGCTGCGCCTCACCGGAGGCGAGCCGCTCTTGCGGCAAGACCTGTTCCGTGTGTTGAAGGCGGCGAACACCACCTCTTTCAAACGCATCATTCTGCAAACAAATGGACTGCTTATCAAGAAGCTCCACAGAGAGATTAACGATTCTCCGATCACGAACGTCGCGGTTTCTATCGACGGCCTGAAAGAGACGAACGACCAGATTCGCGGCATCCGCGGCTACTTTGATTTGGGCATGGAAGGCATCCAGTTGCTCAAAAGCAAACAGCTTGCCATCTCCATCACGCTCAACCGCGTTTCTGCCGAAGAGCTGCAGCGGCTCAACGAAGTAGCCGTCAAGGTCGGCGCTCACATCGAGACCAATATCCTCAGCCGCAGCCTCTACTTTTTCAAGAATGCCGACATCGATTCCATGTGGCCGCACGGGCAGCAAGTTGATGAAATCGGAGCGTTCCTGCGCGACACGCTGAAACGTCCCGGCTACGAAGTGGATTATGTGAGGAAATATTACAACAATGAACCGCTTGCCGAGCCGCCTTGCGTCCTCGGTTTTCTTCAGGTCTTCGTGTTATCGAACGGTGACGTGCTAACCGGATGCTACCCTCTTAAACCGGTAGGCAATATTTTGCGCGACACTCTCGCGAATATTCTAGCTTCCGAAGCTTACGTCCAACAGGCTGCCGCCATGATCCGCCGCGAGTGCCCTGGTTGCACTTGTGGCGTGGAAAGTTCTCTGGCCATGAAGCATGCCGCTTCCAGCGCGTTTTTCGAAATCAGCAAGCTCCTAAAACGCCCGGACTCCCTGGTGCCCCGGGCCCTGGCGCCCGTCGAAAGCAAATCGCACGCTTAGCGCGGCATTTCCTGGTCCTGTCTCTGACTAGCCGCTCCCTCCGGAGAATACTGCGCCATTTCAGGTTGAGATACAGAATCAAGAGAGTTTTTTTGGTACAGTTTCAACTTCGCCTGAAGTCCGTGGCGACAGAAGCAATCCAATGTTCAAAGCGATAGACGTTTGGAAACGAATCAGCGATTCGGAAGCCGTACGGTACAGGTGTTTCCAGTGTCTTCAGACAGGAAAGTATTTCGTCCAGAGTGCCGATTTCTACCGCTGGCCCGGGAATCCGGATCAGTCAGCTCAGCTTGAGCGACAACACACCGAACTGTTCATCGAGCAAGGTCCTGACGCAAGGAGTGGCGCCTACGAGACACTAGAAGCAGCAATCAAAGCACACGATGCAGAGTTCGGTCCCGCGACTTAGGCGTTCAACATATCGCACCTTCTTCTGTTTGTTCCTCTCTTCCCGGTCTGCAACGCCCCTTGCGCCGAGTTTTTCCGCAACCTGCTAGACCAATCGAGCCGCATGCGCCGTGCTACACAGCGGTGAAGAAGGATCCGCCGGCTGTGACGTAACCATACGCCATGCGCGGCGTATTGAACGCGAAGCCTGGATTCCCTTCGCAATCGAGCAGGATGAGTCCCCCCGTGGCATGGGTCCGTTTACCCAGAAGGTGAACCGCCTCGCGCGCGACGAGCATTGCGGTGTCGGCGGCGCCGGTGTGCGATCCTGGATTAGATGGGTCTCGAGAAGACTCGGACAGACAAAAAGCATTGCTGCCGGGGCGAAGCAGGTCGGTAGCGGTTTTCGCCATAACGATCTTCATGATCGCTTCGCCGTATCCCGTGCAAGAGACGCCACCCGCCGTGGAATCGGCGTAGCATCCGCAGCCGATCAGGGGCGAATCGCCTACGCGGCCAGGAAGTTTGCAGCACGTACCGCCGGTCGAGGTGGCTGCGAAAAGTCTGCCTTGCGCATCGATTGCGACGGCGCCGACGGTCCCTTGCTCGTGGCCGCGGTGGTGCGCCGCAGCGTGTTTGTCCCGGCTGCAAACCTGCCAGGCTTCGCGTTCCGCGTCGCTGACGAGTTCCTTTGGATCGCACAATACAATCCCAACGTCTTTTGCGAAACGCTCGGCGCCCTCAGCGACAAGCATCATGTGGGGGCATTGCTCGAGGACCGCACGGGCCAGCCGAATGGGGTTGCGGATGCGCTGCAACGCCGCGACAGCCCCAGCGCGCAGCGTCGTCCCATTCATAACAATCGCGTCGCACTCGACGCGTCCGTCGAGATTGAGGTGCGAGCCATAACCGGCGTCGAACACCGGAGCGTCTTCGAGAACAACGATGGCCGCTTCCACAGCGTCCAGTGCCGAACCGCCCCGAGATAGAATCGACCAGCCTGCCTCGAGAGCGTCGCGGCACCCGAATTTCGAAGCCTCCACGGCCTCGTCGGGAATATCCCAAGCCCCGCCGTGCACAATCAGAGAAGGTTTCATCGCGACGAGAATGGCAAAGCGGCCAGAATTTGTCGGGAAGCGTGAAGTGCGGCGGTGTTCATTCGCTAGATGAAGAAATCGAGAACGAAGAGCACCGCTCCCAGAAAAAGCAGGATGAACGCGGGATTGATGTGCCGGCGAGGAAAGCGGCTAAGCGAGCGGAAAAACTGGGAAGGCACGGCTTTCAATCGAGACTCTTCGCGAACGCCGTAAAACGGCCCGATTACCGTGTATCGCGACAGGCTGCGACGGAACTCGCCGAATTCGTCGTGCACCCAAATGGAAAAGTCGTCACGATTGCGCCAAACAAGCGCCGCGCCGATTGTAAACGCCACGTAACCAAGCACAGTTAATAGCCCGAGTGCCGGGCCAGCTCCCCAATACATGCTGCCTCACAGACGACGTACCCACGTTGGTAGGACGTCAAAAAAAGTCGAATGGTTACTCTTCCTCGTGAATCGTAGTCAGCCGGACGATTTCAAATTCTTTCTGCCCAGCGGGCGTGGCCACCTGGACTTCGTCTCCAACCCTGCGGTTCAACAAAGCCTTGCCGATGGGCGAAGTGGTTGAAATGAGCCCCTTCTCCGCGTCGGCCTCTTCGGTGGTAACCAACTTGTACTCGATTTTCACCTCTTTGTGAATATCCAGCACAACAATACGCGAACCGTACCCTGATCGGTCCTTGGGAATATTGCTCAGGTTCAGCATCCCGAGGTCGCCCATGCGCTTTTTGAGCTGGCCGATTCTTGCGTTCACATACCCCTGGCGCTCTTTGGCGTACTTGTACTCCGCGTTTTCAGAAAGGTCGCCGTGCGCCCGCGCCTTGGCGATCTCTTTGGGGAGGTCGATGTTGAGCTCGTGCTCGAGATTGTCGATTTCCCCTTGCAGACGCTGCTTGATCTTCGCGAGCGGGTCAGACATGGTTGTAGGTCACCAAAAGTGGCTGCCAAAAAATGTTCGCGGAGTCCGGTTTAGCAGGATGGTTCGCCGGACCCCGCGTGAAGAAACATTATAGATGCGTCGCATTTGCCTCCACAAGGGGCACGGCCAGATAGTTTTGACCCGTTACGCTCCCCATCCGTAATAGCTGGGGAAGCAACCACTGCTGACGGATTTGCTATTAGCAGCTTTTTTGGAAGGCTCAGCGAACTTTTACTTCCACCTCCTGCGACTCGGTCTTGCCCGCGGCATCCGTGATTTTAAGAGTATAAGTTGTTGATTTATTTGGAGATACATCCACGCATTGGGCAACCGACGGCCATACGGGCTGAGGCTGGGGCTCGAGCGTAACGGTTTTGGCGTTTGCCACCCCGTAACAGAGTTGCGCCGATTCTCCGGGCCGAATTTCTTTCGGGCTCGCGTAAAAACTTAGGATCGCGAACTCTTTCCCACCCAGTTGCTCGACGGCCATGCGGTCTTGCTCGTGCTGCTTTTCCGCGCGTTCCTCGGCTGCTTGACGTTCGATGTTGCGCTTATCTTGCCAGCGCGAAACCATCACAAACACCACGCCGAGCAGAACCACAACCAGAACTGCGGAAGAATACAGCAGCGGGTTCTTCAGAAGAGATTTAGGTCCAGAAACCGGGTCAGACGCCATGAGCATTCTCCCTAGAGGGCTGAGGCTCCTCGAACCAGATTAAATTTGGATGCGGACGCGAGGAGAAAAGTGAAGGCGTTTTGCTGGCACAGTCCAAGAGAAATAGTGCCCTCGAAAACATTTCACTTCAAGGCGCGGGCCAACTCGCGCCAGGTGACGAGTTTAATGCTCTGCTGGCGCACCAAAGCCCGGAACTCCTCGCTGGTAAAGAAGTTGAAATCGCGCTGCCGCCAAGCCGCACCCCAGCTGTCGCGCTCCCTTGTGGCCGCGCGCATCTCTTCGTCATCGAAGGCCAAATGAATAATGAAGACCGTCACTCCGGGCTGAAGATTCTTCAAAGCCGTAGTGTAAAAATCCATCCATTTTTCCGGCGGCACTCCCGGCTCGATGGTTACGGTGTGATCCACCACAAGATCGTCAGGGCTCATCGAACTTTCGAGGTATGGCCGGCCAGCAAACCAATCCCGCACCATAAACACCGGTAATTTATATTCATGTGCCACGCGCAGAACGCTCTGAAACATCTCTTTCCCATTTTCGAAGAGCCGGTACTGATGCGAGTCAAGGTGCGTCGGCCGGACACCCATCGCCATCGCTCTCTCGATTTGCGCGCGCAGCTCCAGTTCCACTTCCCTGGCGTCGATGGGTGTTGTTTCCGTCCAATTCAGGTGGAAGTACCCGTTTGAATCCACGAGACTCGGAACCTTGTCACGTGGAGCGACAGGTCCCCAACGATAGAAAACGCGTTCGCTAGTCAGCGTAAGGTGAAGCCCGAGATCTCCATCAGGATGCGCTTTCGCATACTCCGCCATTTCCGGAAACCATGGACAAGGCACCATGATGCTCGCCGAAGTGACCAGCCCGGTTTCAAGAGCTTTGATCGAAGCGGCGTTCACCGAATGCGTCATGCCCAGGTCATCGGCATGCACGATCACGAGCTTCGCGTCCCGCGGGTATCCAAGTCTTTCCGCTAATGATTTCGCGACGGTTTGCGCCTCCGCCGTGATGGAAGTGGCTGCCAGCAGAAAAAGAGTTACTCCCAGGATCTTAGTCATCGTTCGAAAAACCCACAGAGAAAACTCAATGTTCGGCGGCAGCTGTCGAAGCCGGCGGATTTTTCACATACGTGGTCAGCCAGTTGTTCATCTCCCAGAACATGTGGAGCACAGATTCCCGCCCCTGATACCCATGCGATTCCAGGGGCAGCAGCACGAATCGCACTGTCGCTCCGTGCCCTTTCAACGCGCTGAAAAGCCGCTCGCTCTGAATCGGAAACGTCCCGGAATTGTTGTCCGCCTCGCCGTGAATCAACAAGATCGGCGTTTTAATCTTGTCCGCAAACGAAAACGGCGACAACTGGTAATAAATCTCCGGCGCCTGCCAGTACGTCCGCTCTTCATTCTGAAAACCAAACGGTGTCAACGTTCGGTTGTACGCCCCGCTTCGTGCAATGCCAGCCTTGAACAAATCGCTGTGCGCCAGCAGATTCGCGGTCATGAACGCGCCATACGAATGCCCCATCACCGCCACGCGATTGCGATCTACAACCCCGAGCCGCACGCCCTCATCAATCGCCGCCTTCGCGCTGGCCACAAGCTGTTCTACGTACGTATCGTTTGGCTCCGTATTGCCCTCGCCAATAATGGGGATTGTGGCGTTTTCGAGCACCGCGTACCCTTCGGTCGCAAAAGGTATCGGCGAACCCCAAGACAAAACCGCGAACTGGTAAGGCGATCCCGTAACCTGCCCCGCCGCGGCCTTCGTCTTGTACTCCGTCGGATACGCTTCCAGCAAAGTGGGCAGCGGACCATCCCCCGGCTTGTATCCCAGCGGCAAATAAAGATTCGCGCTCAAATCCACGCCGTCTGCCCGCTTGTAATGCAAAACCTGTTTCTTGGGCAGCGGCCCGCTTCCATACGGATTCGGGAAAAAGGTTATCTGCTCAGCATAGGAAGCCCCGATTTTTTGAAGGAAGTAGTTAGGGCTCTGTTCCTGCGATTCTCGCCGCACCAAAACCGTGCCCGCGCCAGAATCTAAAACTGCTGCCGCAATCTCAAAATTCGGCGCAGCTGATTGCCAGAGCTGCTTCGACTCTCCATTAGCCACGCCCATCACCGAAAGGAACGGTTTGTCCCCTTCCGGCGACGCGCCTTCACCTTTAAAGTAAATCCCCTTGCCGTCGGTGGTCGTCTGGATGACTAGTTTGCCCGCGGAATTGTACACTTCTAGAGGTTCACCGGGATCGTGATAGCGGTCTTCGAACGACCCTTCGAACATTTTGACAGCCGCAGCCGGAGCCGCAGGAGCCACCTCCAAGATCACACGCTTGCGATCTTTCCATCGCCTTTCTTCCACAAGAGCCAGATGATCGCTCCCCCAAGCCACGCGTCGATACCGCACCGGCAGCTCCGCCAATTTGCGCGGCGCGCTATCAAACGGGGCGTCCAGTAGGAACAAGGTATCCCGCACCGCCGCTTCCTTACGCGGATCGCCGCCATCCCCGGCTTCCACCCAGAAAATGGAGGCGCCCGCGTCGCTCCGCCACCCGTAATTTCGAGGCCCAGGCGCAACAGCATCATGAATATTCGGGATATTATCCTCGAGCGGCCTGTCCACGAATTGCTTCGCCGTTCCGGTCTTCAGATTGACGGCCGAAATGCGCTCCGGGAAGGCATCAAACGGCAGCAAATAGGTATAAGGATGGTGGCGTTCGAAAAGCAGCACCCACTTGCCATCGGGCGAAGGCGTCGCCTCCACGAACACGCCAGCCTTCCCCAGCCGTACCGACCCGCCATCCAGCCGCACGATCGCAATCTGCGACGTCGCGTAATAATCAAAAAACTGTTCGTCCTCCGGGTTCTTCAAAAGATCTTCAAACGTCGCCCCGGGAGTCACCCGCCCAAGATTTTCCTGGATCACCGGTCCTGAAGGCACCTCGCTCCGCACAGGCGCCGGACCGCGATCCGCCGGAACTGCCCTGCATACCAAACTCTGGCTATCGCTCAACCACTCGCAAGGCGGCCCAAAAATTCCGTTCAGCGCAATCCCCGGCAATCGGCGCGCCTCGGCCGTCGCCACGTCAACGATCCAAAGGCTCAGCCCCGCGTCTTCCTTCGCATCACTAATATTTACAAACGAAATCTTCCGTCCATCCGGCGACCAATCCGCAAAGCGGATTTTCGCGTGCTCAGGCAATCCCGAAACAGCAACCGCCTTGCCATTCGGCAGCGCCTGCAGTTCCAGCGAAGTGTCATAGCGTCCCCGGCTAGGTCCATCGGTCCTTGGATTGAACCGCAATCCCGCTAAGCGAAGCTCCGGCTGCGCAAGTTCTCCAATCGTCGGCAACCCAGAAAAATGCTCGATCAACATCCATCGCTTCCCCGCGCCGCCCGCAGGAGACAGCTCGACCCCCGGAGTCGGCAAAGCATCCACAATGTCAACGATAGCTTTAGGTGGCTGCTGGTATTGAAGATTGGCTTGCGCCCGCGCAGCGGGAATGGACAAAACGAAGAGGCACGCCAAGAAACCAAGACTAAGAGACAAAAAAACTCGACAAACTCTGGATGGAACAACCATGCGCGTCACACCTTTCTATGAAAATTGACCTGTACTCTTCGACTTTTCATTTCATTGCCGCGCGCATTTTGGCCGTAATTCCCGCCACGGGCAACAGGAATTTACTCAATCAGGCAAATTCGAGTGTGACACGGCTTGAGGCGGAGGCGAGAGGAAAGATCCGAATGGTCTTGGCTCATTTACTGCGCGTCCGGCGGTTTCGCGTTGGAATTTCCGTTCAAGTACCGGTCAAACCAATAGAGTTGCCAGTTCAGGCTCTCGACTAGGTGCTTTGGCTCGCCGGTGCGCGTCAGATTGTGATTCTCGCGAGGGAAGAAGACGATCTCCGACGGCACGCCGTAGTGCTGCAGCGCCCGGAACCATTGTTCTCCCTGTTCAATGGGCACACGGAAATCGTTGTCGGAATGCAGAATAAGAGTGGGTGTGTGGACATTGCGCGCATACTTCAGTGGCGAAGCATCCCAGTATTGGTCGAAGTCGTCGAAAACAATGCCCTTGAAATAGTCTTCATGACCGTAAGCCCCGTCGCGCGTCCCGTCGTCGCTGATAAAATTCGAGATGGATCGCAAAGTCACCGCCGCCTTGAAGCGGTTGGTGTGCGAAACGATCCAGTTCGTCATATAACCACCGTAACTCCCGCCGGTCACGCCCAGGTCATTCGCATCGACCCACGGGTATTGCTTCAACGCGGCGTCCACTCCCGCCATGATGTCCTGATAATCCATCCCTCCCCAATTGTTGATTTCTCCCCGTTCGAATTTCTCGCCATATCCGGTCGATCCGCGCGGATTGCAGAAGAACACGGCCCATCCCTTCGCCGCATACACCTGGAACTCGTGATACCAATCCACCCCAAACATCCCCTCCGGCCCGCCATGAATCACCAAAACCATCGGATATTTTTTGCCCGCCTGCCAGCCCAGCGGCTTCACGAAAAAGCCCTCGACAGCCCAGCCATCCGTGCTTTTGTACTCTAAACGCTCGACCGGCTGAAGTTCCAACTGCGCCCACAACTCGCTGTTTACATGCGTCAACTGCCGCTCGCCGGACCCGTCCAAACTGGAAACATAAAGATCATCCAGATGCTCGAAATCATTGGCCAAATACACCATTTTCCCCGTGCTCTGATTTACATCGAACGCATGAATTCCGCGCGGTCCGGAAGTCACCGAGGTAAAAGTGCGCGCAACAGGGTCCGCGCGAAAAATGTGCGTCTCGCCTTTCACGCCGGCAGCGAAAAAAACCGTGCCAGGCGCCAGCCAGTGGATTTCTCCCAGGACGTTATCGAAATCCTTCAAGGCAAGCTGCGAAGCTGCTCCACCCGAAGAATCTGCCACGTAGAGTTTCGGAAACTGGTGCACAGTCGTCTGGCCCGTAAAAAGAATCTGCTTTCCGTCCGGCGACCAGCGTGGATTTTCGTCCTCAAACGCGTGATCCGAAATCTTTGTGAGCGTGCCATCCGCCGCCGGAATCACCCACACATCGGTGTTGTGGCTGTTGTCGAAAGCCTTTCCGGTGCGATCCGAAACAAACGCAAGGCGCGTCCCGTCGGGGGACCATTGCGGATCGGTGTCGTTCCAATCCTGCCCGTCCGTGATTTGTTTCGCTTCTCCGCCCGGCACGCTCACCACCCACAAGTGCCGCCTCTTGTCGTCAAACCATCCGGTGTCGTTGAATTTGTACTGGATGTGCGCGTAATGCCGCACATCGCTTTTGCGATCCGCAGCCGCCACGCCATCCGTCGGCCCCGAGGTGCTGACCACAACGATCCGCGAACCCTCCGGCGACCACTGGTAACTCTGCACCCCGTTTTTCAATTTCGTAACCGCAATGGCCTCGCCCCCGCCCTCGATCGAGAGGAGATAGATCTGAGACTTTGGCGTCTCACCGCCGGGAGCGTCCGAAGCCCGCGCCGAAAGTATCCCCAGCGTCTTCCCATCCGGACTCCATCGCGGAGAATTTGAGCTAAAGCCTTCCGCGCTCAATCGCCTCGGCGCCGCCGAACCGTCAAGAGGCACAAGCCACACCGAAGATTCGCGCTTATTTTTCTTTTGATCGATAGTCGTCAAAACATAAGCGACAACTTTGCCGTCAGGCGAAATATGCGGATCACCGACAAATTTGAACGAAAGATAGTCTTCCGGCGTAACACCGCGCTTGCTCTCGGCCCGCGCTGCGCACGATCCCAGGCTGCTAAGGTAGAGAACGCAAATCACAACGAACACCGGACAGAGTTTTCTCATTGTGACGCAGACTCTAGCACAAGAATTCATGCGCACCAAAGATTCCGCTCCTGACGTATACAAGAGAGGCTACTGTGGCAGCGGAGGGGGTGCAGCGGACATTTTGCGCGCGACGTCTTCCTCGGATTTGTCGTGGAGTTCTCGGACCTTGGCGAACTCCTTTTGCGCTGCCGCCTGATTGCCGGAGGCCTGATAGACGCGTCCCAGCCGGTAGTGCGCATCGGGCTGCTCCGGATCGAGTTGCACCGCCCGTTTTAGCGCCACGATTGCAGCAGGATACTGTCCCTGCTGGGTAAGAATGGCTCCCAGGTCGAGATGCGCGATGCGAATATCGTCACGCGATTGCAAAGCCTTCTTGAGCAACGGAACTGCCCCGTCGGGATCGTTCTTCTTAAAGATGATATCGCCCAGATACGCCAGGGCTTGCGCATTGTCAGGGTCGACGGACAACTCCGCCTTAAACTCCATCTCCGCCTCATCGTACTGCTTCAACTCCCAGTGAAGGTAGCCCAGGCCAAAGTGTACGTTGGGTTCTTGAGGAGCAGCTTTTACAGCATCCTCGAACTCGACAATCGCTTCAGGAGTTCTACGCATGCCGTCAAGCGCCTCACCGGTAAGCATATGCGCCGGGGCAGAGTTGGGGTCGCGCTGCTCGATCTGGCGGAACTCTTCGAGCGCGCAATCGAATCTCTTTGCCCATAAACAGCTTTGCGCCAGGACTTGCCGCAACTGGAGATTATCAGGATCGGCTTTAGCGGCAAGCTCAAGGTGCTTCGCAGCATCCGCAAACCGCTTCGCGCCGTAATAGCTCAAGCCAAGCAGCGCGCGCGCCTGCCTGCTGTCTGGCTGGGCCTCCAAAGCGGCCCCCAGCGGGCCTACGGAAGCTTCAAAGTGGCCTTGCTTGAACTCAGCCAGCCCCAGATTCAGCTGAATTCCCGGAAGCTTGGGGTCGAGAGCGAGCGCTCTTCGGTAGGCAGAAGCGGCCTCCTGGTACTTTTGCTCTTTGGATAAGTCCACACCCAGGCTGGCGAGAGCTCCAGCATCGCGCGGGCTCTGTTCGATCACTCGCTGCCAAACTCCGACAGCTTCGTCCAGTTTCCCCTGCTGCTCGAGCGCGATGGCCTGCGATGGGCTCGGCGACTGTGCGAACAGAGAGCTTACACACAGCAACGCGACGCTCACGAGAGGGACCAGTCGTGGCTTTGGGACGAGCATCGTTAACATTATGCCCCCCTCCCCCTATTTTTTCCGTAATTGCGAGAATCTTTGGCGAAGAGAACAAGCCTCTTCGAGCCAGAACAAGTGATCCCAATAAAAAGCCCCGCTCGCAGTGCGTGCGAGCGGGGCAGGGTGCTGCTTCCGGGGTGATTAGAAGTAAATCTTGCCGCCGAGCTGCAGAATGCGCGGGTCGAAGGCAGCGTTGAATTGGCCAAAGTTGTTGCCGGGATTGTATACAAACGAGTTGGTCGTTTTGTCGAAGTTGTAATTGATAGTCTGGTTGACGCCGCTGAACTGAGTATGGTTCCAAGTGTTGAAGGTTTCCAGACGCAGTTCGAAGCGGCTGCCGCGAGACTCGCTGAGAGTGAAGCTCTTGAAGAGCGAGATGTTCCAGTTATCGCGGCCGGGACCGGTCACGCCATTGTGGGGCATATCCCCATACGCTCCGATCGCTGGATCAGAGAACGCACCCGGGTTGATGTATTGAATTTCCTGAGTACAAGCCGGGGTGCAAGTGACATTCTGGTGTTCCAGGGATATCGGACCAGAAACATTCGGCCGGTTGCTGCCACCGACGAAGTTTCCACCTTGCGTGCCGCCAAGGGTGATGTTGAGCGGGAGGCCGGACTCTGCGGTGATGATGCCCGAGACTTCCCAGCCAGCAATCACGTTCTTGACGAATTTGTTGTCGTTGTGACGGAGGAGCGGGATGTCGTAGATGAAGTCTGCGACAAATATGTTGGTGCGGTTGTAACCGCTGAGGCCGTTATCATAGGCCCATCCCGCGTAAGGGTTGGAAATACCTTGAAGGTCGCTGCCAGCACCACCCCCGGCGGGGGCCGGGTCGACTGCACGCGACAGGGTGTACAACGCACGCAGGAACAAGTCATGGCTCAACTGCGAGTTGAGATCGACCTGCATGGAGTTGTAATGCGTGTTGGCCTCGTCCGTAGACAAGTTGATGGTGTTAAAGCCTGGATAGGTCAGACCCGGAGTAGTCTGGTACGCCGGGAGGGGAGTACCGTTCTCGATCGCGGGTGTGAGGATTCCCGCCAAGGAACTCTCGGGCACCAAATTGCTGTTGGTGGTCTCGTAGTTCTGATGGCGGCCCTGGTTGCCGACGTAGCTAACGGACAGCACGGTCCTGCTGCTGATGGCGCGTTGTACGCCAACGCTGTACTGATAGCTCACGGGCAGGTCGTAGTTGTCCACGTCCAAGCCGGTGATATTGGCCGGGTTGATCGGCTGAGGCGCGGGAGCACCGGTGGTAAGCGCGATGCTTGGGTTCGTCATTTCAACGCTATTCAGACCGACCTGCAAACTGAAGGGGATATTCGGGCCGGCGTTGTACATATCGTTACCCTGAATGCGCTCGTACATGATGCCGAAACCACCGCGAACGACGGTCTTGCCGGAACCGGTAAGGTCATAGGCAAAACCGAGGCGAGGACCGAAAGCAGCCCAGTGATTGTTGACGAGGTCCTTCGGGACGCAGAAGTTAGGACTTGTGTAGCATTTCCCTTCAATGCCGATGCCATTCAGGTAGAGAGGCACGCCTGCGAGAATCGGATTGGGGCTGGTGCCGAGGCCGGGGCTGACCGTGGCGCATGTTTTGGCGGTAACGTCGGACGGGCTGCAAATGTTGCCGTTGGGATCAAAGGTGGCCGCCAAAGCTGGGTTGTAAAGCTGCGGATAGAAGTTGCCCATGCGGTTGTTGGCTTCGTAGGTATGGGGAACGCCGTCCCAGCGGAGGCCGAGGTTCACGGTTAAGCGGCGATTGACGCGCCAGTTGTCCTGAATCCAGAGGGCGGTGGAGATGTTGTTCCATTTGCCGCTGTCCTGAACGGCCAATTGCTGGTAAGAGCTGGGCAAGCCGAGGAGCATGTTGGCGGTATTGCTTCCAGTGAAATCGCTGTTGTTGAAAGTGAAGCCGCCCTGGGTTTCGCCGAACAGTTCTTGGACTTTCTTGTAGAGCGCCCAGCTTCCGCCGATCTTGAACTGGTGCGCACCATGGGTCCAGGAGATGTCGTCGCGAATCTGATAATCGTTCGCGCTGTTGATCCACGGCCAACTGGAGATTTCAAAGTTCGAGCCAGCCCCGCCGCCAAAGTCAATATTGGGAATGCGGCCCAGGGCGTTGGGGCTAGTGCCGAACAAACGCGAGTTCGTCCCGTCGTAAGCACTCGGCAGCGCCAAACTGGCCAGGCCGGTAGCGGCGTAGGGAATGATGTTGATGCGATTGCCGTTGTAGTTGAAGGCGACTTCGTTCACGAGCGTGGGGCTGATGGTGTAAGTAGTGTGGACCACGGCGCTATACGATGGGTTACCGAAGTTGTCGCCGACGGTCGGAACGTTGTCACCGCTCCACTGGCTATTGGGATAGCCCTGGCTGGATTGCTCGGCGATGAAGTGTCCAAAGACCGAGAACTTGCTACTGAAATTGTGATCGATGCGAACGATCTCTTCCTTGAGGCTCGTGTCAGAATTGGCGCCGCCGACGAAGGTACCGATGCCGCCAGCAATGTTCGTGGTCGGTTTCGGGAAGATCCCCGCATTGAGGAGAGCCGCGCCGTTAGCATTTATCATGCAAGAGGGAATAACGTTCCCGGGGAATGGGCCGCCTGGCGTGAGCCCGGCGGGGAGAGCGCCTCCTGGACAATTCTGCGTGAGGTAACCTTCATTTGCCCCCAAGTTAGGAACTATAAGCTGCGTTGGGGTTTTGGCAGTGAGAAGCGAGCCAAAGTCACCGCCGAAGGTAGCCGGATCGGGAACGGTCTGGACGGTACTGCCGCCCAAAACGTACCTGCGCCATTCCATATTGTAGAAGAAGAACGTCCGCTTTTTGTCTGGGTTATAGAGGTGACCGAGGGTTACCGGGCCACCGACGTTAAAGCCAAAAATGTTGTAGCGGAGTTCTTGTTTGACGGGCTGTACGGCTTCGGGCTGGAAGAAGTTGCGTGCATCGAAAGCATCGTTGCGGTCAAATTCCCAAGCCGAAGCGTGTATCTGATTTGTTCCGGACTTGAGCACCATGGTCATGGTGCCGGCTGAAGAGAGACCATAGTCCGCGCTGTAGTTGGAAGTGAGAGCGCGAAATTCCTGAATCGCGTCGGTGGAAGGCGCGATGCTCATGCCGCCCGCACCGCCGCGGTCATCATCTTCGCCGCCGTCGAGCAAATAGATGTTGTGGTTCTCGCGCATACCGTTAAATTCGACGCTCGAATCGCCGCCCGCGGAGGTGTTGACAGTACCGGTGATCTGGCTTGAAGCGCCTGGCGTCAAGGCAGCGAGCTGATAAATGCCGCGGCCATTGATGGAGAGCTGGGACATCTGCTGTTCGGTGATCAGGTTGCTGCGTTCGCCCGAATCCGTCTGAACCTGTACGGCGTTGGCTTCGACCGTCACGGTCTCTTGCGCCGCGCCCAGTTGCATCTGGAAGTCGACGCGGATGCGGTCGCCGATCGTCAGAACGATGTCTTTCTGTTCCGTAACCTTGAATCCTTTTGCTTCAGCTTTAACTTTGTAGTGACCGATCTGGAGATCGACGGCGACGTACTGGCCGGCGTCATTCGTGGGAATGACGACGCTCCTGCCCGTATCCGTATTGGTCAAAGTGACAGCCACATTCGGGACAACGGCACCCGAAGGATCGGTAACCGTTCCAACGATCGTGGTTTGTTGCGCGAACGTTGAAGCAGAAAAACCAATCAGGGCAACAAGAAGAACAAGTAGATACCTCAGAGGAAATTTCTTAGACACAAAAACGATATTCTTAGCAGAACTCAACGGCAAATTCATAGTCATGCCTCCACACCCCACGGCGATTGGAAACGCCGTTAACGTAAACGGAGCTTTTCATTGGAGCACTGTTAATGTCAAGCACTTTTTTTGATTTGTAGTAGCTGTGTCGTTCATGCTCCCCCCGGGTAACGGGTCTAGGAGAGCTCGCCGCCAGGCAATGCCGGGCCAGGACTTTCACCCCACTAGCAGGAATCCCTGTACTAAATCCATTGAGCTCGCCTTATTTGTCCTTAAATCCACCAGGAATGAGTCTTCGAGAGGGCGCAGAACATGACTCCGGGGTGGGAGTCGATATAGGATTCAGGTGTGACCTTTCAAGACCAGGACCTGGGAAACCGGCGACCTCCAAAACTGTTTTTCGCAGCGAGCCTGATCTTAGCGGTCCTATCCGTTTTCTTACTTGCGCTTGGCTCAACAGGCCAGCAGTCCCCGAATCCGCAAAACAAACAAGCTTCTTCAGGGATGGGAGTTGCGACCGGCGGCGCTCATCCGGCAGTGAAGGACTCGCTTTCACGCCCGATCACAGCCGGCGGTTTTGTGGATGGCGCAACTGTCGTCTTCAGCGACATCACCAAGCAAGCGGGTCTCGATAGATTCCTGCACCGTTCGGGAACATCGGAAAAATCCACCATCCTCGAAACCATCGGCTCCGGCGTGGCGCTGCTCGACTACGACAACGACGGCTGGCTCGACATCTATCTCTTGAATGCTTCCACTATCCGAGCATTGAAAGGGAAGGAAGCGCCTCCGCGCGCCATGCTCTTCCACAACAATCACGACGGCACGTTTACGGATGTCACAGAGAGAGCGGGTGTGGCAAACGAGCGGTGGGGAGTTGGCGTTGCCGTCGGAGATTACGACAACGATGGATGGCCCGATATTTACGTCGCGAACTTTGGGAAAAACCGCCTGTATCACAACAACCATGACGGCACGTTCACGGACGTCGCCGAGAAAGCCGGCGTAACAGTGGGCGGCTGGTCGGCAGGGCCCACCTGGGGCGATTACGACCATGACGGCTTGCTGGATCTATTTGTTCCTGGTTACGTGAAGTTTGATGTGGACAATCCGCCGATTGCAGGGCAAGGGCGTATCCCGCCGAATTTTTGCCAGTTTCGAGGAATCGCGGTGATGTGCGGGCCGCGAGGTTTGCCGGGAGAGAGCGACCACCTTTTTCACAACAATGGCGATGGCACGTTCACGGATGTAAGCGTCAAGGCAGGCGTTTCCGACCCCAGTGGCTATTACGGTCTGGCCTCTGCTTTTGTGGACGTGGATGATGACGGATGGGTGGACCTGGTGGTGGCGAATGATTCCACGCCGAACTATCTTTACCGCAACAAGCACAACGGCACCTTCGAGGATGTGAGTTATGCCTCGGGATTTGCTTTAAGCGAAGACGGGCGCGAACAGGCCTCCATGGGGATCGCCATTGGCGATTACCAGCGAAACGGGAGAATCGACCTTTTCACGACCACGTTTTCCGACGACTACAAAACGCTTTACCGAAATGACGGGCAAGGCAATTTTTCCGATGTCACCTATCAGGCGGGCCTGGCCGGTCCGACGATTCCTTTTCTAGCCTGGGGCACGGGTTTCCTCGATTTTGACAATGACGGCTTGCTCGATCTGTTTATCGCCAACGGACACGTGTATCCGGAAGTGGACAAACAGGACTGGGGCACGACCTGGGCGGAGCGTCCCCAACTATTCCGGAATCTGGACGGCAAAAAATTCGAGGAGGTTCCGCCCGCGACGGGGAGCGGACTGGCGGATGTAATCACCGCGCGAGGCGCGGCGTTCGGAGATATTTTCAACGATGGGGTTATCGACGTGGTGATCAACAACATCGATTCGAGGCCCACCTTACTGAGAAACGTCTTGAAGACCGGCAATCATTGGCTGGAGCTGAAACTTATCGGTGGACCGAAGAGTCCACGGGACGGCAATGGGGCAAAAGTATTTCTGACGATAGGCGGAGTTCGCCAGCGGGGCGATGTATATAGCGGGGGTTCCTACAGTTCAAGTTCCGATCAACGTATTCACTTCGGATTGGGAACTGCCACCAAGGTAGATTCGATCGAAATTGATTGGCCAAGCGGGGCCAAGGAGAAAATCACCCTGCCGGGCATCGATCGCATCGTCACGATCCAAGAAGGAAAAAAGGCCGAGGAGAAGAGCAACTAGAGGAAGAGAAAGGGGTGTGCGACATAGGAGTAAGAGTTTGAGGAATTCTGTTCTCTGAGCCTCCGTGCCTAGCGTAGTATTACGCTAGGCAGTACACTGGAGGCTGTATGGCACCTTCGCTTGCCGATTTAGAGCACC
>Ga0210393_10000125_pt1 | contig 79402 bp, 79 predicted proteins | sample IncBWC27OmetaG_FD_160068 | JGI IMG/M metagenome (GOLD analysis project Ga0210393, IMG submission 160068) | Forest soil microbial communities from Barre Woods Harvard Forest LTER site, Petersham, Massachusetts, United States - Inc-BW-C-27-O ... | reverse complement strand
TGCGGATTCGCTGCACCACCTCGTCGCGGCGCGACTCGGTCAGCACGACGGTTTTTACCGGCGTGCGTCCCGGCGGCAGTTCGTCGATCACGGATACATCCAGATCGGCGTAGGCGGTCATCGCCAGCGTGCGGGGGATGGGCGTCGCCGTCATGATCAACTGGTGCGGCTGATGGCCGTCGACCACGCCTTTTTCACGCAGGCTGAGGCGCTGATGCACGCCGAAACGATGCTGCTCGTCGACCACGACGAGCGCGAGGGAGGAGTACTCCACGCCCTCCTGAAACAGCGCATGGGTGCCGATGATGATGGCCGCATGGCCTGCGCGGATGCCCTCGAGCACGGCGCTGCGCGCTTTGCCGGTCTGGCGTCCGCTCAGCAAGGCGACGGCCACACCCAAGGGTTCGAACCAACGCCGAAAATTCTCTGCGTGCTGATCGGCGAGCAGCTCGGTGGGGGCCATCAGCGCAATCTGGCGCCCCATCTGAATGGCGCCGGTGGCCGCCAACGCCGCGACCAGCGTCTTGCCGCAGCCCACGTCCCCTTGCACCAGGCGCAGCATCGGCTTAGGCAGCCGCAAATCGCTTTCAATTTCCCGAAGCACCCGCTGCTGTGCCGCCGTCGGCGAAAAGGGGAGCGCCGCCAGGAAGTCGAGCTTGAGCCGACCGTCCGATGCCAGCGGCCAGCCGGGCTCGCTCTGGATACGCTGCCGCAATACCTTGAGCGACAACTGATGCGCGAGCAATTCCTCGAACGCCAGGCGCCGCTGCGCCGGGTGCCGATAGCTCATCAGCACATCAACCGGTGCGTCGGTGGGAGGCCGATGCACGTAACGCAAGGCCTCGCGTAAGTTAGGCAGGTGCGAATCGGCCAGCACCGCCGGCGGTACCAAGTCCTTGGGATCTTCGGCGCCGCTCTGTTCGAGCGCCTGCCCAACGAGCAGCCGCAGGCGTCCCTGCGTCAACCCTTCGGTACTCGGATAAATCGGCGTGAGATGTTCTTCCGCCGCCGGCGGCGCATGCGGGTCGACGCGCCGATATTCCGGATGCACGAATTCCAATCCCTTGGGGCCGCGTCGGGCCTCGCCGAAGCAACGGACACGCGCGCCGCGCGCCAGACCTTGCTGCTGCTGCGCCGTGAAATAAAAAAAACGCAGCGTCAGGAATCCGGAGCCGTCGGCGATCTTGCACAGCAGCTGGCGCCGTCCGCGGAATGCCAGCTCGGTGAGCAGCACTTCGCCCTCGACCGAGGCGCGCTGGCCCAAGCGAAGCTCCCCCAAGGGCACGACGCGCGTGCGGTCCTCGTAGCGCAACGGCAGAAGAAACAGCAGATCCTGGGTGGTCTCCACCCCCAGCGTGCGCAGCCGCGTGGCGAGCGAGTCGCCCACACCGCGCAATACCGTGACCGGCTTCAAGTCGATCACAGCGCGACGATGCACTCCGCTTCGACCTGCGCGCCGCGGGGCAGGGAAGCCACGCCGATCGCCGCGCGCGCCGGATACGGCTCGCGAAAATATTCGGCCATCACCTTGTTGACGAGCGCGAAGTGCTTAAGGTCGACCAGAAAAATCGACACCTTGACCACATCATCGAGGCTGGCGCCGCTCGCCATCACGATGGCTTTCAAGTTGTCGAACACGCGGCGTACCTGCGCCTCCATGTCGCCCTGGATCATTTCCTTGGTGGCCGGGTCCATCGGGATCTGCCCCGAGACCCAGATGGTATTGCCGACCCGGGTGGCCTGCGAGTAAGTGCCTATCGCCGCGGGTGCGTTGGTGGTCGAAATGATTTGTTTGCTCATGGCCTTGATGTGGATGATGGATGAGGATGATGGAGGGAAAATCCGGCCCGCGGCCTCGAATTCAAGCCAGGGTCCGGAACACCCGCTGGACGTCCGGCATGCGCCTGACGGTCTTGATGACGCGCGCGAGATGCTGGCGATCGCGGACCTGAACTTGAAACTTCAGAGAGGAGCTGTTCACGTCGCGTTCTTCCAGTGACACATGATCGATGTTGGTTTCGGTTCCCGCGATGCTCGAGGCAACCGCTGCCAGCACACCCACCCGATTGTTGATTTCCAGTTGAATTTCGGAGCTGAACAACCGGCCGCTCGTCGCTTCCCAGGCAACCGACAGCCACTTGTCCGGCTGCTTGCGGTACTCGGCGAGATTACCGCAATTCTGCCGATGAATCATGACGCCGCGGCCTGCGCTCAAGTAGGCCATGATGGGATCGTTCGGGATGGGGAAGCAGCAGCGGGCATACGTCACCAGCAAACCTTCGGTGCCGGCAATCATCAAGGGCCCGCCGTTGTTGCCGCTGCGGGGTTCGCCCTCGAGCTGCGAGGGCTGCAATCGCCGCGCCACCAGCGGCGCCAGGCGCTCGCCGAGGCCGATTTTCTCGAACAGTTCGTCGGCGTCCCGAAGATTGAGTTCCTTGACCACCGCGTTGATATCCGCGGCGGGAAGCTTCTTCAAGTTCAGCGAAAACTCTTCGAGCGCAAGCCCCAGCAATCGACGCCCGAGTTCCAGCGCATCGCCTTTTTTGAGGTTCTTCAAGTACTGCCGGATGGCGGCACGGGCTTTCGCCGTCACCAGGAAACTGGACCAGGAGGGGTTCGGTTTGGCGCCCTTCGCGGTGATGATTTCCACGGTCTGGCCGTTGCGCAGCGGCGTGCGCAGCGGCACCAGCCGCCGATCGACCTTGGCCGCGACACAGCGGTTGCCGACGTCGGTATGGATGGCGTAGGCAAAGTCCACGGTGGTCGCGCCGGTCGGCAGGCGCAATATCTTGCCCTTCGGCGTGAATACGTAGACCTTGTCGGGAAATAAGTCGACCTTGACGCTCTCGAGGAACTCCTCGGAGCTGCCGCCCTCCTGAATCTGCACGAGACTGGCGAGCCACTCGCGGGCGCGGTCATGCTCGACGCCGCCGAAGGTGTCGCCGCCGGACTTGTACTTCCAGTGCGCGGCGATTCCGGATTCGGCCACGCGGTGCATCTGCTCGGAGCGGATCTGTACCTCGATGGGCACGCCGTTGGGTCCGAAGAGCGTGGTATGCAGGGACTGATAGCCGTTGACCCGCGGAATGGCGATGTAATCCTTGAAGCGCCCCGGCATGGGCTTGTACACGCTGTGCACCAGACCCAGCACGCGGTAGCTGACATCCGCGTTGTCCACGATGATGCGAAATCCGTACACATCCACCATTTCGTTGATCGAGATCCTCTTGGTCTGCATCTTTTTGTAGATGCTGTACAAATGCTTCTCGCGTCCTTCGACGGCGCCGTCGATGCCGGCCTTTTTCAGCGCGCCCTTGAAGGTCTCGGCGATCTTGGCGATGAATTCTTTCTGATTGCCGCGCGCGCGCTTCAACTCCCGTTCCAGAACCTTGTAGCGGTACGGATACAGTGCGCGAAACCCCAGATCTTCGAGTTCGAGTTTTACCGCATACAACCCCAGGCGCTCGGCGATGGGCGCGTAGATCTCCAGCGTCTCGCGCGCGGTGCGCCGCCGCTTCACCGGCGGCATCGCACCCAGGGTGCGCATGTTGTGCATGCGGTCGGCGAGCTTGACCATGATGACGCGGATATCGCGCACCATGGCCAGCAGCATTTTTCGAAAGCTCTCGGCCTGCGCTTCCTGGCGATTTTTGAACTGGATTTGATCCAGCTTGCTGACGCCGTCGACCAGTTCGGCGACCACCTGTCCGAAGATCGAGGCGATCTCAGCCTTCGCCGTCGGCGTATCCTCGATCACGTCGTGCAGGATCGCCGCCACCAAGGTGTCGGCGTCCAATCGCAGGTCGGCGAGAATATCGGCGACGGCGACCGGGTGGGTGATGTAGGGCTCGCCCGAAACGCGCTTCTGGCCCTGGTGTTTTTCCGCGCCGAAGTCGTAGGCTTCGCGCACCCGCTCGACCTGGGCGGGGGAAAGATAGGCCTCGAGTTTGTCCAGGAGCTGGCTGATCCCGGTGGAGCGTCTTCCACCGGGCAAGAAACCAAGTATGGAAGACGCGTAGTCCATCGCCCGCTCTTAAATGTAGCCGGGCGTTAGGTCAGTCCCCAAGCCCGAGTTGCGGAGCGCGGAAATCCGACGGAATGTCGAGCTCGCTCACCGGCGGCTGCGCCGGCTCTTCGGGCTCTTCCAGCATTTCGAGGGTGATGTTTCCGGCAGCGATCTCGCGAAGGGCTACCACGGTCGGCTTGTCGTTTTCCCATTCCACGGTCGCTTCCGCGCCGTTCGCCAGGCGTCGGGCGCGTTTCGCGGCCAGCAACACCAGGTTGAATAGATTGGGTTCGTTCTGAAGGCAGTCTTCGACTGTGATACGCGCCATGCTTAAGGTTCCGTTGGAGGGATTGAAAGCATAGCAGGAACGAGGCCTCCCTCGCCAGCCGGCCTCGAGCCGGCGCCCGGTAAGTGCGAAACAAATTCGGCCAAAATCCCGCTCAAATCCCGCTCAAATGCGGCCATTGGGTGCTCAGCCCTCAGGGACCGACCAGGCGCGCCGCCAGATGCACCACTTGCGGGCGCCGGGCAATCAAGTGGCTGCCGCGGTTCTCGACGATGGCCTGCAAGTCTTCGACCGCCTGTTCGAAGCGATCGTTGATGACGACGTAGTCGAACTCGCTCCAATGACCCAAGTCTTGTGCGGACTCCCGCAAGCGGCGCTGGATGACCTCATCGGAATCGGTGCTGCGCCCCTTGAGCCGCAGCTCCAAGGCATCGCGCGACGGGGGCAGGATGAAAATGCTGCAGGCCTCGGGGAGCCGCGCGCGCACCTGGCGGGCACCCTGCCAATCGATTTCCAGCAACAGCTGCTCGCCGTTCGCCAGCGCCTCCTGCACGGTCCGCACGCCGGTGCCATAGCAGTTGTCGAAAACTCGCGCATGCTCGAGAAATTCCTGGTTCGCGATCATCTCCTGAAAGCGCTCCGGGCTGACGAAGTGGTAATCGCGCCCGGGAATTTCGTTGGGCCGGGGCTTGCGCGTGGTGTAGGACACGGAAAACTGGATGCGCGGCTCGCGCTCCATCAGGGCCTTCACCAGACTGGTCTTGCCGGCGCCGGAAGGCGCGGCGACGACGTACAAGCGACCGTGTTCCGTTGGGCTTTGCGCGCTGGGCAATTTTTTCGAGGGATCCATCGATCGTTAATTTCCGGGCGGGGACGCCGATATTATACGGGCCCGGGTCCTGACGTCGCGGTTCCGAAGGGCCGCCGCGATGACTGAGACAATACCCATTGAACAGGGAGAGTTAGTTGAAAGCCATATTCGCCTGTCTGCTGCTGACAACCGCCGTCTCGGACGCGTTCGCCGCCGCAGCCGCCGAGCAATTCGGGGCACATCGCTGGCCCGCCCAACCGAAACTCAGCATCAATTTGCAGCCGGATCTGTGCAACCAGATTCTTGCCGCCTCTGTCGAGGCCTTCGCCTCCGCCGACACCGACCTTGACAGTGCATCAGCCATTGCCAAGGATTTTCCACCGTTGGCGACCAAGCCCGCGATCGACGGCGAACCCGAGGGCACACCGTCCGCTTTGGGCCGTTTGGACCTCGACCTCGACGGAACCGGCCATCGACAAGTCGTCATCTATCGCGACAACTCGTTCAATTGGCGCGGCGACTGGCACTATGCCTATGTATTCCCGTCCGTCGCCGACTTTGACGCAGCGAAGGCTCGGATCGCGAACAGCTGGGCCACTGTGCCGCAGGTCCAGGTACCGCCGCCGGGGAAAACGGAATTCTCGGCTCAGCAATATTATCCGAGTGCGCTGACGAACAAGGGCGAGGAAATTTGGACGGGCAATGTTTGGGCAGACCACGCCCTGTTCGAAGCGGATAAGCGCTACTACTTCGTTGATGGGACAACGGCCTTCGATCGGGAAGCGCCCGCGCCCGTGCAAATCTTTCGCTTGTCGGCCAACGGCCACGTGGAGGTCGTCTGCAAAATCGAGAGCGACACCGTCGATGAAGCTTACAAGGCGTTCGAAAAACTCCCCGCGGTGAGCTCGTTTCTGAGGACCATTCGCACGATAGGGGCGGGCGGAGACGATGGCGGCAGCTTGCACAGCGGTCAGACGCACGATGCTCAGGCGACGGCGGCCGAGATACGGGCCGCCTATCGTCCCTGGGCGACCTCGGCGGCAACGAAGCCCGCGTACGCCGGAGCCAATCCATACTATCGCTTCGATGAACGGACGAGGGCGTTTCTGGAAGATTGGAGCCTGGAGGAGAGCTGGAACCGGCGCGAGTATCAGACGCTGTTGGAACTGATCGGCCCAGCCGAAGCGAGCTATGCGAACTATCTTCAATCCGCGTTTGGCGTAACGGCCGACGCGGCGCGTCTCGACGCGATCCAGGTGATTGAAGCGTTGATCGGCGCGCGATTCGTAATCCCGAACCAGTTCTCTACCGCGCAAACTCGGCTCTACTTCCCGTCCGCACCACTTCACCAGGCTGTGATGCGCCGTGACCGCGCGGCATTCGATGCGGCGCTGGCAAACCCACAAGCCGGTGCCGAACAACATTTCGGCCGGCCGCCGAAGCCGACGGCTGAAATTTTTTCAGATGCCGTATCGGATGCGATCGAATGGCCCTACGGGTTGGATCGATTGCTTGCCGCCGGAGCGGACCCTGATCACCCCAATCCATTCGGAAAAACGCCCTTGATGGTGGCGGCGCATTTCGACCGCCCAGATTCCGTCAAGAGGCTGCTCGAGGCGGGGGCGAAGATCGACGCCGTGACAACCGCGGCATCGGACACCTGGATCGATGCGCCGAAGCGGACCGCCCGAACGGCGCTGATGTATGCGGCGGAGAACGCGAGCCCGGCAACGATCAGAGCGTTGCTCGATGCGGGAGCAGATCCGACGGCGAAGGACTCCGATGGCAAAGACATGTCGTTCTACCTGACCCGCAATCCGAGATTCACGGATGTGGAGCGTTCATTGGGAATCGCGGGCCTTGCCAAGGCCGTCGACCAATTCTCCGGGCCGAGCTATTCCTGCGCCAAGGCGCGGACGGCAACCGAGCAGGCTATTTGCGGATCCGAGGTGCTGCGAATCTTCGATTTCCAGGTTGCGCGCGCGTTTTCAGATTTACGGAACAAGGCAGGCTCGCCGGTGGTTGCGGAACAGCGGCTGTGGCTGCAGTCACGGGATCAATCCTGTGCCGCCGATGTCGATTGTCTGGCGGAGAAGATGCGCACGCATTTGCGGTATCTGCAGGAGCGTCTCAATGAATAGGTGCCGGTCATTGCGCGTGCGCCGACTTGCACACTCGATTGCCGCGGTGCTCGTGGTTACCGAGCTCTTCACAGCCCAGGCGCGCGCGCTGGATGCCAGGGCGCAAGATCTGTGGACGTTCGTGCAAGCCGGCGATCTGCAAAAGGTGCAGGCCTATCTTGGCACGCCCGGCGTGGACATCAACGATCGTTACGTCGTGGGCGGCGTGTACGATGATCCCAATCTGCTCATGGATGACAAGTCCCTGCTCGATCTGGCCGTTGAGGCGAAACAACTCGTTATCGTCACCTACCTGCTCGATCACGGCGCCCAAGTCAACGCCATTCAGCAGCAGGGCTTGGACCAAGGCTTGACCGCCTTGCACCGCGCTGCTTTCTTTGACTCTGGGGAAATGGTCGAGTTGCTCATCGCGCGCGGCGCGAACGTCAACGCCAAGCACGGAACGCGCGCCAACGGACTGGGTGGCGCAACGCCTCTGCTGTACGCGGCGAACAGCGGCAACCTGAGTGCCATTTCGATTTTGCTCGAGCATGGGGCCGATGCCCTCGTCGGCACGGCAGGGGGGGACGTCCCCTCGGAAAGTGCCACCAAGTACAAACATCCGGAGGCCGCGCAGCTCATCAGGAACTATCTGGACAAGCCGCCTGCCCTGGGCTTTCTCGATGCCGCCCGCAATGGGGATCTGGATGCGGTTCGCCGCACGCTGTCGCCGGATATTGACCAGACAACACTGGATCGAGCGCTGCGCCTCGTGCTGATCGCCGGGGCGGACCGTCTCGAGGAGCGTCAGCGAATCCTGCAGATCCTGATTGACCGAGGCGCCCAGGCGGCGCACGTCATTGACCTCGCCAATACCCCTGCGGCCGCGCAGTGGCTCATCTCCAAAGGAGCCGGTGTGAAACCGCGTAACGCCGAAGGCAGCCCCGCTCTCGCAGTGGCCTGCAATCCCGTCGTCCAGGATCGCGAGGGCGTACTCAAGGTACTGGTCGGCGCTGGGGCTCAAATCACCGCGGACCCCGCGGCGGCACGCAGCATGTTGAGGTGCGCGGTCCGCGCGCATGATCTGGCGCTCGCAGAATATCTCCTGACACAGGGTGCCAAAGCGGATGGCCGCGATGCCGGTGGCCGTACGCTCCTGTTCGACGCTCCCGACGCCGCGATGGTCGATCTATTGGTGCAGCACGGGGCGCTCGTGGAGATGCCGGATTCGGCCGGCGGGACGGCGGTCGCCAATGCAATCGTGGGGCGCCGCACGCCGGTTGCGGTGGAGTTGATCGCCAAGGGCGCTCTGCAAGGCGCCGCACAGCCGTTGTTGCTGCATACGGCAGCGCGGACGGGCCAGGTATCGGTGATCGTGGCGCTGCTCGATCATCGCGCGCCGATCGACGCTCGAGATGCCGATGGGCGGACCGGGCTTCACTGGGCCGTATACGCCCGGGACTACTCGAGCACTGTGGCACTGGTGACTCGAGGCGCCGATATCAACGCGACCGACAACACGGGTTCGACGGTGCTGCACATTGCCGCAAGCCGGGGCGTTCCACCATATCTTCTGTCCTATCTTCTGGAACATCACGCCAACACGGCCCTGCGCGACAAGCCCGGGCGCCTGGCGAAGGACCTCGCAACCAATGACGCGATCCGCGGGCAACTGACTGTCCAATCGGCTGCCTGGGATCAACCGCTGTCGGCCGAGGATGCCGCGGCGTGTACGGAGGTGGTCCGGCGCACCGGCGATGGCTCGCTGGGCCATTCCGTCGTGTTCGGCGAGCCGGCGCGCGTTCCGCATGATGCCAATGACAACTGGGACTTCCTGAGCGGCGTGCCGACCCGGATTCAAGTCTCGATGTCCGGACGCACGTACATTCTTGGAAGCGACGATGGCCCGGTCTACCTATCTCGGATAAGAGAGAATGGGGTTGAGGGTGTGGTGTGCGAGTTCTCCGCGCTTTCGGATGGCCGCGCCAATTATCGTGTGCTGGGTCCGGGGGAGCGCCTGCCGGGAGACCTGGCCGCGCAGAAGCCGCGTTGACTTCGAGCTGTGCGAAGCGACGTGCCGGTTCCCTAGTTCGAAGCGAGCATCTCGCGCAACTGGACGAAGGCGCGCACCACGTAAACGCCCAATTTTGATGGCGCGCGGGCTGCTTAAGATCGTCGCGGCCAGGATGGCGCCATGCTCTATAAAGGCGTACGGCAAGTCCTTGCGATGCTGGCCGGGTTGAAGCGTAATTTATCCATTTGCGCTTCATAAAATGAAGCGTATAAGGTACATGTACGCTTCGTGATCCGAAAACAGATATTTACGCCTCATATTTTGGTTCAATATGTCTGAAGGGCTTTGGATTTGGAACGCCCCTGCGTGGCCTGAACTCAGCTACCGAGCTGAGCAGCTCGCGCAGCCACTCAAGCGAGCCCGAAGCGAGAGTGGCCGCCTATTCGGGAAGTCAGAAGCGATTGGGGCTTCTGATTTGGCATCCGTGGAGAACGAGGTCTGGTCGAGCGAAGCGGTCGCGACCGCGGCCATAGAGGGTGAAACCCTCAATCTGGCGAGTGTCCGCTCTTCCGTCGCACGCCGACTGGGCATCGCAACCGACTTCATTGCAGCTGTTCCCCGCAACATCGAGGGCCTGCTGGATGTCATGGAAAGCGCGGCGGCAGATTGGGATGCCGATCTCACCCGAGAACGCCTGTGCCGCTGGCAGGCCGCACTGTTCCCTGCGGAGGGGACGGCGCTACGCCAAGTCGAGACGGGTCGCTACCGCACCCATCAAGGCCCAATGCAAATTGTGAGCGGGCCACTCGGGAAGGAGCGCGTCCACTACGTAGCACCTCCCTCCGCCGCGGTACCCGCCGAGATGCACGCCTTTCTCGATTGGTTCAATCGGAGTCGAAACGGTCCGGAAGATGGCCTGCTGCGCGCGGGTATCGCTCACGTCTGGTTTGAATCCGTTCACCCATTCGAAGACGGCAACGGCCGCATCGGGCGGGCTGTAGTCGATCTCGCGCTTGCCCAGGATGTGCAACGAGCCACACGGCTCCATGGTGTCTCCGCCGCGATGCGCCGACATCAGGCGCAGTATTACGACGCGCTCAATAAGGCCCAGCGCGGCACGGGGGACATCACCGAATGGCTTGACTGGTTTTTGAATACATTTGCCGAAGCATGTCGGGCGACATCCAAGTTGATCGATGAGGCACTCGCCCGCGCTCGATTCTGGAGCGACCACAAGGCTGTCGCACTGAATGAACGGCAGCGCAAGGTCGTCAATAAAATGCTCGAGGCCGGTCCTGGACGATTTGAAGGTGGGCTCACGCTACGCAAGTACGCGGCCATCGTCGATACCTCGCGGGCAACGGCATTTCGCGATATTGAGGATCTGGTCGAGAACGGATTGCTGGTCGCCGCTGGGACCGGACGTGGAACTCGCTACGACCTTGCTTTGGCGGGGTGGGAATGGAAGCCGGCTGCAGCCGGACTAGAGTCCGATACCCGACGCCCTGGTACTTAGCCAGGGATGCATGAGCCGGCGGATGGCGGACGGGATGGCCGCCGCGATGGATTAATCTCAGCAAAATCCAAATCTTACGTGCGTAAGCATTGCTTCCGAACCCATCTGCATTGAAGCGATGGGCGACAATCAGCCTAAGCACCGGCAGATGCGCAAGGAACAGCGCCGCCTCGCGCGCCAGAAAGCTTCGCGTGGTGGGGTGCCCGCCATACTGGTTGTCCATAGCGCGGGGACTTGACGTCGGTGTACAAACGTACATACTGGCGTTGTAATGGAGTACCAATGGGATCATGCCAAGGCGGCTGCGAATCTCAAGAAGCACGGTGTCGCGTTCTCCGACGCGGCGCTGGCGCTCGAAGATCCGCGTGCCCTTACCATTGAGGATCCCGACGCAATCGACGAATCGAGGTTCATTTGTCTTAGCGCCGATCCCCATGGTCGCATCCTAATTACTGTTTTTGCGCCTCGTGGCCGCGCAATACGCATCATTTCTTCGCGAAGGGCCAGCCGTTCTGAACGTCGTCCATACGAGAATGTCCGATGAGAAAACACTACGATTTTTCAAAAGCTAAACGCGGCGCCGTGGTTGCTGTGCCGAAGGGCAAGTCGCGAATAACCATCCGCCTGGACGACGAAATTATTGATTGGTTCAAGGCGCAAGTTGAGGAGGCGGGCGGTGGAAACTACCAGTCCTTAATCAACGCTGCGCTCCGTGAGCATATCGGGCGCTTGGACGAACCGCTCGAGAAAACTTTACGTCGCGTTCTTCGTGAGGAATTGCGCAAGGCCAGCTGACCAACGGTTCGAGCGATCGCGGGAGTAGCGTCTTCGGTGAGCCGAGGAGGGAGTCGATGATTGAGATAAATCAGCTTCGATTAATGTTGGCGCAACCGCGCGTCGCTCAACCTCATCGTTAGAGCACATGCCCGCCTCAACGCCAGAATTGATCCTCAGAGCATACGGTGGACGCGAAAGCGGCCTTATGATTATCGGAAGCGCTGAGGCGTTAGCGAAACTCGGCACTCAGCTTCAGGCGGCCGGCAGTGTTCAGGCGGGCGCCCTTCTGCCGGACTGGCCGCCTCAAGTCGCAGGTCCCAAAGTGTCGGGACCTTATCTCAACGACCCTGGGTTCCAACTATCCTTTCATGTATTGCTAGCACAACAGCTGCCATCATCGCTACGACTTCATCGTCGAGGCTTCCCATGGCCGATGTCCTTGGCGATTGCGGTGCTCGCGTTGATTGGCGCGGCGACCATCGTTACGTGGATAGTGCTCTAACTATCGGTTCGAGCGATCGCGGGGTCGCGTGTTCGGTTAGGGCATTACCTAAGGACATATGAAACCAAAGCAGCTAGTCCAAACGTGGGTGGAAGCGTTCAACCGCGCCGACGACTCGGCGTTGGCGGCTTTGTACGCAGATGACGCAATCAATCACCAGGTCGCCGAGTCGCCGGTGCAAGGTCGGGAGAACATTCGCCGGATGTTTGCTGCCGAATTTGCCAAAGCGACGATGCATTGCATCATTGAGAATCTGTTCGAAGATGGCGAATGGGCGATTCTTGAATGGCGCGACCCGCTCGGTCTCCGGGGCTGCGGCTTTTTCCACGTTATCGGTGGCAAGATTGCATTTCAAAGGGGCTACTGGGACAAGCTGTCGTTCTTGCGGCAGCACGGGTTGCCGCTACTGCCGCAATAGGCGTTAGGCGTTCAACAGCATCGTGCCTTTCCCGTTACTCATTGTCGTCCCTCTTCTCGCCCTCAAAGGGGCACTCGTGGGTCGCTTTGTGTACCGTGACCGCCTCCGGGCCCGTGCGGACCGGCAATTCCGCTGCAGTGTTAAGAGGGGTCCCGGCTCGACGGGACACATTCATATGCCGGTCGGAATGCGAGAGTTGGTCTTGTACTATGAGTCCAGCCCAACGGCAGATTTCGTGGTATCCCGGCGCGGAATGAAATGGGTGAGTGGCAATCCCGTGGAAGTAACGGATGAGGATTTCAAACTCATTCATACAACATTGAGTGCCTGGGCCCGAGCTCGGGGATCAACTGTGGTGTACTTCTAGTTAGTTAGGCGTCAATCGAAAGGAAGACATGAAAATGACACGCGTCCGAGTTGAGTGCTTTACCATCTCGCTTGATGGATTCGGAGCGGGTCCGAAACAGGACATCACGAATCCGCTCGGCGTGGGCGGGACAGATCTGCATCAGTGGTTAGTCCCGACACGCACGTTCCAACGGACCCTGTTTGGCGCCGACGGCGGCACAACGGGGATCGATGACGACTTCGCCGCGCGGGGCTTCAAGAATGTTGGCGCCTGGATTCTCGGAAGAAACATGTTCGGACCGATTCGCGGTTCCTGGCCCGACATGAAGTGGAAAGGCTGGTGGGGGGACAACCCACCCTATCACGTTCCGACTTTCATCTTGACTCATCACGCGCGCCCGCCCATCCAGATGGAAGGCGGAACGACATTCTACTTCGTCACGGGCGGTATTCACGAGGCGCTTGACCGGGCGCGCGACGCGGCCAACGGAATGGATGTGCGCATTGGCGGCGGATCTAACACCATCCAGCAATATCTTCGTGCGGGCGTCATCGATGAGCTGCACTTCGCCATCTCGCCGGTCCTGCTGGGCGGGGGAGAGCGACTGTTCGAGGGTATTGACCTTCGCGCCCTGGGATACAAATGCGTTCAGTTCGTTGCGTCGGAGAAAGCCACTCATGTTGTACTCCGGCGCCAAGGGCACAATGACACCTGACCATGGGGCGCGGCGAGCTACTCGATGTTCTGCACCTGCTCGGGCGAAATTCACATAAAACATTACCTCGAAGGGTCATCAAAGCTCGAGGATTTTCTGGAGGACTTCCATTCAATATCCCGTACGTCCGCGATTTCCGTGCTAGAGGCGGCGAGGGAACGGCTGGCGCTTGATTCGACCACTGCTTGACGAGTCGATCCCAAGTCGTCTACGTCGATCGCTGACCGAACATTCCTTCCGCTATTCGCGCTCCGCATGGTCAAGTTGAACGGTATGGCGACTTGAAACGTCTGAGCGGTTTGGTTTAGCCCTATGTCGCATTACGTCCTCCAATTTTTCGGACTGCTGTTGTTCGCAGTTCTGTTTGCATTTTGGCAGCGGCGAAACCGCGACAGGCCGCCGCCAATTCGAGACGGTGTTTATGTCGTTCGATGGTCCGTTGCCCTACGACTCATGAACGTCGCATTCTTCATCATGATGCTGACCGCCAGCGTGTTTTTTATCTGGGCGAAATTTGCAACCGATGAAAGTGTCCCCGGTGCTATTTGGGTGCTTGTGATCCCCCTGTTAGCCCTGTCCAGCTATGGACCACTATCTTGGCGCGTTCGTACCGAATACAACGAAACCAGCCTCACAGCCTATTCGAGGACCGGACAACCCACGCAATATGCCCTAAGCGATTTCACGCGCGCTGGCCCTGTCAGTTGGCGGGGTCACGAATTTTCGACAGAGTCAGGCGACAAGATTTATGTGAATTCGTATCAAACGGGCGGCCCCGCTTTGATCGAATTGCTTCAGCGAAGCGTGAAAGAGACCTATTTCGAGTGATCCTCTTTTAAATGCTGAAATCCAACTACTGATCGTTAGGAGCAAGGATTGGAAGCCACACTACTAGAAGACGATGACAGGAAGCGACCCTCCATGGGGGTATTGGTCAGCCTGATCGACATGGGCGACGGAACCTGTCGCGTCATCCTCGATGATGTTCGCTCAGATCTGCCTCAGCGCGAAACGTCCTGGCAGTTCGACTACTTCTATACGCACAAACGACTGGCCAGCGGCAGTTCGACGACATGGCACTTCCCGTCGGCGAGTATCAGGGACTTGGGGAAGCTGTCCTGGCACGACTTCTAGCGCTAAACGGAAGAATAAAGTGAGCTTTCGGCTTCTAACAAAGAGGCGAACGATCCGACCGTAGGGTGCCACAAAGGAGACGTTGGCCGCAGACGGCTTGGGTCGCGAACGCACCTTTACCCGAACTTATCGGTAAAACATTCGGTCCGCTGCTGCAGGTCCCTATTGTCATCGCGCGTGCGCAAGCTCGTCTCGAACAATCTTTCGCACCTGTTCGGCTGTAATGGGCTTTTCAGCGGTGCCTAAGTACCGCGCGAGCGCCTCGTTAATAAGCGTCTGATATCCAATGCCCGTTCGCGCCGACTCGGCCTTGAATGCCCAGACGATCTGATCGTCGATGTAAATGGTGATGCGAGTTTTTCCCTTCGTTGGCACAGCTTGCCCGCGCCGCCCTTTGGAGAAATCGTACTCAGCCTTCATAATCCTTCCGCTCCTTCGTGGTTGCTCGTCGCACGGATATTAGGCGCTCGCCGTCTTCGCGCTCCGTCCAAACAACCACCAAAATTTCGCCGCCGGCGTTCATCCCGACTGTGATCCAACGAGACTCTCCTGCGGAGGAATCATCCTCGACTGTCAAACCTAGCGGATCGTTCAACACACCTTCCCCCTCAACCAAGGAAAGGCCATGCTTGACGATATTGACAGCGTCCCTTCTCGGGATCGAACTTCGGTCCCACATACGTATTATATATGTACTACATACATACTTCAAAAAGTGCGGAGGCGGAGAGCGGCGTTCAAGGTGTCGATGCCGACGTAAAGTACGCGTTGCCGGCGGTCTTCGCGCCGCTTTGGAAGTGCGAATTCGCTGCCGAGAGATCGACGAGCCCTAAGCATCGCGCGAACTCGCCGTAGAAGGAAGCGCGCGGCGTTTCTGGGCTGGGGGTTGCAATTCCCAGGCGCGGGCCGCCTTCTCCGTCTGGCCGGACCGCGCACCCGTTGAAAGCGGTTTCCGCGCTCTTTTGCCCGCTCTGCTGCCAGTCGATCTTCGCGCGGACGAAGGTTTGCAACTTTTCTCGCTCCTTGCTAACCTATAACTCTTATTATTAGAGTGACTGAATCTGTTGGCTGACTGGGTTCTGGTCAGGTCGATTCTTAGGAGTCAGGGCGTGAATTACGAGACCGTCAATCCGGCTACCGGAGAGTTCGTCGATCGGTTCGCAACGATATCCGATCGAGATCTCGACCGGGTCGTCGATAGGGCGCAGGCAGCCTTCATCGACTGGCGTCGCAGGAACGTCACTGAGCGTGTTGTGTTCCTCGAGCGTGCTGCCGGAATTCTTCGCGCAAACGTCGACAAATATGCCGGCTACCTCACCCTGGAAATGGGGAAACGCCTGAATGAGGCGCGATTCGAGGTGGTCCTTTGTGCGAACATTCTCGATTACTACGCCAAGCGAGCTGCGACGTATCTCCATCCAGCCGCGCTCCCAGATGTTCCCAATGCTGAAGTCCATGTGGAGCCACTGGGTGTTCTCCTCGCCATCGAACCGTGGAATTTTCCCTACTATCAGATCGCTCGAGTGGCGGCGCCTCAGCTCGCGGTGGGCAACGTTTTGCTCTTGAAGCATGCAGAGTCGGTCCCGCAGTCGGCTCTCGCATTTGCCCGGCTCCTAGAAGCGGCCGGGTTGCCGGGGGAGGTCTATACGAACGTGTTTGCGAGCATCGAGCAGGTCGCCCGTTTGATCGACGATCCTCGTGTTCGCGGCGTAACGCTTACCGGCAGCGAGCGGGCGGGTGCGGCGGTCGCTGAGCGCGCCGGCCGGAATATGAAGAAGACCGTACTTGAGCTTGGCGGCAGCGATCCTCTCATCGTGCTCGAAGACGCCCCATTGGATTGGGCCATCGGATGCGCGGTGGTTGGCCGAATGTTCAATACGGGACAATGTTGCGTCGGATCGAAGCGCATCATCGTCGTAGGGAAGCAGCGAAGCGCCGCGTTTCTCGAGGGACTCTCCAATCGGATGTCTGCTCTGAAGTCCGGAGACCCATCCGATGCCGCCACGACGCTCGGACCCGTTTCGTCGGAACGGGCGCTTGGCACTCTGCTTAGCCAGTTGGAGAGAGCAAGGGCTGGCGGAAGCAGAATTGTGACGGGCGGCCGCAAGCTAGATCGTCCGGGTTTCTATCTCGAGCCGACGGTTCTGGCCGAAATCGATGCCAGCAATCCGATCTACAGGGAAGAACTGTTCGGTCCGGTCGCAGCTTTCTACTCGGCAAAGGATGATGAGGAGGCAATTCGGCTTGCGAACGATACCCCTTACGGTCTTGGCGCGTCTGTCTTTACCGAGGATCTGGATCGTGGCCGCGCGGTGGCAGCCCAGATCGAGAGCGGGATGGTCTTCGTCAACCAACCCTTCCGCACCGCCGCGGAACTTCCATTCGGAGGCATCAAGAATTCCGGTTACGGGCGTGAACTGTCCATGGCCGGCTTTGCGGAATTCGTGAACAAGAAGCTCGTGACCTTCGCGCCGGCCGGCACCCCTCCATTGCCCGCGCCGAAACCCGCTTGATCGCTCCCGCGATCCTGACAAACGACAAGGAGAAGAAAATGCCCCTTTGGAAAATATACCACCCCGAGGATGCCTATTCGCTTGAAGACAAGCAGAAGTTCTCGGAAGCAGTCACCAGGTTGTATCAGATTCTTCCGAAATTCTACGTCGGGGTGGTCTTTCAACCGATCCCCAAGGATTCCTTCTTCATCGGAGGACAGCCTGTAGACAATTTCGTCAGGATCTGGATCGACCACATCGCGCGAACCCTGCCGACGCCGGAAGCGAAAGCTTATTGGGTAAAGATCAGCAACGAGGCAATCGCCCCGTTCGTAAAGGACCGAGGCTTCGATTGGGAATTTCACATCGACGAGACACCGTTCGACCTCTGGTCAATCCAGGGCCTGAAGCCTCCGGCCCCGAAGTCAGAAGCCGAAAAGAAGTGGGCCGCCGACAATAGGCCAACTCCCTATCAAGCCGATGCCGTCTGATCATATGACGTCCGTGCAGTCCCAACCGTCTGGCGTCGCAATCGTCACAGGTGCCTCGTCAGGCATTGGGGCCGCATACGCCGAGCAACTAGCGGAGCGAGGGTTCAGGTTGGTCCTGGTCGCAAGACGAAAGGACCGCCTGGAGCTATTGGCCGGCAAAATTCTGTCTGCTCACGGCATCGAGAGCGAGATCGTCTCAGCCGACCTGACCAGCAAAGCGGATCTCGCCCTTCTCGAGCACAAAATTGCCAAGCGTAACGACATATCGCTGCTGGTAAACAATGCCGGCTCAGGCGCAATGGGACTGACGGCTGAATTTGACGCCGATCGGATCGAGCGGCTTATCCGCCTCAACGTGGTGGCTCTCGCCAGACTGTCCCATGCGGCTCTCGCGAAGTTCAGATCCCGTCGTTCAGGCGGCCTCATCAACATCGGTTCGATTGTCAGCTACGGACCGTCGCCAATCGCTGCCACGTACACCGCGACCAAGGCGTTTGTGTCGAATTTCACCCGATCGCTTCAAATGGAATATCGGGACAGCGGTGTAGTCGTTCAGCTAGTCCAGCCCGGCCCTGTGAAGAGCGAGTTCTTTGAAGCCTCCCAGGCTCCGTCAGGCCTCTTTTCTGAAGCGAGATTCATGACCTCCGAGCAATTGGTTCGGGCCGCGTTGCTTGGGCTTGATCGAAAGGAGACAGTGACGACGCCTTCGCTGGACGATCTTTCCAGATGGGAGCAGCTTGAGAACGCTCGCAAGGAATTTCTGGCGGGAGCGACATCGGGTCTGGTCGCGTCACGTTATTCGCATTTCTGACGGCCGGAACAAGCAACTGAAGCAAGTCGATCATATTGGCATCAAAAGGCCCAGCGGAGTTCTTTCGTGAAATTGGCGACTTTTGTATCTGGCGGCTTACAGAGAGTCGGTGTTGTCCATGCGGACGATCGTAAGCTCTTTGATCTTGCCAAAGCCGCCGAGCGTGATGGCGTGCCTGACCCAGCGTTCAGCTCGATGCTGTCGCTGATTGATGGCGGTGACGGCGCGCTCGAACGCGCGGAGCTTCTATTCCTGCGTGGGGGTCGGGAGGACGACCTTTCCGTGGATGTGAACGAGACAAAGCTGTTGGCGCCAGTTCCCGTACCGCGACAGATGAGAGACGGGATGTCGTTTCCGGTTCACATTGTGCAGTCCCGTCGCGGTGGTTCGCAAGGCGCCGCAGGAGCAGCTATCGGCACGCAATTTGATCCGTTGATTGATCTTCCGGACGTCTATCGGCGTCAGCCAATCTACTATTTTACCAACCGCTTTAGCGTTCAGGGCCACGACGCCACGGTCCTTTGGCCGAGCTACAGCCAGATCATGGACTACGAGCTCGAGTTCGGCATTTTTACCAGGCACACCGCGGCAAATATCCCCGCGGGCCAGGCCCGGCGCCACATATTTGGATACACGATCTTCAACGACTTCTCCGCGAGGGATGCGCAAAAGTTGGAGATGGAAGGTCGTCTCGGCCCGATGAAGGGCAAAAGCTTCGATGGAGGCAACGTGCTGGGGCCCTGGATCGTAACGCCAGACGAGATCGGCGACCCGTACGATCTCGGCGTAGAGGTCAGAGTCAATGGGAGGGCCAGAGCATCCGAGAAGACAAAGGGCATGCTTTTCTCCTTTGAAGAGATAATTGCATACGCCTCTCGAAATGAAACGCTGATTGCAGGGGAATTTATCGGATCGGGCACAGTAGGTAACTGCTGCGGCCTGGAGACGGGCTGGTATCTTGAACATGGCGACGTGGTCGAGCTTGATGTGGAAAACATCGGCGTCCTTAGGAACAAGGTCGAGCGGCGATCCGAATAGTCAAAAGCGAGCCTTACAGAATTTCATGAAGACGGAAGGGAAATTGAAATGACCGAGGAAACACTCGTCATCAGCGAGGAGCGGAGCAGCGTATCTGTCCTCACGATGGTTTACAGGCCTTACAATCTACTGGGCCCAAAGCTCATCAATGCAATCATCGATCAGATCGAGCGGGCTCAACGCATTGGCAGCCGCGCGATCGTCATTAGAAGCGGCCTCCGCCATTTCTCCGCAGGTGCGGACCTGAACATTTTCAGCGATCGTGTCACGCAAGGTCGCGGTGACGCGGCGGCCGAAGGCCGAAAGATGTCAGGAATCGAGTTTTTGAGATTCATGGAAACGCTTCCGACCCCCATCGTCGCGAGCGTGCATGGCGTGTGTCTGGGGGGAGGCCTCGAACTTGCTCTAGCCTGTGACTATATCGTTGCAGCGAGATCGGCGAAGCTGGGATCGGTAGAGGCGACCCTCGGCCTGAATCCGCTTATGGGTGGTGTGCAGCGTCAGGTCCAGCGTATCGGCACCCAGCGTGCCAAGGAAATGTCGATGCTGGCGAGACGGTACGACGCCAGCACGCTGGAGAGTTGGGGACTAATCAACCTTGCGGTTCCTGACGAAGCGTTGGAAAGCGTCACGTTCACCATTGCCGATGAACTGGCGCAAGGACCGACGCTCGCGCATGCGGCGACGAAGCAGCTTGCGTACATTGCCGCCAATGAAGGAGTCGTGGCTGCGGACGAGGCTATGGCTGAGCTCCAGGCGCCGATCTGGACGTCGGACGACCTCAAGATCGGGCTCGACTCTTTCAAGAAAAATGGCCCAGGCTTGGCCAAGTTTGTGGGGCGCTGAGCATGAGCGGGCCTCTCACTGGTATCAGAGTCGTAGACTTTTCGCGCGTGCTGGCCGGACCGCTCTGCGCCAGGACTCTCCAGGATTTGGGCGCGGAGGTTATCAAGGTCGAACCGCCGAGTCCGGATGTGTCGCGTTTCGCATTCCCGTCCACGGACGGAATGTCGGGTTATTATGCGCAGCAGAATGCGGGCAAGCGAAACGTCAGTATCAATCTCAACCTGCCGGGGGCGCTCGAGCTGATCCTGAAGCTCTGTGACACCGCGGACATCATCGTGGAAAACTTCCGCGCTGGAACCTTGGGCTTCTTCGGGTTGGACTACGAGACATTGGCCCAGCGCAATCCAAAGCTGATCTACGCGTCCATCACTGGATACGGCCAGGGAGGGCCGTGGCGCAGTCGAATGGCGTACGCACCGACGGTGCAGGCTGAGGCCGGTTTCACTCAGAACAGCATTCGCCACTATGGAGACGCGCTCTTTGAACCACGGACAGATAGTCTTTCACACGCCGACGTGTACTCGGGCCTTCAGGCTGTGATTGCAATTCTGGCCGCGTTGAATAGCAGAGGCAAGTCGGGCAAAGGTCAATATATCGATGTCGCCATGGCAGCGACGCTTCTGGCCGTCAACGAGCGGGCTCATGTTGATCTCACGGAAGAAGACATCGGAGCTGAGCCGGCGGTATTGGGGGCTACGGATTGTTCATTTTTTACCGGTCCCCAGGGCGAGCATTTCACTGTAGCCACCAGCATCGTGGGAAGCCGGACGTTCCCGTCCTGGATGCGAGCCATGCGTCGATCAGATCTGGCCAATGATCCACGCTTTGCGTCGGCTGCTGCCCGGCGCCTGAATTTCGGCGCCCTACACGAGATCATCCAAAGCTGGATGTTGACGTTTCCAAATATGGCTCGCCTGGATGCTCAGCTCGACGAGGCCAAGATCGCGATGGGGGAAATCAGATCGCTCAAAGAATTGGGGGCGTCTGAGTGGAGCGACTATTGGAAGGCCGTCCAGGAAGTGCCTGACCGCAGCGGAGGCGTGTATCGGTTGCCAGGCTGGCCGTGGCATTTCTCGGAAGAGACGTTGGCGTCGGCGGGTACTCCCGCATTCCAGGGGGAACACAACTTCGAAGTGTTCGAGGAATTAGGGGTCGGCGAAGCCGAGCTACGTAAGTTCGCCGATTCCGGCGTTCTCGTGTGTCATCCTCGTGCGCGTGAACCTGCAGCCGGCGATGCGGGGCGCTGATCCGGATGACGAGCCCTCATCCGATGCTGCGCAAATCGACCTCTCCCCCGCAGGGAGAGTTGAAACGAGGCCGCAGGCGGCCGGCCCGGTCCGCCTTACATGAATTCTGCTTTGGCATCTGGTCGTGGAAGGAACCAGGCCGATGACAGAGGAGCAGGTGCTTCGGACACTCGAGGACGGGGTGCTGACCCTGTTGTTCAACCGGCCCGACAAGAAGAACGCCATCACAGACGCGATGTACGGGACCCTGGCCGACGGGCTCGCCGAAGCCGACGCCGACCCAGCCGTCCGGGTTGTGCTCTTCCGAGGCGAGGGCGGCGCGTTCACCGCTGGAAACGACATCTCGTCCTTTGCCGCGCAGAACGCGGCTGGAGCGGCCTCCAAGCCTGAAGGCGAGCGCAACGTCATGCGCTTCATCCGCGCGCTCGCTCGCGCCCGCAAGCCGCTGGTCGCAGCCGTTACGGGCCCTGCCATCGGGGTTGGATTGACCATGCTGCTGCATTGCGACCTGGTCTTCGTCGCCACCGACGCCCGCCTCAGCGCTCCGTTCGTAAACCTCGCCCTCGTCCCGGAGGCGGCCTCGAGCCTGCTGCTGGGAGCACGCATAGGCCATGTGCGGGCGTTTTCGATGTTCGCCCTGGGCCAGGTCTTAACTGGCGCCGAGGCGCAAGCCTGGGGCCTAGCCAATGAGGCGCTACCCGCCGCAGAAGTCGGCCCGGCGGCGCGCAAGGCGGCCGAGGCGTTGGCGAGCCGCCCGCTTCAATCGCTCATCGCGACGAAAGGCCTGATGCGGAACAAGGAGATGCTCCTAGCCCAGATCGACCACGAGCAAGTCCAGTTCATCGAGAGGCTGGCGTCGGCGGAGGCCAGGGAGGCGTTTGCGGCGTTCGCGGAGCGTCGAGCGCAGATTTCCGGCAGCTCGCCGTCGAATAAATAGGCTCCAAGAGGCGGGCGCGGCGGCGCGGATGGGCGCTCAGATCGTGCAGAAGCGGCCGTTTCGGTCAATCGTACCGCGCCCCATCAGCGCAAATTGCGGCTGTCTTCCGGTGGGAAGCTCCTGGTCGCTCGGCTTCACATAGGCGGAACACTCAACGATCGTCCGTCGAAATGTGGATCTCAGCGCGATACACCTATTTCGCTTCGTAGCTCGCAATGCGCCACCGAACCAGATCGTCCGCGCCTGGGCCGGCCTCGGGGCGAACGTCTCTTGGGTTGACGACGCTCCCTGATTTTTCCTCGACCAGCGCGAGCTTCAAGCTCTTTCCGCTCTTCCGATCCACGAACTTGAGTGGCGGGCCATTGGGACCCGCAATCTTCCACTTATCGCCGACCTGCGCCAGCGCCTGCATGACCAGGATCGTGTCCCGGCCCTTTGAGGTGAGCAGATACTCATGACGCGGCGGGTTTGTCTGGTAAAGCCGGCGCTCAACGAGCTCGTGGTCCTCAAGATGCCGCAGTCTATCCGTAAGCGTTGCGTTGGTTACATCGGTGGACTTGCGTAGATCGTCATATCGCCGCAAACCGAGCGCAAGGTCTCGCAGGATAAGGAGCGCCCAACGATCGCCTATCGCGTCCAGAACGCCGGCAATCGAGCAAACCATTCCATCGAAATCTTTAGACCGCATAAGCTCTCCTCATCGGAACAAATATCTCCCCTGCGCTCCCCGGTCGAGGGCTCGAACATATTCAAAAAGCGGCTTGCCCTGTTGCGACTCTACGATTGGAGCGTCAGTCGCGCTAGCCTTTCGCACTCGAGAATCTTGGCAGCCGATGGCTTGTTCAGCGAGCGATGTCGAACATCGTCGAGATAGCGCATATCCGGATTGATCGCTCCGTCGCGCGTAACAGGCATGGATTCCGGCCAGATCCAGAGATCGCCAATTGCTGGAAGCGAGCAGGAGCATCGTTGCAAAAAGCATATAACTCTGATAATTAGAGTCAATCGCTATTTGAGGTGATACATGGGTGACATTCTTTCAGACCTGATCGAAGCACACGGCGGACAGTCCGTATGGAACAAAATCGCGATTGCCGAGACCTCCGCATCGATTAGGGGAGGCCTCTGGACTCGAAAGGGATGGTCGGACGCATTGATCGATACTCAAGTGCGCATCGAAACCCAGCGCCAAGTCACAACTTACACCCCCTTCGTTGAGCAGGGGCAAAGTAGCTTCTTCACACCCGAGCGCGTCGAGATCCGATCCAGGGGACAAGTCGTCCAAGAAAGGGCGAATCCCCGTGAAGCATTTAACGGGCACTCAGTGCCAACGCCATGGGACCTTTTGGATCTCGCATATTTCAGCGGGTATGCCATCTGGAACTACCTAACGGCACCTTTCATATTTGCTTATCCGGGGATCTCACACGAGGAGATTGAGCCGTGGATCGACGGTAACACTCGCTACAGGCGCCTGAAGGTTACGTTTCCAGACTCGTTCGCCACTCATTGCCCAGTTCAAACGTTTTATGTCGGCCCGGACGATCTTCTGGCGAGAATAGACTACGAGGCCGTAGTCACGGGCGGACTACCAACCGCGCACTTTATGTCTGAATACAAGAAATTCAACGGGGTAATGGTACCTACTCGGCGTCGGGCACTCCTCCGCGGGCCGGACGGAACGCCCGACACAGACAAGGTGGCCGTTGCGATCGATTTGCGTGATGTGGCGTTTTCCTAGGTGAGACCATGGAGCCGCCGCCTGTGAACGCGGAGCTGCGCCTTGGTTCAGAACTCGTCGGCGCCCTGGTCCTTGCTTCGGCTGAACCAAACGAAGCCCAATCAACCCTCACCTGGTCGGATAAGTAGTGCAAACCGCCAACCCTATTTTCGATGAAGTCTTCGATCGCAGGGCCACCAATTCCGAAAAGTGGGGAGGGCCCAGGCACCTCATAACCGCAGATGAGATAGCGGCCGATCCACTACCGATGTGGGTGGCCGACATGGATTTCCGCGCTCCGCAGCCGGTGATCGATGCGCTTAACGAGGCGGTGCGCTACGGTATCTTCGGTTATCCGAACGGCGCGCCTCGGACCTATGTGCGCGCCGTCACGGACTGGCAGGCCCGGCGCTTCGGCTGGGAAGTCTCGCCCGACTGGGTTGTCCAGACCACCGGCGTCATCACGGCTATCAAGGTGATTGTTCAGGCGTTCTCCGCGCCAGGGGACTCGGTCCTGATCCAGCCGCCGGTCTATTCGCATTTCCGCAATGACGTAGCTCTGAACGGTCGCCACCCGGTCGCGGCTCCGTTGGTGCGCACCGATGATGGCTACCACTATGACGAAGCGGTGTTCGAAGCCGCAATTCAGGCGAATACAAAGATCTTCCTGCTCTGCAATCCACACAACCCGACGGGCAATGTCTGGTCGCAGGCCGATCTGCGCAGCATGGGCAATATCTGTATCCGGCATGGCGTTCTGGTGGTCTCGGACGAGATCCATCAGGACCTCATCATGAAGCCTGGCCTAAAGCATAGGCCCTTCGCCTCGCTCTGCGAGGAATTTGCCCTAAACAGCATCACCTGTACCGCGCCCAGCAAGACTTTCAACCTGCCGGGCATGCAGGCGGCCAACCTGTTCATTCCGAACCAACGGTTGCGGGAGGGATTCCGGCGCCAGTACGAGCGCAACATGTCCACCGACATGAACCTGCTGGGCATGGTCGCCGCCGAAGCGGCGTATCGCCACGGCGAGCCGTGGCTCGAGGAACTCCTCGCCTATGTCCGTGGGAACCACGAACATTTCGCTCGTCAAATCAACACCTTGAACGTCGGGCTGAGCGTACTGCCAGCCGATTCGCTCTACCTCGCCTGGATGGATTGTCGCTCGCTTGGACTGGAAGCCCATGCGCTGAACGACTTCATGCTGAACGACGCGCGTGTCTGGCTGGACGATGGTCGCAAGTTCGGCGCCGAGGGCCACGGCTACATGCGCGTCAACGTTGGGTGCCCTCGCGCCACGTTGGATGAGGCGATCACGCGCATCATCGGCGCGCTGGTTTGACCTGAAGGGCTGTCTTATTGTCTTGATACTGCCGGACGGTCATCACCTTCGTCGCCGGTCTCGGATGCAATGCGATTGACAGACATCATCCGTCGGCAGTAATTTTAACTTAGGCTCGGTGCGGCCTGCCGCTTGCGCCCCGTTTCGGGGTGAGGTGAATGCGCCGATGAGTGAATCCTTGATCCGTAACCACCCGGCGAACGGATCAGCAATGCAAGCGCTGATCATCCAATAGTTCGCTGTGAATGGAGGATCAGAGAATGCTCACACAGAAAAATGCGAAGACAATGGCGAAGTCGCTTCGAGACGCTCTCGTCGGCCGAAACGTCTCGCTTTCGCACAGCACTTGCCTGGAGATAGTCGCACGACAATTAGGTTTCGCCGATTGGAACACTCTTTCGGCCAATCTGCTCGCCCAGGACGGGGGCGAGATTCCACTCGGTGAAATAGAGACTCACCCACAGACAGATGAAATCTCGAAGGTGACCCGAAGCGTCGAGCCGTGGAGCAAATGTTCGTTCTGCGGTAAATCTCGGCACGAAGTGCGGTCCCTCATTGGGGGTTGCGGAGGCTGGGAGGCCTTTCGTGCGAGCCGCGGCCCGGAGAGGAGTAACGTCTTCATCTGCGATGAATGCGCAACGTTAGCTGCACAGCACTTTGCCGACAGCTTTGGCACCGCCGCAGAATCTCCCGAAACCTGAGATTTTTCCGTTCGAATTAGGCCCGAGGAATTCGCCGTCACTCCGAAGTCCTTACACCTTCTCGCGAAGGTCCGCGGTGAAGCCGATAGGCCTGCGCTTAGGTACCGGCGGGTGCATGAGCTGGCGGATGGCGGAGAGAATGGCGGCGATTGCTTCGTCGTGACTGGTGAGTTTTTTGTCGAGGCGGGTTTCGAGTTGTGCGAAGCGGCGGGCCAGTTCCCTGTTTGAAGCGAGCATGTCGCGCAGCTGGACGAACGCGCGCACAACGTAAACGCTCATTTCGACGGCGCGGCGGCTGCTCAAGATCGTGGCGACCATGATGGCGCCATGCTCAGTGAAGGCGTATGGCGCGAAGCGCGGATCGCGATGCTTCTGCGAACCGGTCGCATTTTGCGACCGGTTCAGAGCTACTGTTTCGGCCGGGGTCAGGTGGAATATGAAATCCCCCGGGAAACGCGCGGCATTGCGCTTGACCTGCTCGTTAAGCCGCTTGGTAGTCACTCCATAGAGTGCGGCGAGCTCGGCATCGAGCAGCACCCGATGGCCGCGTAGCACGAGGATGGCGCTGGCGATCTGTTCGGGGGCGACTGATTTGGGCATTGATGCTTCCCAGGCTCAGACGTTACGAGTTCGAGCGGCGGGATCGCATGGGCGCCACCTTTCGCTCGCCGCGATCGATTTCCAACAGGAGCGCCGTCCACGTTTCGAGTGCGGCTTTGCGCTCCGCAAAATAATCGTGCGTGTTGTAGACGCCATGGAGGCCGGGCAGTTTGTGGTTGAGGCAGCGCTCCGCCACTAGCGTTGTAGCTACGCGCCCAGCTACAAACATTAACGCGGCAGGGCCTGGAAGTCCATGGACGGCGCTTGTCAATAATTGCTTGATTTATAGAGAAATGCGAGCGAGGGCGCGGCGGCCCTAAACCGCTCCGGAAGCTACTCGATGTTCTGCACCTGCTCGCGCATTTGTTCGATGAGCACTTTCATGTCGACGGCGGCGCGCGTCGTTTCGATGTCCTGAGACTTCGATGACAGCGTGTTGGCTTCGCGATTCAGTTCCTGCATCAAAAAATCGAGCCGCCGGCCGGCGGGTTCCTTGCCGTCGAAGGTCTTGCGGACCTCGGTCACGTGACCGCGCAGCCGATCGATCTCTTCGTCGACGTCCAGGCGCTGGGCCAAAATCGCGAGTTCCTGTTCGACACGATCTTGATCGACGTCGGCGACCAGCTGTGCGATGCGATCGAGCAGCTTGGTGCGCATGCGGGTGCGGATCTCCGGCAGCCTGTCGGTCACGCGTCCGGAGAACTCGATCAATCCGGCGCAGCGCTGTTCCAGGGCTTCACGCAGCCTTTCGCCCTCGCTGTCGCGGGAGCGGGTGAGATCCGACAAGGCCTCGGCCAGCAACCCCTGCGCAGCGGCGATCATGGGCGCGGTATCGCGGGTGCGGTCGCGGATGACGCCGGGCCAGCGCAGCAGATCGAGCACATCGATACGCGCGGCAGCCCCGGCTTGGGCCGCGACCTGCTGCGCCCTCAGTGTGAGGCTCGCCAGCAGGTCGGCGTCGACTTCGAGTGCGGTGGCGACCACCGTCGGCCTGAAATGCAGGGAACACTCGACCTTGCCTCGGCGCACGCCCGCGGCGACGGCGGCGCGGAAATCCGACTCGGCGGCGCGGAATTCCTCGGGCAAGCGGCAACCCAGCTCGAGAAATCGGTGATTGACGGTCTTGAGCTCCCAGGCCAGCAGCCCCCAGGGAAACTGCCGCTCGCGTCGGGCAAAGCCGGTCATGCTACGAATCATAGGGGTCGTCGCCAAAATCGGCCATAATCGTGGGTAGCGAAGCTTAGCAGACGAGGAGCAGTCATTGCAGATCGAAACCGCGGACGTGAGCCTCATCGGGCACCGCGAGGAAAATCAGGACCGGGTGGCCATTGCGGCCGCGGAACAGGCCGTGCTGTTGGTGGTGATCGACGGCATGGGCGGTCACGCGGACGGCGCGCGCGCCGCGGAAACGGCCTTGTCCACGCTGCTCGAGGCGTTTTGGCAAACACCCCATCCGATTTTCGATCCGCTGGGCTTTTTGCATCTGGCCTTGGGCAGGGCGCACGAAGAGGTCGTGAAGCTGGGCGCAGCCTTGAGCGCCGAAGCCCGTCCCCGGGCCACCTGCGCGGTATGCCTGGTGCAGGATTCGGCGGCGTATTGGGCGCACGTGGGCGATAGCCGCATCTATCAGCTGCGCCAGGCGCAGGTTCTGGAGCGCACCCGCGATCACAGCCATGTCGAGGTGTTGCTGCGCGAGGGGCTGATCACGGAAGCCGAAGTGCACGGCCACCCCATGCGCAACTACGTGGAGTGCTGTCTCGGCGGGGATGCGGCGCTGCCTGAAATGACCATATCGTCGCGGCGCAAACTCAAAACCGGCGATGTGCTGCTGCTGTGCACCGACGGATTGTGGGCGAATCTGAAAGACCAGGATTTGGTGCGTTTCGCGCAAAGCCAGACCAAACCCTTGCGCGATACCTTGAACGACCTGGGAGAGCAGGCGGTCGAAGCCTCCGCCCCGTACAGCGACAACACCAGTGCCGCGGCGCTGCGTTGGAAGGCAGCATGAGCATTCGCCCCAGCGGCCGCGCCGCCGATGAATTGCGCGAATTGAAGTTCGAGCGCGGCTTTACCAAACATGCCGAAGGCTCGGTGCTGGTGAGTTTCGGCTCAACCCGGGTCCTGTGCACGGCCAGCATCGAGGACAGCGTGCCCGGATTCCTGCGCGGCGCGGGCCAAGGCTGGGTGACCGCCGAATACGGCATGCTGCCGCGCGCGACCCATACTCGTTCGGCGCGTGAGGCGGCGCGCGGCAAGCAATCCGGCCGCACCCAGGAGATTCAGCGCCTGATCGGCCGGGCGTTGCGCGCGGTGGTCGACCTGAAGGGACTGGGGGAGCGTACGGTCACCATTGATTGCGACGTGCTGCAGGCCGACGGCGGCACGCGCACCGCAGCGATCACCGGCGGCTTCGTGGCTTTGGCGGATGCCATCGACACCTTGCTCAAAAGACGCGCCCTCGCCGCCAACCCGCTGCACGGGCAGGTGGCCGCGGTGTCGGTGGGCATCTACCGCGGCACCCCGGTTCTCGATCTGGACTATGCGGAGGATTCGAACGCCGAAACCGACATGAATGTCGTCATGAACAGCGGCGGCGCATTTGTTGAAGTCCAGGGCACCGCCGAGGGGCATGCGTTTCGCCGCCACGAGCTTGACCAAATGTTGGACCTTGCGACGCAAGGCATTGCGCAGCTGCATGCCGCACAGCTCACTGCCCGAGCCGCCTGAGCTGACCGCGCCGCCTGAGCTGACCGCGCCGCCTGAGCGGGTCGCGCCGCCTGAGCGGCTGGTCGTTGCCACCGCGAACTCAGGCAAGCTGCGAGAATTCCGCTCCTTGCTGGCGGGATTGCCGTTCGAACTGACCAGCCTGGCCGAACTCAATCTGTCCTCACCGGAGGAGACCGGCACGAGTTTCCTCGAGAACGCCCTGTTGAAGGCGCGTCACGCCGCTGCCGCGAGCGGCGGCGCGGCGGTCGCCGACGATTCCGGGCTCGAAGTCGACTTCTTGGGCGGTGCGCCCGGCATCTATTCGGCCCGCTATGCCGGGCTTGAGGCAGACGACCGCGCCAACAACGCGAAACTGATGAGCGAGCTTACGGGCGTGCCGCCCGGGCAGCGTGGGGCCCGCTACCGCTGCGCGCTGGTATTCCTCGAGGCTGCAGGCGCGGCGCCGCTGGCGGCGGAGGCCGACTGGCAGGGATTTATTCTCGACGCGCCGCGCGGCAGCGGCGGCTTCGGCTACGACCCTTACTTCTGGCTGCCGGAACTGAACAGGACGGCGGCAGAACTTGCACCCGAAGAGAAAAACCGCTTGAGCCATCGGGGCAAGGCGATGCGGGCGCTGCGCGAGCTGCTGCTTGGGCGCGGCTCGGGGCGCAGCAGCCTGGGATACCAAGCGTGATGGACTGGAGTCCGTCGTAATGGATGCGTCGCTGGCCCTGTACGTACACATGCCTTGGTGCGTGCGCAAATGCCCGTACTGCGATTTCAATTCGCATCAGCTGAAATCGGCGCAGCCTGACGCCTCGTACATCGATGCGCTGCTGCGGGATTTCGATATTGAGTCGCCGCGGGTGGCCGGGCGCAGGATCGATACGGTGTTTTTCGGCGGCGGCACCCCGAGCCTTTTCAGCCCTGAGGACTTTGCGCGCCTGCTGGCGGCGCTCAGGGAGCGGATTGCCTTCGCAGAGGATGTGGAGATTACCCTGGAGGCGAACCCGGGCACCATCGAGCGCGGCCGGTTCGCAGGGTACGCGCAGGCCGGCATCAACCGCGTGTCGCTCGGTGCGCAGAGTTTCGATGCGCGCGCACTCAAGGTGCTGGGGCGAATTCATTCAGCCGACGATACGCTTCGCGCGGTGGAGGAGCTGCGCGCAGCGAAACTCGACAACTTCAACCTGGATTTGATGTACGCGCTGCCGCAGCAAACACCGGAAGAGGCGCGCGAGGACGTGCGCATCGCCTGCTCGCTCGGCCCTGAGCACATTTCCTACTACCAGCTGACGCTCGAGCCCGGCACCGTCTTTCATGCACGCCCCCCGAGCCTGCCCGACGAGGATGCCGCCTGGGAGATGCAGTGGGCGGGCCAGAAGCTGCTGGCGGAGGCGGGCTACGCGCAATACGAGGTGTCGGCATACGCGAAGGAGGGCAGGCGTTGCCGGCACAACCTCAACTATTGGTCGTTCGGCGACTATGTGGGGCTGGGCGCAGGCGCGCACGGCAAGTTGAGCCTTGGGCTGCCCATGCAGATTCTGCGAACGACGAAACCGAAGCAGCCGCGCGAGTACCAGGAACAGATCCGCCAGGCGCGAGGGGGGGTGGGCGACTCGGCTTTCGTCGCCCCAACGGACCTCCCGTTCGAATTCATGCTGAACGCGCTGCGCCTGAACGATGGCTTCAGCCGCGATGGCTACGAGGAACGCACCGGACTTTCGCTGCAGATGCTCGATGAGCGGCTGGCGCGCGCCCGGCGCCGGGGTTTGCTCGAGGAGTGCGCCGCCGGCTGGCGGCCGACGGAGCTGGGTCGGCGCTTCCTCAACGATCTTCAGGCCAGTTTCCTGGCTTAGGACCCGCTCCTAAGCTTATACACACCGGCGTAGCTGCCTCGCATAAAGTGAGACCTACAGCACATTGCACCTGCAGTAGGTCAGATGCGTCTCGTAACATATTGAAGTATAAGAAAAAAATACGGTGTCTATTTTTTGATCAAATTAACAATTACGCGAATTTGCGCCGTATGAGTCCCCTCGACCAGCGGCCGTCCACAGACTTATCCACAGTTATTGTGGACAAAGAGGCGCGATGGATGCCCCTTGTCGGCGCTCCTGACTGCGCTTATGATGCGCGGCCCTGTTTTTGGCGTTGAATTCGACAGATCCGCCAGCACGTACAGGGTCCAAGGCGTGGCGATCCCGCTTGTAAAGCGTCGATCGATTCTGCCGCAACTGCTATACGAGGTTCCTATGAAAGCCGGCATTCACCCTGAATACAAACAAATCACGGTCACTTGTACCTGTGGGAACAAGTTCGAGACCCGGTCGACCATCGGCCAGGATTTGCAGGTCGAAGTTTGTTCCAACTGCCATCCGTTCTATACCGGCAAGCAGAAAATCGTGGATACCGGCGGTCGCGTCGACAAGTTCCGCAAGAAGTACGCCGCGCCCGTGAAACCTGCGGCGGGGGCAGAGCCCGCAGCTGCGCCGAAAGCGGCCACGGCGGCGAAGTCGACGGCGGCAAAACCTGCATCTGCCAAATCCGCAGCGGCAAAAGCCTGACGCTCGACATCGAGATATGCGCGCGGTGAGATCGCCGCGCGCTCTTTCAGACGACCAGACGACGCTTGCATCGAGATCCTCGGTGTGATGCGCGCGCGGACTCCACGAGGTGCTCGCTTCTACGACCCATGCGCTTGATTCCGTTGTGCGGCCGTGCAAGGCTGCGGGGCTGAACATACGAACCCCGTCGGATACGCGAATGAGCACGAAATACGAACTCAAGAATCTCACGACTGGAAAAACGAGCCAATTGGACGCCATCTCCGGAACGATCGGCCCGGATGTGATCAACATTTCCAATCTGCCGAAGGAACAAGGCGTCTTTACCTTCGATCCCGGCTTCATGGCGACGGCCAGCACCGAGAGCAAAATTACCTATATCGACGGCGATGCCGGGGTGTTGCTGTATCGCGGATACCCGGTCGAACAGCTCGCGGAGAAGTCGAGCTTTCTGGAAGTGGCCACGCTGCTCATCAACGGCACTTTGCCGACCGCGCAGGAACTCGGCGCGTTTCAGAATTCGATCATGCGCCACACCATGGTCAACGAACAATTGCTGCGGTTTTTCCAAGGTTTCCACCACGACGCCCATCCGATGGCGATGGTCTCGGCGGTGGTGGCATCGATGGCCGCGTTCTATCACGACACCACGCACATCGGCGATCCGCGGCACCGGGAAATCTTCGCGCACCGGATCATCGCGAAGCTCCCGACCATTGCCGCCGCGGCGTACAAACACACGCTGGGCCAGCCATTCATCTATCCGCGCAATGACCTGCGGTACTGCGAGAACATGCTCAACATGTTCTTCGCGGTTCCGTGCGAGCCGTACGCCATCGATCCGGTGGCCGCCGAGGCATTGGACCTGCTGTTCATCCTGCACGCCGACCATGAGCAAAACGCCAGCACGTCGACCGTGCGTTTGGCCGGCAGCACCGGCGCAAATCCCTACGCGGCCATTTCAGCGGGCGTCTCCGCGCTCTGGGGGCCGGCGCATGGCGGCGCGAATGAGGCGGTGCTCGACATGCTCGACAGCATCGGCTCGGTCGCGAACATCGACAAGTTTCTGGCGCGGGTCAAGGACAAGCACGACAGCGTGCGGCTCATGGGATTCGGCCACCGCGTATATAAGAACTTCGATCCGCGCGCCAAGATCATTCGCGGCATGTGCTATCGGGTCTTGGAGAAGATGGGCAAGGGCAACAACCCGCTGTTCGATCTCTCGCTCAAGTTGGAGGAGATCGCGCTCAAGGATGACTACTTCGTCTCTCGCAAGCTCTATCCGAACGTGGATTTCTATTCAGGCATCATCTACAGCGCTCTCGGGATCCCGAGGTCCATGTTCACCGTCATGTTCGCCATCGCACGCACCGCCGGCTGGGTCGCGCATTGGCAGGAGATGGTGTCGGATCCGAACATGAAAATCGGCCGCCCCCGCCAGCTCTACACCGGCCCCACCCAGCGAGACTATCAGCCGATCGAAAAGCGCTGATCGATGGCGCTGCCAGCTCAGGGATTGAAATGCCTGCCGGTCCTGCTCCTGGCCGGCAGCCTTCACGCCGCCGCCGCTGCCGCCGCCGAACCCCCGGCCGCACCGGCGCTCCCGAGTCCGGCTCCCGAGAAAAATCTCTGCGCGACGCGGGCTGAGCCGGTGGCGGTCGGCAGCGTGCAATGGAACGGCTGGGGCCATGATCTTGACAACACCCGCTACCAACCGGAGCCGGCGATTCGCGCCATGGACGTGCCGCGGCTTTCATTGAAATGGGCCTATGGATATCAGGGCGGCACGGAATTCGGGCAGCCGACGATGGTCGACGGCCGATTGTTCGTGACGAGTTCCGCGGGCCGGATCTATGCGCTCGATGCCAAAACCGGCTGTACGTATTGGACGTACGATGCCCCGGCCGGCAGCCGCACCGCCGTCTCGATCGGGGAACTGGGCCAGTCGAAGCGCGCGCCGATTCCGAAAAAACTGAAACGCACGCTCGCGCATCTTGATGTCATCAAGGCGCCGAGCGCCGCCTTTTTCGGGGATGACAAGGGCGCCGTGTACGCCCTGGATGCCCAGAAGGGCACCCTGATATGGAAGACACAAGCCGACACCCACCCTTCTGCGCGCATCGTGGGTGCGCCGACGCTGTACAACGACCGGCTATATGTCGCGGTGGGCTCCGACGAAGAAGCGAATGCGGCGAATCCCAACTATGGCTGCTGCACCTTTCGCGGCAGCATCGTCGCCATGGACATCGCCAGCGGGCGGGTCCTGTGGAAAAGCTATACCGTGCTCGAAGCGCCGCAACCCACGCACAAGAACAGCGCCGGGGTTCAGGAGTTCGGGCCCGCGGGAGCCGCCATCGTGTCCTCTCCCACCATCGATGCTAAGCGCGGCGTGCTCTATGTGGGCACCGGCGGCTCTGCGACGGGGATCGAGCAGTCACTCACCGATGCCATCGCCGCGTTCGACCTGGGCGACGGCAAGCTGCGTTGGGTCAAGCAGCTCACCGTTCCCGGCCGCGTGGCATCCAGCGGGTTCAGCAGCGCGCCCATTCTGCGAACACTGTCGAGCGGCAATGAAATTCTGTTGGCAGGACAGATCTCGGGCGTGGTGTACGGACTCGATCCCGACCATGGCGGCGATATTTTGTGGGAAGCCCGTCTGGGCGCGCCGGCTCCGGCCGGCGAAGGCGCGACAGTCGGTCCTGCGCCCGCGGCGGGCACCGAACGCGGCGGCACCGCCTGGGGCAGCGCAGCCGATCATCGCAGCCTGTTTGTCGCCCTCTCCGGGCGGCTTGCCCAGCCCGGCAATACATCGGGAAGTTTGTGGGCGCTCGATCCCAAAACCGGCATTGCGCGCTGGCACACACTGGCGCCGACGCCGCCTTGCTCCTGGAGCGAGGGCCCTTGCTCCCATGCCCAGTCGCAGGCGGTCACGGTCATGCCCGGCGGCGTATTCTCAGGATCCCTGGATGGACACCTGCGCGCCTATTCGACCATCGACGGCAAGATTCTTTGGGATTTCGATACGGCAAAATCATTTCAAACACAAAACGGCGTTCATGCGAACGGCGGCCCCTTGGACGACGGCGGGGCGACCATCGTGAACGGCGTCGTTTACATCAACTCGGGCAATACGTTGCTGGCGTTTTCGGTCGACGGAAAATAGGACGCAAAGAAATATTCATGACACGTTCCAAAGGACTTGCTCTTTCAGCGGTGGCTGTTTTATTGAGCGCTTCGGTGCTTGCCGGCGCAGCCCTGGGTGCCCGCACGGCGGAACCGGTACAATCCACGGCATTGGAAAATTCGGTGGTGAAAATCTTCTCCACCATGCGCTACCCCGATCCTTTCAAGCCCTGGACCAAGCAGGCGCCCAGCGAGGCGACCGCCTCCGGCGTGGTGATCGAAGGCAGGCGCATTTTGACCAACGCGCACGCCGTGCTCTACGCCAGTCAGGTGCAGGTTCAGGCCAATGCGGCGGGCGACAAGGTATCCGCAACGGTGCTCGCCATCGCGCCCGGCATCGATCTGGCGGTGTTGCAGCTGGATGATCCGAGTTTCTTCGACACGCATCCGCCGGTGGCGCGCGCCAGCAAACTGCCGCAGATCAAGGATCCGGTGCTGGCCTATGGATTCCCCACCGGCGGCTCGTCGCTGTCGATCACCAAGGGCATCGTGTCGCGCATCGAATTCGCATCGTATAACTATCCGGTATCGGGTCTGCGCATTCAGATCGACGCGGCCATCAATCCCGGCAACAGCGGCGGACCGGCCATCGCCGGCGACAAGATGATCGGCCTGGCGTTCAGCCGCCTGGGCGGCGACAGCCAGAACATCGGCTACATCATCCCGAACGAAGAAGTGGATCTGTTCCTGAAGGATCTCGCCGGCGGACACTATGTGGGCAAGGCGAGCATGTACGACGATCTGCAGACGCTGGAGAATCCGGCGCTGCGGGATTTCCTGAAGCTCGACAAGAGCGTCGAGGGCATGATCGTGCATCGGCCGGACAAAACCGATGCGTCGTATCCGTTGAAAGAATGGGACGTCATCACCCGGATCGGCGATACCCCCATCGACAATCAAGGCATGGTCAAAATCGACAAGGATTTGCGGGTGAATTTTGGCTACATGATCCAGCGCCTAGTCAAGGACGGCAAATTGCCGCTGACGGTGGTGCGGGGCGGCAAGACGCTGAAGATTGAACTGCCCGTGTCGGCGGAGCGGCCGACGCTGGCGGCGGACCTGCATGGCGAATATCCCTCATACTTCGTCTACGGGCCCATGGTGTTCTCGCGCGCCACGCGCCAGTTTTTATCCGGCTTCGAAAACAACGCCAATCTGCTGCGGCTGCTGGGCTTCGTGAAAAGCCCGCTCGTCACCCGGGTATTCGATACGCCGACTCCCGACCTCGAGGAATTGGTGATCATTTCTTCGCCGTTCTTTCCGCACAAACTCGCGAACGGCTATTCCAACCCCACCGGCTCGGTGGTGTATTCCATCAACGGCACCCCCATCAAGAGCCTCGCGCACTTAGTCTCCGTGCTGCGCGATTTGAAGGACCCGTTCGTCACCATCGAGTTCGGCAGCAAAGGCGGGGAAGCCCTGGTGTTCTCGCGCGCGGCCATCATGGCGGCCACCGATGACATCCTGACCGACAACGGGGTGCGGGCTCAGGGCTCGCCGGACATGATGGCCGTGTGGCAGCCGAAGCCGGGGAACTGAAGGCCGGGGACGCAGAAGCTTGGTTGGTCCGCCGTTAGTCAGCCGCCGTCGGCCCGGCACGTCAGTTGGCGTCGATCAGCAGCGCGACTTCGCGCGCATCGGCGCGCTTCATCGGCCGCCCGTCCACGGGCGAATACGGCGATTGACGGATGCCGTCGATGGGAAACACGGTGGCATCGACGGTGCGCCCATTGGCCTCGAATCGCAACGCGGGGTAGTTCACGCTGCGCTCGGCGTCCATCTTCACGCGCCGCTCGTAGAATTCATGGGGCACCCCCAGGTCCAGCAGATGCAGTGCGACTGTTTCCGAGGCGTCGGTGAACAAGTGTAAATTGATGTCGCTGTAATTGGTTGCCGTCCCCGTGAGCACTGATCCCACCAGGCGCGGCTGGAACTGCGCCAATATCCGCATGGTGTCGAGTGCGATGCGGCGCTGTTCCCTCAAGGTGTGGTCGTGGGTCTCGCGCCCGAACAATCGCTGATGGGCGCGCAGCGCATCGACGATCTCGATGTTCTTCGGCAGCACCGCGACGTCGTTGACCCCCAAGCGATCCGCCGCTTTGCGCTTGGCCTGCAGGAAATCCTCGATGCCGTGCTCGGCCATGATCCTCGCGGCTTCCTGCGCGAGAGCGCGGCGGAGATCCTCGGCACGCTGCGAAAACTTCTTAGACATCGGCTCCTAGAATAGCGGTTTATCGCCTTCAGGGTTGTTGGGGTTCTGTCCCTCATACAGCTCCGCCTTGGGCAGGTTCCCCTCGATGAACTTCTCCATGATGCCGCTGGGGTCCTCGGAACTCGCCAGCAACCCGGTCTTGGGCGAAATCCGCACGCTGACGATGCCGTCGGGGATGGGCACGCCGTGCATTGGGGTGCCTTCCAGAGCCGCATGCATGAAGTAGGTCCAAGCGGGTATGGCGGTGCGACCGCCTTGCTCGCCCTCGCCCAGCGAGCGATCCGAGTCGAAGCCCACCCATACCGTCGTTACCACGTCGCTGTTGAAGCCATTGAACCACGTGTCGTGTGCTTCGTTGCTGGTACCGGTTTTGCCGGCGATGTCATCGCGATTCAGCGAACGGGCGCGCTGTCCCGTCCCCCGTCGGATCACGTCTTTCATCATGTCGGCCAACAGATAGGCAATCTGCGGGCTAATGATCTGGGGCGCCAGATTCTTTACCGGAATCATGGTCTTACCGTCGTGGTAAGCCTCGTCGAGGGCGCCGCCGCGCGCCGCCCGCGCCGCCACGCTCCTGGGCGTCGGAGCATCGGTGGCGCGGCCGCACTGTGAGCAGGCGATGGCAGGATCGGCCTGCTGCAGTACCTTGCCGGACGCATCTTCGATGCGGTCCAGGTAGTAAGAACTTACCTTGAAGCCGCCGTTTGCAAAAGTCGAGTAGCCGATGGCGACTTGCAGAGGACTCAAGCTGGCGGTGCCGAGTGCCAGGGTCAGATCATTGGGAAGCTGTGATTTATCGAAGCCGAAGCGCGTGACGTATTTCCAGGTGTAATCGCCCCCAATCTCCCGCATCAAGCGCACTGAAACCAGGTTTTTGGATTGCGCCAATGCTTCGCGCAACCGAACCGGGCCGGCAAACCTGCTCTCAAATTCCTTGGGTCGCCAAGCCTTCTCATTGCCTTCCTCGTCGATGACCACCGGCGCGTCCAATACCACGCTGGCCGGCGTGTAGCCCTTGTCGAAGGCCGCCGCATAGATAAAGGGCTTGAATCCCGACCCCGGTTGGCGCCGGGCTTGGACGACGCGGTTGTACTTGCTCTGGAAGAAATCGAAGCCGCCGACCAGGGCCACGATGGCGCCGTCCTTGGGATCCACCGACACCAGCGCGCTTTGCGCTTCGGGCACCTGCACGAAGAGCACGGACTCCGGGGTGCGCCCCACGGTGTAAATCACGTCGCCACGGCTCAGAATCTCCGATGCCTGGGTCGGCGACCGGTCGGTTTTCTCATCCGGCAGTTCGCGCCGCGCCCAGACCAGCTTTTCCCAGGGCAGATCCACGACTCCCAAGTCCTTGACGTAAATCTTCGCGCTCCTGGCCTCGACTTTTTCCACGATGGCCGGTTTCAGGCCGCCGATGACCGGAAACTCATCCAGTTGTGCCTCGAATTGGGCCGGCGTCGCGATCTTCGACATGTCGACCTTGGCGCTGGCGCCGCGATAGCCGTGGCGCATGTCGTATTCCAGCAGTCCCGTGCGCAGCGCCACGGTCCCTGCCGCCTGTAGGCGGGAATCGAGCGTGGTGTAGACCTTGTAGCCCGCCGTATAGACGGCATCGCCGTACTTGGTCTGCATGTCGTTACGCACCATTTCCGCCAGGTACGGGGCGTCGACCTCGATGGAGGCGCCATGCAGACGGGATTCCATCGGGCTGTTCTTGGCTTCGGTGTACTCGGCCTGGGTGATGTAGCCGAGATCGAGCATTCGTCCCAACACGTGGGCACGGCGCACCTTGGCCGCTTCGGCGCTCGCCACGGGATTGACCGTCGAGGGAGCCGTCGGGATCCCCGCCAGGGTGGCCGTTTCGGCGAGACTCAGCTGATCCAGGCCCTTGCCGAAATACACCTCGGCGGCAGCCGCCACGCCGTAGGCCCGCTGCCCCAAAAAGATCTTATTGACGTAGAGGGAGAATATCTCCTCCTTGGTGAATTCGGCCTCCATGAGCAGCGAAATGTAGATTTCGCTCATTTTGCGCTTCATGTCGCGCCGCGGGGTCAGGAACATGTCCCGCGACACCTGCATGGTGATGGTGCTGGCGCCCTGGCGGATCCCGCCGGCTTTGAGATTGGCCACCGCCGCCCGCAGAATTCCCTGCCAATCGACGCCGTGATGGCGGAAGAACCGGTCGTCTTCGGTCGCCAGGAAGGCCTGCACCAGCTGCTTGGGCAATTGCTCGTAGCGGACCGGGATTCGCCGCTGTTCGCCGATCGACTGGATCAGCTTGCCGTCCCGGGAATAAATGCGCAGCGGCACCTGCAGCTGCACCTCCCGCAAACTACCCACATCGGGCAGGGCGGGCCTCAAGTAGACATAAGCACAGACGTTGGCGAAGACAATGAGCGCTATTAAGCCAACTAAAACTGCACAAATTCGCGAGATGAGAACTAGGTAACGTTTGGCCACAGGAAACCGTTCTAACTTATTGCACAGGCGGACATGGGCAGCATATTACCGCCGGTTACGTGGGCATACTCATCGAAAGATGAGGACGCAAAGCCACCGATCCTCAAATTGACGCATCGCGACAGTTTGAGGACAGCGGGGTTGCCAGACCAGATTAACCAACCGCCGCGGCCCTGGGGGGCTTAGCGCGATGAGGTCTGAACGGATGAGTCGAGCCTTCCTTGAAAGCGACGAAATTGTCGTAGGTCTCACTTTGCCGACTTGGGTCGCCCGGGCGGCTATAGCTGTGAGTAGCTTCACGTTCCATTTAACAGTTTCTTGCTAAGTTGGCTTGTCATGGCTAATCTTCCGTCAGATTCGACCTACAAGGTATTGAGCAAAAAGGGAAAAAGTCTGTGTGGTCGTTAGGAAAAAGATATCGTCCGCTTTTGGGACTTGACATAACCACCTCGTCGGTAAAGCTCATTGAGCTCTCGATGTCAGGCGGCCAGTATCGCGTTGAGTCTTATGCCGCGGAGCCCACGCCGCATAACGCCATCAATGAAAAAGCCATCGTCGACGCAGAAGCGGTCGGCGAAGCCATCCGCCGGGCCGTGAAGCGCTCCGGCGCCAAGAGCCGCCTGGCCGCCATTGCCATCAGCGGCGACGCGGCGATCACCAAAGTCATTCAGATGCCGAAGAATCTCGGCGAGAACGAACTGGAAGGCCAGGTCGAGATGCAGGCCGACCAGTACATCCCCTTTCCCATGGAAGAAGTCAGCTACGACTATCAGGTCGTGGGCCCGTCGGAAAAAGATCCGGACATGCTCGATGTGCTCCTGGTGGCGACGCGAACCGAAAACGTCGAACAGCGCCAGGCCGCGGTTCAGGCTTCGGGGCTCACGGCGCACCTGGTCGATGTGGAGGCGTTCGCATTGGAAAATGCCTGTGCTCTCATGCGCCACCAGATGCCGGACGGCGGCCTCGACCGTACCGTGGCCGTGGTGGACTTCGGCGCCAGCAGCACCACATTCAGCGTGCTGCGCGACATGCGGGTGATCTACACGCGTGACTTCGCCTTCGGCGGCCAGCAGTTGACCGAAGAAATCATGCGCACCTACGGACTCTCCATGGAGGAAGCCGGCCGCGCCAAGAAGGAAGGCGGCCTGCCCAGCAACTATCAGCCCGAAGTGCTCGATCCATTCATCGACGACATGACGCAGCAAGTGAGCCGCTCGCTGCAGTTTTACCTGGCCTCCGGCAGCGGCCGCGCTCAGCCCGATCAGATCTTGATCTGCGGCGGCTGCGCCAACATTCCCGGCGTCGCGGAGGTCATCTCCAGCCGCGTCGGGGTACCGGCGGACAGAGGCGATCCCCTCGGCAACATGAAGGTGTCGTCCAAGGCCAAAGCCCAAGCGGTGGCGCGTGACGCCACCGCATTACTCACAGCCTGCGGCCTCGCGCTGCGCAGCTTCGACTAAAGAGTAGCCATGCCGCGTATCAATCTACTTCCCTGGCGCGAACAAGAACGTAAGGTCCGACGCCGCGAGTTTCTGGTGGCTCTGGGCGGCGCCGCGTTTGCCGCAGTCATCTTCGTCATCGGCGGCAAACTGGTGTACTCGGGCTGGATCGATTCCCAGGACGCCAAGAACAATCTTCTCAAAAAGGAGATCGTCAAGCTCGATGCGCAGATCGCCGATATTCAGGATCTCGAGAATCGCAAGCAGCGCCTGGTTGCGCGCATGGAAATCATCGAGAAATTGCAGCGCAAACGGCCGGAGATCGTGCATTTGTTCGACGAACTGGTGAAAACGGTGCCCGAAGGCATCTACCTCACCCAGATCAAGGAAACCGGCAAGAAGCTCGAGATGAAGGGCGTCGCTCAGTCGAGCACGCGCGTGTCGACCTTCATGCGCAACATCGATTCCTCTTCGTGGATGGATAACCCACAGCTGCAGGTGGTCGAGACCGCCAAGGATTCGCCGACGGGCGGCTCGAGCTTCACCCTCACCAGCGACGTGGTGGGCGTGGATGTGGACAACGGCGGTGAAACAACGGTCAAGAAGGTTGCGGCGAAATGAACTTCCTCGATCAACTTCGTACTCTCGATCCCCGCGATGTCGGCCGCTGGCCGTTGGCGGTGCGCGGATTCTTCGTCGTGCTGGGCTTTGCCGTGGTCGCGGCTGCCGGATGGTACTTTTTCCTCTGGAACGACGTTCGGCCGCTGCTGCAAAAGGCCGAGGCCGATGAATTGGATCTGCGCGCGCAATTCGAGAGCAAGCAGCAGCGCGCCGCCAACTTGGATGCCTACCGCGCCCAGCTCGGGGAAATGGAGCGCAGCTTCGGCGCGATGCTGCGGCAATTGCCCGGCAAGACCGAAGTGCCGAATCTTCTGGTCGATATTTCTCAAACCGGCCTGGCGGCGGGCCTGCAGGAAAAGCTGTTTCAGCCCGGCAGCGAGAAGAGCAATGGCTTCTACGCGGAACTGCCGATCAAGATCAAGCTGGTCGGCAGCTATCACGATTTCGGCAGATTCGTCAGCGGCATCGCGGCGCTGCCCCGCATCGTGACCTTGAACGACATTCAGATTTCGCCCGTGGACGCCAAGAGCGGCTACGACAATTTGACGATGGACGTGACCGCGAAGACCTACCGCTATATCGAGGACGAAGGCGGCGCGAAACCGGCTAAAAAGAAGACTACGGCGGCGGGAGGCTAGACGTGAGACAGATATCCAGCATCGGCGTCATCGGCCTCGTGCTTGCGGCACTGGTTGCGGCCGGCTGCTCCGGTGGCCAATCGGATTTGCAGAAGTGGATCGAGGCGACCAAGAAAAAGCCCGGCGGCCGAATCCAGCCATTGCCGGAAGTGAAGCCCTACGAGACTTATGTGTACGCCGCGGCCAACCTGCGCTCGCCATTCCAGCCGCAGGGCCCGAGTTCGGCGAACGGGCAGGCGAGCCTGCGTCCCAGCTCGCGGCGCAACCGCGAATTCCTGGAAGGATTTTCGCTCGACACGCTGAAGATGGTCGGCACCTTCAAGGTCGGCGGTAATTTTTACGGGCTGGTGCAATCCAAAGACGGCCTCGTGCACAAGGTTCAACCGGGCAACTACCTGGGGCAGAACGACGGCAAAGTGACAGAAATAACCGGCGGAAGAATCAGCCTGGTCGAAATCATTCCGGATGGTCTCGGCGGCTATATAGAGCGACCGGCCTCATTGGCATTGGCCAATTGAAGCCACAGGGAGAGGAAAGCATGATCAGAATTCAAATACGAGCGGCGATGATGGGCGCGATAACCGTTATCGCATTGGCTGCGGCCAGTTTCACGGCGCGTGCCGCTGATGCGGTGCAGCTCCAGTCCATCGACGTTCAAACGTTGTCGGGTCAACAGGTGCAGCTCAAGCTGCACATGAGCGGCCCGGCCCCCGAGCCGCTGCCGTTCACCATCGACAAGCCGGCGCGCATCGCGTTCGACCTGCCGAATACGACCCTGGCTCTCGCGTCGCGCCGTTTTGACGTGCGCTCGGGCGGCGTCGACACCGTGCTCGCAGCCGAAGCCAACGGCCGCGCACGCCTGGTCGTGAACGTCGATAACCTGATGCCCTACACCACCAAAGTGGACGGCAACACCATTATCGTCACTCTGGGCCAGCAGCCCGGCGCCGACGTCGGCAAGCCCGCGGCCGCCCGCGCCGCCTCAAGCTCGCCCGGCGCGCCGGTGGAGCGCGCCATTCGCACCATCGATTTCAGGCGCGGTTCCGACGGCACGGGACGCGTGATCGTGCAGCTCACCGACCCGCGCACGCCGGTCAATGTCCGGCAGGAAGGCCAGCAGATCGTCGTGGACTTCGCCGGTACCGCCATGCCCAAGAATTTGATGCGCCGCTACGACGTCATGGATTTCGCGACGCCCGTGCAAACCGTGGATGCGGTGCGCGTGGACGGCAGCTCGCGCCTGGTGATCAGCTCGCAGGGCGACTTCGAGCAGCTGGCCTATCAATCCGACAACCAGTACACGGTCGAGATCAAGGCCTCCTCCAAGCGCACCGCGGGAGCGGAAGAGAAAAAGGAATACACCGGCGAGCGCTTGACCCTGAACTTCCAGGACATCGACGTGCGCTCGGTACTGCAGTTGCTGGCCGACACCAGCGGTCAGAACATCGTGGTCAGCGATTCGGTGTCCGGCAACCTGACGCTGCGCCTGCAAAATGTTCCTTGGGATCAGGCGCTCGACATCGTGCTGCGCACCAAGGGCTTGGACAAGCGCCGCCAGGACAACGTCATCATCATCGGCCCGACGGAAGAATTGGCGACGCGGGAGAAGGCGGAGCTGGCGGCCCATAAAGAGGTGCAGGAACTCTCGCCCACCCACACGGAATTCATGCAAGTCAACTATGCCAAAGTCACCGACCTGGCGAAGTTGATCAAGACCACCAGTGCCAAGGACTCCATGCTATCGCCCCGCGGCAGCTTGTCGGTCGACGAGCGCACCAACACCTTGCTGGTCCAGGACACGACCGACAAGCTGGCCGATATCCGCCGCCTGGTGCAAACCTTGGACGTGCCGGTCAAGCAGGTATTGATCGAAGCGCGCATCGTCATCGTCAGCGACACCTTCGAGCGCGACCTGGGCGCGCGGTTTGGCGTGAGCACCGCGACAAAGAACGGTCCCGGCGGTCTTCTGGCCGTCACCGGCAACGGGCTCGGCGCGAACCAGATCTTGAGCACCGGCACCGGCCCTGCGTCCCTGGCCGCGACGACGCTCGACAATCGCTACCAGGTCAATACGCCGGCGGCGAACACCAACGGCAGCATCGGCATTTCGCTGCTCGGCGGCAGCTACCTCGTCGACCTGGAGCTCTCGGCCGCGCAGAACGAAGGCAAGAGCGAGACCATTTCCTCGCCCCGCGTCATCACGGCCAACCAGAAACAGGCCACCATCATGCAGGGTGTCGAGATCCCCTACCAGGAGTCCGCGTCGAGCGGCGCCACGACCACCCAATTCAAGGATGCGGTGCTGAAGCTCAAAGTCACGCCGCTGATCACGCCTGACAACCGGGTGATTTTGGACCTGGACGTCTCGGACGATTCGGTCGGTCAACAGGTAACGAGCGCCACCGGCGGCAGCGTGCCCTCGATCGACACCCGTCAAATCATCACCCAGGTGCTGGTGAATGACGGCCAGACCGTGGTGTTGGGCGGCATTCTGGAAACCACCAAATCGACGGCTGCCAACAAGGTGCCCTTCCTGGCCGATATTCCCGTGCTCGGCTTCTTCTTCCGCAGCACGACGGATATCAACAATAAAACCGAGTTGCTGATCTTCATCACGCCGAAGATTTTGCGCGAAGGATCGAATCTCTACTAGCCGAACTCCACGAAGTTCGGCCGTCGCCGGCAGGTCCCGGCGCGGCGGAGACTCCTCGCGCGGCAGAGAGTACTGATCAAGGGGCGCCTACGGGCGCCCCTCGTTTTACGGCTCCGCCTGCTCCGCGGCGGGAATCCGCGCCCAGGCGAACGATGCGGTCCGCTATGATCAGCGATGATCATGCTTACGAAGCGCAACATATTTCTGATCGGTCCGATGGGATCGGGAAAGACGGCGGTCGGGCGGCACCTCGCGCGCCTGTTCCACTATACCTTTCACGACAGCGATGCGGACATCGAGGCGAAAACCGGCGTGGATATCGCATTCATTTTCGAGAAGGAAGGTGAAGCGGGTTTTCGAATCCGCGAGAGGGAAGCGATCGACCGCCTGACCCAACTGACGTCCATCGTGCTGGCGACCGGCGGCGGCGCCGTCATCGACCCGGCCAATCGCCGGGCGCTCGCCGAACGCGGCGTGGTGGTCTATCTGTCGACTTCCGTCGACCAGCAAATCGAACGCACGCGGCACGGGCGGCACCGGCCCTTGCTGCGCGATACCGACCCCGAGCAAAAGCTCAAGGACTTGATGTCGCGCCGCGCCGCCTTGTATGCCGAGATAGCCGACCTGACGGTAACGACCGACGGCCGCCGGGTGCAGCTCGTCGCCGAGGAGATCCATCAGGAGCTCTGGCGGCAGCAAAAATCCTAACTGTTCGTATAATCACACCGTGCAAACCATTCAAGTCGACCTCGGCGCCGCCAGCTACCCCATCACGATAGGGCCGGGGTTGCTGACCGATCGTGAGGTCTTGGATGCGCAAATTCCCGGCCGCGACCTGCTGGTCGTGACCAACACCACCGTCGCGAAGCTATATCTTGCCAAACTGACCGCAAGCTTTACGCAACGGCGCATCGCCGAGTGCATCTTGCCGGATGGCGAGCAGCACAAGACGCTGCAAACCGCAGGGTGGGTATTCGACGCGTTGGTCGCCAACAAGATGAATCGCGATGCGACCGTGCTGGCGCTCGGCGGCGGCGTGGTGGGAGACATCGCCGGTTTTGTTGCGGCGTCTTATCAACGCGGCATCGGTTATGTGCAAATGCCCACGACGCTGCTGGCCCAGGTGGATTCCTCGGTCGGCGGCAAGACCGGGGTGAATCACCCGGGCGGCAAGAATCTGATCGGGGCCTTCTATCAGCCGCGCGCCGTGATTGCCGATACCGACGCCCTGGCAACCCTGCCGGACCGGGAACTGAAATCAGGACTGGCGGAGGTGATCAAGCACGGGTGCGTTTGGGACCCCCTGCTGTTCAATTGGCTGGACCGCAACATGGCCCAATTGCTGGCCAGAGATGCCGGAGCGCTCACCTACGCCATCGGCAGGTCCTGCGAGATCAAAGCCACGGTGGTGGCGCGCGATGAACGCGAACATGATTTGCGGGCGATATTGAATTTCGGCCACACCTTTGGCCACGCGATCGAAGCGGCGACGAATTACGAAAAGTACCTGCATGGCGAGGCGGTGGGTCTTGGGATGCTGATCGCCGCGGATCTGTCCCACCGGTTGGGGATGATCGACGTCGCCGTCAAGGAGCGCTTGCGCGACTTGCTGGTACGAACCGGGTTGCCGACCGAATCGCCGCGCATCGGCGGCGCCAAGGCTTACGAACTGATGCAGATGGACAAGAAGGTGCTGGCGGGCGCCGTGCGCCTGGTCCTTCTGGAAAAGCTCGGCCGCGCCATCATCACCGATCAATACCCGAAGGCCGCGCTCGACGCCACGCTTGCGGAACATTTTGGATGAGCGGGCTTGCGGCGTATGCCGCCCATCCTGAGCATTCCCGGGGGCGCCGACATCCTGAGCCTGCGCCGGAGTATCGATCCGAATATCAGCGCGATCGCGATCGCATCGTGCATTCGACCGCGTTTCGGCGGCTGGTCTACAAGACCCAGGTGTTCGTCAACCACGAAGGCGATCTGTACAGAACCCGCCTGACCCACTCGCTCGAGGTGGCGCAGATCGCCCGAACCGCCGCTCGGGCACTGAAGCTCAATGAAGAACTGTCCGAGGCGATCTGCCTCGCCCATGATCTTGGACACACGCCGTTCGGTCATGCGGGACAGGATGCGCTGAATGAGTGCATGACGGATTTCGGCGGTTTTGAACACAATCTACAGTCGCTGCGCGTGGTCGATGAGCTCGAGGAGCACTACGCGGCATTCGACGGTTTGAACCTGACCTTCGAGTGCCGCGAGGGCATTCTCAAGCATTGCTCTCACAACAACGCGATTCTGCTCGGCGAGGTGGGCGAGCGCTTCATCAACCGCCAGCAGCCCGGGTTGGAAGCGCAACTGGCGAACTTCGCCGATGAGATCGCCTACAACAATCACGATGTGGAGGATGGCATACGCGCCGGCCTCATCAGCATCGATGCGCTGCTGTCCGTACCCCTGTTTCGCAGTTATCACGACGAAGTGCAGTCGAAGTACCCCTCGCTCGCGGGCCGCCGCTTCGTCTACGAGATTTTGCGGCGCATGATCAATCATCTGGTCACCGACTTGATCGACGCATCCGCGGCGCGGCTCGGGGCTTCCGGCGTCCGTTCGATCGCCGAGGTAAGAAGCCATCCCAACGCGCTGATCGGATTCAGCGACGCCACGCGCGAATCGAATTACGCGCTCAAATCCTTCCTGCGCGAGGAGCTGTACAAGCACTATAAGGTGCGGCGCATGACGACCAAGGCGCGCCGCGTGGTGCGCGACCTGTTCGAGGCTTTTTTCAGCGATCCTAAGCTGATGCCCGATGAACACGAAGCCCGTACGCGATTGGAATTGCTGCCGGGCCCCGCCGGCCGCGCGCGCGCCGTGGCCGACTACATTGCGGGCATGACGGACCGATATGCCATTCTGGAGCACGGCCGATTGTTCGATCCCAGAGAGCGCACGTGAGCAACGGGCTGTACTCGAGCGACCGGGAGACTATGCGCGTAACATCATTCATGAAGGGTTGCCAATCCGGCCTCCTTGATGAATAACCTGGGCTAGACAGCTGAAGGGCGAACCTTGACAGAATCGATGAGTGATACGCTGAAGAACGATTTATTGCTGCGCGCACTGTTGCGCGAACCCACGCCGCGTCGGCCGATCTGGCTGATGCGCCAAGCCGGCCGATATCTGCCGGAATACCGCGCGACGCGTACGCGCGCCGGCGGCTTTCTGGAGATGTGCACAAATCCGGACATCGCGTGCGAAATCACGCTGCAGCCCGTCGATCGATTTCCATTGGACGCCGCCATTCTGTTTTCGGACATCCTCACCATTCCGCACGCGATGAACTTGGGGCTGGAATTCGAGGCGGGTGAGGGTCCGAAGTTCGAATTTCCGGTGCGCACGCCGGCCGATATCGACAAGCTCGGCGTCCCGGACCCCGGGCAGGAGCTCAACTACGTCATCGAGGCCGTGTCCCGGGTGCGCCGCGAGCTCGCCGGCCGGGTGCCGCTGATCGGCTTTGCGGGCAGTCCATGGACGGTGGCCACGTATATGGTGGAAGGCGGCAGCAGCAAGACCTTCGGCGTGATCAAGCGCATGATGTATGAATCACCCCGCGAGCTGCATCGGCTGCTCGAGCTGCTCGCCAAGGCGACGATCCTCTACCTGAACGCGCAAATCGCCGCCGGTGCGCAAGCCGTCATGCTGTTCGATACATGGGGCGGCGTGTTGACGCCGGCGCAGTACGAAGAATTCTCGCTGCGTCCCATGGCCCAGGTGATTGACGCCCTCACGCGCCAATCGGCGGGACGCAGGGTTCCCAATATCGTCTTTACCAAGGGCGGCGGCGCCTGGCTGGCCAAAATCGCGGCCATCGGCTGCGACGCGGTAGGCGTGGACTGGACCACGGACTTGAGCGACGCCCGCAAGGCGGTCGCAGGAAGCGTGGCTTTGCAGGGGAACCTGGACCCCTCGGCACTATTCGCGCCGCCCGACACCTTGCGCGGTGAAACCCTGCGCGTGCTCGACAGCTACGGCCCAGGCGCGGGCCACGTGTTCAATCTCGGGCACGGCATTACACCGGATGTCGATCCCGAGCGCGTCGCGCTGCTCGTCGAAACGGTCCGCGGCTACAAAGTCTCACCCGGCTGACCAAGGTATCGCCCAGCCAGGTGGGCGGCGGCGGGCTGACTAATGGGCGGCGGTGCCGGGCGGTGCGCTTCGCAACTCATCGCGCAGCGCGCGGCGCAGAATCTTGCCCACATTGGTCTTGGGCAATTCGGTGCGGAAGTACACGTGCTTGGGCACTTTGTAGCCGGTCAATTCCTTGCGGCAAAACGCGATCAGCGCCTCCGCGGTGAGGTTGGGATCTTTTTTGACCACGAACAGCGCCACGACCTCGCCGGAATTTTCGTCGGGCTGCGCAACCGCGGCGACTTCCAGTACCCCGGGATGGGCGGCGGCAACACTCTCGATTTCATTCGGGTAGACATTGAATCCCGAGACCAAAATCATGTCCTTCTTGCGGTCTTCGATGTAGACGAAGCCCTGTGCGTCCATGCGGCCGATGTCGCCGGTGCGCAGCCAGTCGCCGAACATGACCTTCTCGGTTTCGTCGGGGCGGTTCCAGTAACCGCGCATGACCTGCGGTCCAAATACGCAGATTTCACCGACCCCGTTGACGGGCAGCTCCTGGCCGGCATCGTCCCGGATGGAGACATCGGTGGAGGATACGGGCAGCCCCACCGATCCGTTGAACGGCAAGCCGATGGGGTTGGCGGTGACCATCGGCGAGGTTTCAGTGAGCCCCCAGCCTTGGGCGATGCTGCCGCCGGTAACCTCCTTCCAGCGCGCCGCGACCACGGGTTGCAAGGCCATGCCGCCGGCGAACGTGGCGCGCAACCCGCTGAAGTCCACGCGCTCAAATCCCGGCGTGTGCAGCAGCGCATTGAAAAGCGTATTGACGCCGCTTAGAAAATTGAATTTGTACTTCTTCAGTTCGGCCACGAATCCGGGGAAGTCCCTGGGATTCGTGATCAGCACATTGCGGGCGCCCAAGGGGAGGAATGCCAGGCAATTGCTGGTGAGGGCGAAGATGTGATACAGCGGCAGCGCAGTGATCACGATACGGCCGCCGCCGGCCTGCAACGCCGGCCTGATCCACGCCAGGGATTGCAGCAGGTTGGCCACCATGTTTCGATGCGACAGGATGGCCGCCTTGGCGACGCCGGTGGTGCCGCCGGTGTATTGCAGGAAGGCGATGTCATCCGCTCCCAAGCTCACCGGCTCCAATTTCAGTCCGAGGCCCATTCCCAGAACGTTCTTGAACGACACCGCGCCCGGCATTTTCCAGGGCGGCACCTGTTTGCGCACATGCCGCAGAACGAAATTGACGATCATGCCTTTTGAAGCTCCCAGCAAATCGCCCACGCCGGTCACGAGCACATGCTTCAAGTTCGTGCGCGGCAGGACCTGCTGCAGTACGTGCGCGAAATTCTCGACGATGACGATGGCCTTGGCGCCGGAATCCATCAGCTGATGCTCGAGCTCCCGAGGCGTGTACAGGGGATTGGTGTTGACCACCACCATGCCGGCGCGCAGCGCGCCGAACAGCGCGATGGGATACTGCAAAATATTGGGCATCATCAACGCCACGCGATCGCCGCGGACCAGCCCGGATTTGCGCTGCAGCCATGCGGCAAACGCACGGCTGAGTTCGTCGAGCTGTGCGTAAGTCAGGGTGGCACCCATGTTGGTGAATGCCGGCAACTGACGGTAGGTTGTGAAGGCCTCTTCGATCGCTTCCTTGAGCGAGGGATATGCGTCAGCGTCGATGTCCGCGGGCACGCCCGGCGGGTACTGATTCAACCAATTTCGATCCAAAAGGGCGGGCCTCTCAAAAACTTGCAACGCGTGTCGATTTGTAACGCGTGTATAGCATCGGATCATGAAGCCAGCAACGTTCGATACCCTGCAGGTACACTAGCGCGGATATGCAAGGCACGGCGATCGGCGCAAACTCGGGGCCACGGAGCGAAGAATGATCAATAAATTGCGGCTTCTCGCCGGTGTCGGCCTGTGCGCCGCGCTTGGCGGCTGCGTCATCGGCAGCGGCCCATGCCTGTGGCTGCAGGTCAGGCAGGACTTTACGGGGCACGTCCACTTTCGCGAATTCCCGCGCTCGGATGGCGTCGACACCGTGCCGATACTCATCCTCGACAAGACGCAATATGTCTATGCGCCGCCGCAGAGCTTTTTGTGTCTGCCCGCAAACGATGTGCAACTGGTCGGCGTGACCGAGTTTCCGGACAGCATCGGCGAGAATTCACATGTCGTCGTCGACGGCAAGATTCTCGAAGGCGTCGCGCGAGGCCAATACACGCGCTTCGTCGTTCAAGTGAACGGGATATTGCCGCTGCGGGCGCCGGAGCCGGCGCACTGAACGCCGCGCGAGCTACTTTTTCAGCAGCGGCTTCAAGGTCGGCCAGACGTTCTCGACCAATATGGGCTGGCCGGCCGCATTTGGATGAATGTCATCGCCCTGCAGGAGGGTCGGGGAAAGGGCGATGTCGGTGAGCAGAAACGGCACCAGGGGCAGTTTTTTTTCGCGTGCCAAATCGCTGAAAACCATGGCAAATTGTTCCGTGTATTGGGGCCCGTAATTGGGCGGCATGCGCATTCCCAGCAACAGTACTTTCGCCCCGGCGGCGGACGCCAGATCCACCATCTGGGTCAGATTGCTGCGCATCTGGGCGACGGGCAATGCGCGTAGCCCGTCGTTGCCGCCCAGTTCCAGGACGAGGATCTTGGGGTGATGAAGCTCGAGTGCACGCGGCAGACGGGCCAGTCCACCGGCGGTGGTCTCACCGCTGACACTGGCATTGACGACCTGGTAACCGTACCCTTGGGTATTGAGCCTCGTCTTGAGCAATTCCACCCAGCCTTGTTCTACGTGCGCCAGCCCGTAGCCGGCGCTGATGCTATCGCCGAATACGAGAATCACCGGTGCTTCGGCATGGGCTGAAGCGTATGCAACCATCAATACTGCCAAGGCAAAAAGCCGTTTCACGAGCGCTCCTGATGCAAGATCAAGTCAAACAGATTGTCCTGGAAGCCAGGAATGTATCGAAGACCGTCGCCAGTCCCGACGGTTCCCTGACCATTCTCGCCGATGTGAGCCTCAACGTGCGAACCGGAGAGACCTTGGCCATCGTCGGGGCTTCCGGCGCGGGCAAATCCACCTTGCTGGCGTTGCTGGCGGGACTCGATTCGCCGAGCACCGGACGCGTGTTGATCGCCGGCGTCGACCTGACGGAGCTCGACGAAGATGGACGGGCGGCGATTCGCGGCAAGCATGTGGGATTCGTATTTCAGTCGTTTCACCTCATCCCTTCGCTCACCGCCATCGAGAACGTCATGCTGCCGCTGGAATTGGGCGCAAGGCGCGATGCCCGCCAAACGGCGGCGGCGGCACTGGCCCAGGTGGGACTGACGCCGCGGATGGCGCATTACCCGAAGCAGCTGTCCGGCGGTGAGCAGCAGCGTGTGGCCATCGCGCGCGCTTTCGTGACGCACCCGGCGGTTCTTTTTGCCGACGAGCCCACCGGCAATTTGGATACGGCAACCGGGCAGCGCATTACCGACCTGCTGTTCGAACTCAATCGCAGCACCGGCAGCACGCTGGTGTTGGTCACGCATGATCGCGGCCTCGCGCAGCGCTGCAGCCGGGTGCTGGAGCTCGATGCCGGGCATACGGTGAATTGATGCAGCCTGTACGCTTCGCGTTACGCAACCTTTGGCGCGACCTGAAGTCCGGGGAACTCTCCGTGCTGCTTCTGGCGCTGGTCGTTGCGGTGTTGTCCCTGACCGCGGTGGGTTTCTTCACCAGCCGCATTTCACAGGGCGTGCGCGCGCAAGAATCCGAGGTGCTGGCGGCGGATTTGCGGCTGGAGGCGCCGGCCCCTGTTCCGGCGCGCTATTTCGAGGAGGCGCGCAAGCGCGGCCTGCGCAGCGCGCAGGTGCTGTCTTTTCCCACCGCCATTTTCAGCGGCGACGTGAGTCAGCTCGCGGTAGTCAACGCAGTGACATCGAGCTATCCCTTGAGGGGACGCCTGCGGATTGCCGACGCGCCTTTCGGCGTGCCGCGGACCACCTCGCAGGTACCTGGCCGCGGCGAGGCTTGGATCGATGCGCGCATCATCGCGCAGCTGAAGCTCGAGCTGGGCGCGCCGCTGCGGATCGGCGCGGCGACCTTTCGCGTCACCGAGGTGCTCGATTACCGCCCTGACCAAGGCACGGGCTTCGTCAATCTTGCGCCCGCTGCGCTGCTCAACTATGACGACATTCCCGCGACCCAGCTGGTGCAGGAGGGCAGCCGAGCCACCTACGCTGCGCTGTTCGCCGGCGCGCCGGCGGCGATTGCGGACTTTCGGGAATACTTGAGCCGGACCAAGGCGCCGGGAGAGCGCTTGCGAGATGTGGCGGAATCCAGCCGCCAGCTCAACTCCGCCATCGATCGCGCCAGCCGATTTCTCAATCTTGCCAGCCTCGCCTCGGTGTTGCTGGCTGCCGTGGCCGTTGCCATGGGCGCGCGGCGCTATGCGGCCCGCCACATCGATGCCGTGGCCTTGATGAAATGCATGGGCGCGGCGCAGGGTTTTGTGCTCGCCATCTCGATCATTGAATTGGCGCTGCTGGCGCTGTTTGCGGTGGCCATCGGCACGATGCTCGGCTACCTGGCCCAATCGGGATTGGTGTGGCTGCTCAAAAGCCTGATTCCCAGCGAGCTTCCCGCCGCCTCGTTGTCGCCGCTGCCGATCGCGCTGGTCACGGTGCTGGCCATGCTCATCGGCTTCGCCCTGCCGCCGCTGCTGCAGCTGAAGAGCACGCCGCCGGCGCGGGTGTTGCGCAAGACCGTCACGGCTCCGCCGCTGCGCTATGGCGTGAGCTATCTGCTGGCGCTCGCCGCCCTGTTCGCCATTCTTTGGAGCATGGTGCGCGACACCGAGCTGGTGCTGAGCGTCCTGGCCGGGGTGTTGGGGGTCGGCGTGGTACTGACCTTGGCGGGCTATGGGTTGGTGCGTTTGACCAGCCGCCTGCGCGGCGGGGTGGGCGTGGCCTGGCGCTATGGCCTGGCCAACGTGTCGCGCCGCGGCACCGGCAGCGTGGTGCAAATCGTCGCCTTCGGCCTAGGGTTGATGGTATTGCTGTTGCTGGCGGTGGTGCGCGGCGACCTGCTGGCCGATTGGCGCCGCAGCCTGCCGAGCGATGTGCCGAACAATTTTCTCGTGAACATCCGTCCCGAGCAGCGCGGCGAGCTGCAGGAGTTTCTCACTTCGCATGGCTTTGGCTCGCCGCAGATGTATCCCATGGTGCGCGCGCGCATCACCGCCATCAACGGAGAGTCCCCGCAGTCGCTGCACTTGCGCGGCGACGCGGCGCGCGGCTACGTGGAACGCGAACAGAACCTGACCTGGTCCGCCGACATGATGGAGGACAATCAATTGACTGCCGGCCGCTGGTGGACGGCGGCGGATGCGGGCAAGCCTCTGGTTTCCGTCTCGTCCGAATATGCGGATGCGCTGCACTTGAAACTCGGCGACCACTTGAGCTTCGATGTGGCGGGCGAACCGCTGACCGCGGAAGTGGCGAGCATTCGAAAAATCCGCTGGGATAGCTTCAGGCCGAATTTCTTCCTGGTGTTTCCTCCCGGCCTGCTGGACGGCGCCGCCGGTACGTACATGACCAGCCTGTTCCTCACCTCGGCGCAGCGCGCGTCGCTGGCCGATCTGGTGCGTCAATTTCCGACGATCTCGGTATTCGATGTGGACGCGATTCTCAAGCAAATCCGCGACATCATGGATCGGGCATCGCTGGCGGTGCAGTACGTATTTTTGTTTACGCTGGCGGCAGGGATCGTGGTGCTGCTGGCGGCCGTGCAATCGACCCGCGATGAGCGGCGCTACGAGAGCGCCATGCTGCGCACGTTGGGCGCGAGCCGCGGCACCGTGCTGCAGGGCGTGGCCGCCGAATTTTCGGCGCTGGGATTTCTGTCAGGCACCCTGGCGGCCTTCGGCGCCACGGGCGTGGGCTGGCTCCTGGCGCGGCGGCTGTTTTCCCTCGAATTCACCCTCGACCCTCTGGTATGGGTCACCGGCCTGGTGTGCGGCACGGTATTGGTCGGTTTGAGCGGAACCCTGGCGACGCGCAGCGTGATCAACACCCCGCCGATCGTCACGCTGCGGGACGACTGATCGTCGCGGCGGCGCTGATCGCCGCGGGGCGGCTGACCGCCGCGAGACCGCTGATCGCCGCGGGGCGGCTGACCGCGCGGCCCTTCAAGTCACTTCGAGTATCAGCCAGCCGATGGGAATCGGAATTCCGCGCGGCGGCAGCGCCTCGATTCGCACCCGGTAGATGCCCGCGGACAGACCGGTGGAGTTGAGCGTAACCCGCAGTTCACCGTTGGAATCCTTGAGCAGGTTGTTGAGCACCACCGCCCGGCCTTGGTCCTGCTTGTCGACGAACAGGCGAAACTGCATGAGCTTATCGGTGTAGCCAAGATCGAGGTGCACGTCGAGCAACAGCGGCGCGGCGCGGCTGAGTTTGATCCGCGCGCGATCAATACCCGGCGCGTGATCCGGAGAGACCACAATGGCTTTCTCGGTGGCAGGCTGAACCAGCGGCCCTTGCGTCAACGCGCGCTTGGTGTCCTCGAGTTTTTCCTGCAGCGACGAATACTTTCCCGCCAGCGACCAGAACGCCACCAGGCAAACGAAGGTGGCGGCACCCAAACCGATGGGAAGATAAATGCTCTTCCACCAGGGGGGCTTCGGTTCACCCAGGTCCTGCGGACTGCCGCTCGCTTCCAGCAGCTTGATGCTGGCGTGGGCACGCTCCGACAATTTCAGCTCATTCAGGTAATCGGGATGCTCGCGGCACCATTGCTCGAGATCGCGCGCACCCTTGAACGGCAGTTTGCTCTCGAGGTAGCGCTCAATGAGCTGGTGATCTTCGATGAATTTACGATCGAAGCGCGGCGAAACGGGCGGCGCTGGTTTTCCTTGGGCAATGGTGCGGGCATTCATGGCAAGAATTTCCTGGTCCCGCTATTTTGCCGGGTCGCACGCGCGCAATATGTGAAAAGATCGGCATATGGGCCCTCGCCCGCGCCCCAGTCTGCGACGGCCGTCACGAAATATTCAGGCTGATTTCGCCATGACGCCGGCCATCACGTCGCATACCGCTGAGATCGCCGCCTCGCGCGTACTGGACTTGCGCCAGACCGCGCCTACGGTGCGCGAGGGTGCGGGTTTGGCGAATTGCCGAATCGTCAGGCCGCGCTGCGAGCCGAACGGGGGCTCCACCGACAACTCCGGCAGCAGGGTGATCCCGAGGCCGGCAACGACCATCTGGCGCAGCGTCTCCAGACTGGTGGCGCGGAAATCCTCCGCCTCGCGCACATCGACGCGGCTGCAAACCTCCAAGGCCTGATCGCGCAGACAGTGGCCGTCCTCGAGCAGCAGCAACGTCTGGCCCTTCAAATCCTGTACCTTGATGGCTGTCTTGGCGGCCAGCGGGTGAGGGTTGGGGAGCGCCACGGTGAAGGCCTCATCGTACAGGGCGCGCGACTCCAAGCCGTCCGGGGGCACCGGCAATGCCATGACACCTAAGTCGATTTCGCCGTCGCGCAGGCGCTTGAGCAGCGGTTCGGTCTGGTATTCATAGAGCATGAGTCCCAGATGCGGCACCGCCTTGCGGATCTTTTGCATGACGCGGGGCAACAAGTACGGACCGATGGTGGGGATGAGCGCCATTTTGAGCTTGCCGGCGAAAGGATCGGTGTTGCTGCGCGCCAGCGCGATGATCTCGTCGCCCTCGTCCAGCATGCGCCGTGCGCGGACGACGATCTGTCTGCCGACCTCGGTGAGCTGCACGTTTTTCGGCTGCCGTTCGACCAATTTGACCCCGAGGTACTCTTCCAGCTTCTTCAGCTGCGCCGACAGGGTCGGCTGGCTGACGAACGTCCGTTCCGCCGCCTTGCCGAAATGCCCCGTGTCAGCGAGGGCCACCAGATATTTGAGATCCTTGAGATTCATCGGCTTACACCCATAGATGCAGTCTATCAATACCATCGCTACAATCAATATGATTAATGAATAATCGGCTGCTATGATGGCCTCCAGTTTCAAAACCTGCCCCAGGAGTTCTCCATGTCTCTGATCAATACCGAAATCAAGCCGTTCAAGGCGACCGCATACCACAATGGGAAATTCGTCCCGGTGACGAACGAAACCCTCAAGGGCAAGTGGTCGGTGTTCGTGTTCTACCCCGCTGATTTCACCTTCGTATGCCCGACCGAACTCGGCGATCTTGCCGACAACTACGAAGAATTCAAGAAATTGGGCGTCGAAGTCTATGGCGTGTCCACCGATACGCACTTCGCGCACAAGGCCTGGCACGACACGTCCGACACCATCCGGAAGGTGCAGTACCCGCTGGTGGGCGATCCCACCGCGACGCTGGCACGCAATTTTGAAGTGCTCATCGAAGAGGATGGCCTGGCCTATCGCGGCACATTCGTCATCAATCCGGAAGGCAAGATCAAGGTGATGGAAGTGCACGACAACGGCATCGGCCGGGACGCGAAGGAATTGCTGCGCAAGGTAAAGGCTGCCCAGTACGTGGCCTCGCATCCGGGTGAAGTATGTCCGGCGAAGTGGACCCCCGGCGCCAATACCCTCAAGCCCTCGCTCGACCTGGTCGGCAAGATCTAAGGGATGGGGAAGGTCCGGCGTGCGCCGGACCTTTTTCAGGTTCGACCTTCAAATTTCAACGCAACGACAGACGTCAATCCTCACAACCAGGAATGCCGGAGCGCAGCATGCTCGACACCAATACGAAGGCTCAGTTACAGGGTTACCTGGAGCGGATCACGCAGCCCGTGGAAATCGTCGCGTCGCTGGACGATGGCGATGCGTCGCGGGAAATGCTCGATCTGCTCGAGGACATCGAGTCGGTGTCCAGCCTGGTGAAGATCGACGCGTCGCGCGATGAGACCCAGCTGAAACCTTCCTTTGCTTTGCGCCGTCCCGGCACCGCGGCGCAAGTGCGCTTCGCGGGCGTGCCGATGGGCCATGAGTTCACCTCCCTGGTGCTCGCACTGCTGCAGACGGGCGGTTATCCGCCGAAAATCGACGCGGCCACGGCCGATCAGATCCGCAATCTCGACGGCGACTTCAATTTCGAGACCTTCGTGTCGCTGACCTGCCAGAGCTGTCCGGACGTGGTTCAGGCGCTCAATGCGATGGCAGCGCTGAATCCGAAGATCCGCCATACCATGATCGACGGCGCGGTGTACCAGGACGAAGTGGCGCGCCGCGAAGTGATGGCCGTGCCGGCCGTATTTCTCAACGGCCAGCCTTTCGGACAAGGCCGCATGGAACTCGAAGAAATCATTCATAAGCTGGATTCGGGCGCCGCTGCCGCCCAAGCCGAGAAATTGAATGCCAAGGCCCCCTACGACGTGCTGGTGGTGGGCGGCGGTCCCGCCGGGGCCGCGGCGGCCATCTATGCGGCGCGCAAGGGCATCCGTACCGGCATCGCCGCGGAACGCCTGGGCGGGCAGCTGCTGGATACCGTCGGCATCGAAAATTTTATTTCGGTGACGGAGACCCAGGGACACAAGCTGGCCTCGGGATTCGAGCAGCACGTGACCACCTACGATGTCGACGTGATGAACCTGCAGCGCGCAGAAGCCCTGGTTCCGGGCGAGCTGCTGCAGGTGAAGCTGGAAGGCGGCGCGTCGCTCAAAGCGCGGTCGGTGATCATTGCAACCGGTGCGCGCTGGCGTGAAATCAACGTGCCCGGCGAACGTGAGTATCGCAATCGCGGCGTGGCCTATTGCCCGCACTGCGACGGCCCGCTGTTCAAGGGCAAGCGCGTTGCGGTTATCGGCGGCGGAAACTCCGGCGTCGAAGCCGCCATCGACCTCGCAGGACTGGTCAGCCACGTCACCCTCATTGAATTCGATCCGCAACTTCGCGCTGACGCGGTGCTGACGCGCAAGCTGATGAGTCTGTCGAATGTAACCGTGATCACCGGCGCACAAACCACCGAAGTCATCGGCGATGGGCAGCGCGTGGTCGGGCTCAGGTACAAAGAGCGTGCCGGCGGCGCGATGCACGACGTGGAGCTCGCCGGCGTGTTCGTGCAAATCGGGCTGATTCCGAATACCGATTGGCTGAAAGGGATCGTGAAGCTGTCGCCGCGGGGCGAAGTGGAAGTCGATGCCCGCGGGCAGACCTCGGTGCCGGGCGTATTCGCCGCCGGGGATTGCACCGTCGTGCCCTACAAGCAGATCGTCATTGCGGTCGGCGAGGGCGCCAAGGCCTCCCTCAGCGCCTTCGATCATCTGATTCGCTCGCCCTTGTCGGCGGCCGCATAGGAGGCTTCTTCTGAGTACCGCGTATCCCCGCAGGCTCTCAGCGGGCGTCGTCGTGGTCAATCTGGGACAGGGCGTGCAGTATCTCCTGCTGCGCGCCTATCGGAATTGGGACTTCCCCAAAGGTCTCGTGGAGCCGGGGGAGCAGCCCTGGGACGCCGCCGTGCGCGAGGTGCGTGAGGAAACGACATTGGAGAATCTCGTGTTCGATTGGGGTTCCGGCTTCATGGACACCGGACCCTACAACAAGGGAAAGATCTCGCGGTATTACATCGCGCGCAGCGATGAAACACGGGTCCATCTGCCGATCAATCCCGAGCTGGGATTTCCCGAGCACCAAGAGGCGAGATGGGTGCGATTCGATACGGCGCTCTCGATGGTATCCGCGCGCCTCGTGCCGGTCATGCATTGGGCGAACGCCACCATCGGCGCGCAAGGCCACGCGCAAGGCGATGCGCAACGCAACGCGCAAGGCGCTCTCAAAGAGTAACGGTGCCGGCGCCGATTTCGAGCACGTCGCCGCCAACGAGGATCTGGCCGTCGCGGTTCACCTCGAGAAACAAGGTGGAAGGGCGGCTCACCAGCTCGCCCTGAGAAATTTGGACCTGGACGGGCAGCGGACGCTTCATCGCCAAACACCAGGCGCCGAAATTGGCGGTCGCCGAACCGGTCGCAGGATCCTCGAGAATCGCGCCGCCGGCCGGAAAGAAAAACCGCGCCAATGATCGGCCCTCGCCGCTCGGGCAAAAAACGTAGGCCATGCTCTGGCCGTCTTCGCTGCGAATGGCGTTGAGGGCAGCGGGCACCGGAGCCGCGCGGCGCACCGCGTCCGTGGAGGTGAGCGGTACCACCAGTTGTTCCTTGCCGGCCTTGACCCACAGCGGTCGTTCGCCGATGTCGCCGACCTTGAGCCCAAGCGCTCCCGCCAGCGCAGCGCGCGACACATCGAGTTCACGCGACGTTGCGCCGAGCGCGGTCAAGGTCCAGCGACTGCCGGCGGCACGCACGGGGATGAGGCCTGCCTGCATTTCCAAGACCAGGGAGTCGCCGCCCAATTTCAGCGAACGACAAACCTGCGCGGTGCCGAGCGTCGGATGGCCGGCGAAGGCCATTTCATAGCTCGGGGTAAATATTCGCACCCGCGCATCGGCCTTGCCGTCGGTGGGCGGGAGAATAAAGGTGGTTTCAGAGAGGTTGAACTGGCGGGCGAGGTCCTGCATCCGCTCGCCGCTGAGGCCTGAGCCGTCCTCGAACACGCAGAGCGGGTTGCCGGTGAAGGGCTGCGCGCCTTCTGTGAAGACATTGACGATGCGGAACGGGTGAGTAGCCATGGGCGCATTATCTCACCCGCCCGCAGGTCTTTGCCGCACTTACCGGCCTCGCTTAGCGGTAAGGCCGAACGACCACGACCGGTGCCGGTGCCACGACCGCCACCGCCGGGCCGTAGTATCCGCGGTGATAGCCGTAAGGGGCCACCACGCAACCGCTCATCGCCAAAATACCGATAGGAATCAATAACTTGAAAAGCCTACGCATAACATCCTCCAAAGGTTTTTCTGCTCTCAGGAGGGTCAACGCCGCAGGCAGGTGCGCGATGACAGGATGACTAAAGCTTAAAGTTTCACGCCAAGGTGTGAAAAACCTTTTGGACGTCATCGTCCTGTTCCAGCTTGTCAATCAATTCCAATACCTCTTTGGCCTGATCTTCCGGCAACTCGATGGGCATGGAGCAGATGTATTCGTGCTCGGCGGATAGCGGCGTGATGCCGCGGCGCTCCAGGGCCTCCTGCAATTTTCCGAAATCATTGAATGCGCCGCGAATGACCAATTGCGGCTCGCCCTTATCCCCGGTGCTGTCGCCCATTTCCTCGAGGCCATGGTCGATGAGATCCAGTTCGAGCTCATCGTGATCTTTGACGTGCGCAGGATCCACGCGAAATACGCCCATTTTCTTGAACAGAAAACTGACGCTGCCGGTGGTACCCATGTTCCCGCCGCCTTTCATGAAAATGTTGCGCAGGCTCGCGACAGTGCGTGTCGGGTTGTCGGTGGCGGTTTCGACCAGGAGCGCCACGCCGTGCGGCGCATAACCCTCGTAGAGGATTTCGGTGTAATTGGCCGCATCCTTGCCGGAGGCGCGGCGAATCGCGGCGTCGGTCTTGTCCTTGGGCATGTTGACGGCGCGGGCATTCTGCAGCACCCGGCGCAGCGTCGGGTTCGACGCCGGATCGGCGCCGCCGGCGTGCACGGCGATCGCGATGTCTTTGGCGACCCGCGTGAACTGTTTGGCCATGCGGTTCCAGCGGGCGAACATCGCGTGTTTTCTGACTTCGAATATGCGTCCCATGACGACTATGGTAGCAATAAGCGGTCAAACCGCTAGACTTGCGAATTCCTTTCCAAGGCATTCCCTATGAGCGCAATCCCGGTAGACTCGATTGACGGTACCGCGAGTTTCCGTGATCTCGCGCTATCGGACGCGGTGCTGCGCGCGCTCGCCGACGTCGGGTACGAGTCGCCTTCGCCGATCCAAGCCCAGACGATTCCGGTGCTCCTGTCCGGCAAGGATATGCTGGGCCAGGCCCAGACCGGGACCGGCAAGACCGCCGCGTTCGCCCTTCCGGCTCTGACCAAAATCGATCTCAGCCGGCATGAGCCCCAGGTGCTGGTGCTGGTGCCCACGCGCGAACTGGCCCTACAGGTGTCGGAAGCCTTCCTGCGGTATGCGGCGCACCTGAAAGGGTTTCATGTGCTGCCCATTTACGGCGGACAAAGCTACCAGCCTCAGCTCAATGCCTTGAGGCGCGGCGTGCACGTGGTGGTCGGTACGCCGGGACGCGTCATCGACCACATGAATCGGGGAACGTTGAAGCTGTCGGGCCTGACCCTGCTGGTGCTGGATGAGGCCGATGAGATGCTGCGCATGGGCTTCATCGATGCCGTTGAAAGCATCCTCGAACAGACGCCGCCGCAGCGGCAGGTCGCACTGTTCTCGGCGACCATCCCGCCACCCATTCGCCGCATCGCGGCGAAGCACCTGCGCACGCCGGTCGAAGTCACCATCAAGAGCAAGACCAGCACGGCGACCAATATCCGGCAGCGCTATTGGATGGTGAGCGGCATGCACAAGCTGGATGCGTTGACGCGCATTCTGGAGGCCGAGACATTCGACGGCATGCTGGTGTTTACCCGCACCAAGCAGTCGACCGTGGAACTGGCGGAGAAACTCGAGGCCCGCGGCTTCGCCGCCGCGCCGCTGAACGGCGACATTGCGCAGCCGCTGCGGGAACGCACGGTTGCGCGCCTGAAAGCGGGCCAGATCGATATCTTGGTCGCCACCGATGTGGCCGCCCGCGGCCTCGACGTCGAGCGCATTGGACACGTGGTGAATTACGACGTCCCGTACGACACCGAGTCCTATGTTCATCGCATCGGCCGGACCGGCAGGGCGGGGCGCAAGGGTGAGGCCATCCTGTTCATTGCTCCGCGGGAGCGCAACATGCTGCGCGCCATCGAGCGTGCCACCCGGCAAGTGATCGAACCGATGAACCTGCCCAGTGTCGACGCCGTCAACACCTTGCGAATTGCCAAGTTCAAACAACGCATTATCGACACCGTGGCCAAGGGCGAAGCCGATCTGTACCGGCCGGTGCTGGAACAGCTGGAAGCCGAGTCGGGCCTGCCGCTGCTCGATATCGCCGCGGCGCTCGCCGGCCTGTCGCAGGGGACCACCCCGCTGTTGCTTGCGGGGAAACCCGAGCGGCCGCCGGAGGCGCACGTTGCGCGAGCCTTTGACCGTGAGGAACGCGCGCCGCCCAGCTCACGCATTCGGCCCGCTGAGCGTGAGCGAGCCGCGGAGCGCGAACGGCCCGCGGAGCGCGAACGAGAACGACCTGCGGGGCGTGAGCGGCCAGCCGAGCACGAACGAGAACGACCTGCGGGGCGTGAGCGGCCAGCCGAGCGCGAACGAGAGCGACCCGTCGAACGTGAGCGGCCGTCCGCCCGCGAACCGGGGCGCAGATCAGGTCCTTCACAAATGGAAACTTTTCGCATCGAAGTGGGGTCGGTACATGGGATCAAGCCCGGTAATATCGTGGGCGCCATTGCCAACGAGGCGGGCATCGAGGGTGTGCACATCGGGCGCGTGGATATTCGCGAAGACCATAGCTACGTGGACTTGCCGGAGGGCATGCCGAAGCAGATATTCAAAGAATTGCAGAAAGTGCGGGTGGCGGGCCGGGAGCTGCGCATGAGCCGGGTCAGCGAGAAGCCTCCCAAGCCGCCGCGGGCCACGCTGGGCCGCCATCCCGGCGCCGCGCCCCGCGAGGCCTCGCCGGCCGGCAAAGGGCCTGAAGTCCGGCGCGTGAAGCCGAAGATAACGGCCCGGCGCCGCGCGAAAGATTAGTCGTTGAGCAACCTCGAGGAGTGAATCATGGGTAAGGGCATGGATCGAAAGAAAGAGGACAAGAAAAAGCCGACCAAGACGCTGGAAGAGAAGCGCGCCGCGAAGCGGGAGAAAAAGGCGAACCGAGGCTGATCTAAAATACCCGTGCGCCGTTAGACGACCCGCCCGCGCCGGCCTCCGCTGCGGAAGTCGCGGATATTGGCTGCCATTTCGTCGATGCAGCGCTGCCGGGCTTCGCGCGCGGCCCAGGCGATGTGCGGCGTCACCAGGAGATTCGGGATTTTCCCGTCGAGGAGCGGGTCGCCGATCATGGGCGGCTCCTGCGGCAGAACATCGATTCCCGCTCCCCCGAGCCTGCCTGCTTTGAGCGCGGCGGCAAGCGCCCGGCCGTCGATCAAGGCGCCGCGCGCCGTATTGATCAGCAGGGCATCCGGCTTCATCAGCGCCAATTCGCGCGCGCCGATGAGGCCGCGTGTCGAGTCCGTGAGCGGGCAGTGCAAGGAAAGGATGTCCGCCGCGGCCAGCAGTTCATCGAGGTCCATCCGGCCCGAGGAAGGCGCCGCGCCGCGGCGGTTGGCGATCATCACGCGCATGCCGAAAGTTTCGGCCACGCGCGCAGCGCCCCGCCCCAGTTCGCCCCAGCCCACCACGCCGAAGATGCGGCCCTGCAGTTCGCGGATGGGATGGGACAACACCGCGCCGGCCTCATCCTTTGTCCAGGACCCGTCCTGGGCGAGGCGCGAAAACTCGTACACATGCTGAGTGAGACTCAAAATCAGTCCCCACACATGCTGCACTACGGACGCCGTGCAGTAGGCGCGCACGTTGCAGACCGCGATGCCGCGTTCGCGAGCGGCGATCAGGTCGACGTTGTTGGTGCCGGTGGCGGCGAGCGCGACCAATTTCAGGCGCGGGGCGCCGAACAATAACTCGCGGTTCAATTCCAGCTTGTTCACCAAGGCGATCTGCGCATCGTCAAGGCGCTCGGCAATCTTCGATTCGTCCGAGTCGTACAGGACCAGCGTGCCGGCCGCCTCGCGCAGCCGGGCGGTGTCGAGATCGCCGTTGGAAACGGTGTCGTAGTCCAGGAAGACGGTTTTCGGGGGTTGGGCGTTCATGACGCGTTAGAATAAGTGATCCTATGAAAATTACTGCAGTCAGAATTCTCGTCGCCGCGAACGTCGTGGTGTTCCTGCTGCAGGGCTTGGCGAATGATTGGATGGAGATAACCTTCGCTTTGTGGCCGCTGCAGCCCATCGACGGCCATGTATATTTTCATCCATGGCAAATCGTTACGTACGCCTTTCTGCATGACACTCACAACATCTTGCATATTCTGTTCAATATGTGGAACCTGTGGATGTTCGGCGCGGAAATTGAGCGCTATGTCGGTCCGCGGCGCCTGCTCGCCTGTTACTTTGCCTCGGTGGTCACCGCGGCGATCGCACAGCTGGCAGTACCGATTCTATTTGGCGCGCCGTCCGGCCCCACGCTCGGCGCGTCGGGCGGCGTATTCGGTTTGCTGCTGGCGTACGCAATGATGTTCCCGACCCGCAAGGTCGCGCTGCTGATACCACCGATCCCGATGCCCGCCTGGCTATTCGCTACCATTTTCACCTGCCTCGAGCTGCTCCTTGGCGTGACCGGAACCCTCTCCGGCATCGCTCACTTCGCCCACTTGGGCGGGATGGTGGGCAGCGCCTTGGTGGTCATGCAATGGCGGGCGAGCGCCCGAAAAAGCCGCTAGGCTAGCTGCATCACCTTTGCGCCGGAAATCAGCTGCCATGAATCTCAAAGTGTTGATGAGTTCTGCGAGTTTCGCGGTTCTGGCCGCCGCTCTTCCCGCGCATGCCGAATGGGTCAGCCGCGTGACCGACGGCATCATGGGCACGCGCATCACCGTGGAGTTATGGTCGGAGGATGAGCCGAAGGCCGAGGCGGCCATCGATGCGCTGCTCGACGAGATGCGCCACATCGATGAGTCGATGAGCACGTACAAGCCGACCAGCGAAGTGTCCCTGGTCAACGCCAAGGCCGCCGACGGGCCCATGCACATCAGCAAGGAATTGTTCGACCTGCTGGTCAAGGCGAAGGAGTACTCGGTCATCACCGAAGGCGCCTTCGACATCACCTACGCCAGCGTCGGCTATATGTACAACTTCCCCAAGCATATCCGCCCGAACGAGGCGCAAATCGCCGAGGCGTTGCCGGCGGTGGACTATCGGCACGTGATCCTCGATGCGAAGAACCAAACGGTGCAGTTCTCGCAAAAAGGCGTGCGCATCGATTTGGGCGGCATCGCCAAGGGTTATTCGGTGGACTGCGGCATCGATGTGCTGAAGGCGCGAGGTTTTACGCGCGCCTATGTGTCGGCCGGCGGCGATAGCCGGATCATCGGCGATCGTTTCGGCAAGCCGTGGATGGTGGGCATCCGCGATCCGCGCAAGGGCGAGGGTGAGGTGATTGCCAGCATTCCCTTGGTGGACGCGGCGATCTCCACCTCCGGCGACTACGAAAGATTCTTCGATGAGGGCGGCGTGCGCTACCACCACATCATCGATCCGCACACCGGCCATTCCGCCAGCAAGGTTCGCAGCGCCACGGTGATCGGTCCATATGCGACCCGCACCGATGGGCTGTCGAAGACGGCCTTCGTGCTGGGGCCGGAGAAGGCCATGGAGATCTACAATCGTATCGATGACATCGATGCCATCATCGTCAAGCTCGACGGGACGGTGATCTATTCAAAAGGCATGCAGCGCGGCAAGGCGACCCCGCCGCCGCCCAGGTAACGGACGGTTCAACGAAATGCGATGATTTTTGCCTCTTCGCATGCCTGCAGATAGTCGCTGACCACGTCGAGCGAAATGGGGCCCAACTCACCGGAGACCGCGTCTCTGATCTCTTCCACCGAGCGCTTGCCGTCGACGAAATTGACGATTTCGTAGGCGTAGATCTCACCGCTCTCCTGCGCATTGAGCAGTCGGCTCGAATCGGCGCTGAGCAGCTTGATGTTGCGTACGCGTTCCGGCCCCAGGCGATCGAGCAGCACATCGTCATTTTGAAACGTCAGAGGACCGAATTCCGCGATACGCCGCGGAACGCGTGCACTCGCCGGCCCCTGCGCCGCCGCCTGCGGTGCTCCGGGCGTGGCGCCCGCGGACGGGGCTGTGCGAACACCGCGTTGGACGGCGATCGCGTCCAGCCAGCCATTCAAGGTCGCTGCCTGTGCGGCCAGCGCGGCCACACTCGAGGCAAGTTCGGGCGGATCGCTTTGTGTAAAGGCCGCGAATGACTGAAGAGCGGCCTGTTCGCGGCGCAATGTCTGCGCCATGAGATTGTGGGCCTCGAACAACCCCCGGTCCTGGGACCCGCCGGCGTCCTGCGCCAGGAGTTGCGCACGCTGAAAGCCCCTGGCCAGGCGTTGTTCGGCGCGGGCCGCCAGGAAGGGCAGAATCACGTTGGATTGCGAGGCGTCGAGGCCGGCGAAGCTGTATCCCGAAGCCGCGCCCAGAAGCGCGACGCGCCGCAGCTTGGTCGCGTCGATCTGCTCGAGGGTGTCATGATCGGTGTGAATGTAAATGTCCGGCCAGTCGCGCAAGTACAGCGACGGCACCGCGATGGTCGATGAGTCGTAGTCATCGTGGTCGCTGCCTTGGGCGTACGGTGTCTCGTCGACGATGAACGCATTGCGTGTCCCCGGCGCGCCGCCGCGATTTTCCACCACGGCCGCCTCTTCATGACTGCCGTCCTCGGTATAAACGCCTGCGGCGTCGCGAATGGTCTCGGCAAAGGAGGCACCGATGTCGGTAATGAAAGTCGGCAGGGACCACGGCGTTTCCGTCACATGCAACACCGATTTGTTCTTGAACGGATCGCCGCCGACCATGTCCATGTGCACATCCGCACGCATCGAACGGCGGATGTCGGGGTGGCGGCTCAGATAGGCCATGGTGCCTTCCACCTCCGGCCCCCAGATGAATCTCAAGGTGCGCCGCGGGCGCGCAAGGCTGCCGTTGCCGATCAGGCGGTTCAGCATTCGGGCCGATTCGAGGATGGTGACGCAGCCGCTGCCGTTATCATTGGCGCCCGGCCGCTGATGATCCAGATGGCAGCTATAGACGATTTCTCCGGCTCCGGAATCGGTGCCGGGAATCGTGGCGGTCACCACTGTCCAGTGACCCGAACCGACCTCGGCCTTGACGTGGGCACCCAGCACCACCTGGGTTCCGGAGAGCAGTTGCGCGCGCAGGGCGGCCGCCGTGGCGCGCGATACCATGAAGGCAAATCCCTTCGGCAGCTGGCCGTCCAGATGCCCCCATCGCACGATGGAAGTGTCGAGACCGGACCAGGCGGTGGTCTGATTGGGCATGTCGCTGACGATGCCGGCCGCGCCGTATTTCATCACCGCCAGACGCTGGACGCCGGATAGAACCCCGTCGGCCAGAACAATTTTGCCGCGCACGTCCTTGCCGGCATAGTCGCTTTCCGAGGTCCCAGCGCCCACATCCACCAGCCGCGTTTCAACATCGGCGCTGTGACTGTAGTCGGCAAGCCGGATGGGGTCGGTCGACCAATCGGCGAGCAACGCATGCGAAGGTTCAATCTGCCACAGACGCGCGCCCTCGACGGTCCACGCCACATGCGAACGCATCAGTCCGTAGTGGATTTTGCCGTCGATGGGGTATTGCTCGGCATGGACATCCTGCAACCCGTATTCCTTGGCGCGCTCCAGAATAAAACCGGCCGCCTGCTCAAATTCCGCCGTGGCGGGAACGCGGTGCCAGCGCGTCAAGGCGCGCAGATTTTCGTACGGGGCGGTGCCGTTGGCCTCGCGCCGCAGGGCGGACCACTGCGCATCCGACATAAAAGGCTGTTGTGCCCGGGAGGGAGTCGGCAGGGCCGACAGCATGGCAAAGGCCGCCAGGAGGAGAGGGATTCGAATCAAGACATACCCCTTGGATTTAGGTTTTAGGATACGCGACCGCAGCGGTATACTGCCTCAAGGAACGAGGAGTTGCGCACCATTGGAATCCGTGGCGATCTTCGTCGATGTTCAGAACATCTATTACACGACGCGGCAGCAGTTCTCCCGTCATTTCGACTACAACAGATTTTGGGCCGAGGCGGCCAAAAACCGAGAAGTCGTGAAGGCCATTGCCTTTGCGACCGACCGCGACGATGCGAAGCAGAAGCAGTTTCAAAATATCCTGCGTGCGATCGGCTTCGAGGTTCGGCTGAAACCATTCATCCAAAGGGTGGATGGGTCGGCGAAAGGCGACTGGGACGTCGGCATCACCCTGGCGGTGCTCGAATACGCACCGCTCGCGGATGTCGTCGTGCTGGCCACGGGAGACGGCGATTTCGACCTGCTGGTGGACAAACTCAGGGAACGGACGATGACCGTCGAAGTCTACGGGGTAGCCGAACTGACGGCCGGATCCTTGATTCGGGCCGCCAGCAGGTTCATACCGATCAAAGAGCCCCTGCTGTTGGGAATAAACCAGGCCCGCCGTGAGTCTACACAGCATGGATGACAAGCGCGCTCGGTTCGAGGAGCAGGTTTTGCCTCATCTCGACGCCGCGTACCGTTTCGCGCGATGGCTGTGCTTCGCCCCCGGCGATGCCGAGGACATCGTGCAGGACGCCATCCTGCGGGCTTTCCGCGGTTTCGACGCGTTGCGAGGGTCTGATGCGAAGTCCTGGCTGCTGACCATCGTGCGCAATTGCCATCTGACGGCCGCGAAGCAGCAGCAGCGGCGCGCCTTCGTGCCATTGCCGGAGGAGAACGATGAGGCTGATGGCCACGCGATGATAGCCACGACACCGGATCCGGAGAGCGATTCGATACTGTCGGATCAGAAACAGGCGCTCGAACGGCTGATGGCGTCACTGCCGGAGGAGCATCGGACGGTGTTGATGTTGCGGGAAATTGAGGAAATGGATTATGCGCAGATTGCGGCTGTCACTCATGTTCCGATCGGCACCGTGATGTCGCGCCTGGCGCGTTCGCGTGCCGCTCTCAAGGCCAAATGGTTGCGGGAAATGGAAGGAGAACCTCGTGCAGTGCGCTGAATCGCTTCGGGTGCAGGCTTACTTCGACCGGGAGGTGGACGCCGTCTCCGCCGCCGGGATCGAGCGGCACGCGGAGCATTGCGGCGAATGCCGCGCGCTCTTGGAGGATCTGGGCAGGATGCGCACCACGCTGCGGCGGCACATTCCCTACGTGGCCGCTCCGCCGGCACTGCGTGCCCAGATTCTGCGCGCGCTCGATCAAGAAAGCGCGGCCGAGCAGGCGGCCCTGGCCGAAACGCCCCCGGACGTAACGGGCCCCGCCGCAACAACTGCCGTGGGAGCAGCCGCGCCGAAACCGCGACCCGCTGCGCGAGACGTTGTGCGACAGACGCCGCGCCGGGGTGGGCGCGCGTTTTGGGTGGGTACGTTCAGCGGCATCGGCGGCGCGGCGATGGCCGCGGCCCTGGCATTCTTCATCGTAATGCCCACCCTGGTGAGTCCATTGACCAATGACCTGGTCAGCGCTCATGTGCGTTCGCTGATGCCGGATCATCTGATCGATGTGGTGTCCACCGACAAACACACGGTGAAACCCTGGTTCGCAGGCCACGCCGATGTCTCACCGGTGGTCGTGGATTTCGAATCGCAGGGCTACAAGCTGATCGGCGGCCGCGCCGATTACATCGATCACCAGCGTTCGGCGGTGGTGGTTTACCAGCATGGCCGGCATTTCATCAATGTATTCACCTGGGCGGGAACGGACCGGCGGCTGCCCGCCAACACGACGCGCAGCGGTTACCACCTCGCGTTCTGGCAACAAGGCGATATTCAGTACTGCGCGGTATCGGACACCGGTTGGGACGAACTGCTGGGGCTGGTGCGCCTGATGCGCGAACAAGCCTAAGGGGCCTTACTCCCGGAAGTTGTTGAACTGCAGCGGAACGCCGACATCCGCCTTGCGCAGAAAGGCAATGGCCTCCTGCAGGTCGTCGCGCTTCTTGCCGGTGATCCTGACCTTGTCGCCTTGGACCTGCGCCTGCACTTTGAGCTTCGAGTCCTTGATCAGGCGTGAGACCTTTCTGCCCGCGTCGGCGTCGATGCCGTGCTTCAGAATCACGAGCTGCTTGGCCCTGGCAAGATTGACCTCCGGATCCTTCACCTCGAGGCATGCGACATCAATGCCTCGCTTGGCGATGCGCAGCTTGAGGATATCCAGCATCTGCTTGAGCTGGAAATCCGCCGTTGCCGTCATGGTCACCGTGGTTTCCTCCAGTTCGAAGCTGGCGTCCGTTCCCTTGAAATCGAACCGCTGCGTCAGCTCGCGCACCGCCTGGTCGACCGCGTTGGTCAATTCGTGCGTATCGATTTCCGATACCACGTCGAACGATGGCATTTTATGACTCCGCCAGCAACTGATCGAGGGTGGTCTTCACTTCATTCACGAACTGCACGTAGTGATCGCCCGTGGCCGGTCCGGAATAGCCGGTGTGGATTTTGCGCACGTTGCCTTTGCGATCGATGAAGATGGTCGTCGGAAAGGCAACGAAGCTCTTGAGCATGGGCAGTCTCTTCGCTGCGTCATCCTTGTCCGAAATGCCGGCAATCAGGGTGGTGTATTCGATCCCGTAGTGCTGCCGGAAGCGCATGGTGGCCTCGGCCGCCCGCGGGAAATCGCCGAAATGCTCGAACATCAAGGAGACTATTTCCAATCCCTTGCCGCGGTAATCTTGATAGAGCGGCGCGAGGAATGCCGCTTCGTCATGGCAATTCGGGCACCAGCTCCCAGCGAGCGCCACGATGAGCACCTTGCCGCGAAATTGCGGATCCTTGGATGAAACGGTCGTGCCCGACAGGTCCGGAAACGCGAAATCGAAGCGCCGGATGCCGGGGCGCATGGCGGTGAGACCGTAGGCGTCGGGGAGCTCGGCGGCGGCATCGCGCCGCGCGGTCCATTTTTCGTGGTAGGCCAGGCCGGACCAAAAATCGCCGGCGAGAGTGCCGTCCGGCATGAGCTGCGCCTTGTACAGAAATACATGCGCGCCGTCGAAGGTCGACAGATACACCTGATCACCCTTCACCTGGCCGGCCAGGAAGCGATGATCGCCGGTGGTGGTCAAAAAGGTACCGCCGACGGTGTCATGGGCCTGGCTGAACTCCCCGACGGCCACTTCCGCAGCGCCACCCTCCTCGGTGAAGGTCACCGCCCATCGTCCCGACAGGTCGGCATTGTCGGTCGCCGGACTTGCGAAGAAGCGGTAGTTCTCGCCCAGCGTGGCCTTGAGCGGCACGTGTTGATCTTTGCCGCCGAGCTTGACCAGGAAGATTTCGCCCCGCAATTGATCTCCCATCGCATCGGCGGTGAGAACGTTCTCATATCCCGGCATGCGGATTTCCAGATGGCTGCCGTCGATCTTGACCTCGCTCAGCAGCAGCCGCTCCTGGCCATTCACCAGGTAACCGACCACGCCGGAGTCCTTCCGTACGAGATCAAGGCCGAAGGGCAGCTCGCCGCCGGGCGTTTGCAGAACGACACGGTAGCTGCCCAGCTTCACGCCCGTGCTTTGGGAGGCCGGGGGCGCCGTGTTGGTGCCGGCGGCCTCGCTTTGCGGCGTGCCGGGATGACATCCGGTCAGCACGAGGGAAAGTACCATCGAGAGGGCCAAGGGTGCGGATTTCATGCGCTAACGATACCCGCGTGCCTGCAAAGTGAATAGCTTTGCGTACTGGCCGTCGGCCGCCATCAGCGTCTCGTGGCTGCCGCGCTCGACGATACGGCCTTCCTCGAGCACCAATATTTGATCGGTCATGCGCACGGTCGAAAAGCGATGTGAAATGACGATGGCGATGCGATTGCGCGTCAGTTCGCGGAAATGCTCGAAGACCTCCGCTTCCGCGCCGGCATCGATGGCGGCGGTGGGCTCGTCCAGCACCAGAATATCGGCCTCGCTGCGCATGAAGGCGCGCGCCAGCGCAATTTTCTGCCATTGTCCGCCCGACAGCTCGCGCCCATCCTTGAACCATTTGCCGAGCTGCGTGTGATATCCGGCCGGAAGCTGTTCGACGAAGTCGGCCGCGAGTCCTTTGGCGGCCGCGCTGCGCCAGCGAGATTCATCCTCGAAGGCGCGTACGTCGCCCGCACCGATGTTCTCGCCCACCAACATTTGATAGCGCGCGAAGTCTTGAAAAATGACGCCGATGCGCTGGCGCAGGGTGGTCTCATCCCAGTCCTTGAGATCGAGGCCGTCCAGCAGGATCCGGCCGCGGGTGGGCTCGTAAAGCCGGGTGAGCAGCTTGATCAAGGTGGTTTTGCCCGAGCCGTTTTGCCCCACGAGCGCCAGGCTCTGCCCCGGGCGAACATGCAAATCGATTCCGGACAACGCCGGCGTGGACGCGCCCGGGTAGACGAACCCGACATCCTCGAAACGAATGCCGTCACCCGGATCGGGTCCGGCCCGCTCGAGTCCCACCATTCCGCCGCGGCCGACCGGCTGCTCCAGATATTCGAACAGGTTCGACAGGTACAAATTGTCTTCGTACAGACCGCTCACCGCCGACAGCGCCGCGCTCACCGCGGACTGCCCCTGGCGAAACAGCATCAGATACATGGTCATTTGGCCCACGGTCATGGCGCCCAGCACGGTCTCCGCCGCGATCCATACATAGCCCCCGTACAGCGCCGCGATACCGACCACGCCCAGACCGAAGCCCCAGGCGTCCCGGCGCAGAGTCAGGTCGCGGTCCTCGCGATACAACCGCGTGAAAATGTCGCGGTAACGATCGAGGAATCGGGACCCAAGATCGAAGAGTTTGACCTCCTTCGCGTAGTCCTCCCGGGCCAGCACCGATTCCAGATAGATCTGCATGCGCGACTCGGGCGCACGCCAGCGGAAAAGCCTGAAAGCCTCGCCCGAGAACTTCGCCTCGGCGAGGAATGCCGGCAATCCGGCAACGACCAGCAGCACCACCGCCCATGGCGAGAAGCGAAACAACAATCCACCGAAGGAAATCAGCGACACCGCGTTCTGGCCCAAGGCAAAGGTACGCATCACCAAACTCAAGGGCCGGCTGGAGGCCTCACGGCGCGCTCGCGTCAACTTATCGTAAAACTCGGAGTCCTCGAATTGGGTCAAATCCAGCGTCAGCGCCTTCTCGAGGATCATGACATTGACGCGCTGGCCCAATTGCGCGCGAAGCAGCGACTGTGCCAGGGAAATTCCTCGCTGCGCCATGGATGTGGCGGCGACCAGCAAAGCCTCCAAGGCGACGTAACGAACCACGTCCGTCAGCAGGGTCGTGCCGGTGCGCCGATGAAGGTCCGCAGCGTGAATGACGGCATCGACAATTTGCGCGCCCACATAGGCGACTCCCGCCGGGAGCACCCCGGCCACCAGGGTGAGCAGGCCAAGAGTGATGCTCAGAGTCTTGTTGGTGCTCCAGACGAGGCTCAAGGCGCGGATGGTGTACGCGAACACTCTGGAACTGGATTGGGCGCTGATGAAATGTCCCCGGGGCTATAATCATGGGTCGCAATGGTCCGGTATGGCGGAGTACTCGTGAAATTCAAGCCCTTGCTCGATCGATGGAAGAAGCCGGCGGCGCCTGCAAGGACCGCCAAGGAATATCCGGTCCGCCTGCCGCTGGACGATGCCGCGAGACTTCATGCCCTGGCCGAATTGTTCCCCGGCCAGCCGATTGAGGAAATCCTGACCGATTTGCTTCAAGCGGGCCTCGACGAAATCGCCGCCGCCATGCCCTATGAAAAAGGCCCGAAAGTGATATCGCGCGACGATCAGGGCGATCCGGTGTACGAAGACATCGGACTTACGCCCCGATTCGTGGAACTGACCCGTAAATACAAGAAAAACCTCGAGACAGCGGGGAAAAAATAGACACCGCCGGCAGATTGGCAGTTGACGCTGCTGCTCCGGTCCGGCGATACTGGCCGCATGTCGACCGTGCACATCCTTCGCAACACCTGGTGGTGGCGTCTCTCTTGAGGAGTGGGCTGGTCGGTTAGCTTTTGATCTTTCGTGAATCCAGAACCCATCTCCGCTCATAAAGTGGTGGTGGGTTTTTTATTGCCTGTGGAATGTGTGATGAAATCGCCTTTTGACATTGCCGCCGATCTCGATACGCCGGTTTCGGCGTATTTGAAGCTTGCGCCGTTTCGCCCAAGGTTCCTGCTGGAAAGCGTCGAGGGAGGCGAGCGGCTGGCGCGCTACTCCTTCATCGGCTTCGGCGACTGTCTGGAGGTGCGGATCGAGGCCAAGGGCGCGAGCGTCGGCGGCGAGCGCTTGCCTCGGCCGAGCACCCGGCAGGAGTTTTTGAGTGTGTTGCGCGCGGCGCTGGCGCGCGCACCCAGTCCCGGTCCTCAAATACCCGGCGTTCCGCTGTTGGGCGGCCTGGTCGGATACACCGCCTACGACGCGGTGCGCTACTTCGAGCGGGTGACCGGCCGAAGCCTCGATGCCAGCGAAACACCGCACGCCCACTACGTGGCCCCGCGATCTCTGCTGGTATTCGATCATCTCACCCGCGGCGTTGCGCTGCTGCATGACGGCAGCGACGCGGAGCGGCAAAGCCTGCGCCGCGAAGTCATCAGGGCGCTGCGCGGCGCCGTGCCCACCCTGCTCGTGCCCGGAAAATTCTCGCTCGCCACGCCGTCCTTGACCGAAGAGGCGCACGCGGTCCGGGTGCGGCGCGCACAGGAATACATTGCCTCGGGCGATGTCTACCAACTCGTGCTGGCGTCGCGTTTCGAAGGACGCCACACACTCGCTCCGTTCGAAGCCTATCGCGCGCTGCGGCTGCTGAATCCGTCGCCTTACATGTTTTTCTGCGAACTCGGCGACATCACCGTCGTGGGCTCCTCGCCGGAAGCATTGGTGAAGTGCCACGGCGGCCATGCGCAACTGCGGCCCATCGCCGGATCCCGCCCGCGCGGCGCGGATGAGGCGCAGGATGCCGCGCTGCAGGCGGAACTGCTCGCGGATCCGAAAGAAAACGCCGAGCACGTGATGCTGGTGGATCTGGCTCGCAATGATCTTGGGCGGGTCGCGGTGGCAGGATCGGTATCCGTGGATCCGTATCGGGTGATCGAACGCTACAGCCACATCATGCACATCGTCAGCGGCGTGAAGGGCCGGCTGGCGCCGGGGCAAGACGCCTTCGACCTGTTCGCGGCGACCTTTCCCGCCGGCACCCTGGTGGGCGCTCCCAAGGTTCGCGCCATGGAACTCATCGACGAGCTCGAGCCGGTGGGCCGCCAGCTCTACGGCGGTACGGTGGGTTATTTCGGCCGGCACGGCGACATGGATCAGGCGATTACGATTCGCACCTTGGTGTTTCGCGGCGATACCTACAGTTATCAGGCGGGCGGCGGCATCGTCGCCGACAGCTCCCCGAAGCTCGAGTACGATGAGTTGATGGCGAAGAGCGCGGTGCTGCGCCGCGCCCTCGAACTCGCGGCGGAGGGCCTTTAGATGGCGGCCAAAGTATTGCTCATCGATAACTACGATTCCTTCACATACAACCTGGTCCAGGCGTTTCTGGTGCTGGGAGCCGAAGTGGATGTCCATCGCAACGATGCCATCAGCGTGGCGCAGGCCCTCGAGCAGGACCATACGCACCTGGTCATTTCGCCGGGGCCGGGTACTCCGCGCGATGCGGGAATTTCGATGCGGATGATCGAAGCCTTCGCCGGCCGCATTCCGATATTCGGCGTGTGCCTCGGCCATCAATCCTTGGTCGAAGTGTTCGGCGGCAAGGTGGTTCGAGCGGCGCGATTGATGCACGGCAAGGTCTCGGCGGTCACGCACGACGGCAAGGGGCTTTACGCCGGCATGCGCCAGCACTTCGAGGCAGGCCGCTATCATTCGCTGATCGCGGAGGCGGGCAGCATCCCGGCCGCTCTGGAAGTGACTTCGCGCACCGCCGAAGGTGAAATCATGGGCGTGCGCCATCGATCATTGCCGATCGAGGGCGTCCAGTTTCACCCCGAGAGCGTGCTCACGCCCGACGGTCCGCACCTGATCGGCAACTTCCTCAAGTGAGCACTCCGCCTCAAGTGACCACTCCGCCCCAAGTGAGCACGGCGCCTCAAGTGAGCACGGCGCCTCAAGTGAGCACGGCGCCTCAACTGAACACTCCGCGCCAAACTCTGGAACATCTGCTGGAGCGGCGCTCGTTGAGCGAGGCGCAGGCGGCAGCTCTGCTCAAATCGCTGACGGCGCCGGATCTGTCACCCGCCATGGCAGGCGCGCTGCTGTCGGCGCTGCGCGCCAAAGGCGTCACGGCCGACGAGGTCCGCGGTTTCGCCGGCGCGATGCGCGCGCTGGCGGTCAAGCCCGCGCTGCCCGCGGCCATCGACGCCATCGATATCGTGGGCACGGGGGGCGATGGTTCCGGAAGCTTGAACTTGTCCACGGGCGCGGCGCTGTTGGCGGCCGCGTGCGGGCTGCCGGTCGTCAAGCACGGCAATCGCTCGATCTCCAGCCGCAGCGGCAGCGCGGATTTGATGGAAGCCTTGGGGTTCACGCTGCCTTTGGATGAGTACCGGGCGGCGGAATGTTTCGTGGCCACCGGATTCACCTTTCTCTTCGCGCCGTATTTTCATCCTGCCATGAAGGCACTCGCGCCCATTCGTACCGCACTCGGGATCCGCACCGTCTTCAACCTGCTGGGACCACTGACGAATCCCGCCGCGCCGCGCTTTTTGCTGGTCGGCGCCTATGATGCGCTGACCGCGGAACTGATCGCCGGAACGCTGGCGGGAATGCAAATCGAGCGCGGCTGGGTGGTGCATGGCGCCGGCGGATGGGACGAAGCGACACCGATCGGTTCTTTCGTGGCGTTCGACGTTCAAGGACGGCAGATCACGCGTCAGGAGCTCAATCCCGAGCAATTCGGCATTGCGCGCTGTACCCCCCAGGATCTGGCCGGCGGCGACGCGAAATCCAACCTCAAGGCCTTGATGGACGTGTTCGAGGGGCGCGATCAAGGTGCGCATCACGATACGTTGGTATTGCAATGCGGGCTGGCTTTGATGATCGCCGGGCGGGCGCAATCCATCGCGGGCGGCATCGCCCTGGCACGCGCCGTGGTGGACAGCGGCAAAGCGCTGGCCTGGCTGCAGCGACTGCGCGCCTTTGCGGTGCACTCGAGTTCAAAGGCCATGCCATGAGCGGCGGCTTTCTCGCCGAGATGGCTCGCTCCAGCGCCCTGCGAGTCAAGCAGGCAACGGCTCACGAATCGCTCGCGGCGTTGGAGCTGCGCGCGAAGGCGGCGCCGCGCAGCCCGCCGCTGCGCCTGTCGGCGGCGGGATTCGATGTCATCGCCGAGTTGAAGCTCCGCTCGCCGGCGGCCGGGCCTTTGGGCGAACAGGGCGATGACTGGCTCGCGAAAGTGGCCGACTATGCACTCGGCGGCGCGGCCGCCGTTTCGGTGCTGACCGAGCCCTCGCGCTTCGACGGATCCCTCGAGCACCTGCGGCAGGCGGCAACGGCGCTCAGCGTGTTGGGTGTCCCGGCGATGCGCAAAGACTTCCTGGTCGATCCCTACCAGGTGCTGGAGGCGAGGGCCGCAGGCGCGGGCGGCGTTTTGGTGATCGTGCGAATGCTGTCGCGCTCGCAGATGTCCCAGCTGCTCGATGCGGCCGCGGAACAGGGCATGTTCGTGCTGCTGGAAGCCTTCGATGCGGATGACTTGGGCATGGCCGAAGAACTCATGACGGCGCGCCGCTTCCCGAGCACCGGCGAAGCGGCGGGGGATTACATCCTCGTCGGCATCAATTGCCGCGATCTTAAGACCCTCGAGGTGGTACCGGAGCGATTCGAGGCGCTGGCGCCGCAGCTGCCGAGCGCTTGGCCCGCGGTGGCTGAAAGCGGTGTGGCAACCGCCGCCGATGCGAGGCGCATGAGGCAGCTGGGCTATCGTCTGGCACTGATCGGCACGGCGCTCATGAGCTCGAGTGAGCCCAAGGAATTGCTGCGTGAAATATTGGCGGCGACACGGACAGTGGAAAGCTAAATGGCTACACTCCGCGGCATGTGGATCAAGATTTGCGGCATCACCGGTGCCGATGCGGTCAGCGCGGCAGCGGATGCCAACGTGGACGCCATCGGCTTCGTCTTTGCGCCGAGCCCGCGGCAGGTGACGCCCGGGCAGGCGGCTCAACTGGCGGCGCTTGCGCCGCCGGGTA